>Ga0078972_1006363_pt3 | contig 19158 bp, 26 predicted proteins | sample YelNatPaOPGAMG01_FD_67568 | JGI IMG/M metagenome (GOLD analysis project Ga0078972, IMG submission 67568) | Hot spring thermophilic microbial communities from Obsidian Pool, Yellowstone National Park, USA - OP-RAMG-01 (SPADES assembly) (version 2) | ecosystem: Environmental > Aquatic > Thermal...
GATAAAGGAATTGCCTAGCCTTGGCTCCGAAAAAATTGTCGCTTGACGGATGCATACGAAGAAAAACCGACTTTTTAGAGGCTTCCAAAAAATCGTGAAGCATGACCGCTTGAGTGCTCTTGCCAGACGCGTCCAATCCATCAATTATTATGAAAACCAATCTAGGCATCCCATCCTAAAAGCACAAGCGTTAAGACACTGAAGAGCGGCACTGTCAAGTTGTCAAAACCTAACGGTGAAATTCCTTCAACAACCGTTGCAACCATAGCCACAACAACCGCGCTTAAAATTTTGTCAAAAAATGAGATAGAATAAAGCGTTGAAAAGAAAGCTAGGCTTAAGGCGTAACTGGAAAAACTAAAAAGAAACATGGCAACCGAACCCTCAACACTCTTGTTCGCCAAAAGCCTAAACTTTGTCTGACCATACTTTTCGCCGATAATCGATGCGAAGGCATCACCATAAGCCATTGGCAAGATTCCAGCAGCCATAACATAAGGCTTCGAAGCAAAGAAAAAAGCCAAAATCGTGTAAGAAAACGCGTAAAAAACGAGTCCAAGATGATGACCCTCCTCCGTTATGCCTACAAGCCCCTTCATCTTTTCGCTTGCAAATTTGAGTGGAGAATATGGCGAAGCTAGAAATGTAACAAGTATGAAGGGCGCTGCGACAAGTGTTGGATAAATGTTCGACGTGAAAAAGGGAATTATGAAGGGCAAGTTGCCAATCATCACGTGAAGGAGTTTACGTGAAACCTTACGCGATACATGCAAAAAGTCATAAAGTTTACTGGAAACTGCAATCATAAGCCCAATGTAAACGTAGCACACTATCATCAAAAAGATGTTCCACAGAACTTCATCAACCATAAAATCACCCCAAAGCGCCAACAAGGAAAGCCAAAAGTCCAACAACAAAACACAAAAGAACAGTATTCTTGACTTTCCGCGCATTTTCTCTAGAATAATCACGTAGAAGCATGGCTGAAGACGCTAAAAGCCCAAAGTCAGTTATCGCCACAAGAGGAATAAACCAGAAGGAGATGGACATCAAAAGCGGAGGCAACGGACTCAAAACAACAGCAGAAACATAAAACAAGGAGGCTGCCCACGCCGCCTTTCTTGCGCCAAAACGCACAGCCAAAGTTTTAACACCTCTAGCCTCGTCTCCTTGAACGTCAACAATTCCCTTTGTTATTTCTCTGCCAGTGTTTGACAGAAAAACCATTGAAACAAAAATTAAGACGTTCAGCACAACTTCACCAGTAACAACTAAACTTCCGTAAATAAATGGAATAGCCACACAAGCACTAACCAAGAAGTTACCTGGTAATCCACTTCGCTTTCCAATAGTAGTATATGTCACAAAAATCGTCCAAGCCAATAACGCTGTAAAAAAGCAAGCGTAATTTGTTAGATAAGCTGAAGCAAAACCTACGACGGTCAAGATAGATGCGAAAATTAAAGCCTCTTTAGGTTTTACTGTGCCACTTGGAATTGGGCGGTTAGGCTCGTTTACGGCATCGATTTCCCTATCATAATAGTCGTTTATAGCCATAGAAGCCGCCGTCAACATAAAACCTGTAACAAAACCATAGGCAAGAGCTTGCCACCTATCACCAACAGCATTCGGGCTTGCAAGGGCAGCACCAACTATAACGGCGAAGCCCATCATTAAACAGTTCACTGGACGCAACAAACGCAAGTAACCGCCAACTTTACCCATAATGCTCAAGCCTTTGCATAACCATAAGCCTACATCAAAGTTATATAAAATTCACTTTTCGACTAGAAAGTTTAATACGTTTAACGGGGTTATCCATTAATAAAAGTTTGTAGGGTGCAAACTTTTGAATCACAATTACGCCTCAGAAAGACTAAGAGTGATAATCCCTGTGGGCGGGAAAGCAAAGCGTCTGCTACCATTAACTGCAGAAACAAGCAAGGCTTGCCTGCGCATTTTAAACAGACCGTTGATAGAATTCTCCCTTTTGTCCCTAGCCCGTCAAGGTATAAGAAACTTCATTTTTGGTGTGAAAGGCTACACAAACTATAGGGACTTGCACGACTATTTCGAGTCTGGCTACGGGTTTTCCGCAAAGTACGAAATAAAACCGCGCGTTCACATAAAATACCAGCCGAACGTGGAGGATTATGGAACAGGGAAAGATTGAGGTTAAAGGCGCCGTTCTGATAGGGAGACACTGCCAAATAAGCGACGGCGCAAGAATAGTGAACTCGTGCATCGACAACTATACAAAGATTGGGAAGAACGTTGTCATCGAGAACTCCGCAGTCATGGACAGGGTCATAATCGAAGAAAAGGCGGAAATAAGAGAAAGCATAATTGGCAGACACGTAACAGTGCGCTCAAGCCCAAGAAAACAAACAAGGATAGAAGCTGTGTCGGTTGTCGCCGACGACGTTATAATAGCTGAGGGATGCATACTCTCATCGACAAAAATTTATCCTCACCAGTATGTTAGGGGAGAGTTCTTTAACCAAACGCTCATGCCAGGATGAAAATGAAGGCAGATTTGACAGAAATTAGGAATAAAACTGTAACAGTAAGTGATTACATAGAAAGGCTTGAGGGCGATTTTCGAGGGAAATTCCTAACCAGAAAGGAGAACTACCAGCTTAGGCAAGAAGCTGTAAATAGGCTTAGGCAGTTTACGAGGGAATATTTTGTTGTTGCTTTTTCAGCGGAGTGGTGCAAAGACTGCGCAGCAAACATTCCAGTTTTAGCCATAATATCAGAGGTAACAGGTTTAGAAGTGAGGGTTTTCGGCGGTTTGAAAAAAGACCCACTAAGCAAAACTAGAAAGTGGCGTGTCCCACCTTCACCACCAGAGGTTGAAACATTCGGCGTTGACAAAATCCCCCTAATAATCGTTTTCGACGCGGAAGGCAACGAGGTTGGAAGGATTGTTGAAAACCCAAAAGAACCGACATTAGAAGAAGAACTGCTAAAAATTATCCTTGGCGAGAAAAACCAGAGCTAAGCTTTAAACCACTTGAATATTAGGTAGCGCACTTTTCCCTTTTCAAGGTCTGGCACCGCTATTATGAATCTTTTGCGCACTGTTGTTGCAAGCCTCCCAGCCTTAACTATCTCTGTGGCTGTTATTTCGGACCTGGCGCTCTTAACAGAAACCATGTAGGGCGCGTGTTCAACGCCTGGTCCATGCTTGTAAACGGCGAAATCGCATCCAAACTTTATTCCAGGAGTAACAACAAGTCCGCTGTCACGCAAGTCAAAGTTTTAGCAAGTCCTTCTTGATTTCAGAGGGAACATTCCACCCGTGCTCCATTATTTCGACAAGGCGGAAGGCTATTCCCTCGGAGAAGTCGGCAATCTCGCTTGTCAAGTTTGTAAACCTCAAGAAGTCTTCTCTGCTTAGGAGAATTGCGCCTATTTCGGCGAGTTCTTGCGAGACGAGTCGCCTTGCATTGTCAACTTCGTCCTCATTTTTTCTGATTTCTATGAAAAGCTGTTTTGCCCTTTCCTTGTCGTTTTTTATTAAGCAGTCCATCATCTGTGGAACTTTCCTAGCCACTTCCAAGACCTTTCTAAGGTGTTCTTGGCAAACGCTTAAAGCTCTACGTTTTACACGCTCTTCGGTTTCCGCTGGCAGCATCAAACTTTCCCGCCCAACAATTTAGTGGGTTTTTCCTAACCTAAGATACGCCTAAGTGTTAAAAAAGCTAGCGTCGCATTACGATTCTAAGGGCTTGCCTAAATCCTCAAAATTTATCTTCCACTTAAAATAGTCATGCAAAAGCAAAGGCAAATCCTCGATTGCAGTTCTGACCTGTTTCCATGTGTCTCTGTCGCGGATTGTAACAGTTTCATCGCTAAGCGTTTCATAGTCAACTGTTATGCCTAATGGTATGCCAATCTCGTCGGCGCGTGCATACCGTCTACCAATAGAGCCAGCGTCATCATACTCGGCTGTAAAGCCTTCGTCAACTAAAAACTTGTAAAGTTCTAATGCTTTTTCAGGTATTCCATTCTTACTAACTAATGGGTAGACACCAAGTTGTATAGGGGCTATGTCCCTTGGGAAACTCAAAATTGTTCTTTCACCCTTAACGCGGTATGCATATTCAAGCGCCACATAAAATAGCCTATCCGAACCGAAACTAGGCTCAACAACATGTGGAATGAAGCGTTTTCCACGTTCAACAACCTTTTGATGGACTATCTCCACATGTTCTGGCAGAATCTTGTATTTTCCAAGAACATAATAACCGTTTTTGCCGAATGCCGCCTCAACCTCCTTTGGGTCAACTTTCGAAAGCATATCCAAAATCTTGGCTGTTTCATCCTTGTAAACTGGCCCAAGCTTCGCAGCCAAAGGTTTTATCACAAGCTGTTCTTTCTCCACTGGTTTTTCATATTCCTTGTAGATGCGCATGTCTTCACCGCTGAATTCCATGTGCCTCTTCAAATCGTAATCCGTCCTATAGGCGTGTCCAGAAACTTCAACCCAGCCCCAGCGTTCAACGTAGACTTGCTGGTCGAAGCTTTGAAGCGAGTAGTGTGCTCTTTCCCATGGAAGTTTTTCTATGAAGCGTTGCTTTTCTTCTGGAACGCCCAAATCGCATAGAAATCTTTTTGCGTAAGCCATAAAGACCGCTTGCCACTCTGCCTTGATGTAGCCTTTGGCTAAGGCTTCCTTAACGGTTAATTCTGTTATTTGTTCGGAGCCCTTCAGCTTGTGTTCAGCCAAGACTAGTCTTAACTTCTCGTTTTCCACGTCCTTTAATAAGTGGCATTTTGGCTCTTCTGGGTCGAAGAAAAATTCTAAGTCGGCTATTGTGAATTCCCTCAGCCTTATTAGGCTCTGTCTAGGCGATATTTCATTACGTAGTGCATGACCAATCTGTATAACGCCGAACGGAATTTTCTCTCTGGCTATCTCGTAGAGGCGTTTAAACTCAACGAATATTCCCTGCGCCGCTTCTGGTCTCCCATAACCGACAGTTTCGGAGTACGGGCCTATTGTAGTTTGGAACATTGTTAAGAACTGTTTTGGTTCGCCTAGTTTGCCTTCGCATTCTGGACATCGAACATCACTCTTTTCAATAGCTGCTTGTAGCTCCTTCAAGCTCATTTTTTCTGTTTCTGTTTCGCCCATTCCAGCGAACTCTTGAAGGAGATGGTCAGCGCGAAACTTTTTCTTACATTTTAAACACTCAACCATTGGCTCTTTAAAATGTTCAACATGCCCAGAAGCCTCGAAAACCGCGCTTGGGGCGATTATTGGAGATTCTATTTCCAAAATTCCAAGCTTGTTTACGAAAAGTTCTCGAAGTTTCTTCTCTATATTCTGTTTTAGTTTTGCCCCAAGCGGACCGTAAGTTGCGAAGCCTCCAACTCCGCCGTATATCTCGTAGGACTGCCAGAAAAAGCCTCTTCTACGGGCTAGTTCGCTGACTAAAGTGAATTTGTCTTGCGGTTTTTTCTCGTTTGTCAATCTTTTCAACCTCTTTAGGTTTTTAAGCTTGAGTCTCACCACAGCATAAGTGTTATTCTAGTTTTAAATATTCAGCTATTTTCACTTTCTCCACTTTACCATTCTCATCAACTTGAAACTCAAGCATAACTCTGTCTGTCGCATTTCTCTTGCTGTTAAATTCTGTCCCGCAGCGTCCACACTCGATGTCGGATTCCATTTCAACGACATACCATGACGCATCAACATAGAAGTGCCCACAATTTGGACAATGCAAAACGGACAAGTCTAAGCTTTCATCCTTAACAGCCTCTATTGGTTAAATAGCAAAATTAATAGTAAAGTTTTAGTTCAAAGCTGGATGGCGAAGAAGTTTGAGAACCCTAAATTATCAAGACCTTTTGGATTTAGTGAATGGCGCCGCAATATTCTCAGCTGGAGGCGGAGGTGACCCCGAGGCTGGTTACAAGATAGCGGACAGACTTACGTCTGAAGGCTATAAAGTAATGCTTGTGGAACCATCGGAAATTCCTGACGATGCGCGAGTTGTGAACTTCGCTTGTGTAGGCGCTACGACATCAATAGAATATGACTCTAATTCGGCTGTTAAAACTCTCGAGGCTTTGGAGGAATACGTGGGTTTTTCTGCTTATGCAACAATTCCCGTTGAACTTGGCGGCTTTAACACTTTAGCTGCTGTTGATGTTGCAGCGAGACGCAAAATTCCAGTTGTGGATGCTGATGGAGCTGGAAGGTCTGTTCCAGAAGTCCACTTAAAAGTCTACACGATTGATAACATCAAATTAACGCCTATGGCTATTGCAGATGTCTACGCAAAAAACATCGTCATCGTAAAAGAAACTGCTGATGCAAAAGCCGCTGAAAGAATCGCCCGCATCCTTGCAGCAGAGTGGAATCAAAGTGCATACACGGCTAGACGCATTCTAACGGGCGTCCAAACAAAAACCTCACCTATACAGCTAAGCTTGTCAAAGTCCATAAACATTGGAAAACTTTTAAGGATGGCTGTTGAGCCGATAAAGGCTGTTTTGAAGGAAACAGGCGGCTACAAACTTTTTGAGGGCACCGTTGCAAGCGTTGAACGAAAAACTGAGGGAGGCTTCACGTTTGTTAAAATGACACTTAACGGAACACGCGAATATGCGAATAGTATCTTCGAAATTAAGGTAAAAAATGAGACACTAGCCGCATACAGAGACGGAAAACTTGTGGCAATAGCGCCAGACATAATAACTCCTGTGCACCCTGAAACTGGCAAGTGCATAACTGCCGAAAAAATCGTAGAAGGCGACAAAATTGCGATTTTAGGACTGCCAGCACCAGAGAAATGGCGAACCAGCAAAGGATTAGAATTGTGGGAAGACGTTCTGAAAAGAGCTAAAATACATGATAAATATGTGCCCATTGAAAAACTAGTACATAGCCAGTTTTAATCTCAATTTAGACTGCGCCAAAGCGTAGTGTTTTATAAAGAAGCCGCGAAATATGGAATGCAAGTCTGGAGGAGTTAAGGTTGGTGAAGATAAAAGTGGCTCTGGCGGGTGTTGGAAACTGTGCATCTGCTTTAATTCAAGGCTTAAAGTATTATTGCAACTGCGAAAAAGAGGAAGAAAGCCTAGGGTTGCGCAACCTTTTTTTAGGAGGCTACCACCCAAGAGACATACAAGTTGTTGCAGCATTTGACATAGACCGTCGAAAAGTTGGAATAGACTTAGCCCAAGCGATATTTGCACAGCCAAATAATGCTCCAAAAATAATTGATGTTCCCAAAATGGGCATAGTTGTACAGAAGGGCCCAGTTTTGGATGGAGTTGGCGAGTACACGAAGAAAGTTATTCAAATAAGCAGTCAGCCAGAAGCAAATGTTAAGAGAACTCTTGAAGAAAGCGGCGCTGAGGTTCTGCTAAACTTGCTTCCAAGCGGAGCCTTGAAAGCCTCGCAATGGTATGCTGAACAAGCCCTAAATGCTGGATGCGCCTTCATCAATGCTACGCCCATCTTCATAGCAAGCGACAAGGCGTGGGCTGAAAAATTTGAAAACGCTGGACTTCCAGTTGTTGGTGACGACCTAATAGACCAAGTGGGAGCGACAACCTTGCATAAGACTTTGTTAAGGCTTCTTTCTATGCATGGCGTTCGCATAACAGAAACCTACCAGCTTGACGTTGGCGGAGGCACAGAATCACTTGACACTCTTGAGCGCACAAGAGAGATTAAAAGAACTGTTAAAACGCGTTCAGTTGAGGCAGCTTTGCCTTATAAGGCCGAAGTCGTTGCTGGCTCAATGGACTACGTTGACTTTCTAGACAACAGAAGAGACAGCTACTTCTGGATTAGAGGCTTGTACTTCTGCAACACGCCCATGCAGATAGACTTAAAGCTTTCAACAGTTGACGCGCCCAACGCTGGCTCAGTTCTCTTCGACGTAATAAGAGCTGCAAAAATAGCCTTAGACAGAGGGATAAAAGGAACAGTGTTACCAATTTGCGCTTACGCCTTTAAAAATCCGCCTAAACTATTACCAATCGAAGAAGCTGAAAAAATGTTTTACGATTTCATCTATGGAAAAGCCTAGTCACTTTGCAAGTTTTTGTAGTTCACGTATCACTTTTTCCCTAACGCCAACGCGCTTCACTCTCTCCTTCAACAAGGCGATAGTTTTGACCGGTGTCGGGTCTAAACCACGTAGTATAGCCAAATAAACCGACACGAAGTCACCTACGCAAATGGCGGAAAGCATCCTAGCCAAAACGCTTTTGCCTATGCCTCGCATCTCAAAGATTTTAACGGATTCTTTGCGCATCAGCTCTTGCGTGGCGGCAATCCTCTCACAAATAGCTTCTGACTCAAAGGCATCTCTAAGGAAAATAACCGAGAAAAGCTTTGCAAGCTCCCCAGCAGATTCCCAGCCGACGATTTCGTTATGGTTAAGCTCTGGGAAACTTTCCCATTTTGACGGAACCTTGCTGTTCTCGTTAAACTGTTGCTTGAGGCGCTGGGCAACCGCACGATAAACGCCAAAACCATAAATAACTGGAACTGTTCCGCAAATTTCTGAGGCAAGCTTTTTAGAAAAGTTCTCTTTTAAAGGCTTTTCTGGAGCATTCGCGGCGCCAATTTCTCTCAACAAGTCTAAAGTTTCCGAAATTTCGGATTTAACTCCAGAAACCATATTAAGTTTCTCCAAAAGTATGGGTAATGGTATGAACAAGTAAGGAAGCGCCGCCCTCGGAGCGATACCAGAAGGCACAGTTAAAAATGGCACGCCCATTTTTTCTGCGAATTTTTGCAAAGTGCCGCCAGAGCTTATACATACGGTTATACACTTCTTTTTGATGGCATCCAAGTAAACGCTTAACGACTCTTCTGTTTCTCCAGAGTAGCTTATTACAAAAACAAGCGTTTTGCGGTTTGCGTACGCTGGTAACGCATATTCGCGACAAACTTCAATTGGAACAGCGATTTTCTCTCTAGCCCAATCCTTCAAAAGTTCACCACTTATAGCGGAACCACCCATGCCAGCAACAATTATAGCGTTTGGTTTAGGATAGCTTAAATCCAAATTTTGGGTTAGTTTAGCTGCCTCTCCGCAATGCCTTGCAGCTTCAACACAGAAGGAAAGCATGTTACTTTTATCGATTCTTTTAATCTCGCGTAGATCGTCAAGAACCACGGTTTTTGACAACTTTGCTCACCGTTTAAACTTCACTGCAGAACCTATTATGTTTTAGGCTACTTATTCAAATCTTTTAAGCAGAATTAACCAATTAACTACGTGATAAATAGGGAGAGCCATGTCTTGCAGAAGAAAAAATTTTCTATAGCTATACCAGCATCAGTTGTTTCTGATACTCCACATCTACGCGAAAAAACAGCCAAAGTAGGTTTGATTGGAAGAGCAGCGGCAATCTTTAGAGTTGACGAAATCATAATTTACATGGATAATCCAAATGTTAAGCAAACAGCAGACATGAATTTGGTTGCCACGTTACTAGCTTACATGGAAACTCCACAATACTTGAGAAAACGACTTTTCAAACTCACGCCGCAATTAAAATATGCTGGAGTGCTACCTCCACTTCGGACCAGTCATCACCCACTGAAACGCAGAATAAAAGATTTGAAGGTTGGTGAATACCGCGAAGGAGTGACTGTGTCAAGCGACAAGTATGGAACAAGAGTGGATATCGGCGTGGAAAAAACAGCGCTAATACCTAATAGGCAAATAGTCAAAAACAAACGTCTAACAGTCAAAATTACAAGAATTGATGGACAAGTAGAGGCAGCTATTGCAAGTCGCGAAGAAATACCACATTATTGGGGTTACAATGTTGCCGCTGAAAGAAAAATGCTTGGAAGGCTTTTGAAGGAAAAAGCTTTTGAATTGACGATTGCAACATCAAAATACGGCGTTCCATTTTCAGATGTCGCCGAGAACATAGGCAGAAGATTGGAAAAAGCTGAAAACACGCTTTTGATTTTTGGAGCCCCAACGCAAGGACTTTACGAAATAGCGAGATTAGAGGGACTAGCGTTAGACGACATGGTGGACTTTGTTGTTAACATGATTCCCATGCAAGGGACAGAAACTGTGAGGACGGAAGAGGCGATAATGGCTACTTTAGCGATTTTTAACATCGCGTTTGCTTCTAAGGTTTAAATGTTTGTTTTCATATTTTGCATTTATGCAATTTGACATCGCCATGCCCTTGACGCTTTTCGCGGTAACGTTCACAGCCGTGATGCTTAGCGAGAAAAGTGAAGGAAAACTGAAAAAGTCTTTGGAAGAGAGAAAATTTGGCACTAAGGACACTGTTCTGCTTGTGGCAGCGATAAGCATAACAGTTTCCCTAATTGTTTTTGTTCCGCAAACTGCTGTTATGACACTATTCTTATTCTCCTATTCTATGCTCCTTTTCCTATTCACCTACATCTTCTCAGATACCTCAAAATCGAAGGCGAAAACATTCTTCTTAATATTCTTCACCATTTGCCTAATAGCCGCAATAACAAGCCTATTCAAATTTGGCACAAACATCATGGTGGCTTACGGTGGACTAGCCCTAGCATGCATATCAAGTTTCGCCTACATTGCATTCTTATATGAAAATGTGCGGAGAAGCACGAAAGAAAGGTTTTATATGGCTCTATTGCCGCCGGCACTTTTCCTCTGTCTATACCTGTTTTTTAGCGGAACACCAGTTTGGTTTCCCTACCTCATAAACGCATATGGAGTGATATTCGCTGTTCTCGTGATAATCTACATTGGAAGCGTTTTCACATGGAAAACAACGTTAATCTTCGTTGGATTGTTAACAATTATGGACATAATACTAGTTCTATTCACCGGTACCATGGTTTCCGCGGCAAGACACGTTTCGAGCTTAAGGTTGCCCATACTCGTAACAATACCGATAATCCCAACGATAATGATTGACGGCAGCATGCTCTACATGTCCCTAGGATTAGGAGACTTCTTCTTCGCCGGAATAATCGGCATACAAACGGCGAAGAAGTTCGGCAGAAAAACGATGTTCTGGTCAATAGTCGCCATGTGCCTATCCTTCTTCGCATTCGAGACATTCCTACTTAACGCTGAGTTGAGAGCCTTTCCAGGCACATTAATGATTGTATGCGGTTGGATACCAATCGTAATTTGGAAAAGTATCAAAAGCGGGGAGAACACGCCAAAAGGTTTAACCGAACAATGCTCCTAAGCCTTCTAGGGCTTCTTCCTCTTTTGCCTTCTCTTCTTCAGCCTTTTTCTTCTTCTCTTCCTCTTTAGGTTTAGCCTCAGCTGGTTGTGCCGCTGCGGCGGCTGGTGCTGCTGGAACAGCCGTCATCGTCGGAGCTGATTTTATTGCCTCCTCAATGTTGACTTCAGCTAGGGAGGCAACGAGTGCTTTAACGCGTACTGCGTCAACGTTTATTCCCGCAGCTGACAGAACTTGTGTTAGGTTCTCTTCGTTTATGGGTTTTCCAGCTTTGTGGAGGAGCATTGCAGCGTAAATGTATTCCATACTTGTTTCACCTCTTCATTCAAATACTTTCAACCTTTTTAAGGCTTTTCACTCGAAACTGCTTTTTCCTCTAAATTTGGCAGTCTACTACTTAAACTTAACATTTGCATATGTGCCTTTCTAATCAAATCCACTATCGTCTCTCTTGTAGGTATTGCGGCGTTTATTGAAAGGGCATATGCCTTTTGATGGGCAATTTGCAATAGAACTATGACGTTTTCTTTGGTTGGATAGGCCACACTTAAAGACAGCGTAAAAGCGTCGAAATGCGCCCTTTCAATGTCTCTTTTGACTCCATTAATGTCAAGTTGCAGATGCTCTTGGGTTATTATTAAGCCGTCATCGTAAACCACTTTCATTGAAAGCCCAGCTTCAACGGGTTTTATTCCAAGCTTTGACAAAACACTTGCCAATCGTTCATCAATAACTTCGCCTTTCCTAACAACCAAAGTATCCTTGCTAATCCACACACTTCCAGACTCGATTCGCGTCGGCAAACCAACAGCATTCAACTGACTTATAATCGGACCTGGAGGCTGTCCAGTGTTTCCAGCTGGCACTATAACGTCGAAGGCCGCTATGTCTCCTGCTTTAGCTGTTGTTTTAACCTTACCCTTTTCAAGGATGAGTGCTAGTGTGAATGGGTTTAGGTTGGTGAATAAGTACACGTTTGAGCCCGTTAAATGCTCGCAAAGCTTTTGGAGTCCACGTTTTTCCTTGCAGTTCTCAATTGCGATTCGCATTAACGTGTTTTTTATAACTTTCATGTAAACTTTATCTGCTAGGCTTTTTTTGAGTTCTTGCAGTTGAGAAGCTCTAACCTTCTGCAGTCCAGCAACGCCAATAACCTTGTATCGCACTAGGAGTTGCTTTATCCTTTCGACCTCGTCGACCTTTTCCTGTAGTACTTGCTGGGATGGCATTGCCTTCATCTCTTTTACGGCTTAATTTTAACGGGGGAGCCCATTGTTGTCTTTATGTAGGCGAACTTGATGTTCTTAATTCCCTTTTTAAGTTTTCCCTCAATAACTCTTAAAACTGCCAGTATGTTTTCAGCTATTTCCTCTTCTTTCATGTTTTCCGTGCCAACACGGCACTGCAGAACTGGTTGGTTGCGCATCCTAACAACAACGGTTTTACGATGTTTCGCAAGTAGACTTTCAATGTCCACTGTAGGCGGAACTGGAATTGGCATTTTGCCACGTGGACCTAAGACTGGACCCAAAACCTTTCCGACAAGAGGCATCAATGGCGCTTCAGCAATGAAAAAGTCATAATCGTTTGCTATTTTCCGCAATTCTTTCTTCTTGCCAGCCAAACCCTCAAGCTCTGGCTTTTCAATCACAAGGTCGGCATTCGCTCTTTTCGCTTTAAGCGCAAGTTCTCCAGAAGCTATAACACATATTTTATTCTGCTTTTCGGATGAGTGGGGCAGCTCAATTATTTCTTGAAGTTTGCCTTCAGAGGATTTCATGTCAATGTCTCTGAGGCTTAGAACAAGCTCTATTGATTGAGAGAAATTCCTCTTCTTCGACTTCTCCTTCGCTTCCTTGACCGCATTTAAAATTGTTTTCTGGTCTAGAGGCATTTCAGCGACCCCGTGCCAAAAAGGAAATGTAAAGCGCTTATAAAAGTGTTCTTATCCCTCGCTTTTACTAAATACTTGGTCATACTTGCCCTCATCGATTTCCGCCTGAACCTCTTTTGGGTCTTTTCCCTCAACAGTCACACCCATGCTGACGCAGCTGCCCAAAACCTCTTTAACAGCGCCCTTCAAAGTTTTTGCAAGAAGCTCGTGACGCTTAATCTTCGCTATGCGTATAATTTGCTCCATAGTCAAATTTCCAACTTTCTGCGCCTTTGGAGACCCAGAACCCTTCTCAATCTTAAGCTCGCTCACAATCAACGCCGAAGTCGTCGGTGTTCCCACACTCACCTCGAAAGTTTTGGTTTCAGGGTCAACAGCAACCTTTACTGGAACTTTCATTCCAGCATAATCCTTCGTAAGCTCGTTTATCTTGTTCACAATAGCCATCACGTTGACGCCTAAAGGTCCCAAAGCTGGACCAAGCGGTGGTCCGGCAGTGGCTTGTCCTCCGCTGACGAGCAGTTCAACAACCTTTTTTTCGCCCATTCTATTCCGCCTCGCCTTTTGTTTCCGCTTTTGCAACAAGCTTGACATAGTCCGAGTGCACAGTTATTGGCAATGTGAACGTGGCTTCAAGCAACTCTAAAGTGACTTCCTCCTTTGACTTATCCACGCGGGTTATTTTTGCACGCATACCTTTAAAAGGTCCGCCGGTAATTTCAACAATTTGGTTTTCGCTTAATTCCTCAATTATTGGTTTTCTAACAATGTACTTTTCAATTTCCGCAAAGTTCACGAACTCCGTTCGCATACCTCTAACGTGTCTTACGCCTTCTATGGCCCTTTGCACAAGGTGCGGACCCTCAGCCTCTACGAATATGAATCCACGTAAGGTTTCTGGTACAAGAATTGCCTTTACTGGAATTTTGTTCATTTCGACTCTTGCAGCCACAAGTTTGGCTACATTTCTCTCTTGTCCAGTTGTCGTTTTTACAGCGAAAATTTTTGTTGGTGTTTCTTCGGCTTTTTTCTCCATGGTTCCTCCTTCTTACGCCCCACCCATTAGGGCTGAAGCCAACATTTTAATTATAAACCCTAGTACGCCTATTACGCCTAAACCTAAAAAGCATATTTTTATCGATAGCCACAACTCGCTTTTTCCTGGTTTTACCGCAAGTTTCAGTGTCCTTGCGCATTGGGATAGGAATGACCTTAAGCCCATGGTTCTTCCCAAACTCAACACTTTAAATCTGATATAAAGGTTACTGTAAACTCAAGCGTAATAATTATTATTAAAGCCCATTTCTATTAAATTTTCCCGTTCTAAACCTTCTCGCACTTAAGTCCAATATCATCAAGCATCTTAAGCACTTTAGGTTTATCCTCGCCTTTTATCCCCTTCCAGTCCAGAACAGCGCATTCGACCTTCTCAAAAGTTTTATCTACACATTGCTTAAGGATTTCAGCATCCACGTATGAAATAGCGTACTTTGGGATTATGTGGCCAAAGGCTGTTTCGTTTTCAAAGGCTATTCTTGTAAACTTTGCATTATAGTGCGGCCCACCTATCCCAATAACAGCCCTAGCCTTGGAAAAGCCAAACCTTTCTATGGCGGTCATTACCGCTTTGGCAACGGCTTCCGCAGCCTTCAAGTCAGACCATTGCTTTGGAGAACTGCCCAGCTCAGCAAACATTGTTGGCACGTTTAATGATGGACCGTGGTGAGTGCATTCATAACAAACGTCGTATTGTAGGCGCATTTCATCTTTAAGCACCGCCATGCGCATTAGGACATCTCTCATAGCACTAGCTGGCGAAACAGAAACACTTCTCGGAAGCCCGCCCAATTCCGCGCTGCCAAGATTTCCAGGAGTGTGCACAGAAAGCGTTGGAGTTCCACTTTCGCTGCTATGCCTCGAAATGAAAATTACAAGCCTCGGATTGACAAATGATTCTGTAATGTTTTGCGCGTGGACAGACTCTTGGTTTAACGTTATAAGTTTAACAATTTCATTATTGACTTTAGCTTCGTAAACTGGGTTTTCACTGAAAATTTCGTTTTTTCTCTCAAAAGGGTAATGACGCAGAATTTGTTCTGTAATGTTCTGGCTTGCAACATCCTTTTTTGAGGCTACCAGCAATATGATGTTTTTAACCCCCAACTATAATTGCGTTTACACTCTATTCTGATTTATGGTAAGACGCGCATTATTCAATCGGAAAATTTTATAATCTGAACATGGTGGTTTTGTCTGGAAAGGTGAAATTATGCACTTAATCAACTTTAAGGAGCTGTCCAGTCAACAGCTTATGGAAATCATTGACAAGGGAATAGAAGTTAAACGTAATCCAGAAAAGTATAAGGATGCTTTGGCTGGCAAGTCTCTAGCCATGATTTTCCAAAAAACCTCCACAAGAACGCGCGTTTCTTTTGAGGTTGCCATGACGCAGCTTGGCGGTCACGCGCTTTACATTGACTGGAGAACAACAAACTTTACTTTAGCAGATGTTTATGATGAGACGCAATATTTATCACGCAACGTGGACTGCATAATGGCTAGATTACTGCGAAACGCGGACCTGCAGACTATGACTAAGGCTTCACATGTACCAATAATAAATGGTTGCGACGAGAAATACCATCCAAGCCAAGCCATTGCAGACTTATTAACAATGAAGGAAAAGAAGGGAAAACTTAGGGGACTTAAGCTAGTTTACATTGGCATTCACAACAACGTTTGCAACTCGCTTATCGAAGGATGCACAAAAACAGGAGTTAAAATAACAACAGTAACGCCAATCTTTAATGAACCGTCAAGAGATGATGAACTACTGGAAAACGCAAAGAAAACTGGGCTTTGGGAAACGACGTTGGACGTTAAAAAAGCCGTTGAAGACGCAGATTTTGTTTACACTGACACTTGGGTTGACATGGAGTTCTTCCTAGACCAAAAGTACTCAGCGGAAAAGGAGAAACGCGTCAAAACAATGATGCCATACCAAATAAACAGTGAACTACTAAAAAACAGCGACGCCTACATAATGCACGACATGCCAATACACCGCGGCTACGAAATAAGCGCAGACATGATTGAAAGCCCAAAATCAATAATATACGAGCAAAGCGAAAATAGACTGTACTCCGCAAAAGCAATAGTGTTGAAACTACTAGAAAAATAGGAATGGCAACAACGGGCAAAATGAAAAACGGATAATAGAGCGCTGCGCATCAAGCTGTTGGTGGAGGCTGCACAGCAGCAGGTTTACCTTCCTTTATCAGTGCGGCAATTAGCATTATTATTGCAGAAATTAAGGCTAACCAAAAGCCAAGTGAAAGATAAGCTGAATAATTCCATGATATCTCTAAATCTCCAAAGGAACCACTTGAAAACAGCCCAAGATCAGTTATTCCTAATTCAGAAGATAGTTGTGGAAGATCCATTTGTAAGCCTACTGCAAATATTATTATCGAGAGTAACGCGATTGCACCAGCAATAATTAACACAAGTTTTCTTTCAATAACAATGCTTGCTAAAATCCCCAAGATACCTGCTACTATAATTAAGGCTAGCGCTGCCCAACCATACCAGAAATTCGTGCTGAATGTAATGCCCGAAATTTGATATGGATACATTGAAATATCCGTTGAAACCCCATTGAATGATAATATCAATGTCCACCATGGCAGAACCAAACTAATAAAAGCCAAGATTCCTCCGATAAGACCGACAAAGTTTATCTTCAATCAATTTTTCTCCTAATGCCCTAACTCTTTCAAAACTAATGGTATATAACACTTTCCTCCTTATTCTTGTTTCACGTCTTTGCGACTGAAGCTGTATAAGTATTTGCTTGAGCTGCTCATCACTTAACGGTATTGGAAGCTTTCCCTGCTGCGCCAATTGGATTAGCTGCAATTCCAGAGCCTCTGTGAAATCTGGTTTAACCATCTTCAAGTTCGCGAGCCTTTGCCTAGCGTCGGGCGTTAGAATCTTTCGTAAGATTGCTTGTTTCTGTATTTCCATTTGCTGTTGGATTTGGGCTTGCCTCTGCTCTTCAGCTAGCTTTTGCTGCAAAGCCAAAAGTTTTCTTCTGCGAATTTCCTCAAGCTCTTCCTCGTTGGACATCACTCGCCCTTCCCATACTTAGCCAGTTGCGGGAAATTCTTCACAAGCTCATTATGTACTTCTTCGGCTATTTCGCGCAAAAGTTTTCTGCCCTCGCGTGTAACAATTCTGCCCTTAGGCTTAACAGTTTCAATTAGACCAGCTGCCTCCAACTGTTGCAAGGCTTTCCTAATAATGGTTCCACCAGCCCTAACTGCATGTTCGGGTCTAACGCCAAAATCCTTTCGTCCACCATACTCGGCTCTTAGCTTTTCTATGCCTATTGGTCCGTGAACATAAATTTTCCTTAAAAGCGAAGCACAGCGAGTGTACCACCAATCTGGGTCTTGCGGCTGTCTCTGAACATGCGGACCCGTCTTAGCTACGCTAGCCCACGAGGGTGGACTCACTTCGTCTACATTCTCCTTTAGATATTTAGCTAACTTTTTGATGAATTCTTGTGCTGGGACATCATGCGGGGTTATCAATACCACTATTCCTCTTGGCTTTCCTTCAGTAAAACATGAAGCCAAATATAAAGGCTTTCACTTTCACCCTACAATTTGTTATCAAACAAACATGCTAAAAATTGTTATGCTTTTACTTTTTCGGAGCAACTTTGCCCCTACGCCTGTAAAGAATAAAAGTGTGCCCCCGAACCTCTACAAGCGACGCTTCGGTCATATCAGCAATTTTAGACGCAACATGCTTCGCTGTTACATTTTCCAAAGCACTTTTCAAAATTTTAACCTTAACTATCTCGTTCTTTTCTAACTGTTTATTGACTTCCTTAACAATTTCTGGTGAAGCCCCGCCCTTGCCAATCCATATAGTCGGCTTTTCCATGCTTAATTCCCGTTTAATTCGCCGCTTCATCCCAGCAGTGAGCTTACTCAAAAATATCTCTTCTCCTACTTTTTAATGGAATTCGCATATGCTTGCCACATTCCAAGCATGTTATAACCACGTGTGGCTCTCTTCGCTGTTTTATCCGCACACGACAATTTACTCCTGGCAAGATAAAGCTTTTACAGTGGCGGCAAATTTGGCGCCTATACTCCTTTGGCAAACGAACCTTTGCAGACATTGCTATTCTCCGCGCGATGTCCACATAACGCTGTGCCAAGGCATGGTCCTCGCAGTAGGTTTCTCTTGCCAAGCGGAATAGTGTGTGGATTCTCTGCATTGCGATGCGTTGGGTTTCGGCATCCACCTTATGCACACACCTCCTAGCTCACCATGAGTTTCTCCCGAATTTCATTACACTTTTTAGTTGCCTCTTCAACAGCCCTCATTAAACCTTGACGGATTTGGCTACCTTCCAGCTCAAAAATTGCTTCGATGGTTGTGCCGCCTGGAGTGGTCACCATATCCTTTATTTTTGCTGGGTGTTCCCTTGTTTCAAGAATAAGTTTTCCAGTTCCCAAAACCGTTTGTGCAGAACTGTATAGGGCTAGGTCCCTTGGCAAGCCCACTTTTAATCCTGCATACATTAGAGCTTCAATGATTATTGAGATATAGCCCGGTCCGCTTCCACTTAACGCGGTTATTGCGTCCATGTATTTTTCTTCAACTTCTTCAGAGATGCCCATCATGCCGAGAATTTCCTTTACTTTCCGCTTTTCCTTTGCGCTTAGGCTGCTATCACAACAGTATGCAGTAAAAGCCTCCTGCACCAAAACGGCGATGTTCGGCATGGTTCTAACAAACTTGGCTTCCGGCACAATTTTCTTATAAAACCCTAACGGAATAGTTGCAGCTGTAGAAATTACAAGTTTACCCTGGATTTCCTTGCTTATTTCCTTCAAAACCCTCTCAACATCATTCGGCTTAACACACAAGAAAATTATGTCAGCTTCTCGCGCCGCTCGTCTATTGTCAGTAAACGCAGAAGCCCCCAGCTTCTCAAACTCCCTAAGCTTTTCCACATCACGCCTCGTAACAACGACTCTACCCATATA
>Ga0078972_1009491_pt1 | contig 19157 bp, 17 predicted proteins | sample YelNatPaOPGAMG01_FD_67568 | JGI IMG/M metagenome (GOLD analysis project Ga0078972, IMG submission 67568) | Hot spring thermophilic microbial communities from Obsidian Pool, Yellowstone National Park, USA - OP-RAMG-01 (SPADES assembly) (version 2) | ecosystem: Environmental > Aquatic > Thermal...
GGTAGAACCGCTCTTACGAGAAGTCCTACCTGTGGTATTTTTGGCTCCCCGAGTAGGACTCGAACCTACAACCTAGTGGTTAACAGCCACCCGCTCTGCCGATTGAGCTATCGGGGATCATGATCTCGCGTGCACGGCACGTGCAGCGAGGCGTGTACTGATATTTACGTCTATCAACCACGCTTTGTCAATCCCGAAAAGAGGATTTTCAGGCAGCCTCTCTCCTGATCCATTCCTTGATGGCGGGGAGTTCGTGCGCTGCCCACGTATCCGAGAGCCTCAAGTCCAGAAAGAAACTGAACAGCTCGTCAATGATATCGAGGAAGCGTTCCAGCAGATACATCTTTTCCAGAAACAACGCATCGGGTTCAGGAGATTCCGTGGAATCCATAGGGAGCGTGGCCGGCGGCCGAAAGCCCGAAAATGAGAGCCATGACGCCTTGATAACCACCGTAAAGTCTTCGTGGGCGTCTTTGATGGAGATGCGCGCCTCTTCTATCTTCTTGCCTTCTTTCAGGGCAGCCATGCCTTCTCTCAACTCAGATTGCCCGCCTGTGATGGCCACTGTCTGAGGGCTGTCTGAGCCGGAAAGGTCGAGAACCATCTTATCCAAAAAATGAAGTTCAATGGTCCGCTTCCCGGGTATTTCCACAATGCCGCCTGATGTATCCGATCGAAACCAGAGCCAGGTGAGAAATTCCCTGCCGACAAAGGCTTTGTCTTTTAGAATATCTACAAAGTCCATTCAGTCCACCGCGTCCTCATGGCGCCCAAGACTCAGGCTTCAGTTGCGCCAGTTTCTCTTTGTCCTGAGCAGACCTCAGGAGTTGTTCAGCCCTTATGAATGGTATCATGGGGACCAAGGTCAATCCAAAGCTCTTCTTGAAATGATCTTCTATCCTCTCTCTCAGGCGTTGAGATTGCGTTGCGACATAGGCCATGGACTTTCCGGTATCCCACACGACGTCAACCACCTGAATGGACGGAAAGGCCTGGGCCTTAAGCGATTCTCTGATGCTTTCTTTGAGATCTCGAGCTTGCGACGATGACAGACGCGGCCGTCCCAACTGTTCAAGCGCCTTTTTCTTTTCTCTCTTGAAATGAACCTCTATCACTCTCGCGGGTATCCTTACCACATCGAGCCTGTATGAGAGCGCGACATAGCTGCCGTATATATATGAACTGCTGGCAAATTCATTGTCGTCAAAATCCTGCAGAGATACCCAGCCGAAGCCTATTTCGTCTCCAGGGCCTTCTTTTGGGCGAAAAGCCCCGTTCACGACTCCTTCACGGACGGCATCCCAGAAAGACGTCTCGATGGCGCCTTTCACATGATACCGCACGAAAGAGACAGATCGAGCCAAGAATCCCATTTTGAGCATACTCCTCGGCGCCAAACGTCAGGTTCGTTTTCCTTTGAACGACGCATTGTCAGGCGGTTTTTTGAAAAGGGTAGTTGTCGAGGAATGCGTGAACCTGTGAGACGATCGCCTGCTCGCTGCCGGCGTGGAAGTGATCAGCGCCCGTCAATATAGATGCCATTTTTGGTGGATTCAGTTCCTCTGCAAACTCCCTGAATGATGAGACAGAGCACACAAAATCCCGGTCTCCCACAAGGAAAAGCTTGGGTCGCGTCTCCTGCTTCAGGAAACTAAAGTCGTACATGTCCAGCGGCGGCGACACGCCTATAAGTCTCGCTGGCCGTCTATCGTCATGCGCCGCGCGCAGTCCCACCCAGCAACCGAATGAATACCCAGCGACAATCAGTTTTTGCGGGTCCACCGCCGGCGCCGCTTCGAGATAATCAAGCGCTGCTCTCACATCTTTCATCTCATCCACGCCGTCGCCATGCGTTCCTTCGCTGCGGCCTACGCCTCTGAAATTGAATTTGAGCGCAGCGACGCCTCGCTCCAAAAATGCCGTGGTGAGCGCGTTGACGACGTTGTTATGCATGTTACCGCCATACAATGGATGCGGGTGGCAGATCACGGCGGCTGGTACGCAACCTTGAAGACCTTGGGGAAATTCCAACGTGCCTTCAAGCCGAATCTGACCGCATGGGATCACTATTTCGCTCCGGGCAGCGCTCACCTTCTGTTCCAACCTGGTCTGTCAATGAATGGGGCCCCGCTCCTCAGGGGCGCCGGCAGTCTCTGCGACCTTGTCTTTGGCCTTGTACTCTTCTTTGCCTGCTTTCTTCTTCGCCGATTCAGGCTGTTCCGGAGGAGGGGGTTCTGCTGATTGCTCGAGCAGTTCTGCGTAAAAATCTGGCCCTGTCTTTTCTCCGGGCGGGGTGACAATTGCCTGGGCTTCAACGGGCCGCCTCGGAAGATCCGTCTTTGGAGGAGGCGGTTCATATTTAGGGGGCATTTCCGTCAGGGCGTCGAGGTTTATCGTTTCTTTGACTTCTGAGGTGAGTTTGAGGAGCTCTCTGTAGAGCCTGCCCACAACCCGGGCCGTCTCGGTCAATTGGCGCGGCCCGAGCAGGATCAGAGCGACCAGCACGATCAATACGAGTTCCCACATTGAAATACCAAACACGGTCCGCTCCTTGTGGCGATGTGACGCGTTCTAAATGCGAGCCGAGACGCGAACCTGTTATAAACCATTCTTGCATCCGCATGCAATGCCAACTACTCTGACGCGTGCATATCGTCCTTCTCAAAAGTTATCACGAGGTTGCTTCATCTCGCTCGCAATAACCAGCGAGGGACTCTTGTCATTGCGAGGACTCGAAGGCGACGTGGCAACCTCAGCCAGTGTGAATAAATCACTCAAGCCCTTATCGGACTCGCGTTTACTTTCGAGTCCCCCCTATAAGAAGGCGAGGCGGCCTCGAGAAGGCGCAGCGGCAGACGAGTCTTTGATCGAGAGACGTCGAGTTCCCAACTGCGGCGGAAGGGCCAACCAATGAACAGGGTGCGCGATCATCCTGGATTAGGGGAGAGATGTTGCGTTGAAACTCAGGAGTATTATATTCACATACCGATCCGGCGGAGGCGCCATTCGTCTCTCTTGGTATTTGCCGACGGCCTTGTGACGCGCGGTATGGCGCAGCGCCAACACCGGTCATGGACGCTGAAAAGGAGAACATCGAGCATGAAACGTTCTGCGGCTTTCTTGATTTCCGCGCTGCTTGTTGCGTTGACTGGCGCGGCGATCGCGGGCGGCCCTCGAATCGTCTTCGACAATGAAACTCACGACTTTGGGAAGGTGCTGTACGGGGACAGGGTAAAGCACGACTTTTTGGTGACGAATGCGGGCGATCAGGTCTTGTATATAGAGAAACTCCATGCTACATGCGGCTGCACTCGGACGATCAAGGGAGACGCCGAAATCCCACCGAAGGGAAAGACCACCATAGAGGCGGAGTTTGACACCATTGGTTTGCGGCCTGGGCGCAAAGAGAAATCCATCTTTGTCCATTCTAACGATCCGGCGAGACCCGTTGTGAAGTTGAGCCTCCTGGCTGATTTGGTGCGGGATATCAACGTGGAGCCGCCTTCCCTGGCTCGTCAACTCAACAAGCTGGAAGACAAAATAGCTTTCCAGATGAAATTGGAAAATTCTTCAGACAAGCCCTACGCGATCACCGGGATCAAATCGCCATCCGGGAGTCTTTCAGCTTCTCTTGAACCGAGGATAGTGCGGGTCGCTCCCGGGAGCGCCACGGCGTTTAAGCTCGTCTTGAATCTGGACGGCGAACGGGATCGTTTCTACTATATGGGACGGTTGCTATTGGAGACCGATCACCCCAGAGAGCATGAGATAGAACTCAGGTACCTCATCAAAGTGGACAAAGCCAACTAGCCCCGGACCTTACAGCGCCTCCTTAATGGGCGGCGCCATCGGCTGCCTCATGAGGTTGTCTTCCGGGACCGCGTGCGGGCGAACGTCGCATCCTTCACCCTCCTGAGGCTTGCGCGACCTCAGGAACGCCAGAAGACGCAGGGTCTGATCGATCCCGTGCTTCCAGATCACGAGCGCGAATGCGCCGAGGGCTGAAAGCCCGAAAAGCGCCATGACCAGCAAGAGGTACCCCATCCATTTCGAGCCAAGACTTTCCGGGGACAACGGAATGACGAGGATAAGCAGGAGGAAGAAGCTCCTCGGCAGCGTTCCGAGGCCAGACAGAAAGGCATAGACGCAATCGAGGATTCGGATGACGATCTTCAAGGTCAGGTATCCCAGTCCTGCGATACTCATGATAAAAAAACCGAGTCTGGCAGCAAGGAGCGTCTGGGAAGACACTTCAAGACCGCTGAACAAGAAGTTCAGTTGAAAAAAATTTTGTAGGTACGGGAGGTTTTCCCAAGATAGTTGCATGATTTCTCCTTACCTGACTTGAAGCTTTCTTGCCGTGTTGTCATTCAACATGAGTTTATCCAGTTATTCAACTGAAATAACGAAATATATTAATACACAATCTCGGCCGTTTCGCAACAAAAAAGCTGCCAGTCTCATCCCCGTTGCAACGACGGCCATGCTTTCAAGGCGGATTGACATTGCCGGAGAAGAAACGTACACCTACTCTGTAAGCCTCGATTGAGGTTCTGCGGTTATTTCATTGTTCTGCGGGTTGTTTGAGCTTGAAGACTTTCGCGAAATGTGTGGCGTTGTTCTTTGCCGCCATGATCCTTTGCAGCGGCTGCGGGAGAAACCAAATCCCTTCCATGGAAGAGGCTTCCTCGCGTTTCGCAAAAGGTGATTATGAAGGCGCAATTGCTGTCTTGAACGAACTCGTTCGCGCGCAGCCCTCTGATCTTGCCGCGCTTCTTTTGCGGGCAAAGGCGCGTCAAGCGTCGGAGCAGTGGGCTGCGGCCTTGGAAGATTATAACGAGGCTGTGAGCCTCAAGCCGGATTCCTGGGAGGTGTGGGCTGCGCGCGGTCGTTTTTTTGCTGAGCTCCAAGATTGTTCAGCGGCCATAGAGGATTTGCAAAAGGCTGTGGAGCTCAATCCGCACTCCGCTGCTTTGATGGTGTCGCTTGGTCTCGTGTATCTTTCTGTCAAGAATATGGATATGGCGCGAGCTTGTTTTGAAAAGGCCCGCGCGTTGGATGACAGAGAAGAAGGCGCTTATTTTGGGAACGCAGCGGTATTCATCGAACAGAAAAAATATAAGGAAGCTGCGGCTGAAATGGACGCCTTGTTGAAGATCAGTCCGAAGAACGGCCAGGCGGTGTTTCGAAGAGGCTACGCGTATTTGAAAGATGGCAATCTCTCGAAGGCCCTGATGGACTTCAACAAGGCGCTCGAACTCGACCCGTCCATGCGAGAGGTGTATTGGTATCGCGCTGAGGCGTATTGGGCCGCCTGTGAACCCGAAAAATCGCTGAAGGATTACAAGACCCTGGAACAGTCAAACCCCAATGATCCTGTCCTCTATCTTAACGAGGCGTCGATACTGACGCTGCTGGGAAGGTACAACGAGGCGCTTACCAATCTCAGGAAATCGATTGTGCTCGATCCTGAAAACCCTCGGCCGTACATTGATCGAGCCATGCTCTATATGGGATCCGGTAATCTCCTGTCTGCCCTACGGGACATAAACAAGGCGTTGAGCATGCAACCTGAGGACCCTTGGCTCCTTGTGAAGAGGGCCCAGATTTTCAAACTTATGGCTCGAGGAGATCGCGCGCTCGATGACCTGGACAGGGCGCTTGAGCTGGATCCCAACAATGCAGAGGGGTGGTTGCTGAGGGGCAGCTTATTTTTTAGTGAACGTGATCTCGATCGAGCCATCGAGGACCTTCAAAAGGCGATGAAGCTGCTTCCGGACAACCCCGCGCCGTATCAACTCATGGCAGAAGCATTGCTCCGAAAGCGCGAGAACGCGCAGGCCCTGGAAATGGTAGGCAAGGCATTGGAGAAAGACTCCTCATACTTGCCGGCTTATTTAACCATGGCAGAGATTCATCTGGCCGATTCACATGTAGAACGGGCCATAGAAGCATATTCCAGGGCGCTGAGTATTGACCCCAACCATTTTGAAGCGCGCATGAGGAGGGCAAAGCTCTTCATGGGGCTGAACGATATCCCCAAGGCAATCAGCGACCTCGAGGCCGCAGCGAAGGCGAATCCCTACAGCGGAGAGCTTTATATGATCCGCGGCCAATGCTATGAAATGATTGGGGATGCCGAAAAAGCCCGTCAGGATTCGTGGAGGGCGAGAGTCTTTGCGGATCGCTGAGGGCTAGCGAATTGTGCTGCCCGGCCGTACGTCGCCTTGAAATTCGCACACCACGATGTTTCCCTCGTCTCCTGCAGCCAAGACCATCCCGTTGCTGACCCCGAATCTCATCTTCCTCGGTTTGAGGTTGCAGACCACCGCCACCGTCTTGCCCACAAGCTGCTCAGGGGTGTAAGCCGACTTGATACCCGCGAAGATCGTTCTCGTCTCTATTCCAACATCCACCGTAAGCTTCAGGAGCTTGTCGGAACCCTCCACGTACTCGGCTTCGACAATTTTTCCGGCTCTCAGGTCCACAGTCGAGAACTGCTCGATGCTAATCTCTTCTTTGAGAGGAGAGAGCTCAGCGCTTTTTCGAAATTCCTGAGGCATGTTGACGCTTGCGCGCGCGGCGTCGATGACTTTTTGCATGATGCCCATTTCAAGCCTTTCGGCAAGTTTTTCAAACCGGCCAATTTGCCGCTGTTCCAAATCAAATTCCGCGTCTTGCCATGAGAGTTCGCCGAGGTTGAGGACCTTTTCCACACGGCTGCAATACGAAGGCAAGATAGGCTTCAGTAAAATTGTTATGATCTTGATGCAATTCACGACAAACGTGAGGTCACCTCTGGCGCGTTCGGGGTCGGTCTTGACGGTGCTCCAGGGTCCTTTCTGCTGAATGTAATTGTTGGCGAGGTCTGATATGGCCAGGACGTGACGAGTGGCCTGATTGAAACGCAGGGCAAGGTAGTCTTCCCTCGCCGTTTGGACACATTTCTTGACCTCTGCCATGAGCGGCGTCGCATCGTCTGGAATGTTCCCGAGTCGCGATTCGAGCCTTTTGTTGAGAAAGCCGATGGTTCGGCTGATGAGGTTGGTGATATTATTGACGAGCTCTGAATTGGCGCGATTGACGAATTCTTCCAAGCTCAAGTCAAGGTCGTCGATGGAATTGCTCAGTTTGGTTGCGTAGTAGTATCGGAGGTACCATGGGGGTACGAATTGGGCAAAGGTTTCGGCGGTAATAAACGTCCCACGACTCTTAGACATCTTTCTTGAATCCACTGTGAGGAATCCGTGGACATGAATGTAGTCTGGGGTTCGGTATCCGGCTGCTTCGAGCATGGCTGGCCAAAATAGTGTGTGAAAGTACGCAATATCTTTGCCGATAAAATGATGTATCTCCACGTCCTTGGACGACGGCGCCCAGTAGTCGTCAACGGAGCAGCTTCCTTTTGTCGTGCAGTAGTGCTCGGTGGCGGCGATATACCCGGTGGGCGCGTCCAGCCACACGTAGAAGTACTTGTCATCTTCGCCGGGTATCTTAAATCCAAAGTAAGGTCCGTCGCGTGATATATCCCAATCCTGCAGCCCTTGGCTAATCCAGTTATGTACGAATCCTCGTATCTCAGGTTGCAAGCGGCCGGGCGCAGAAGTCCAGGCGTCAAGATATTCGGCGAAATCGCTCAAAGTCACAAAAAAATGGCGAGAGGTCCGCATCTCCGGCGCTGCGCCGCAGGTGGCGCATCGCGCATCCTTGAGATCCGTCGGTCTGTAGGTCGCACCGCAAGCCTCGCACACATCGCCGTATTGGTCTGCGCTGCCGCAGTTTGGACATGTCCCTTTGATGAAGCGATCCGGCAGGAAACGGCCGCACGCGCTGCAATAGAATTGCTCGATGTCTTTTTCGACGATGTGGCCGCCTTGCTTGGCCTTCAAAAAGATATTTTCCGTGTGTTTCTTATTTTCAGGGGAGTCAGTCGTGTAGAATTCGTCAAATTCTATTTCGAACCGTGAAAAGTCTCTCAAGTGTCTTGTGTGGTACTCTTGAACGAGCTGCGCGGGCGTAATGCCGCGTTTTGAGGCGTTTATCTCTATGGGCGTGCCGTGCGCATCCGAGGCGCAGATGTAGATTACATGTTCGCCGATCAGCTTGAGAAAACGGACATAAATGTCAGTTTGAACGTATTCTACGAGATGACCTATGTGAATGTCGCCGTTGGCGTAGGGCAAGGCGCTGGTGACGAGAATTTTTTTCACAATATACCTCTATGTTGGGAACTATTCTTTGACAATTTCGAGCGCTTCCAAATTCGGGTCCTTCGCGGCATCAACTGCGAAGACCCTCGCTTTCATGACTATAGTCTCCATTTCTTTAAGGGTACCGAGTACAGAAGCGCGATCTTTTTTTATCCATACTTTGTTGAGGGTGATATAGCTAACCCTGTCCGCGATGATTATGTTAATATAGTCGGGGCCGAGAGGGCATGGCAAGTCTCCCTTCTTGTAATAACGGACGGAGAAGACAATCTCTTTGTCGAGATACTTCTTTGGGTCCTGGGTAAGGCCGACAATAGTAAGGTTTTCGTCAACGCTGCGATGCAGGCCTCCTTTCAGGAAGCGCAAAGGGATGCACGCGGTGGTCAGGATTGCGACGACAGCGACTGCAGCCAATATGGATGGGCTCTTCATGGTGGGTCTTTCAAGCCAAGTCATGGCGCACCGCTCACTCTAACCAAACCATGAGAGGAAGTCAAAATCATTTGTCAACGAGGCCGGCGACAACGCGTGTGCGCGGTCAACATTCGTCAGGCGCGGGCGACGTTTTTTCGAACCGGCTGGTCGGACAATTTGGGCGCCGGAGATAAAAAAGGCGAGTTCAGACAGGTTCTTTGTTTGACAAGTTGTCAGCCAAGTGATAAGAGACAGCGTGACGACTCCGGCATGGAGCTTTTTCAGAATAGTGAGTATAAACTCGTTTGGCAGAAACAAGCAGGTTGATATCGCTCTTCAGCAATTGGTGATTGCGCGGGAGCATGCGTCAGCGCCCGTGTGCGTATTCGTTATCTAACCAAAAGGAAGCCAACGCAACTTCACCTCGTGTGAGCATCCGGTCGCGCATGCGCCGGGCGCAGCAAAACCCCTGGGCTGGCTTCGAAGAAACAGTGTCGTTAGAGAACAACGCGGTTTGACATACTCGAGGGTCGTGCGACTCACAGCGCCTGTCGTTCGTAGGGAGCGGGCTATAATTCATAGTGTGAGTAGGATGCATCGCGTCGCGCGTACAAAAAGAGAGAAGTGTAGAACCGGTCGGGTTCGATGACCGGGAAGGAGGAACATTTTGCAAAGATGTAAAACATGCGGGAGAAATTTCACCCCGAATCAGACCATGACGTATTCCGTCTATGGGTACTGTTCGTGGGAGTGTTTGATGAACAAGAAAAACAATGCAGGAAACCACAACCGATCTCCCCGCAGAAACAACATTCAGCGTCAAGCAGCGGGCCGAAGGTGACAGAGCCGCCGCACGCGCCATTCGTCGGAAGGGAGCGACGTCTGTGGTAAGCAGTTGTCGCTGCTCGCGTCCAATGGAGTCGCTCAGCAAGTTCTTATAAGCGGCGTCCACGAACGGGTGGGCAACCCCATCATTGAAGCGCTTCACACATTCACATCGTGCGAACTGCGAGGGGAATCATCTTTCTTCACAGTGGGTCGCTGCGAGGGATTGATATATCGCGCTGGACAGGTATGCTTTTGGGAAGGGCACATGAGTCAGCTCACATTAGAGAAGATCAGGGATGAAATCAACGCAGTACACACGGAATTGGCGCGCAAAGCGCTAGAATCGAGGCTGGGCAAACCCTCGGTACTCAATACTGGGGATATATTGGAATCCCATCCCATACCTATAAGGCCCAAGACATGGGAATTCCTAAGAAAACAGCTGAAGAAAGCGGACTCCCAGGACAGTCGGGAGCGGATGGAACGCCTCTTTCACGCGTGCGCCGACCTTGCAATACACGAGCAGGTTGCATCATTAGCCGATATGCTCAATTTTTATATGGAGCGCGGCAGAATGCATGTGGCCGGGGAAAAGGTGCCCGCGCTTGAGGTCGTCCCGTGGCTTCAGGCGCAGGCGGATTTTGACAAGCGCGAGGCGATGCTTTCCGAATGCGTGATTTTCAATAAAGGCATTATCAACCCTATGCTTCTGGGGATGCTGGAATTGACTATACGCACGGTGCGGGAAAAATTCGGATTCTCTGACTACGCATCGTTTTGCGAGGCAAAGAAGGGGGTAGATTTTTCCCAGAGCGCGCACGCGTTTGAGAACTATCTGGAGGAGACCAGAGACGCCTACCACAGCGCTATGAAATCGTGGGCTGAAGACGTGGTGGGACGACCGTTCGCAGCGCTGGGGCGATTTCACGCGCTCTACCTCCTGCGTATAAGGGACTTTGACGGCTATTTTCCGGTCGCGTCTCTGAGAGACAAGATTGTCCGAACATTTCAGGGCATGGGGTTTGATCTCGCCGCAAGACCTGACATATCAATCAATATCGACGCCTATACCGCGAAGAATCCGGATGCGGTGTGCATCGGGGTGGAGATCCCAGGAGAGGTGCACGTCCTCATGAAACCTGTGGGCGGGCTCATCGACGTGGAAACACTGCTGCACGAAGTGGGGCACGCGTTTTATCTGAGTCATTTCGACCGCGATCTGCCCCTTGAATATCGTCGTTTGTACCGTTCTACCGCGCTCGACGAGGCATTTGCCTTCCTTTTTATGGAACTGATCGAAAACCCTGTGTGGCAAGAGCAGGTGGGCGGCCTCTGTTCGGAAGACGCTGCACAGCTCACGCGCCTGTCGCGGTTGAGAAGACTCTGCCTCGTCAGAAGGTACATCGGTAAATTTCTTGCGGAACTAGAGCTTCATCGCGTGGGAGACATCAAGAACGCCGAACCCTATTGTCGAAGACTACACGAGGCAACGGGATTTGTGTACGAACCCGAAGGGTACCTTGTGGACATGGAGCCTGATTTTTACTCTTTTGATTATCTGTGGGCGTGGGCAGGGGCGTATGCCATGCGGCAATATCTGGAGTCGGAATTCGGGCACGCGTGGTTTCAGTCCCGAGAGGCGGGAGACTTTCTCAAGACAGTGGCGTCAACGGGCCGTCAATATTCGCTGGACGAGACATTGACGCATTTTTGCGGTATAAAGCCAGAATTGCCAGACTTCAGTACAGTTCATTGACCGTGAGGAGCCTTGCAGTTATGAGCCCAGCGGAATTACAAGAACCAAGGACCCCATTCCACGAGTTTCAGGTCGGCTTCAATGTGATCATAGACATGATCACCCCAGGCACGCGAGTCCTCGATCTAGGCTGCGGGACAGGGACGCTTCTTCAAAGACTCAGGGACGAGAAAGATGTCGAGGGGTGCGGGGTCGAGTTGGATCAAGAGAAGGTGATCCGATGCATCGAAAGAGGCATCCGAGTCATGACCCTGGACCTTGACGAAGGCTTGGAGGGCTTCCCTGACTTGAGCTATGAGTACGTCGTGTTGAGTCGAACATTGCAGCAGCTTATGTATCCGGAGAAGGTGGTCAAGGAAATGCTTCGGGTCGGGTCCAAGTCCATCATCACGTTTCCCAATTTTGGCCACTGGAAGATCGCGATGGAGTATCTTGTGACGGGCAAGACGCCTGTGTGCGCCACCCATCCTCAGCCTTGGCACAATACCATGGACATCCACCGACTCACCATCGCCGACTTCAGAGAGTTCGTGAAAAAAATAGGCGGTAAAATCGAACGCGAGATTCATATTATCAAGAACGTTCCCAAACAAAACGCGTTCTGGGCGCACCGCAGAGCAGAATGGGGCTGCTGTCTGATCTCGTCTGCATGATGAGGCGTGCCGTTAAGGGATCGGGCGCACTACCGGTTACGACGCGACATAGAGCGGATCACGAAAATACCCACGAATTCGATAGTGGCTTGACTGATTCATTAATACTGGCTGAGATTGCCGCCTCGCCTTCGCCTCCTCGCGATGCCAAGGTCGATCGCGGGTCATTGCGAGCGAAGCGAGGCAATCTCGTGATGGATTTCGAGAACCCAATGCGCCCTGGCGTCAGGCCCTTTTGAGGATGAGACAGCCCAACGGAGGCAGGGTCAGTTCCAGAAACTGCGAGTAACCGTGTTGGTGGCCAGGCAGCGCCTCAACGAAGCCGCCGTTTCCTACGTCGCTGCCGCCGTACGCCTTTGCATCTGAATTCAGAATTTCTCTATAGGTTGCGAGTTCGGGGACCCCAATCCTATAGCCATGCCTCACCACCGGCGTAAAATTCATAACGCATACCAGGTACCCGTCCGGTCCACGCCTAATATAAGAAAGCACGCTGTTGCTGTTGTCGTTGCAGTCTATCCACGAAAAGCCTTTCGGCCGGTGATCCCACGCCCACAGGGCGCTGTCGGAAACGTAGAGTCGCCCTAAATCTTTTACGTAATCGGAAATTTCTCTATGAAACGGATACTGCAGCAGCTCTCGTTCCAGCGCCGACTCATGATGCCATTCGTTCCACGTGGCCAGTTCGGAGCCTGCCATGAGGAGTTTCTTCCCTGGATGAGTGTACATGTATCCGAACAGCAGTCGTAGATTGGCCCTCTTTTGCCAGTGGTCGCCCGGCATTTTTCTCAGGAGCGATCCTTTGCCATGAACGACTTCGTCGTGGGAAAGGGGCAGGACGAAATTTTCGCTGTACGCGTACATCATGGAGAAGGTAAGGTCATTATGATGAAAGCTCCGATGAATGGGATCTTTCGAGAAATATTGGAGCGTGTCGTGCATCCATCCCATGTCCCATTTGAAACCGAACCCAAGCCCTCCGAGGTAGGTTGGCGTGGTCACCCCTGGCCATGCCGTTGATTCTTCCGCTATGGTGAAACAGCCGGGGAATGTCCCATACACCATGGCATTAAATTCCTGTAAGAATTTTATGGCCTCGAGGTTCTCATTGCCTCCGTACTCGTTCGGGAGCCATTCGCCGTCCTTCCGGCTGTAATCAAGATAAAGCAATGACGCCACCGCATCCACCCGCAGGCCATCTACGTGGTACTTGTCAAGCCAGAACAGGGCGTTTCCGACCAGAAAATTGCGGACTTCGTTCCTGCCGTAGTTGAAGATAAGGGTCCCCCAGTCTTGATGCTCCCCGCGCCGTGGATCCGCGTGCTCGTATAATGCGGTACCGTCAAACTGACGGAGGCTGAAATCATCGCGAGGAAAATGCGCAGGCACCCAATCCAGGATAACGCCTATGCCGCGTTGGTGCAGGTAGTCCACGAAATACTTGAAATCGTCAGGCGTGCCAAAGCGGCTCGTCGGCGCATAGTACCCCGTCACTTGGTAGCCCCAGGAACCGTCAAAGGGGTGTTCCATGACGGGCATGAGTTCGACGTGAGTAAACCCGTATTGCTTCATATGTTCTACGAGCGGCTCGGCAATTTCTCGGTACGTGGCCCAACGATGACCCTGATCCGGGATGCGCAGCCAAGAGCCCAGATGGACTTCGTAGATGTTTACGGGACTGGCGAACACATCCTTCTTGGCTCTGTTTTCCATCCATTCTTGATCGCGCCATTCGTAGTTTTCAATATTCCACACCCTGGCCGCGGTGCCAGGACGCAGCTCCATGAAAAAGGCCATGGGGTCGGTTTTTATTCGTAGGTGTCCGTCGTTGGTCTTGATCTCATATTTATAGAGCTCGCCCTGCCCTATTCCCGGGATGAATAGCTCCCAGATGCCGGAACTGCCCATGGACCTCATGGGAAAGAGCCGGCCGTCCCACCGGTTAAAATCGCCTACGACGCTCACCCTTCTGGCGTTCGGCGCCCACACGGCAAACGCGGTACCCTTGGTCCCCTCAAATTCCATTTCGTGGGCTCCGAGTTTTTCATAGAGACGGTAATGCTTCCCCTCAGAGGCATAATGCAGGTCCTGGGGCCCCAGCGTGGGCATAAAACGATAAGGGGTGTCCACCTCCCAGTGTGACCCATCCGCAAAAGCGAAATTCACGGAATACCTCAATGGGAGCTGACGGCCGGGAAGCCAAATCCAGAACAAGCCAGAATTGGCCCACCCGGTCATGGCGAACAGTGAACCATCCAGCCGTAAGGACGCTGCTGAGGCGTCGGGATGAAACGCCCTTATGACGACCCCATCAACCCCATCTATCACTGCGGGGTGTCCTCCGAGCACGCTGTGGGGATCTGAATGCTCGACGCTGCAAATGCGTTGAATGTCTCGTTCGCTGATGCCATGCAGCAGGCCAGCAGGATACGTGGGAGCGGCTTCTTCACGAGAGGGCTTCGCGCCGCTTGGACTCGCGTCTTTCTGAAGGGTCATTTATGATCTTTCCTTTTCGGTTCGGAGGCGTTGCGCCGACGACGTCATTGCAAGTTCAATCCACGCAGAGATTTTCCTTCAAAAGCCCAGGGTTATATCCACATCCGGGGTTGTCGCTTGCGCGGGAGAACTCATGTGCGGGCGCCGCACGATATTCGTTCACCCTCATGGCCATTTCTCTCTTGCGCGCGTCGTCGCCTTAATGGCGGCGCCAACTTACGCATCAAGCTTGTTATACTCCGGGATGTTTTCCGGCCTCACATACAGTATCCTATGACAGTTTGGACACATTATGAGTTCTTCTTGCTTCAGGACCCTTATGTTCAATTGAGGAGGAACTGACATGTGACAGGCAGTACAAATGCCGTTGGACATTTCTGCCACGGCGTTGCCCCTCACCTTTTTTACCGTGAGATACCTCTTGAGATAATCCCGGTCGAGCGAGACGGTGATTTTTTCCTTTTCAGAATTGAGCTTGGACAAGAGTTTTTTGGCCCGTGCGCCAACGGCTTCAGCCTCAGCCTTCTTTTTCGCTAGTCGTTCTTCCAGCTCTGCGTATTCACCCTCGCGGCGCTCTAAGACTTTTCGAAGACCTTCTACCTCGTTCATGAGCGTCAGGACGTTCTCTTCGATTTCTCCGGCCACCTTTTTCCCGAGCTTGATTTCTCTCGAAAGGGCGTTGTACTCCTTGACATTCTTGATCCCCAGGAGTCTTCGTTCGGATCGCTTGATCTTGTCCTGCTCGACGGCCAGGTCCTGTTCCCTTTTTTTGAGGGACTTTTCCGCGTGCTCAAGTTTTTCTTTGAGTTCCGAGATGTCCCTCCGGCTGACGACCAGGCTCCTGGCAATCTCCTGAATTTCTTCCGGAAGCCTGGCCAAGTCCTTCTCATAAACATCAATCTCGTTATCTATCTTCTGAAGTTGCTCCAACAATGCTAACTGCTCTTTCAAGAGAGGTCCTCCTCGCCGATATACCCTTGGGAAAAAGGGTCTTGTTCTTCGTCGTACACGATGCACTCTACGCGCGCATCGAGTTCGTGTAATGCCTTACTAAAAGCCCGCGCCATAATTTGCGGGGCCGCCTTTTCCAAAGGGAAATGGCCGCAGTCGATGACGGCCATGCCCAATTGTAAAGCCTCTACCGCGGCGTGATATCGCACGTCGCCCGTGACCATGACGTCCGCCCCTAGCCTCAGCGCCTCCCCCAAATACCCCATTCCGCTTCCCGATGCGCAGAATACTCTCTCCACGACGCGATCATCTCGGGCAATCACGCGCACTGACGACGCCTCAAAAAGCCTCCCCACATGCGCCGCCAACGAATGCAGGCCCACCGGGTTTGCCAAGGCGCCAATCCTCGCGCACCTCGCGTGATCAGGGGTCTGCACCCCTTCTAATTTCATTATGTGCGTGAGATGATCGTTGAGTCCCCCAACCGCCGCGTCCAAATTCGTATGCAAGCTGACCACATCCACGTCTTTTTTGGCTGCAAGCATGAGCAGTCGAGAGGGGTACTCGTGGGCAACGAGACGGATGATGGGCGACAGCAGGATAGGATGGTGCGTGACAAGGAGCCCACACTGATTTTGCGCCGCAAACTCCAGGGCGCAGGGGGAAGGATCTAGACTAAAGGCAATTCGTTCAATGATTCTGTCCGGATGGCCAATCTGTATGCCTACGTTGTCCCAGGGTTCCGCAAGATCGAACGGGTAGAGTGTGTCTGCTATTTCAACAAGCCTCGCCAACTGCAGACTACCCAAGCTCAATCTCCCTCCCCCGTCATGAAGATAAGGAAAAAAGGCCCCTGAAAAAACATTACGGGGAGCCCTTTAGCGCTCCCCGCGATGTTTCCGCAGGCATGTATGGCAAGACAGTGAGCGAACATGGTTCATCTCTTCACAAATGGTGGGCCCACCTGGATTCGAACCAGGGACCAACCGGTTATGAGCCGGGAGCTCTACCAGCTGAGCTATGGGCCCTTGTTGTTATTGTAACATCACATACTAACCACCGCGACCTCAGGTGTCAAGGCTCACGACAAACATAGCAGAAACAATGCCTTGCGTGAACGCAGCGCCGCGTTGCGCTCAGGGGCTGGGCGTTGCGCCCTTTTTTGTTGAGTCGGGTACCGCGACGGCCTTTTTTTGGAAAACCTCCAAAAAGACATCACTACTTCATGTTTGAATCTATGTGCTTATAGATAAAACCTCATGTGAGCCGCCGCTATGAGCTAAGTGTTGCTTTATATTGACTTTTCATGCCATCTATGATATTGTCATTTCTCAAAGGACGATAAAAGGAAAAGATTTCTTTTCGCGCAGACATTCGCCTGCGAAACGCTGGCGTGCGCCTACGGGAACCCTTGACTGAGCTCGAAGCGGCGTATCGACGCGGCCATGCGGCGCGGTCTTCACACGCAGCGTATGGCGCATCATGAAGCTCGCCTTCCGCAGCGAAGCATGGATGCTCCTTGTCAAAAGTCGTGATGTCATAGCGCTCGTCCTTGTGTTGTCATTTTGTTTCCATTGGACCTTCGTTGGTCCGCATTTGATGAGAGGTAAAGGATGTTGTTATGTCGGTTTATCGCGGCATCTCGTTCTCTGTGATCTTTATTATTGTGGTGTGTTGTACGTCCGGGGCTGCGGGTTTTGAAGGCCCGCCGCGGCTGGGCGAATGGTTGGGAGGGGAACCGGCAAATGGGTACTTCGCGGGCGCGGGTTTGCGCAAGTACGTGAACAGTTTCACCTCATACCAATTTGCCAATCCCTATCCGCCCGGTCAGGATCCGCTGAGTCGTTTGGAATTTCCCATCGATCAGTGGTTTTTTGCGCTGAAGACGGGGTATGCAGGTCCTGGATGGAGCGCGGAAATATATGGCCTTACGAATATCACGGGCGTATCGCGCGCGATGATGCAGGACAGCGACTGGACCGACGGGGACAACCCGGGCCAAAAAACCGTATTCAGCGAATCACACTGCAAAATGAACGGCGGTTTTGTCGTGGACCTCAAGGTTGAAGCGGCGTGGCGATTTAACCCTGAGTCCCGCTTTCGCCCACTCGCGGGATGGCGGGTCCAGCGTTTCAGCTTTACCACCTTTGATGGGATTCAGTTCGAGCAGGGGGCTGCGCCGCTGGAACTACCCGGCGAAGGCATTGAATTTAAGCAGACCTTTTACCATTACTATGGGGGCGCAGCCTTCCGCCACGCCTTCGACGGCGGTCGCTATACGTTTCTGCTGCCGAGGATGACCCTTGATATGGCTGTCGATTACGGCTTTGTCACGGCGGGCAACGAAGATTTGCATCTTCTGCGCACCGGTCATCGAGTCACCCGAGAGAATACTCGAGGGCATGTCTGGCACGCCTCGTTGAAAGCCTCTTTTCTTTACACCCCAGACATTCTGATGGAATTGGAAGGGGAATTTATGAGGGTCGTCAGTCATGGGTCGCACCAACTGACGAATCCGGTTGAATTTCTTGACATCTCATGGGATGGGGCGAAAGTCTGGTCTGACCAGGCCTCGGTCTCGATGACAGCCCAGATTTCCTTCTGAGCGCTGGACACTGTCCTTCCGACGCCTCGTCTAACGCTCAGGCCCCATGTACCAGTATGGCTCCTTGTCAAAATAATCCGATGGGCCAGACCCTAGACCCCGCAGCGCGTGGGTCGGTTTGCTGACCGGTCTAAAATCGGGGCGCCAGAAGGTAAGCATATCGAGGCATCCGGCGCTCATGCGCCTCACCATGTGGTACACCCCAGGGAAAAAGCCGGACACGTAGCCGGCTACCGCTCCGGAGACAGAACCGTAAAAGCCGTCCGTATAGGCCCCGTTGTATGAGCCCAGAATGGCATAGTTCGTCATATAGGCGAACAATTCATGCGGGCCGCCCAATACGTCGGTAGCTGCTCGTCCGAGCTTGCCGTAAGGGAGCGGTCTGCCCGCTGGTATGAGCTGATCAAACTCGGTTTCACAGACGCCAGCCGCTGCCGCGTGCGTGCAACACAGTACGACCAGAATCAAACTCACTGTTGTCCTTGCTGCTCGATATTTCCTTCGAAGCGAGTTGGCTGGCGGTTTCTTCAATGGGCTGAATCTTGGATGCATCGTCGTATAAGCGTCTCCGTCGTTATTGACTGCGTATCGTCAGGAGGCAGGCCCGTTGCATAACATTGACCCTGGTGTCCATGCGGTACGCAGGAGGTCGTTGTGTATTATGATATCACATAACTTACAGACATGGAACATATAATTCTCTCAGTATGTTAAACTTATTTATTAATGTTTCAGTTTATTTCTCCTCGCCCCATTGATTTGGACGCAGCGAGAATGCTATGATGAATTGTCGTGAGACGCGAACAGACTCGGTTCATTGGCATCAAAGGACAAGGCGATGAAAAAGTATGCGGCAATCTGTCTGCTTGTGCTCTTTTTAGGCGGCTGCTCGGCCAAAAAGGTCTGGGACTGGATGGATAAGATGGACTGGGAACGCGACGATCAAACGGTCAAAATGCTGGACCTAGTAGTGAAGTAATCCTATAGCGACTTCCTGCCAATCGGAGAGATCATATGCCCGGATATTCCATTGACAGAGAACGGTTAGAAGCGCTCTCGAGCCAAGAGATTCTGAGGATTTTGAGAGAAGAGCGAGACGATTATACGCCCGAAGCTTTGCACATCTTTGAAGACATCCTCGATGCGGGGGGCAGGGGGCCCCCACCCGCAGGGGGGGGAAGAAAAAGACGCCGCCCCACACCGGACAACAGCACCCACGCGGCCGCCCGCCCCCGCCCCATCTC
>Ga0078972_1009492_pt1 | contig 19155 bp, 15 predicted proteins | sample YelNatPaOPGAMG01_FD_67568 | JGI IMG/M metagenome (GOLD analysis project Ga0078972, IMG submission 67568) | Hot spring thermophilic microbial communities from Obsidian Pool, Yellowstone National Park, USA - OP-RAMG-01 (SPADES assembly) (version 2) | ecosystem: Environmental > Aquatic > Thermal...
TCATGGTGGTTCCTCCCTTTTTCCTGTGATTGGTGTTGTTAGACCCCACCAATTTTGGCCCATCGTGAGGCCGTCAAGGAAGGGGGAGGGACCATTTCATTAGCATTATATGGACTCAACCCATAAGAAAACGGGTAAAGCTTTCAGAACCTGAAATGAAAGCTGAAAAAGGTTCTTCTGGAGCGCCATAAAAGAATCACGGAAGGATTCTTATAATCTTCCCAATTAAGTTTTTCGAGGTTGATTTTCAGCAAACGGGTTTTTCCAATCGAGCATAGTAAATTCAATGGGATCATTCCGTTCGATTTCAAAATCAAATAACCTTGGATGTTTTTTTCTTGGAAAGAATGTTTTTATATAATTTTTCCAATAGAGAAAGTTTTTTGGGTTTGTTATCGCTGCCTGGCGGATAAGGGAAGTCCCAATATTTTTCCCTTGTTTAAACTGCATCAGATAACATCCGAAATTGTTCAGGTGAAAGGAGTAAATTGATCGGAAAACCACCTGGTTTTCCGGATAATCTTTTCCATACCTCTCCCAAATGACGGAAAGGAACGTCTGCAGTTTCATCAGGGCAATTTTTGTGTGCTTGTCCTTGTTTTTTCTCTGGCGTAGCTCAGTTGTTTCTGCCCGATAGAACTGAAGAGATTCAGGGATCAGATAAAATCCCCCCCTCTCGAACATCCGCATGCAGAATTCAAAGTCTTCCAGATCCCGCGGATTGAAGCGGCTATTCAACAAGCCTGCCTGCATGGCGTCTTTTTTTCGAAAAAAAAGGAAAGGGGTCCCGAACAGATCGAAGGATTGATAATGAGGGAGGTGAAAAGGTAGAAAAAGTGCATGGAGATAGGATTTCCACTCCAGAATATTTTTTGACCCGTATGCGAATCCCCGGCAATCTTTTTCGAGAATTGTGCTTCCATCGTTGGACAAAAGATCGTAATAGCAGGCAACAAGAACCAGATCCTGACTGGATGAAAGAATATCAATTTGACGCTGGAGACGTTCCGGTTTCATAAGATCATCCCCGTCCAAAAAGGCGATAAACTCTCCCCGGGCTTGACGAATACCCGTGTTCCTTGCAGAAATGGCTCCCTGTTCCGGTTCGTGTAGCAGTTGAATGCGTTCTGGGTAGTTCTTCGAATAGGACTCGGCGATGTTGCGGGTTTCTTCAGACGCATTGTTGTCGACCAGGAGCAATTCCCACTCCTGAAACGTTTGTGCGAGAACGGATTCAATGGCGGGAGCCAAGATTTTTCCTTCCCTGTAAAACGGGATGATGACGGAAACAATCGGTTTCAAAGGCTCCCCCCTTTGAAAGGAACTTGGATGGGTATCCAAGACGAGCTCCATGTTGTTTTTTATTGAAATGATCTTCCTTTTATGTAAAAAGCGTCTGGATGAACCTCTCGTCGACCTCTTTGGGAAGAGGTTCCGTCATCCAGTTGTCAAACCAGAACAGGCGAGGGTAGAACCGCTTCGGAAAAAAACTTTTTATAAGAAGCTTCAGGGCTTTCTTGTTCCCAGGAGCCGATTCCATGGCTCTTTTAAGGGCGACACGCCCCAATCGATTGGCGGATGGATGCTGTAAAAGAAATTGACTGGTGTAACGAAGGAAGTTGCTTCGTAATTCAGCCAATGCTTTGTCGGCCCCGGGCCTGTTGGCATAACGTTCTTTTAAAATTTGGTAAAAAGTATTCAGGTGACGGGTTTTTCCAACCCAGTTCATTTGATCCTTCATGATTTTTGCCCCTAGCGGGGAATGTTTCCGGTAGGAAATCAGAGACACAGGAAGCATTTCTCCATCCCCAGATTCAAAGATGCGAAGGAGAAATTCATTTTCTTCAAACCATCGGGGGTTTAGGCGAATATCATGATCCCCGGCTGCTATGATTGCGTCCCTTCGGAAAAAACAGGAACTGATTAAAGGGAATTTAAGGGAAATTTTTTTTTCCCGCTGGAATATCTCGCGGAAATATCGGTTGAAAATGATTTCCGTTTCAGCCCAGAATGCCGGTAGTGTTTCCGAAACGTTTTTTTTGACAAGATCTTTTTCAAACGAAACAAGATCATACCAGGAGCCGACAAAGGCTAAATCTGGTTTTTCTTTCAGGTACTGGTATTGAGTGGCAACACGTTCAGGGTGAGAAATATCATCGCCGTCATGAAAAATAATGAATTTCCCCCGACTTTCATGGAACCCTTTGTTTTTTGCAGAGGCTATACCCTGTGTGGGTTCCTGCGTCAATCGAATCTTTTGAGGAAGTTTGTTGACATAGTACGTTGCATGCATGCAGGTTTCTGAGTCAGCATTGTTGTCCACGAGAATAATTTCAAAGTCGGAAAATGTCTGGGACAGAATAGATTCAATCGTGTCACGGATGAGCGGCCCTTCCCGGTATATAGGAATAATCACGGAGATTTCAGGCGTAGACATATCGGATGCTCCTGATTTTAAAGGTGGTGCGTCGAAATCCTTTTGTGGGTCGGGTGAGGGGTAACTGCTCTGTGTTTTCAGGCCCCACCCCGGGCACAGAACAGTCCCCTCACCATCTTTTCGTCAGCCTCTTCTGGAAGGGGGGAATAGTTTAGTTCATCGAACCAATATAGCCTGGGATAGAGTGGATGAGGTAAAAATGATTTCCCCCACATCGTCCAAATATTTGTGTCTCGGAAGTTTTCAAAAATTGCACGATTAAGAGCAATCCGACCAAGTTTTCTGCCTTTTTTATATTCCAGGAAGAATCCGCTGATATAACTGAGCCAATAAGCACGTAACTCTTTAAAGATCTTTGATGACTCAGGTGTCCGATCTTGGTAGCGTTCCCATAGAATCTGGTAGAAGAGGTCGAGATGCTTGATCAAGGCAACCCAGTTCATCTGCTTGCGAAGGATAGCTGCCCGCTCTGGAGTATGCATCCGGTAGCGGAGAAGTGATTGCGGGATTTTAACGACTTCTCCCCTTTCGTATAACCGGGTCAGGAATTCGAAATCTTCGAACCATCGAGGGTTGAAGCGGTTATCAAACAATCCGACAGAAATTGCGGTTTCTTTTCTGAAAAAAGTGGTTGAAATAAGAGAAAAATTAAGTGGGCAAAAAGGGTCAGGGGAGGACCTTTCCGGGTAGAATTTTTTAATGATTTGCTCAGTCCGGAACCAGAAATGGGGGGCGGATCCTGAAATATTTTTTTTTATTATTTTTTTCCCGTCCGGACCCACGCGATCAAACCATGAACCGACAAAAGAGATATCTGGGCGATCTTTTAAGGTATTCCACTGAATTTCAAGTCTTTTTGGGTGGCTTAAGTCATCTCCGTCGTGAAGGGCAATATAGTGTCCCCTGCTTTCCAGGATTCCCCGATTTTTGGCAGACGATACCCCTTGTACCGGTTCATGAACAATCCGGATTTTTTCCGGGTAGGTTTTTTGAAAACGCTGGGCTTGATCGATGGTTACGGGATCGGCGTTATTATCGACCAGAACAATTTCAAAATTCTGAAAGGTTTGGGAGAGGATCGACTCGATGGTTTCAGCGAGGAGATTCCCTTCACGATACATGGTGATAACAACGGATATTTCCGGGTTGCTCATTGAGTTTCCTCTATGATGATTTTCACGCGATCAGTAAGTTCTGAGTATGATCTCTGAAGAATGACTTGATGGCGAATTGTTATGTTCATCAGTGCCCATAAGCTATTTTTAAGCAATTGCCTTGCCTGTTTTAGGGTCAAAAAGATTTCTGTTTGGATCTTCGGTCTATTTCCTGAAATGCATGGATCCATGCATGTTCATATACATTCGATTTTTCAACGTAACTTTTTGTTATGGTCTTATGTGTGATGAAAAATCGGACAGTCAGGTTCAAAGCGGAAAAAAGGAGAGGAAGGGCCTTCCTCCAGGAACGGCTGCAAACATAACCCACGCCATTTGCATCGACGACAGCTACAGTATGGTATCCAAACCAGCCCCAAGCCTCATAGTCGGCATGATAACGAAAGGCCAGTTTTCCGTCGGCTGTCAGCGCTCGACTGAAGGGATTCATGTAGCTTCCCATGGTAAGGACGTATCCTACCCTTTTCCCCAGGCGAAGGAAGAAAGAGGGTTTGTCTGAAAGCGGGTTTTTAAAGTTTTGTGAGAGCTTGTCCGAGAGATCAACCGGCGTCGGAGTTTGTCGAATCAAGTCTTCTACCTTCTGTTTTTCGCCCAAGGGGTCTGTTGTCCATGATGCATCGGAAATCGCCTCCCTGAACGATCTAATATGAAATTCCGCCAATTTATAGTCGTAACAGAGTGCAAGCTTGAGGATGATTTTTAAAAAGGACAAGGCGATGGGAACGGATCGCATTTTTTCTGGATTCAAGAATCGGGTCGCCATATCATTTCGAACCCACAGATATCTTTTCCAGAAAGAACCGCGTTTCTCCAGAGTTGCATGCCATAAAAAAATATGAGGAGGAATGATGGACCGGACCCCCTTTTTCTGTAAGGTCAATCCTTGGAGGATATCTTCATAGTAAATAAAAAAGGCGGGGAGGAAAGAGAGTTTGTCGGTCGGGGCTGACATGAGCCACAGGGCTGTATAATCGGGCAGGCTGTCTTCGAACAATTCGCTGAATGAAGCCGGATTATCCAGTTTTGTTCTTTTGTGCAAGGGTTGAAGGGCGTTGAGCCCTGTATTCAGAACCCGTGATCCTTTTTCCCATAGGAGGTTGGTCTCGCGAAGAGTCATCATGCCGGCTCCGACTGCGACAGGGTGATGGGCCAATGACTGAAAAACAATCATTCGGTAAAGCATTTCCGGAGGAAGTACAATATCGTCATCAGCGATGATCATAAAGTCTGTCTTCATTTTACGAGCTTCTACCAGAGCCCGCATGACACCGGATGTGCATCCCAGATTTTCTTGCCGAATAAAGAAGATTCTCGAATCAGGAGGAAGTTTTTCGGGGGACAGGGTCCCGGCATTGTCTACAACCAGAAAACGGAGATCAAAGGATCTGAGAGGACGATAAAGGCAGACAGATCTGAGCAGAGATTGGACGTAGGCGTCTCTTCCAAAAGCTGTGACAGAAATCAGAAAGGAGGGATTATTGATCAGTCCTGGAGATCCAACCCATGCTGTATCAGCAATATCAAAAGCGCCTTCGGCTTTCATTTCGAGATGAACCCTACCTTCGAGTCCGGCGATCAATATCCTGTCTGATACCCATTCTCCAGACCAGTGTGAAACGGTTTCCTGGGCCAGAATATTGGGGGAACCCTTGGGTGGAGTATGGATAATGGTGATTTGGGCTTTTTCGGCAACAATGTGGGTGCGGAGCTGAAAGTGGGTCAATCTGGTATATCGTTGAAAATAGCCTGATGGGAAGATGTTTGCCAGACCGTCAAAAACAATCTGGATGACCTTTTTTTCTCCTGAAATTCCCCCGGAGATTCCGGATTCTGTTCTCGTTACGGGACTGGAGGCGGATCCCCAATGTGTATTCAGAGGTATCTGGGAATAGTCATACAGAAAATTCTGAAGGCAAAGATCCCCTTCCAATAAAGATTCATTCTGAAGTTGCTGATGGAAGACCAGGGCTCCCTCAGGTTGAATCATGGCTGGTTTTCCGATAAATGGGCAATCAAGCGAGCCATTGTAATGCGGGTTTTGTGCCATTCTTGCGGATCGTGGCTCCAGTCTCCGGGCTTTTGCCAGAGCGGGGAACGCCAATAAGGGAGATATCCTCCATCGTCCAGTGCGTGCAGGACAAGATGATTCACATACTGATCTGCATCCCTTTTCTTGCCCAATTGGGTCAGCATCGTGAAATAGCGATAATCTTCATATCCCCGGCGCCACTGCGCCATTCTTACCGAAGGTATAAGGCCTTTTATATCCGGAAATCCGATATAGTGCAGTTGTTCCCCTGGATACATGATGGTTCCGTCCCCAAGACCCTGGTTTGTAAATGGGTTCATGTCCTTTCGAGCGTCGTTCCAGAAGGTGTCCGCCCAATAAAATACTCCGTTCACACGGTATTTCCAGGCGGTCCAGAACCACATTCTGAATCCTGGCCCCAGGGAATAGAGATCATTTTGTCCGATGAACGGAGGGCCACCGGCCTGATAAAACCAGACCTGATCTCCCTGTTTTTGTCTTTCCTGCATGCGTGACGGAATAAACTGTTCAGCGGCTCCAGCCCATATATTGACCTTTCCGACCATAATAAGTTTGTCGTGACCCACCTGGTTTTTATAGGTAATATAAGGGACATCTGTGATCATGACCCGAATCTTTGGTGAGCCCTTGTGCAGGGAGTCCGCCTCCTTGGCGATCAGCTTGTAGGTGTCGGCGTAGTAATAGAGTTTGTGAATGGGTTCATCGAAAATATAGGCAAATGTTTTATCAATGGGCCATCCTTTTTCTTTCCAGTGTTGGACAATCAGCTTTGCGAGATTTTGAGTGGCGATATCCGGAACGCCTTTCCAGTTCTGGATGGGTGAAGGATTGGTTCCTAAGATCGTAAATCCCCCCCATAACCCTACTCCCAGGGAATATGTCCCGATTGGAAGGCTCCATGCATTAGGGTGTTTTCCGGTAAGTTTTCCAGAGAGCATTGGACCGTATACCTTGTCATAATAGGTCCAGTCCACGGAATAAGGGGTACCGGTTTTCCAGTCCCATTGAATTGTCGGATGAACCCCCCCTGAATCGTTTGTCGAGAAGCCATAATTGTGAGCTAAAACAAAAGCCCGCTGATACATAAGCCTAAATTCATCATCGTTTGTGACCCCGCTGCCATGATAAAAACGGCTGACATAAAGCTCCATCCAGCGAGAGATGGGTGCGGTGTCCGGGAGAACCGGTTTGAGAATCTCAAATTCGACCGGCGTACTTCGAAAAATTTGCTCACCGGATCGGACGATCATCCGGCCGTCATATTTTCCGGGAAGACAATTTTTTGAATAGGTAATATCGAGCCAGACCGGCTGGTTGAAATCTGGTCCCACATGAATCCTGGAAACGATGACTCGGCCTGGTGTGTAAGGATCGTGAAACGGGATCAGGGGGTCTGGAATGTCATGTGGATGAATTGGCCCATATTTGACATCGCTTGCGGTGAAATGCTCGTAATACTCGAGAAATCTGTGTGTTGTGATGCAGGAGGCCGTCGGGGAATCGTGATTGACCGAGAAATCGACATGAATGTTGGAGACATCCTGTGAAGACCGGATGACAACCTGGAAAGAAAGGGTTTCTCCGCGCAGACCGACCAGATGGATGGGAGGGGAGCTGTTTTGAACTCCAGTCAGACTGGAAGGAGGCATATCCTGGGGTTGGACACGGTCGGAAAGAGGAGCGATCCACGTCAAAAAACTGCCCGCTTTTTCAATCCTGTTGCCAGGGAAGGGATAATGAAGGAATCTGTCCGGAATGACAATTCCGGTATGCAAAAGATCTTTGCTCTTTGTCTCAAGAGTTTTGATGGCAGCGACTGTTTGATGATATTTCAGGATCTTTTTGACCGTGTCCTTGAGTTGAGTTCGCAAGGAAGGTGATGTAAGGACGAAAAATGCGGCCAGTGCAATTGCCAGAATCCCCGTGGTCATTCCCACCAGAAACCAGAGAACTTTTTTTCCGAAACCCTGCATCCGATTCTCCTGTTTCAAAAAAGTGGTGATGAATGTTTACTAACATTCAACTTAATGAGCAGTTTGAGGCTTGATGAGATACAAATTAATTGAAGGAAATCCTGCGAATTTGAGATTTTTCTGAAGGAATGGTGTTTTGGGTGCCCGACATCATTCCTTGAACTCTTTCGGGCTCAGTCCGTGTTTCTTGATCAGTGCGTGGACAGTGGGGCGACTCGTTCCGATCAAGCGGGCCACGTGGCTGATATTCCCGCGGGCCTGTTCAAACGCCTCGACGAGCATCCTTTTCTCGGCCTCTTCCCGGGCCTCGGAAAGATTCATGGTCAAGGACAATCCCGGACTGGAACGATTTCCCGCGCCGATGTCGATGTCCTGGGGCGTGATCCATTTTCCCCCGGCAATGATCACGGCCCGCTGGATCCGGTTTTCCAGCTCCCGGATGTTTCCGGGCCAGTCGTGTTTCCGGATCAGTTCCAAACATTCCCGGTTGAAATCGATGACCTGGGGTTTATGGTATTCGGCCCGGAACTTTTCGAGAAAATACTGGGCGAGCAGGGCCACATCCTCTCCCCGGTCACGGAGGGGGGGGAGATGGAAGCTCATGACAGACAACCGGTAAAAAAGGTCTTCCCGGAACCGTCCGTGGGCCATCAGCTCGTTGAGTGGCTGGTTGGTGGCGGCGATGATACGGACGTCGAGCTGTTTCCCGTTGCGGCTGCCGACCCGCTCGACGATCTTGTCCTGCAATACCCTCAGAAGCTTGACCTGGAGCTCAATCTGGAGCTCGGCCACCTCATCCAGGAACAGGGTTCCGTGATGGGCCGCTTCGAACTTTCCCGCCCGGCTTTCCGTCGCCCCGGTGAACGCTCCCTTTTCGTGTCCGAACAGCTCGCTTTCCAGGAGGCTTTCCGGAATCGCCCCGCAGTTGATGGCGACGAATGGACCGTTTTTTCGGGGGCTTCGCTCATGGATCGCCCGGGCGAACAGCTCTTTTCCCGTTCCGCTCTCCCCCGTGATCAGAACCGACACGTCGGTGACGCTGATCTTCTGGAGGATCCGGAGCATCTCCCGCATCTGGGGATTTTTCGTCACGATTCCCGGAAAGGGGTTCTCTTCGTCTGAAGCCGCGGGAACCACTTTTTCAACGGAGGGTGATCGGGCGAGCAAAGCCCGGTGATAGGCCCGCCCCACCACCCGTTTGAGTTCGTCGGGATCGATCGTCTTGTCGAGTAAGTCGTAGGCGCCCAGCTTCACCGCTTCCAGCGCCCGTGGGCGGTCGATGGATCCGCTCAGGATGATGCCATGAAAATGGGGATCCGCTTCGGCAAAAAACCGGAGCAGGTCGATGCCGTCCTGCTGAGAATCCTTGCCCAACGACAGATCCAGAATGGCCACGGGAGGCTTTTCCCGGACGAAGGTTTCGATGGCTTCGGTGTAGTTTCCCGCGCTCAGGACCGGATAGTCGTCCCGAAAGAGCCAGGTCATCTGTTTCAAGACCACCGGATCGTCGTCGACGATAAAGAGCGGGGAAGAAGGCGCGGAAGACTCTACCGGTTCGGGCGTCATTGGCGGACTCCTGCTGATAGACCTGTCTTTTCCGCTCGCCGTGCCAGCTCCATCTGTCCGGATGACCCCGGAATATAACGGGGAAGAAGCGGAGCCAGGGTCATGAGCAAACGGGTTTCCTGGGCGAACGTTTTTTCGACAGATGACCGGATGGGCATGGAAACGCGCACCAGGGCCCCGTCGGTCCGGTGGAGGAGGAGGGCGTCCTTGATCAGGTAGATCCTGCCCCGGTATTCGTTGGCGAAGAGGTGCCCCCGTTCCTGGTACCAGTAAAGGACGAGCTGCTTGTCGAGCCCTTTCTGGATGACGTTGGCGTTCACCCTGACCGGCGGAAGGGACGGACCGTTCAGCGGCAGGGAGACGACCCGGCGGGAGAGGATCGCCCAGCCGGAGGAAGGAAGGCAATTCGCGGGGGAATGGATGTTTTTTTCAGGGGTCTGCCGGTCGTAGTAGATGCTGAAGAAAAGGATCCCCTGTGACCCGGGATTGCGGGTGAAAAGGATCGAGGTGTAGGCGTCGGCGTTCAGGAGAGCTTTTGTCTTCTCGTCCATGGGTAGGTGGACTCCGCTCCAGTCCCCCACGCGATCCGGGAAGCGCGAAAGGGGGAGATGCGGCGGAATAGCCCCTTGGGCCCCCATCCGGGAGAGACCCGCAAGCCCCAGAAGCATGAAGGCCGACGACAGGAGCATGTTTCGCGACCTAGGCGACATCGGGGGCCCTCCTGAAGCGCTGGAGAAGCCGTATTTCAAAGACCATGGACAGGAAGGCGAACAGGAAAATAACCCATCCCGAAAACATGTGAAAAAAACCTTCGGCGAGATCCGGATTCATCGAACCCAAGACCCCGGCGCCGGCGATCCGGATCATGTTTGCGACGACGGCGATCGGGACGGCGGACAGGATAAAAAGGGTTGCCGGAAACGTTTTCAGATTTCCGATTTTCGCCAGGAGAACCGCGATGGCCAGAAGGGAGACCAGCGACTGGATTCCGCTGCAGGCTTTCACGACACCCAGGGAGATATGGGGGAGGTTGATGATGTTTCCTTCCCGATAGACCGGTATCTGAAGCATCTCGAGCAGGTGGGCGGACCCCTTCGCCGCCATCATCTGAAGCGGCAGGGCGATCGCGTTGAAGACCAGGTAGGGCAACGGGATCATGAACAACAGGTAAAGGATGGGAAAGCGGGTGGCGTTTAACGTTCTGAGGCCCCAGTACCCCGCGATGATTCCAGACACCAGAAACAGGAGGGACACCTGCTGGATAAAATAGAGTCCGGAAACGGTGCCGAGAGCGAGGGAGAGCACACCGGCACCGATCAGGAAGACACCCCAGAGGGAGGGAATGTCGTTGAGATTCCGGAGCCGGTCCCGTTCCAGATAGATCAGCAGGGCGAAGACGAACGGGACCAGGACTCCGTGAGAATAGGCGGGGAGCGTCATCCAGTCGTCCCAGAGTTTCTGGAAGTTCTGCCAGGACAACAGTACGGCAGCCATCACTGCAACCCCAAAGACAATCTTATCGGGTCGCATAAACCGATTCTCCGGGGGTATCCTTGGCCGGATTCAGGTGATGCTGTCCCAAAACCCCTTCGAGAAAATGGCGGAACTCCACCCCCAGGTCTTCCCGGTTCAGCGCGAAATGGACCGTGGCTCTCAGAAAACCCATCTTGTCCCCGGTGTCGAAGCGGTCTCCCTGAATTTCCATCGCGTAAACGGGTCTCTGGCGCGCCAGGGTGTTGAGGGCGTCTGTCAGCTGGATTTCCCCTCCCACGCCGGGTTTCTGGGTTTTCAGAATCTCGAAGAGATCCGGCGTCAGGACATAGCGGCCAATGATGGCATAGTCGGATGGCGCATCCGGTACGGCCGGTTTTTCGACGAGTCTTTCCACCCGGAAAAGGCCGTCCCGGACGGGTGTTCCGTCCACGATGCCGTAATGGCTGACTTCGGACCGGGGAACCCGCTTCAACCCGATCACCGGTGCCTGGAGTTCTTCATAGGCCTCCAGAAGCTGGGCGAGGCCTGATTGGGGGCCAGAGAGGATTTCATCCCCCAGGGCGACCGCAAAGGGTTCGTTCCCCACCACCATAGCGGAACACAAGACGGCGTGTCCGAGGCCCAACGCTTCTTTTTGCCGGATATAGGTGATTTCCGAAAGCGACGAGATCCGCTGGAGCTCGCTCAGAAGCGCCAGTTTGTTCTTTTTCCGGAGAACGTCTTCAAGCTCGTAGGAGATGTCAAAGTGGTCCTCGATCGCGCGCTTCCCCCGTCCGGTGACCATCACGATCTGCTGGATGCCCGATTCAACCGCTTCCTCGACGACGTATTGGACCACCGGCTTGTCGATGATGGGCAGCATTTCCTTGGGGGACGCCTTGGTCATGGGCAGAAAACGGGTGCCGTGACCCGCCAGCGGGAAGACGGCTTTCCGGACTTTTTTCATGAAAACCTCCGTCAAAATGAATCGCATTCCTGGAAGGATTGGCATCGTCAGATCTGAGGATGAGCAAAACCCTTGCCAAGTTTTGCGGAACGGGGAAAGGCGGATGGGAGGAACAGGGGGGAAAATTCCGTGACGCGCTGAAATCATGTTGAACGACGGGTCAATGAGCAAAACGACACCCCGGTTCCAGTCTGAAAAAGGATGCGCGCGTCGCGTTTTTTCGGTAATCCCATTTCGAATTCTTTCCCGGGTGGGACTTCGGGTGGGGGGTGTCAAAAAATTTTACAACCGTTTAGTTTTTGTTGAATAACATATTTTTAAAGTTGAGAAATTTGCGGGAAGCCTTTTTAAGAGAGGAATTTTATTATATTAAGTAATGAATATTTAATAATAAAATTATATTTATCCATTTCGGTGGGCAGGGGGAGTTCAGAAAATTTTTCTGCGGGAACGTCTATTGAGCGGCTGGGCACAATTCTCGTAACGATCGGATGAAACAGGATAAATCAGGAGAGTGCGTAGGGAAGTGTGATCAAAAATTCGGTCCCTTCCCCTTCCCGTGAGTTGACCGCGATCGTTCCGCCGCTTTGCTCGATCAGGAGCTTGCAGCTGAAGAGGCCCAGGCCTGTCCCTTTTTTCTTAGTCGTCTGGAACGGTCTGAAAAGGCGTGTCTCAATGAATTCGCGGGACATTCCCGGACCATTGTCAGAGACAGACAGGACGAGAAACCGGGACTCGGCCCGGGTCTCGACGGTGATTTCCCCACGGCCATCAAGCGCTTCCCGCGCATTGATCAGAAGGTTCCGGAGGGTTGTCTCCAGAACCCTGGGATTTCCCTGGACCTGCGGTATTTCGGAGAGGGAGACCTTCAGCGCCAGATCAGGACTGTCGTCCCATTTGAGGGCGCGGATGGTTTTCTGGACCAGCTCAACCGGATCGAACGTCACCAGGCGTGTGTATTCCTCCTGAAAAGGAGAGAGGATCCGCGCCATCGAAGAATCGATCTGGTCCGAGATGTTTTTCAGGCAAAAAAGGAGTTCCTGTTGAAACTCGGGGGAGTCGATGTTTTTCTGGGCGTTGTGGACCAGAAGCTTCAGCGCCACCCCCGCGTTTTTGAGATCATGAAAGGTGAAGGCCCGGAGGCTCGAGAGAAGTTCCGTCTCCCGTTTGCCGGCCCGTTCCCTGGACAAGGAGGCGTTCACCAGCAGGCTGGACCACTGGAGGGCCAGGGTCTGGAGAAAAAGACGATCTTCAAGCCGGGTGACGGGGCCCTGGTTTTTGATGCCCAGTCCCAGTATGCCGAGGAGCTTCTGCTGGAATACCAGCGGAACGATCCAGTTGGCGTTGAGGCCCTTGAACAGGGAGTTCAGGGAAGAGGCGAGATCATCTCCCGTTGTTTGGGAAGAAGGCCTGTCGGAGATGTGAATCGGCAGACCTTCCCCAAAGAGGGCGAGAATGCCGGGGGAAAAGATCTGCTTTCGCATTTCCCTGCCGGGTTTCCATCCCAGCGTTTCCTGAACATGAAGCATGGGGGAAGGTATTTCTGCCACCGTTCCAAAAGATAACGCGTGGGCCAGGGTCATCTCCCGTGTCTGCTCCATCAGGGTGGGGATGATGTTTTCAGGTTTGCCGGATTCGGCGATCGCTTGGGTCAAGGTCATCCAGGCGCCGCGGTAGTCATACCTGTTGGAATAAAAGTGGACTCCCAGGAAACTTTCGAGCTCTCGCCGGAGCCGGTCGGAAGAAAAGACGACCACAAAGGCGCCCAATCCCAGAATGATCGTGAGGCTGGCAGAGAGCTTCCCCCAGGTAGGGCCCAGCGATTCAAGCGTGGTTCCGACCCCTCCGAGTGTGACGAGCCCCGCCCCTCCCAAAAGAAGTACAACCGACCTGTTAATCGTATTCCGGCTAAGGGCCAGCGCGATATCCTGTGTCTTCTGGATCAGGAAGGCGTATAGGAAAAGTCCATCGAGAAGGAGAAGACCGACCGGTTCGAGCAGAAGAAAGGTGCGATCAAAACCGCCGTTCACGATCTGGTTCACATGGACCAGCATCAAGGAACTTGACCAGAGGGATGCCCCGATCATGGGGTACTTTATATTCCAGCGGGCGAGGGCGTCGGCCGAAATATAGGTCCTGGACATCTGGTAGAGGGAAAACAGGAGAATTCCGATCAGGAAAAAGCTGGCTCCGGAAAGATTCGGGGTGCTGATCAGAAGAACCGAGTGGGTCTGGGGAAGGATGAGTAGACGGAAGAGGTGGTGATCAAGAAAGAAGCTTGTGACAAAGTAAAAAACTCCCAACCCCATGACGGCCAGAGGGAGTCCCATCCGCAAGAACTGGGATGCGGGCTTTTCACGCGAATACAGGATGGAAAAGAGGAAAACGGCGGAAGCTGCCAGTATTTCCCCGGCAAAAACCCCCCTCATCCCGATATTGAGATGATCTGTATGATGGATCCGGAGCACCAGAAGGTCCAGGGCAGCCAGAAAGAGCGCGCTTGACAGCACCAACAGGGCCGAAAAAGTCGATGCCGACCAGCGTCGCACGAAAGCGGTGAGCCCCGCGGTCAGGAGAGTGAGAATAACAGCCAGAAGAGGCAAAAGAGCGTGTATTTTCATGTCGATGGAGGATTCCATACTATAAAAGTGAAAAGACAAAAGATTTGTAGGGGATCAAGCAAAAGGGGAGCCAGAATAAAAAATCACAGAAAAGACCCTGGCCAAATCCTTCCATTTGCTGATCTGAATGGCATTTGTATTGCTTGATTGCTCCTGAAGTAAAGTGGAGGGTTCTCCTTGCATGGTTCCGGTAATTCTGAATAAACGCTTTCGATCTTCTGGTCAAGACTTCGGAGTCCGAAAAATGATGCCAATTTTCATGGGAGACACCTCCATTCAGAGGAATTTTTCAAGGTTTGTCATGCGTTCAAGGATCGGCCGGAATATGGAGGAAAATGCTTGAAAAATTCGTCTGAAAAAGTTTTTGCCGTGATCGTCACATTCAACAGGATAGACCTGCTCCTTGAATGCCTGAATGGAATTTTCCGGCAAACAAGACCGGTCGATGGCTTGGTTCTGATCGACAATGCGTCAACAGATAGAACCTCTCTTGTTCTTGCCGAGGAAAAGATCATCCCGATCCTTCCACCTGAAAACCTGGAAGATGCTTGGGAAGTTTGCCATTATCCGGATCAGTTGGCAGGAAGACCTCTCGTCTACCTCCGTCTCCCGAACAATGAAGGGGGAGCCGGGGGATTTCATGAAGGGGTCAAGAAAGCACTTGAATTCAAATGTGACTGGTTATGGATGATGGATGATGATGTGGAACCAGATGAGGACTGTCTCAGGGGGCAACTTGATTTTGCAGAAGTTTCCAAATGCATTCACCCCAGAAAATACTTCCAGGACGGAAAACCGCATGAGTGGGAGGGCTATATCAGTCCGGTTACTGGGCGCCGGGTCTTTCAGCCCGATATTTCATTCCAGAAAGGATTTTCCTTTTGCACTGTCAATACAGGGTGCTTTGAGGGGATGCTGATCCATCGGTCCATTGTAGAGAAGATCGGATTGCCGGACAAAAGATTTTTTCTGGGTTCGGACGATTCAGTATATGGGTTTCTGGCCCACTTCCACACACCTGTTCTTTATGTGAAGACGCCCCGGATCAACAAGAAAAAGATTTACCGTGTTGAAGACAACCCCATCTCCGACAGAAGCATCTATTACGGGATGAGAAATACTTTTTTGGTTCAGAAATATATGAATCAGAGTATCCCTCAATACAGGCATATCAGATCTTTCTTTCTTCTTGTCAAATTCCTGGATTATGCACTGAATATCCTGCAAAACAGAAAAGGCAAGATTCGGGGATACCAGATTTTGTTTCGGGCTTTCAAAGACGGGATGTCAGGGAGTTTTGGAAAAGGTTTGTAGTGCAAGAAATGATTTTTCTGAAGATAAAGACCCATCGGAGTTGTTTCAGAACAATCAAATGAGGAAGCGGTCACATTCTGTCTTTCGTCAAGTGTGGGCCTGTCTGTTCTGCCTCCTCACCTTTGCCTGGTCTTTCAGATACAGTCCCAATCCCAAAGGAAGGCCCAATAACCAAAGGCATTTTGCCAAGACGTTTTTGAGTTCCCCATATTGTGTTCCGATCGATTTTCCGGCATGCATGGAAAATCGTCCGTAATGGACTGCAAAACGAAGAAAATCCTTGGGTGAATAAGAAAATTTGTCAATATCCTCATTCAGGACAGACCGGTGAAGGTAGGTGATGCCGGGAGCCACTTTCTTGACCGGGAAGTGGGCGGCCTGATCGGATTTCTGTGCAGGTTCGTTATAGTAAGTCCGTAGTTTCTGGTTGATGTAACGCGTCTTGTATTTCCGCCCGATCGCATACCAGACAACGTTGGGGGGAAACCACTTGACTCCCTCCACAATGGGAAAGGGGTGAGACCTTAAAAGGTCAGTTCTGGTAAAACCCCATTTTTCCCCCTTGACCTGAAACTTGTAGTGCATTTCCAGTGAATTGGAATCCATTACATCTTTTGGATACAAATCACCGATCAGGGAACCATCCGGATTGACGCAAAGACCAGTGATTCCGGCGAATTGCTCCCTTGGTTCAGGGAGGGAATTCCAGACATTGGCAAAAACTTCGAGTGCATTGGGAAAACAGGCATCGTCCGAGTCCAGCTGCAGGAAGAGCGTACCTTGTGCCTTCTGGACACCAAGGTTAAAGGCAGAATGGTGCCCCCCATTTTCCTTCCAGAAGTAGCGAATCGGGAAATCAGCTTCCTTTTGCCATTTCTCCACAAGTTCCCGCGTATTGTCTACGGACCCGTCATCCACGATCAGCCATTCGAAATCCCGGAAGGTCTGGGACTTCATGCTCTCATATACCCTCGGGATTTTTTTCTCACGGTTGTAGGCAGAGGTGAAGACGGTAAAGAGATACCTTCCTTCTTGTATCGGATTTAAATTGGCTTTTTGCGTTTCCGGCTCCATCAAATTCTTGATTGAAGAATGATGTGTGGCAGTCATGTTTTCCTTTCTTATGAATAAGCTAAAACTCTTCCATCGAGGATAAAATTCTTTTTTTCCAACCCCGACATTCTATGGAAGACGCACTCTTGAAAATTGTAAGGATTCTGATTTTCTACACGAATGCAGACCACGATTCCTATCTGAAAGAGAATGACAGTTTGTAACATGCAATTTGTATGCTCGATTTTTTGGGGGGCCAGGGTCTCAAAAGGTTAAAAGTGGGTTTAGGCACAATGAGGATAAAGGCACAAATATTGCTCATCCTAGGAGAAATATTGTTGGGGGTAGGTTCCAAAAAGTGCCAGAGGGGTTTGGCAAATCATAATGTCAATGTTTGGGGTCTGAATGCATGCTGGATACATGTAGATGTTAAGGAAATTTGGGATTTATTTTTTCCTTTTTCTTTGGAGCGGGCTCTTTCTCTTGATGGGAGAAGCTGATATATATGGTGGCCCGCTATATGGCCCTTCTTCGAATGGAAGTGCTCCGGATGGTCAGGTTCCAGGAGGAGACTTCAATCCTCCGGATGTTCCGAGTGGTCTAGTGCCTTCGCTGGGCAGTCCTGGATTTAACGGTTCACCTTTGGGGAATCAATCTCCCCCTTCGTCCGGAAATTCCTCTCCTGCATCAACACAACCCAATAATCCTGCAAATCCTGTGAATCCGAATGGTCCGAACAATGGGACAAATAATCAAGGACAACCTCAGTCAAATGCCCCGACATTTATGAATAATTCAATGCCCAATTCCGTCAATCCCTTTCTTCCCAACAATATTTCACCTGGTCAGTTTTCAGGTGCGTTGGAAAATGCCTATTTGCAGGATGGCGTTCCCCAGCTTGCCGCCCCTATGATGTCAGCAGTCTACCGTCCGTTCGGACTGACCTTTTTTCAGCCAGACCCCTTTCAGGTAACACCTCAAGGCGCCGTTACCCTTTCAGGGATGTTTGGAGAAGAGAGTAATATCAATTTTTCACCCACTCAGCAAGATTGGGGCTCCTTTTTTTCTATTACACCTGCGGTCTACTATTCAAACTTTGACGACTATGGATATATCTCTCTACTTGCCAGTGCATCGTACTATCAATACAACACCGGCAATATTCCGCCTTTTCTGGACGAAACAGGCGGAATTTCAGCGGGGACATACCTTGGAGATCGGGTCTTTGTCGGGGCTCAGGACTTGGGTTTTATCGGTTTTACGCCGGGCATGAGTGGATCGCCTCTGGCGTTTCTGAATGGTATTAATCCGTACTATGGGAACATTTCCGATGCGGAAGTTGGAATAGCACTCACTCCAAAAATCACCTTTATTCAGGGTGCTTCGGACATGTATTTCGATGATTCCGGTTATGGTGCTGGGCTCATGAATATCCAGTCATTAAACGATACCCTGAATTATATGGACAAACTTAACTACCTGTCGTTGTCCTATATTTATCAACAAGGGATCATTTCGCTTTTTCCCGGGTTTATTTCTAACGGCCTGAGTGGAACAGCTATGCGGCAAGTTTCCCGGACGACCTCTTTGGGATTGGGCGGTAACGCTTCTTATTTCTTGTACGATCAATCTGCCGCAGCGACAAATTTTTTTGCTCCTTCCCAATATTCTCTTAATTTTTACATGTATTCGTATTACGGAATACTGACACACCAGTTTACTCACACTCTTTCTGCCGCATTTCAAGGAGGGTGGAACGCGATTCAATTTTATAGTGGGCAAACCTTTCAGGCTCCTCTTCTAGATTTGAATGTTGCCTATACTGGTCCTCGACTGGGTCTGGGTGTCAATATCGGGGAATATATGGAAAACATGACATCTTATGGCGTGGAGATGGGACCAGAAAAGACAAAAAGTGCTATTGGCTACCTTAATTATGTTATTGGTCCAAAGACAACATTTTTTTCTTCTGTGGGATACAGTGTCTATGATTTTTTAAGCCCATACAATTACTCCAATAATTTTTTTCAGTCACTCCAGACGAATCAGTCTTATTCAGGAGCATATCTTTTTCAGGCGGATGGGATTAACTATGCACCGGCTACCTGGGTTAATACGAGTCTGATGTACAACCTCATTGATTTTTCGACCAATGTTCCCAATGAAACGATTACCGACAGCATGTTCCTTGCGATGGTGACATTTATCTGGTCATTTAAATAACTGATTGGATATTCGTTCCAACGCATATGTGTTCGTATGAATTTTCAAGCATCAGTCTTGGAGGACCACGCATTTGAGGAGTTCCTATTTAGAGGTTCGGCAAAACCTTCCCAAGATTGGAAGGAATAACGCTTTGTCTCCGGATTTTACGATTCCATTCATCCCTTGGCCCTACTATGCCATCGCCATCATACTTGGGTTTGACGCTTTTTTCAGTTTTGGAATCCCCCGCCTGATCCTTCTTCCCTTATCCGCCGCCCTTTTCATTTCCCTGGCCATCAAATCTGTCGGAACCCCTCTTCC
>Ga0078972_1009494_pt1 | contig 19151 bp, 15 predicted proteins | sample YelNatPaOPGAMG01_FD_67568 | JGI IMG/M metagenome (GOLD analysis project Ga0078972, IMG submission 67568) | Hot spring thermophilic microbial communities from Obsidian Pool, Yellowstone National Park, USA - OP-RAMG-01 (SPADES assembly) (version 2) | ecosystem: Environmental > Aquatic > Thermal...
CCCTGAGGTGGGACTACGGTTAATAGATTATTGTTCGCGCTTTTTCTTTTAGAAAAAGAAAAATGGCGAGGGTTTCACCCGAAAAAGAAAAACATAAAATTTCGCCCTTTTTTGGCTTACTACTTCGATCTCACCGCGAGATGAGGTTTTAACGAATATGTTTTTAAAACAGAGAAGGCATAATTAGTTCGATGACTAAAATGGCGAAAGTCTATTTTGATGTTTATGGTTGCACCTTAAATCAGGCAGATGCGGACATAATGAAGGCAATCGTCAAAAAGAAATACAAGATAACGAAAAAACCAAGCGATGCTGATGTTACTGTATTTGTCACCTGTACTGTTAAGGGATCTACGGAAAACAAGATAATGGAAAAAATCAAGAGAACAAAAAAACCGCATGTGATCGCGGGCTGCCTTTACGTGAATGAAGAGAGAATACGAAGAGAATTGAAAAATCCAGTAGTTCTTGGGCCATATGCGATAAGCAGGATAAACGATGCGGTGGAAGCCGCACTCGCAAAAAAGGAAGTTTGGATGACAGAAAACAGCGATGCGGACATAACTGCGCGAGAGTATACAAAACCGATATTGCGAATACAAATACAGCAAGGATGCGTGGGAAACTGCTTTTTTTGCCAAACAAAACTCGCTCGCAAATACCTGAAGAGTTACAGACCAAAAATATTGAGGCTTTGGATGGAAGAAGGAATAAAACGGGGCGCGAGAGAGATAGACATAACAGGAATGGATAGCGGCGCATACGGCTTAGACATTGGTCTAACACTTCCGCAACTGCTGAGCGAATTGCTCTCGATAAAAGGGGACTACAGGATAAGACTCGGAATGATAAACCCGCAGCATCTCAATCGATTTGGCGACGAGATAATAAGATTAATGAAAAATAAGAAATTCTACAAGTTTATCCACATGCCAGTGCAAAGCGGAAGCGAGAAGGTTTGCAAAGAGATGAACAGGCCACACACGGTCGCTGATTTCAAAAGATGGGCGAAAAAATTCAGAAAAGAAATTCCGGATGTTACCATTGCGACAGACATAATCGTTGGTTATCCGACAGAAACCAAGAAAGACTTTGAGATGACACTAAAACTCTTGAGAGAGGTAAAACCAGATGTGGTCAATCTCTCAAAATTCACATTACGACCAGGCACAAAGGCTGTTTTGTTCAAGCAGTTGCCGACAGAAGAGATAAAACGCAGAAGCGAGATAGCCGCGGAGATAATAAAGAATATAGCGACTGAGAAAAACAAGAAACTCATCGGCAAGAAGATGAACGTTTTGATAACGGAAAAAGGAAAAGGAAAAACGATGAAGGGCCGAACGGACAATTACAAACAAGTCGTGGTAAGCGGAAGGTGCAAACTCGGCGATTTTGTGAAGGTAAAGATAAAAGATGCTAATCACGGGAGTCTTTTTGGCGAGGTGATAGGATGAATGAAATCTCGATAGCCTACATCACAAATCCGAATAAAAAAACTGCTGAGAAAATAGCACGCGAGATTTTGAAAAAGAGATTGGCAGCCTGCACCAACATATTTCGAGTAGACAGCATTTATGTTTGGAAAGAGAAGATAGTAAAAGAAAAAGAATACGTTATAATTGCGAAAACGACAAAAGCAAGAGAATTGCAAGAATATGTAGAATCCATACATCCTTATGAAATTCCGTGCGTGCTTAATCTCAAGGCAGAAGCAAATGAAAAATTTTTCAAATGGGTAAAGAGCGTGGTAAGATGAGAATAGTAATCGCGTTGGGCGGTAATGCGCTTATAAAAAAGGGTCAAAAAGGCACAGCAGAAGAACAGTTTGCAACTGCAGAACAGGCGATAGTTGCACTCAAGGACATAATAGAAAACAACGAAGTGGTGATCACTCACGGCAACGGCCCGCAGGTAGGCGCGCTGCTTATACAACAAAATGCAACAGAAGAAGTTCCGCCTATGCCGTTAGACGTTTGCGATGCGATGACGCAGGGGGAAATTGGGTATTTTATACAAAGGGCGATAATGAGAAAGACAAACAGAAAATCAGTAACAATAATCACCCGCGTTATAGTAGACGAAAGCGATCCCGCATTCCAAAATCCTACAAAACCGATCGGACCATTTTACAAAGAGAAAAAAACACCAGATATGAAGATGGATGCCGGAAGGGGTTACAGAAAGGTCGTTCCTTCTCCGCAACCAATAAAAGTTCTTGAAAGAAAAGCGATCGTTCCATTGTTGCGGGATGGATTAGTCGTAATCGCAGGCGGTGGTGGAGGCATACCGATAAAAAGCGATGGCGTTGGGGTGGAAGCGGTAATCGACAAAGACAGATGCGCAAGCCTGATAGCGAGAGAGATAGATGCTGAATTGCTCTTGATTGTTACCGCAGTACCGGGCGTTTACACAGCATACGGAACAAAGAGCCAAAAACTGATAAAGAAGATGACCGTGAGCGAGGCAAAAAGATTGCTGGCAGCTGGCGAATTTGCAGAGGGCAGTATGAAACCGAAGATAGAAGCCGCGATAGATTTCATAAAACACGGCGGGAGAAAAGCGATAATCTGCGGTTTGGAAAATGCTGCCGAAGCGTTAAAAGGAAAAAGCGGAACTGAAATAACTGGAGATTAATTTTTGCCGGTGCAGATCTCGCTTTCGTTTACCTAATAAAATTAAAATACTTGCATTCAAGTAAATAGCATTGATGAAAGTTCGACAGTCTGAGGGTTTGCTCTTCACGAGCTTACTCAGTGATGAAGATCTTGAGTGCTGATAAGATACTCCTGTCTTACAACTTTCTCAGTTTTGACTAAATTATATCATTTTTTCTTAAAAAAGGACTATGCGCAGTAAGCCAAAAAAGGGCGAAAGATGCTCAGCATATCTTTCCTTTTTCTAATTTTGTTCTTATTGGTTTTCCGTTGACGACTATCTGAACGTTGTCTGCATAAGCCAAATTGTTTCTCACTTCTAAGTTTATCTTCTCGAACTCCTTTATCGTTATCTCTTTTTTTGGTTGCGATTTTCCGCCTGCCGCCAACTCTGCTTTTTGCCCAACTTTCCAATCCTCGCTTGTCAATACCTCGACTTTGTTGTCGTGCTCTGCAGCCAATATCATTCCTTGCGATTCCACACCGCGCAATTTTGCTGGCGCGAGGTTTCTTACCACGAGCACCTTCTTGCCAAGCAACTGCTCCTCGCTGTAATACCCGACTAGTCCGGAAACAACCTGCCTCTTTCCATCGCTTAGTTCTATAGTTTCAACAAAGAGTTTTTCTGCGTTTGGATGTCTTTTTATCTCCACTATCTCTCCAACCTCGATGTCCAAATCCGCGAATGTCGGCCTGCTCGCTGAAGATTTTTTCTCTTCTATTTTCTTGAACACTATCTCTGGTTTTTTTATTTGATGACCCTCAGGAACTGAAAGCGCACCAAGGTCTTTCCAATCCCTCCTGCTTATTCCCATCTGGGCAAAGATCCGCTCGCTCGCGTTTGGCATAAAAGGCCATGTCATTATCGCCAAATCCTTGACCTGATTTGCCAAGATGTTCATCACTGTCGCGGCCCTTTTTCTTCCTTCTTCACCTTCCTTTATCAACCTCCAAGGTTCGTTTTCTTGGAAGTACTTGTTTGAGTTTCTCGAGTGCGCCATAACCGCGTCTATTGCTTCCTTTATTTTCATCTCGTTAAACAACTCGGTTACTCTCTCGATCTGCTTTTTTTGTAAGCTTAGGAATTCTTTGTCTTTTTCAGTTAATTCTACGCCCGGTATCTTCCCTTCGAAATTGTTCGTAATGAAAACAAGCGTCCTGTTGACCAAGTTCCCAAGATTCGCAACCAACTCGCTGTTGTTTTTCTCGATTAGCACGCGCTCTGAAAAATCGCCATCGTCGAATGTCGGCACTTCACTTAACAGCACATAACGAAGAGCGTCAATGCCGTATTTTTCCAAAATCACGAGCGGATCGACGATGTTTCCGAGTGTCTTGCTCATCTTCTGTCCTTCTACTGTTATGTAGCCGTGAACGAATATCCTCTTTGGAAGCGGCAAGCCTGCTGAGAGCAGTAGCGCCGGCCAATAAACCGCGTGGAACCTCAATATTCCCTTTCCTATTACGTGGACATCAGCAGGCCAATATTTCTTGAACTTCTCGTCATTCGTGCCGTAGCCTATTCCTGTTATGTAGGTACCGAGCGCGTCGAACCACACGTACATTATCTGGCTTTCATCATTCGGTACCGGCACGCCCCATCCTTTTGCCCGCTTTACAGAACGCGATATGCTGAAATCCTGCAAGCCGCTGTTTATGAAGCTCAGCACCTCGTTTTTCCTTGTTTCTGGTATTATCTGCAACTCGTCGCTTTCTATCAACTCCCGCAGTCTGTCTTCGTACTTCGAAAGCCTAAAGAAATAATTCTCCTCTTCCACTATTTCTGGTTTCGTGCCGTGCTCAGGACAAACACCATCTGGGAGCTCGTTCTCTTCGTAAAAAGATTCGCAACCGACGCAGTAGAGCCCCCGGTATTTCTTTTTGTATATGTCTCCTGCCTTGTCGCACAATTTCCAAAGTCTTTGCACTCCTGGCCAGTGTTCCTTTGCTATCGATGTTCTCTGAAAGTTCGTGAAAGAAAGCATCATCTTTTCTGCCATGGCCTTGAAAAGCGCAGCGTTTTTCTCGCAGAGCTCCGCAGGCGTTATTCCCTTTGCCTCTGCCGCGTGAACGTTTTTCAAACTGTTTTCATCTGCTCCTGTCGTCAGTTGCACGTCCTTGCCGAGCGATTTTTGATATCTTGCGATAACGTCCGCTTGCACAAATTCGAGCGCGTGTCCCAAATGCGGAGCAGCATTGACATAAGGGATGGCTGTTGTCAAATAATATTTTTCCATATAAATCCCATCAAGATTCAAAAAGGGAAGGAATAAAAAAACTTTCTACGATGTCAAATCATGAATAGGAAGAACATATTGCTATTGATAGTGCTTATTTTGGCGATAGTTTCAGTTGTCAAGATAGCCGAGTTTTTCAAAACTCAGGTCTTCGAAGGCGACGCGACAAAATTCGTTCTTGAAGACCTAAACTCGAAATATCCAGGCGCGGATATCGAGATAATAAGCATACAGCGAATGACAAACGAGCAGGGCGGAAATTATTTTGAGATAAAAACAAAGGTCACTAAGAATCAATACACTCCGTGCCCGGAAAGAATGCACATATTCTATAATTATCCGACCCAAAACTTCGTTCCGAGACAGCCAGAGATAATAACCGCGAATTGCAGGGTTTGCACGGATTCGCACTCAAACTGCATATTGGTATTCCCAGAAGAGGCGATAATCGCTTCGCATACCTTTGCCGGAACAGAAGCGGTTGCCGAGTACTTAAAATCGCGCGCAGACGCGAGGGCAGAAATAACAGAAACTGATGGAGGATGGACCGTTCGTTGGGACGCACCAGATGCGGCTTACTATTATGTTGTCGAGTTATTAAAGAACGGTAGCGTCCAATCAGTAAAAAAGATTGATAAGCAAGGGTGATTTTTATGTTTGGCGAGATAAAAAGAGTTTTTTATTATTCGTTAGATTTCTACCTTCAAAAAATACTATTGGTAGCCCTGTTTTCATTGCCTTTCTTATTGGCATTTTTGGTTCCGCTTCTTGTGCCTGCGCCTACCTATCTGGCCGCTGGAGGTCTTTTCATCAGGACCGGAAGCCTTCCAGAGTTTTCGCTTATCGACATCCTGCTCATAATATTCGCTTATGCGGTTTCCTTATTCGTAATCGCTGACACGATCGTGAACATAAACATATTGATTCGCTCGCGAAGGACATTGAACGAGACAACTAGCGAGATGTTGAGCGCGATTCCGACGCACGTCTTGAAGATATTCGTTTTCTTCACTGCGATGTTCTTGTTGCATTTCGTTTTGCAACTACTGCTTTATGACACACCATTCCAAACAACGCTCTATCCTTTAATCTCATTCTTGCTCTCTTTTATCCTGTTTTTCATACCGCCAGCTGTTGTTATCGATAATGCTGATTTGTTTTCTGCGTCAAAGTTCTCCATAGAATTGGCTCTCAGAAAGCCGCACCTAGTGCTTTCTTGGTTGTTCTTTGCCGCATTCTTGCTCGTCTTCTCGAAAATTTTCGGCGATCTGATTTTTTCCGGCGTGTTCGCCCAATACCTGGTTTTGCTTCTTAACTCGATCGTCTTCCTTCCATTTTTGATAATCCTTCAGACCGAGATGTATATGGAGAAGTATCCGCTCGCGAGGTAGATTTAGTGGAGATAACAAAGAGAAAGGCCGATCACGTTTCCTTAGCATTGACTGACAAGACGCAGTATGGGATAAAGAGCGGTTTCGAGTCGATCGCATTGCTTCACAACGCGCTGCCAGAATGCTCGCTTGCTTCAGTGGACACATCTGTGGATTTTCTGGGAAGAAAAATAAGCGCGCCTTTGATGATATCAGCGATAACCGGCGGTTACCAAAAGGCAAAAGAGATAAACAGGCAGTTGGCCGAGGTTTCGCAAAGACAAAAAATCGCATTTGGTCTGGGTTCGCAAAGGGCGATGATCGAAGATCCATCAACTGCGGCGACTTACAAGGTCCGCGATGTTGCTCCTGATATCCCGGTCGTGGCGAACATCGGCGCGGCTCAATTGAGGACATATTCGCGCGAGCAGATAAGTTCGTTGGTTTCGACTGTCGAGGCAGACGCTTTGGCCATTCACCTTAATCCTCTTCAGGAAGTGATCCAGCCAAACGGCGATTGCGATTTCTCAGGAGTTTTGGATTCTATAAGAAAATGCGTCGATTATTTGGACGTGCCAGTGATAGTGAAGGAAACCGGTGCAGGAATAAGCGCAGATGTCGCGGCAAAACTCGCAGATGCCGGTGTTAAGTGGATAGACGTGTCTGGCGCAGGCGGTACTTCTTGGAGCAAGATCGAGTATGCTCGAAACAAAAAAGCAGTGCCGGGTTTTGAAGAGTGGGGAATACCAACCGTGGATTGCCTCCTGATGTGCAAGGGAATACTGCCGATGATCGCGAGTGGTGGCATCAGAAGCGGGATAGATGTTGCAAAGGCGATCGCATTGGGCGCTGATATGGCTGCGGCAGCTCAGCCGTTTCTGAAAGCCCTCATGAAAAATCGTTTGGAAGAGGAAATCGTGCTGTGGAAAAAACAACTGACAATCGCGATGTTCCTGACTGGAAGCAAGAATATAAGCGAGTTAAAATCCGCGAAATTTCTACTATCTAAACATTTTTAAATTGTTTCTTTAAATAGATTATCATGGTTAAAAAAAATTTCGTTCAGGTTGAATCACATCCATCCAGTCTTAAGGGTAGTGTTTTAACTGCGAGAAATTTTTTCATAAGCAATAAGGGCAAGATATTTTATAAACACGGAAAGCGCGTTCTTGATTTAGCGCTAAAAAATAAGGTTATAGATAGAAAGATAATAGACGGCGAAGTCAAGGCAAGCGAGGAAGAGAGAAATTTCCACTATGTTCTTTCGCAAGTGATGCTCTACCATTCGCTTAACATGTCAGCGATGCGTGATACGCTTGCTTCTTTAAGACCAGAACCGTTGAATAATTCTGTCATTTATGTTGAGTTAGAAAATTTTGAGAAGATAACGCGCTTGATAAGAAGCGGCGCGTCGATCTCGGAATTGATTGAAGTATTGAACAATGGCAATCCGCCATTAGCATTGCTCGCGATCCTGGTCGATACTGCTCAAACTCACATTGACATATCGCAAACTACTTATTTTATAAAAGAAAAAGGCAGTTCGTATTCCGAGCTTTTCCGTTATTATTCTTCAAGAGAAGACGCCGAAAGGGCTTTTGTGAATGCTGCTCATTTTGGCGAGAGGATTTTCGCACCAGTTGCCGAGCTTTTCGGTTTTCCAAAATTAGCCGGCGATATCTTTATGCAGGCTTATAGCATAAACCACCCGTATATATACAAATATGTGATTTCTCATCAGGAAAACGAAGAATTGCAAAAGAGATTAAGCATCACTCAGAGTTGTCTGAGAAAAATAAAGAACGGCATCACGGACTTGTTGAAACGCCTGAACATCGGCGCAGATATTCATTTTCGCTTGCAGAAGCATCCAGGCAAGCAGATGAAAAAACTTCTAACTAGGCTCATGAAAGAGCATTCTGATATTGCAGAGATCGGCAAAAAAGATTCTCAATCAAAAATAAATAAGCAGAAAAAAATACTGTCAAATTTCGACTTCTTTGGTTTCTTTAACGATTTAGTGGCTTTGAGGATTGTCGTTAACAAAACCGCAGACGGAAGAGACATAAATCAACTTTCAGAAGACGAACAAGTATCATTAACCGCGAATGTGAAGGACATCGTGGCAAACTCTTTAAAATTAGTTTTTCATCCACACGCCCCAAACATCAATGAAACTTTTTACAACAAGGATAATGGCTATAAGAGTTGGCATATAGATGTTGATCCAAAAAAAGACGATTTGCTAAAATTTGAAATACAGGTAAAAACCAATCTTTGGCACCAGATCGCCCAAGACGGCGGAGCTGCCCATTATTTCTATCTCAACGGTTATTCTGACCGAGAATTCTTGGACTCAATAAAAGCAGCTTACCATCAATTGATAACTGGTAAGAAAAAGTGCTGACAGTATTAGCTCTCCCATCTGACTGTTATTTTTTCGTCTATCGACTGAATCGCGGCAATTGGTATCTTGAATTTCTTTTCTATTAGCGTTTGAACGACTATCTTCTCGTCTTTTGCGTCCGTCCCAACCACTGTTCCTATGAGGCTTCCGTTTAATGCTATTACTTCCTTTCCTTCGAGTTTCATTCTTGTTATGATATCCGCTCTCATCCAACTCAGCACTATGGAATTTACATAGCCGAGTATCAAAGCAACTATTATGGTTAGCAGGAAATCGCCAAAGCTGACATACGGCGGATTAAGATTTAGCATCCATTTGGAACCGATGTCAAGAAGCATCGCGACCAAAATAGCTGCTATCCCGTAAAAAGTGTATTTTGTTATCACATAAACCTTTTTTTCAGCTCTTGCGTCGATGATCTTTGTTATAACTATGAAGAAAAACGAAACCAACAACGGCCATATCAATCCTTGGATGATATAGGCTACGAGTTTTTCGTTGGTTAACCCCATAATCGTTGCCTTGTTAAAATTTTGATAAGCGATTGCGAGCGCTATCATCAAAAAAACCAGGGCTGCTATATAACCTATCCAACTCGTTCTCTCGGCAGAGAACTTGAACTCCTTTATGAAATTCGCTATTCCCTCGTCTATGTTAAACATCCTCACTAATAAAAACAACCCTATGACGATACCCACGACTTCCCATCCAAGCCCGAGATAAGATGCAGTGGAAAGCATTAGTATGAGCAGTGCTGGGATGCCTATTATTATCTTCGCATAATACGGGTCTTTTATTTTTTCGAGCAATATGAAATAAGTCTTTTCCAATTCCTTTGATTGTTTTACTGTTACTATCCTCGTTGAGTCTATCTTTATTCTAGATTTTATTATCGGCAGAACCTCTTCGTCAGAAGCGCCATCTGAAACTAAGACTGCAGAACTCGGCTTTAATTCCGAGATTATCTTGTCCAACTGATCGCTTATCTTTTTGTCAGCCTCATAGCCGAGCCTCTTGTCGCCAGTCAAAGTAACTATCTCGACGTTTTTGTTCTCGCTTTTCATCTTGTCGTAGAGTTGCACAGCAGAAAAAATAGCGTTTACATCGCTGTCTTCCGGGTCTGCAATCCCGAGTTTTGTGGCTGCCGCTAGGTTTTTTTCTCTTCCGAGCACTGGCCCGTTTACCTTCGCTTTTTCGTATAAGTCGTTATCCCTGTCTATGCAAACTATCAATATCGGCCTTTCCATCGCATCATTTAAGGGAGAAATTATTTATAAACTTGCTTTTCTTCTGTTTTCTTCTGTTTTTATATCGCAACTTCGTAATGCGCAATTTTGTAATGTTCGAGAATTGTGTTAGTAAATATTTATAAATGTTAGTTGAGTAATACATACATGGCGAACACAAAATATTTTGATAAAGGAAGTGAGAATCGTGTTAATACTGAACGCAGAGACTCTCATAAAGATTTTACTATCGGTGAAAAATCAAGCAGAGCATCTCTGGTAGTAGATGTAGGAGAGGTTTTCAGGAATCAATCCTCTTCTGTCGAGCAAAAAAGAAATGCTCTCGCAATGGTTAACAAGAACAATCTCAAGGAATGCGCGAAGTATCTGATCGATCTCGTGTTTGATCAGGAGACTACAACCACGTTGTATAACTACGCCTTCAATATCCTCGGTCGTTGGGTGATGGAAGGAGACGAAAAGATCGCTGATTTGATTTTTAATCAACTTCGCAAGGACAACCGGGCGGCCACCATAGACAAGTTTGTTGATTTCCTAAATCTCAACGAAAAAATGTTTGCAAGAAAAATGGTCGTTCTCCTCTCAGATTCTACATTGAGTTATGACATCCGCATCTCTTTCTTGGATTTTATCGTTACCACGCAAGATGATAATTTTATCTCAGAAGCGGGTTTCTCGATAGATCGCGAAATCAAAAAAATAATCGATAGCAGCAAGGCAATTATTGACGGCGATATGATTTGGAGATCGTTGAATCTTGAAAGTAGGGAAGAGGGTTTGGTATCCATAAGAGAAGAAGTCAGCGGAGTATCAAGCTTGCTGTTGAGGATAACCGCCTCGTTTTCATTAAGCGAAGAGAGCAAAGAGGCAATTTGCGATTTCGGATGCTACCTATCGCAAAAGGGCCATGTAAGAGAAGGGGCTTTATCAGTATTCGGCATAACCTCGCCTTCGTCCATTCTTTGTTTGAACGATGCAGCTGACAGATTGGAAAAAATTCTCAAAGAAGGGAAACTCTCAAAGAGTGAAAGAAATGAATACGCCGAGTTTTTGGATCGAGTGAGGGCGCGCATAAAAGAGCAAACACTCGCTCTCTCGCCGATGCAAAAGGATTACTCGGCTTAGAAACCTAAAGCAGCAGGCCAAAAAATGAAGCAGTAAGCCAAAAAAGGGCGAAAAAAGGGCGAAGTGAATTTTCAGTCAGTAACCGAGGGCGTTTCTTTTTCTTCGCTTTTTACGAGTTTTGCGAGCCTCTTCAGGATTATTTTTTGTTCTGCGCTTGCAACTATCTGTCTTGTTCTTTCTATCGCGTCTGGATTGACACTCATTGAAGTTATTCCGAACTCCACGAGTTTCTCTGCGAATTCAGGATACACTGAGGGCGCTTGGCCGCAAAGCGACACGGTTACACCGAATTTGTTGCAAGTTTCTATGACGTGTTTTATCGCTCGCAAGACCGCGTCGTTTCTCTCGTCGAATCCCTTTGCCAATGTAGTGTTGTCCCTGTCTATTCCCAATATGAGTTGCGTGAGATCATTGCTGCCTATCGAGACGCCATCTATCCCCTCTTGGCAAAACATATCTATAAGAAATACCGTGCTCGGGACCTCAACCATTATCCAGAGCTTGAAATCTCTCGTGCGGTATATCCCTACTTTGTGAAGTTGTTCTTTTATCGCGCGGAGCTCGCCTATCCTCCTAACGAACGGAATCATCAACCAGAGGTTTTTCAGATGGTATTCGTCTCTTACCTTCTTCATCGCCCGCAATTCGAGTTCGAAAACTTCTGGCTCGTTTATGTAACGCGATGCGCCCCTGTAACCCATCATCGGATTCTCCTCTTTCGGCTCGTATTGCTCTCCGCCTTCAAGGCTTCTGTACTCGTTCGTTTTGAAGTCTGTAGCCCTATAAACAACCGGCCTTGGATAAAATGCCGCTGCGAATCTTCTCATCCCATCTGCAAGCTTGTTTATGTACTCCTCAGATCTTCCTTCGGCTATCATCTTTTTCGGATGAACACCGATGTTCGCAATCATAAACTCCGCGCGGAGAAGGCCAACGCCATCAACCGGCATCTTTGCCACTCTTTCCGCTTGGTCAACATCAGCCAAGTTAACGTATATCTTCGTGCCTGTTATCGGAACGTTTGTCATTTGTATCGCCGAAACCTCTTTCTTTTCTTCTTTCTTCGCTTCAAGAACGCCTTCGTAAACTACGCCGCTACTGCCATCAACGCTCACTATCTGTCCTTCCTTGAGAACAGAAGTTGCCCCTGCCGCTCCAACTACACACGGAACGCCGAGTTCCCTGCTGACTATTGCCGCGTGCGATGTCATTCCGCCAGTGTCTGTGACTATTGCCGCTGCCCTTTTCATTCCTGGCACGTAATCCGGTGTTGTCATTTCAGTGACCAAAACATCTCCGCGCTCCACTCTTTTTATCTCTGCTGGCGATTTTATTATCTTGACAGGCCCGACACCAACGCCAGGCGAGGCGCCAAGACCGCTTACCAATATCTTTACTTCTCCGGTTTTTGGCTTCGCTTCCTCGGTTTTCGCAGCGCTCGGCGTTTCTTTCTTCAATGTCGTTATCGGTCTTGCCTGCACGATGTAGAGGTTTCCTCTCTCGAAAGCATACTCTATGTCTTGCGGACTTCCGTAATGCTCTTCTATCTTTGCGCACATCTTTGCCAAGTCCCTTATCTCCAGATCGCTTAATTTTTGAAGACCTTGCGCTTCTTCTTTTATGTTAACTCTCTTGTTTTCCCCTTCTATCTTCGCTATCATCCAAGTTTGCTTTGCTATCTTTTTGTCGATTATCTTGAAGTCCCGCTTGTCTACGATGTAAGTATCAGGTGTCACGAGACCGCTTACCACGACTTCGCCAAGGCCGTATGCTGCTTCTATTGACATTCTGTTTCTGTCCTGCGTCATCGGATCGACGGTAAACACGACACCAGCCCGCTCGCTCTGTACCATCATCTGAACCACTGCGGCCAGGCCTACTTTCATATGGTCGAATTTGTTTTGCACTCGGTAGAATATCGCTCTCGGCTCGAAAAGGGACGCCCAGCAGCGCTGTACGGCGTTGACAGTATTTTCTGCGCCGTGGACATTTAGAAAAGTCGCTTGCTGGCCTGCGAAAGAAGCAGTTGGCAAATCTTCTGCAGTGGCTGAACTTCTAACCGCGACATATACCTCCCTTCCGCTCATTTCGCAGAGTTCCTTGTAGGATTTTATTATGTCAGATTTTATGTCGTCTGGCACTTTTCCGTTTACTATCATCTTCTTTATTTCTTCGGCAGTTTTTTGCAATTTTTCAGAATCATTGACATCGAGCGAAGAAAGCATCTCGCTTATCTTGCCCCTCAGGTTATTCGCGTCTATGAACTTGAAATAAGCCCCGCTTGTCACAACAAAACCGTTAGGAATCGGAAAACCGTTGTGATACATCTCGCCCAAATTTGCTCCTTTTCCTCCCGCTTCTGCGAGATTAGTCTTATCTAATTCTTTAAACCACATCACGTTTTTCATCTAAACAACCTCTTCAACCTATTTAATCGAATTCGGCTGTTTAGATATCTAAAATAAGTTTATAATTCTTTTTGTCTCGTATTGCTCTTCTTTTAATTTTCGCATTACTCTCTTTTTAATTCGGCGAGTTTTCCGATTATGTCATAATAAGTTTTTTCCAATACCTTGTACTCTTCGGTATCTGGCAATTCCAACTCTATGTCGCAGTATCTCCAAACAGCAACGGCGGCTGCCGATATAGCAGCGACTAAATAAGCAGTTGCAGAATTAAGGGGAACATCAAAAGCTAGCATAAAGCCTGCAGACAACACGGCAGTCGTCAATAGGTTACCAGGCAGCTCCTTCAACGCTTTTTTGAACGTTAAGTGTTTTTTTATCTCTTCATGAACTTCTTTTACTGTCTCCTCAGCAACTTTTATGTCTTCTGTATTCTCCAAGTCTTTTATTATAAGCAACTCTTGTATTGTTAATTTTTTTTCATTTTCTTTTTGTTGCTTTTGTAATTTATCTAATTCACGCCAAGTAGTCTCTCCTATCATAAATTTGTTGAATTCCTTCGCCCTAACATTTTTCATACGGTTTTTTTGAAGCAAAAGGCCATGATACCTTACGATCAAGTTCTCCACATTCGCTCTTCTTTCCTCTTCTTCTTTTATCATTGACCTTGTTTTCATGCTTTTGGTCATATTTATATTTCTCATATCCATATTAACCACTTTTTCATATTAACCTCTTTTTTTGTTTAGTTGTATTATATGTAAAAAAGTATATAAATCTATCCTCTATCTCGTCTTGTATCTCAAAAATGCTCCTATGCCGGTAAAGCCATTCAGGAACTGCGCGCCTTCTGAAGTATTCACCGAAATTATTTCCACTGGAATGTCCATCTCTCGCGCAAGCGCTTCCAAATCGTCTATGAGGTCTCTTTTTTCAACCAACTTCGCGTCTCCGCCGCATTCGCATTTTATCGTTTCTTCTATCTTGTCTCGCGTGAGCTTTCTTATCTCCTTTCCGCAAGCATTGCACCTGTATCTCGCTATTTTATAATCCAATCCTTCTGACAAGAGCACCCTCTCAGCCTGTTTTGTTTCTATTGCTTGTCTGACATCGCTTTCGCCGTAAGTCGCAAGACCGTCGCTTACCGCTTCTTTTATGAATTGATTGACGAGATTTTTTTCGCGAACCATTTCTTGTTGCGAAAGCAGTTGTTCGCTCTTCGCGATTACCTCTTGGACGCCGTATTCATCTGTGTAGCCAGTATCAACAACGCCGATTATTTTTATCTGATAATTAAACGGTCGTTCCCTAAGAAAGTTCTCCTTTACCGGTCCTGGACCGCCGACTATCACTCCTTTCACTCGATCTAAAAAATGAGTATCAACTTTTTCGCCAACGTGCTTGTAGTAGTACTCTATGCTTTCCTCCCGCAGTCTCTCGAATCTTCTTGCACTTTGGCCACCTTTTCTAACCTTCGCGTGCGCCAAGGAAGTTACGTGATCAACTATCCTTACCTCTGTGCCTTTCACGATCGCGAGCGTTGCCTCACGCCCGTCCATAACCAAAACGCCGTAAGCATCTCTTGTTCCGAGCATTCTTTCCAATGGCTCCAGAAAGAACCTGCTATCGCATCTGTATATGCCGACTTTTAGCGGTTCCGGCGGTTCGAGTGAAAACAACTGTATGTCAACTTTTGCAGGATTGTCCGAAACGTTTCCCGCGAATACCGCAAGACCATTCGGCGGGGTTTGCTTGAAAATTTTTAAGTGCCCGATTATCCTTTCAAGCGCTCCGATAACATTCGTTCTTGTTGTTTTCGATTTTATGTTGCTCGCCTGGCTCATCTCCTGCCTTAGCTTGTTTCCCATCTCGTGCAAAGGCGATCCTGCCGGTATGTAAACTGATATCAATTCTGTTCCGTTGCCCGAATACGACGATAATTGTTTTATCCATTTTTTAAGCTGATAAATCTTTTCGCTTGCAGTTTCATCACTCAAATAAAACACCTAATCCAATACTTCAATGTGCCCATCTTCGAAATAATATTTCATACAAACAATTTTTAACTCGCCTTTTTTAACAAGTTCTCTTACAATCTTGCTTTTCTTCAATATATGGTCGGCAACCGCTTTCGCGTTTTCGATGACCGCGCTTTCTACCTCGTTCGATTTTCTGTTTTTGTTTATCTCTTTCACTATGCTTTTTATGTTTCCTTCGCAGTGGCCTCCGCTGCATGCAGCAGTGACTGCACCGCATTTTTCGTGCCCCAATATAACCAAAAGCGGTGTGTGAAGATGCTCTACGCCGTATTCCACGCTTCCCAAGCTTATCTTATCGACAACATTCCCGGCCGTTCGCACTATGAATATCTCTCCCAAATTTTTGTTGAATATGAACTCCGGCACAACCCGAGAGTCGCTGCACGACACGATCGTGGCAAATGGTTTCTGGCCAGCCTTTGTCGCTTCTCTCGCGGCTCCCACGTCAAAGCAGACCTTTCCCTTTACATATTCCTTGTTTCCCTCAACTAAACTCCTTAGCGCTTCATCCGCGTTCATCTTCTCACCTTTTTTGCTTTTTCAAATTAATTTTTCATTTTCAAATTAATCTTTCAAATTAAAAACCAAATAAATAAAAATATATTAGATATATAATATTATTAGTTCTAAAAAATAATGTTTTATGTTTTTAAAACAATCCGTTGTATTTATATTTTAGGTGTTTAACTTATGCAAAAACCGATGAAGGCGGTGAGGGTGCGGGAACTGTTTCTTTATTCCGAGAAGATAGAGCCCGCGGACGTTAAGAATCTATTGACCCAATCGCTAAAAGCCCGAGTTCCTTTTCTCGGTTTTTTGGATTTCTCGGATATTTTTTCCTTGAATTTCTTTAAATTCGTGATCGAGAAGAAAGGCAATACCGTGAGGTTTTTTGTTGAAGATAAACCTCGGCTGTCTTCAATTTCTTCTCTCATCTTTCCTTACAGCCTCTCAGAACAAAAGATTATCGAAAGGGCTAACGGCAGGCTATCGCCAAAGTTCTTTTTCCTCGGAAGAAACCTGAACTTTCTTACTTTTATGATAAAGGAGGACATAAGCGAGCTGAGCGTTTCTACTTCAAAGATATTCGGCACACTCGTGAGCATCGGAAGCGCGATCGATTCGAAGGGAGTAGAATACCCATTGATAATAAGCGATCCGCACAGTTTTCTTTCGCTTAATATGCAGGACCATCCATCAACTTACATAGAGATCTTGGAACCCATACCCAAGAAGCTTTCCCTCACTTCTGCTTATCCGGTATTTGAGGAAACAGGCACTGCCATCGGCGTTGACAATTTCGACGCGTTACAGCATAGCCTTTTTATTGGCGCAACAGGCAGCGGAAAAAGTATGACGATGTATATAATGCTTAGAGCAGTGGAAGAACGTTATCGAGACGATGCTCGGATCGTTATTCTTGACCTGCACGGCGAGTTCGCAAGGCTGTTTCCGAATAGAAAGATAATAAATTTTATAGACAACGCCATCGATCCGTTTGATATCGACAACAAAAAAACGCCGTTGGGAACCCAAATTGTAACCCAAATGATCGCTTCGTCTTTGGATGAACAAAACAAGTATTCCGAGCGCGTTTTGTTTTATGCCGTGACCTTGCTTTCCAGTCTTGACAAGTTGTCTTTTAAAAACCTCAACGAACTTCTGACAAACCCGGCGGCGCGTGCTAATTTCGTAGAAATGGCAAAAAACAACGAGGTGAAGCGTTTCTTCGAGACCGAGTTTGAAGACATCTACATTCATCATTTCAACAACGCGATACTGCCTATATTGAATCTAATCAGCGAATACGAACTGCATCTCAGCACAGAAAGAAAAAAAGAAAAACTCGGCGATTTGATAGCCAACAATAGAATAACGATAATCTCTATCGACCCTCATTTTTTCGGTCAGCGAATGATACGCTTCTTGGCAGGCGCTGTGCTCAATCAAATGTATATGCTGTCCATTACAAACAATTTCAAGAAACCGACGATCTTAGTTATTGACGAACTTCCGCGAGTGGAAAACCGCATTTTGAAGGAGTTGCTCGCCGAAACGAAAAAGTACAATCTCTACACTTACCTTTCAGTACAATACGCAGGCCAACTCAGCAAGGAAATTCTTGATAGCGTTATAGCCAACACGAGGAACATCATCGCTTTTAAGTTGAGTAAGGACGATGCAAGGCTCGTGAGTTCGATGTTCGACATAAAAATAGAGGAGTACTTCAAGAAGTACCGCAATCAAATGGAACTCGAGGAATCGAAAAAAGAGCTTTTCGTGAAGCTGCATCAGCGCGAAGCAATCGTCAGGTTATTCGATGGCAAGAAGTACCTATTGCCAATGAAGGTTAAGGTAGTCGATGTAGACAAGTGGAAAGAACCCGGCGTTGATCTCTCGATGCAGGCAATGCAAAAGCATTACGAGCAGCTGACCTCGCCCGCAGAACCGTTTGAAAAGCCGAAGGAAGAACAGGCGAAAATCGCGATGGAGTTGCCGAAAAATCCAGAAGAGAAAGAAGAACCCTCTGCCTTTGAGATATTGAAGGAAGAGAAAAAACCGCTTCAAATGAAAATAATCGAGGAGCGCCAAGCTGAAGAAACAAGGGCTGCGTTGCTATTGCCGCAAGCCGATAGTGCCGATTCCAACGCCGAAGTAAAGGAAGAGGTTCTAAAAGAAGAACCCAATCTTGAAGAAGAACCAAATCTTGACGAAGAGAAAGAACAAAAAATAAGCGAGTTGGTTGAGAAATTGAAAAAGAAATACCTGATTGAAAGAGAAAGGCAGAGTAAAAAGACAGAGACGAAGAAGGAAAAACAGGAAGAGAGAGGAAAAGAGGAAAAGACAAAGAAAGGAAAAGAGGGAAAGACAGAGAGAGGAAAACAAGGAAAGCCAAAGAAAAAACAAAGGCCAGCAAAAACAACCACGACAAAAAGAACGATCACAAAAAGAACAAAAAAGAGAGGATAACACTCGGATTTTTATGCAAACAAAATTAGAAGATAAAATTATTCGTTTGCTCAGAAAAGAAAAGGTAGATGAAATTGTTAAGATTGGAATCTCTGCAATTCCTACTTTGATTACTGCTTTAAAGGATGAGGATTCGGATGTGCGAGAGAGTGCTGCTGAGGCAATTGGAAAGATCGGAGTAAATGATGAACAATTTGAAACTATTGTTAGAATGCTAAAGGAAGGAGAAACTAAGGAAGAACGACATGGAGCAGCAATAGCATTTGGTGAATTAAAGAATGTAAAAGCAATTCCTGCTTTGATTACTGCTTTAAAGGATAAGGATTCTAATATGCGATGGAGGGCTGCTGAGGCAATTGAAAAAATCGCAGAAGCAAATCCAAATAGTAAGGAAGTTTTAGAAGCAATTCCTGCTTTAATTACTGCTTTAAAGGATGAGGTTTCTGTTGTGCGATTGAGTGCTGCTAAGGCGATTGGAAAGATCGGAGTAAATGATGAACAGTTTGAAACTATTGTTAGAATGCTAAAGGAAGGAGAAACTAAGGAAGAACGATATGGAGCAGCAATGGCACTTGGTGAATTAAAGAATCTAAAAGCAATTCCTGCTTTAATTACTGCTTTAAAGGATGAGGATATTGTTGTGCAATGGACTGCTGCTGAAGCGATTGGAAAAATCGCAGAAGCAAATCCAGGTAAT
>Ga0078972_1009495_pt1 | contig 19145 bp, 19 predicted proteins | sample YelNatPaOPGAMG01_FD_67568 | JGI IMG/M metagenome (GOLD analysis project Ga0078972, IMG submission 67568) | Hot spring thermophilic microbial communities from Obsidian Pool, Yellowstone National Park, USA - OP-RAMG-01 (SPADES assembly) (version 2) | ecosystem: Environmental > Aquatic > Thermal...
CTACGCCAGGACTTTCTGCAAAGGCTTTTCGTGAAATTGCCAAGCAAGCAGGAGTGCACATTTTTACAAGTCAAGAAGGAGATGTAGTAGAAGCGATGGGAAATACTATAATGGTTTATGCCAAGGGCTCAGGCACAAGAACTATTTATCTTCCTATGACTGCAAAATGGGTAGTAAAAGATAACGGTGATAGTGAATCACAAATTTGCACTTCATGTAGCAGTTTTAATGTTTCTTTAACAGATGGAGAGACAGCAATATTCCGCTGGGGAATGAGCACTATTACAGTAAATCAGCCGTCAATTTCCGCATCTATTCCAAATGCAACACCTATGCCGACTTCAACTTCTACATCAATTCCTATTTCTACCCCTACGTCTATACCCACTTCTACACCCACACCCACACCCACACTCACACCTACAACCCCATCCACACCTACAACTCCATCTTCTCCTAGCCCTAACCTATTCTCTCGGGCACTTTGGAAGGGAAAAACAGGAAACGATGTAATAAAACTTCAAAGCTTACTTGCAAAAGATCGTAGTATTTATCCTTGGGGATTAATAACTGGATACTTTGGATCTCTTACTGAGATTGGAGTGAAGAATTTCCAGTGTAAATATGGGATAATATGCCACGGCGATATTTATACAACTGGTTATGGAATGGTTGGTCCTAAAACCCAGGCGAAATTACAAGAACTATTTGGACAATAATAAAGTCTAAAAACCGACATTGGACATCGATTCTTGAAAGTTTGTATTGCATAACGTAAGATACATCTTGGATTTTTAAATATTCAAGAATTTAACAATAAACTTATTGATTATCTTATAAATTAATCAAATCATTAAAACACCTACGGAATCTAAAATTGGGTGGCGTTATCCAATTTATTGAAAATTAATCAACTTGTGATAAAATATAACTCAACGGGCCTATAGTTAAGTGGCAGAACACCGCTTTTGCACAGCGGAGACGGCAGTTCGATTCTGCCTAGGTCCAATATGAAAATTTCAACAGATAAAGAAAAGATAGAGGAGATACTAATCCGCGGAGTAAACGAGATAATTGATTATGAAAATTTAAAACAAAAACTACTCTCCGGTAAAAAATTAAGAGTGAAATTGGGCATTGACCCAACCAGTCCAAAACTGCATCTTGGCAACAGCGTCATGCTTTTAAAACTAAAAGATTTTCAGGAATTGGGACATCAGATAGTTTTGATAATCGGAGATTTCACTGGCACCATTGGCGACACATCAGACAAAACCAGCGAAAGGCCCATGCTCTCTGAAAAAGAGACAAAGAAAAACACCAAAGATTATATTAAACAGGTCAGTAAAATTCTTGACATAAAGAAAACAGAAGTTTGTTATAACTCTAAATGGCTTAAAAAATTAGGCTATTCAGAAATCGGCATGCAGGCTGATCAATTTTCTCTTTCGGATTTTATAGACAGAGAAAATATAAAAAGAAGACTGGATAAGGGAACGCGGGTCTCTTTAAGAGAGGTACTATATCCTCTCATGCAGGGTTATGACAGCGTTGCCGTAAGAGCAGACATAGAGATAGGCGGCACGGACCAGAGATTTAATCTTTTGGCAGGCCGCAGGCTGCAAGAATGTTATAAACAGCCGCCCCAAGACATAATGATGCTCAACCTCATAGCCGGCACCGATGGTAGAAAGATGAGTAAAAGTTTCAACAACACAATAAATATTTTGGATAATCCGGATGATATGTTCGGCAAGCTAATGAGTGTAAACGACGAATTGATCATAATTTATTTTGAACATCTGACCCGCGTGCCAATGGAAAAGGTTAAAGAATATAAAAGGCAATTAGAAAGCGGTATAAATCCCAGAGACATAAAATTTATTCTGGCAAAAGAGATTACGAAATTTTATTGGGGAGAAAAAAGGGCAGAGGAGGCAGAAAAAAATTTTAAAAAAATCTTTCAAGAAAAGAAGGCACCTTCAAAAATCCCTCAATTAAATTTGGCCGGAAAAAATATAGTGGAGGTTTTAATTTTGGGAAAACTGGCGCAAAGCAAGAGTGAGGCCCGGCGCCTTATTTTGCAAGGCGGGGTGAAGATAGACGAAAAAGTCGTGCGCTCACCGGAAGAGATTGTAAATAAAGATAGTATTGTCCAAAAAGGCAAAAGACATTTTCTCAAGATAATCTAAAACTTAATGGATATCATCATCTTAAGCTATCTTCAGATGCTAAAGGGCTGGTCTTATCTGGTCATATTTTTGGGAATGCTTTTAGATGGCAACATCACCCTACTTGTATTGGGATTTATTCTTAATAATACATATGGCAATTACTCATTTCTTTTATTAATTCCCGCCTTTTTGGGAGCGGTTTTAGAAAGTATAATCTTTTATAATCTCGGCGCCAGAATCAAAAACTCTCCTTCAAAAATTATTTTATGGGCAATTGAAAAGACAAATCATTTTGATGAGCATTTTTTAAAAAGGCCAAAGACAACTCTTTTCCTCTCTAAATTTATCTATGGCGCGCATCGCGCCTCCATTATAAGAATAGGCATTCTAGAACCAAATTTTAAAAAATATCTTAAGGCAGCAATCCCTGTTGACATTTTATGGATGGGAATTTTAACCTCTGTTGGCCTTGGGCTTAAAATAACCTTTCACCTCTTAAAAGAATATCTAAAATACGCGGAGATAATCTTCCTTTTAATCATCATCTCACTTATTTTATTCCAAAAATTATTTATCGCCAAAAAAATAAAAGAGGAGATATAAAAATTAAACCATCTTCATCTTCTAGTGGCCAAATTTATAAGATGGTTTAAAAAATCTTTATGGTCTAATCCCACTGCCTCTAAAGATTTTTTGTTGTGCAAAAGAGGGTTAAAGTGAAAATCATGAAAATAAATTTTTGGATTATCCTTTTTGTCTTTGGAAACCAAAAATGTGTGTCCGGAATAATATCTTAAATTTAATGCCCTGTGAGCCATTTTTGCCATTGCCTCAATCTCTTTTTTTATCTCCAAACTAAAACCAGCCGGGCAAAAAATATCCTCTTCAACAACCGGTAAGGCATAATAATCCTCCCTTCTAAAGTTTTCCAAAACGCCGCAAAACGCCCTCTTCCCCTCAATATATTCTTCTACAATTATCTTTTCGTAATCTCTAAAACTAAAACCGATTAAAGAGGTCAATTCCAAAAAATCTCTGGCAATTTTATTTATGGGTAAGACAAGCCATGGCGGAGGAAAAGAATTTACAACCCTTTTGGCGCTAATTGCATATTCCTCTCCCCTTTTTAAAACCAACCAATCTGCCACATTCAAACCGCTATTTTTTAAAATATCTTTGGCAATGTCTTTGTTTTGATAAAAAGAAAAAGATAATGGCGACGGCCCCAGATAGGGAATTTTGTGTCTCTCTAAAAATTTTATGACCTCTATATTTTTTACATCAGGGCCGATTAAGACAACGTCTTTGGTTCTAAGTTTTCTTTCCAACTCTAAAAAAGACTCCGGTTCTTTTTCCAAAATAAAAAAATTCATAATTTAATTATATTATAATCTCCCCCTATCTTAAAACCAAATCTAAAGGCTCGCCACATTTGGGGCAATGTCCGTTATCATCATATCTTTCTACAAAATAACCCTTACGAGAAATACACAGAGTGTTGCAATTTGGGCAATAGGTACTTTCCAAACTTTCGTCAAAAACATTTCCAACATAAACGTATCTTAAACCAATTTCTTTGCCGATCTCCAAACCCATCTCCAAGCTCTTTAGCGGTGTATCCTTTAGGTGATGAAGTTGCCAAGAGATCTTTCCAGAAAATTGGGAGAGATGCCATGGTGTCTCTGGTCCCAATTCGTTTTTGATAAACCGGGCAATATCTTTAAACATCTCCTTTGTGTCGCTTAGGGTGGGAATAACCAAAGTGGTTATCTCCAACCAAATATTTTTTTTCTTAAGTCTTTTAAGAGTATCTAAAACAGGCTTGAGTCTTGCCCCGCAAACCTTAATATAAAAGTCGTCGGAAAAACTTTTTAAATCTATGTTGGCGGCGTCTAAAAATGGAGATATAAAATCAAATGTCTCCTCCGAGGTATAGCCATTACTCACCCAAACATTTTTTAAACCGGATTTTTTTGCCAATTTCATTATGTCTAAGGCATATTCCAAAAATATGGTTGGTTCAGTATAGGTATAGGAGATGGTGGGTGTGCCGCTATCAATTGCCATTGCCACAATCTCTTCTGGAGAGATTTTCTCTCCAATAATTTCTTTATCGGGTTTTGGCGATTGAGAGATCTCCCAATTTTGGCAATTTTGGCAACGCAGATTACAGCCAACGGTCGCAATAGATAAAGATTTAGATCCCGGCAAAAAATGGAATAAGGGTTTTTTCTCAATGGGATCAATATCTGCCGCCACGGCCATAGCATAATTTAGGGCAAAAAGTCTCCCCTCTTTATTTTCTCTTACCCCGCAGATCCCCCTTTTACCCGATGGTAAAAGGCAATAATGAGGGCAGGTTCTACAGCGCACAACTCCGTTTTCTAATTTCTCGTAAAGATAGGATTCTTTCAAATTCAACTCCTCCATAATATTTTTATATCAAAAATTTTAATTAAAAAACTTGAGCCGTAAAGGTATATATCTTTGCCCCTGGATCTTTATAACAGGTTTTATCTAGACCTAATTTCTCCTCGCATAATAATTCCAAAAATTCCTCTAAACCAAGATTATTTTCTGTGGCAACCTGAGGCAAAAAGACTCTTGAACGGCCATCTAAAACAATCTCCACCCCATCCCTACCCAAATTAATTTTTCTAAAATCATTCACCCCTTTGAGCTCGCTCAAGACAGAGATTTCGTATTGGATCTCTTTTAATTCTTCTTTTTTAACAGGGTAAAAGCGTGGATCTTTAAAGGCGGCAGAGAGAGCCATCTGAGAGACAACTTTATAAAGCGGTTCCGATGCTGGAGAAAACGTACCAATACACCCCCTCAGGCTTCCGTCCTTTTTTAAGGTGACAAAGGCGCCCAAATTTTTATTTAACATCTCCTCCTTTACATCAAAAGAGGGAATTTTTCCATCTAACAAAAATCCCTCAACAGATTTTTTGGCGATATCTAAAAGTATCTCTTTTTCCTTTTTATTTAAAAGATTTCCTCGTCGCGGAGCAAAAAAACCGATGGCGGCATAGCCAACAACCTGAGACCTGTCCGAATAGACATCCCCGGAATTTGCATATTTTAAAAGCTTAATTTCATTAGCGCCCAAACCCCTGGCAACCATCATGGTAGTCTTTATCGCATCTTCAGCGCAGGCAAAGGTTAGGGCATTGGGAATTTGTTCTTCTTTTAAATTATTTATGGTATCTTCAAGTTTTTTAAAATCTCCTGTCAAAATAGAATCTATGGTCTTTTTGTCCGCGTAATTGGCATCTTTATAACTGGGATAATGCGAGAGGTCTGAACTGGCAATGATTAAAACATTTTTTCCCTTTACTGTCTTTAAAATGGCATCTGATAAAATTTTGTAATAATCATCATCATTGTTACCAAACAATATTGGCACTATCTTAAAGTTTTTTAAAACCATTTGCAAAAAAGGCAGTTGTACCTCTAGAGAGTGCTCATTTAGATGCGCCGATTCCATAAAAGTAATGTCTGGATCCTGCTTCATCAATTCCTCTGCCAAATCAGAATCAATTTCTATCTTTCCCAACGGAGTTTCAAAATAACCACGAGGATAAATAGAAACCCCCTTAAAATATTGATGATGACTATTGCCAATAAGTATGACTGTTTCTATGTCCTCTTTAATCAGATTGCGAAAACCGGCGGCCGCCACCAAACCGGAAAACTGATATCCGGCATGAGGCAGTATCAGGGCTATGATCTCCCCCCTATATTCTATTGGTTTTTCTTTACTTAAAAAATTTTTGATCTCCTCTTTTAAAACCTCGGGGTCCTGAGGATAAAATTGCCCAGCTACCTGCGGCCTTCTTATAAAATCTTTTGGAGCATTGGTCATATTATTTTGGGAAATATTATTTTCTATTTTAATATTTGCCTCTTTAATTTTAATTTTATCCCAAAAAATAATTACGACAAAAACAAACGTGCATACGAGAACAACCAAAAAAATTTTAGTGAGGCTCATCTTCGTCTTTTAAATTAATACGGGCTATAAGACTACTCAATACAACAGTCAATTATCTTTTTAACCAGATTGCCCAATTTACCCATAAATCCCTCTTTTTTATCATCCTCTTTATTTAAGGCGCCATCGTCAATCTTTTTGACATCTCCTATGTCTATAACCTTCATGTTAATTCCCCAAAATAGAGAGTAGAGATTGTAAGCCTTTTCAAATAAATCATAGGCCTCCTCCTTTCTATTCATCCCCAATTGTTTTGTGCCAACCTCCATCAGCCTCATGGAGGCGGCAAGCAGATGTTTGGAAATACACCAAACCTCTCCCTCGTAATCCTTTATCAGTTTTTTTAATAACTCCTTTCTTAAAGAGCGCACCTCGTTTAAAAAATCGTAATATCTCTTTTTACCGGTTTTTGCTCCGGTAAAGAAAAAGTGCTCCTCAATGCTTATGAGATTCATTATGGCCAGACTCAAATCCTCATCCGATGATAAATCCATCTTCTCCTGTTTTTTTGAATCATCTACCCTTTTGATAAATTCCTCAAGATTTTTAATTGGATTTTTTTCTTTATATTCTTCGCTCATATCGTTTATTTAGATTATTTATTTAGTCAAATAATAAAAAAGAACGCTTAAGATAACTAAAACGCCAATTGGCATTACAACTTTTTGAAACGGGAAATACGCCCGATTATCATTTTTTTCCTTTAGATAATTATAAAAAGAGGCGCCAAAGAAAAAGCCTATGCTACCGGCAATGATCCCAAAAAGAAGTTTATCAATATTTAAACCGCAAAAACAAAGAAGTTTATTATTGGGATGACCAATGATACCTGTAAAATATAATGGTAAGACTACAATGAGATAATAAAAAAGAGCATTTAATAAGAATCTCAGGCGGAAGCGTATATTTTTTTTATCAAGCCAATTTTCCGTCCACAAAATCAAAGAGACAACTAGCCCGCCCACCCAAACTCCGCTTACTGTGTCATCAATCCCCAGCCAACGAGAGAGGCCCACACCTGCGCCGACTGCCAAGGTGCATATCGGGCAGACCGCAAAGGTAACCCGGGCTCCAAGTGCAAAAACTGTAAAAAGAGAAAAAAGATAAATTAATTTTTTTTTCATCTTGAGGAATCGTTTTTTAAAAGATTATTAAAAAAATCAATAATCGGCCTGTCGCCTATAATGCAAGTCTTACCATCCCAGAGAAAGGGCACGCCGATGGCATTTTCTTTTATGCCGCATAATTTTGCCTTGGCAATAAGCTCTTGGGCATTTTGCTGGTTATAATAAACCTCTTTTTCCTCAAAAGAAATTTTTTCGTGAATGTTGTTTGTCTTAAAATATTCTTCTACTAAAGCGCAATGAGGACAACCATTCCCGTAAAAAAAGATTATTTTGCTTTCTGTATTATTTTGAATTTTATTCTCCGTATTTTCTGCTATAGGATTTTGATTTGATGTCTGATTTTGGTTAGAGGAAGTTGCCCTCTCATTTTGCCATCCTGTCTGACTTTGATTTTGGACGTTATCATTTTTTTTATTTTGCGAGAGAGCGTAAAAAGAAAAACCCAAAACAAGAACAAATAAAATTGAGGAAATAATTAATTTATTTTTCATAATTTTAATTTTAATCTATTTTTAAAAAATAGGCAAATGGATTTAAGAGATTTTAGTTCTTCTAATTTTTGTTTTAATTGGTCACAGGTTAAAGGCATAATTTAAACTTAACACAAAATAATTTTTTTCCAATTTTAATTTAGGTTTAAAGGCTCCAGCTTCCGGTAAAAATTTTCTTTTTAAAAATTTCTATCAAAACAATTTCTATAGAACTGATAGAAAGTATGACCAACCAATCGGTTATGCCAAGCGGCTGAGTTGCCAAAAGCCTTTGAAAGGGGGCAAAATACGTTGCCATTAAAAGAAGAATAAAGCCAATAAAAACTGCCCCAACTAAATAATAATTTGAGAAGATGTCTTTTCTATACTTGCCAAATTTTTAAAAAAGATATATAGTTTAATCAGACCTTAAAATTTAAGCCTAGAAAGGAGGCTTTTATGAAGCGGTCTTTAAAAACTTTATTTGGCATGGCCGTATTTGTTTTTTCTTTGGTTCTACCAAAGATTTTAGTGGCAGAACAAAATATTTTCGTCCTGCCACCCATTGCAGTGACCACAGAAAAAATTCCTCCAGGAAAAGATCTGCAGAAAATCATCGTCGATTTCAGAAATTCTTATAAAAAAGAAGTTGACGCGTTCTTAGAAAACAAAGAACCAATTGGATTTTGGGCGCTGACGACGATCCTTGTGCCGGAGTGCGAAAATTATAAAGGCTGGTGTATCGTAGTTGGGGCGATCAAAGAGAAAAGGGGCGCAAAACCTATAAGCATAATCAGAATCCCCATCATTGATAAGACAAATTTTGACTCTGCCTCTGAGGCAAAAAAGGCTTTGGAGGCGACAAAGAAGGTCATTCCAGTAAAATCAGTTGGCATCTTATTATAAGATGCCTTTTTGTTTTTTGATTTTTATCTGATTTGAGAGCCCGGGGGGACATCTTTTTCCGGCATAATCAAAACCGGTTCGCCGTCCTCTCCTGAAGCGGCCAAGAGCATACCCTGGCTTTCCAAACCCATCATCTTTTTGGGCTCTAAGTTGGAAACGATGACAATATTTTTTCCTATAAGATTTTCCGAAGAATAAAATTTTTTAATACCGGCCAAAATCTCTCTTTGTTCCTCGCCCAAAGAAACCTTTAATTTAATCAGCTTCTCTGAATCTTTAATCTCCTCTGCCTCTAAAATCTTTGCCACCCTTAGCTCAATTTTTTTAAAATCTTCAAAATTTATCATCTTCTTTATTAAAACAAAAAGAGAATTTTAAATCAATTAATCTTTATTGCCCTTCTACTAAATTTAATGGCAAAACGATGAGATTCATCTCTAATCTTTAAAAGAATGTCCTTTTGGCTCTCAATCAATTCTTTTATTGCCCTTTTGGTATTTTTGGGAAAAACCAGTTTATCATTCTGGTATTTGGAGATACCGACAAAGGGAATCTTTATCTTTAAACTATTAAATAATTTATAGATATAATCTATCTGCGGCCGCCCGCCATCAATGACAATTAAGTCCGGGAGTCTCCACTCTAAATGCTTCATTCTCCTCTTTAAAACTTCTTCCAATGCCTCCAGATCATTTCTTAAACCGGCAGATTTTATCTTAAAAATTCTATAATCAGAAACGGATTTAACACCATCTATAAAGACAACCATTGAGCCGTAACGGATATTTTCTTTTAGATACGAGATATCATAACCCTCTATCCTATAAAAAGAAGATTTTAGTTCGTAATCCTCTTTTGAAATCAGGGCCACATCCTGTAGGTGTTTTAGAGAATTAATTTTTTCCGGATTCTCCCGCGCCAATTTTTTAAAAAGAAGTTTCTTTTTACCCTTGAGAAAGAGAATAAGATTATCTATATTTTTTTGATAATCTTTTTCAGAGATTATGCCAAGACATTTACCGGGGCATAAACCGATTTGATAATCAAAACACGGCTTTAGAGAATCTTTTTTACAGGTGCTATATGGAAAGACCCTCCTTAAAATTCTTAAGGCGGTATTTAAAACAGAAATACTTTTATAGGGGCCAAAAATCTCCGCCTTATTTTTGCCGCCAATAAAAAATTTTTGGAGTTCTTTGCCGCGGACGATGATGGGATGGGTAAATTCTTTTTTGGGAATTACCAGATAGATAAAAGAGCGGCTATCTCTGTCTTTGATATTATATTTTGGCCAATACTTTTTTATGAGATTTGCCTCCAAGACAATCGCCTCTAAAAGATTGTCCGTTGTCTTAAATTTTAGTCTAAAACTTTTTTTGACCATCTCCTTGATTCTCGGCTCAAGAGAATCTCTAAAATAACCCGACACCCTGTTTTTTAAATTGACGGCCCGGCCAACATATAAAACCTTTTTGTCTTTATCTAAAAAAATATAAACTCCCGGTTTTTTGGGAATCTTTCCCTTAAAGGTTTGCATATTATTTTTGTTAATTTTTCCTATCTTAAATATTTTTTAAGGTATTGCCCGGTATATGATCTTTTTGATTCTATTATCCTTTCCGGTATACCTGAGACAACCAATCTCCCGCCGCCCTCTCCACCCTCGGGACCTAAATCAATTATGTAATCGGCGCATTTGATGACATGCATATTGTGCTCTATTAAAACCACCGAATTCCCCTTCTCTATAAGTTTATTTAAGACCATCAAAAGCATCTCCACGTCATAATAATGAAGACCGACCGTGGGTTCATCTAAAAGATATAAGACTCTTTTGCCCAATGGGTGTGTCAACTCTCTAGAAAGTTTAATTCTCTGCGCCTCTCCGCCGGATAAGGTGGTGGCTGACTGCCCTAATTTAAGATATCCCAAACCAACATCTTTTAAGACTTTTAATTTTTCTGTAATGGTATATATGCCGTCAAAAAAATCTATCGCCTCCTCAATTGTCAAATTTAAGACATCGGCTATGTTTTTATTTTTATATTTAACTTCCAGCGTCTCCCGGTTAAATCTCTTGCCGCGGCAAACTTCGCACTCCACCAAAACCGGAGGCAAAAAATGCATCTCAATCAATTTATGACCGGCTCCCTCGCAAGACTCGCATCTCCCGCCCTTGACGTTAAAGGAAAAACGGCTGGGAGAATACCCCCTCACCTTTGACTCCTCAAGTGATGAGTAAAATTCTCTTATGGGAGTAAATATTCCCGTATATGTTGCCGGATTAGATCTGGGGGTGCGGCCGATGGGAGATTGATCAATCATTATAACCCTGTCTAGGTATTCTGCTCCCAAAATTTTGGAAACATCTTCAAGATTTTTATCTCTATGAAGTAAAATCTTATTTAAATTTTTGTATAAGACATCGTAAATCAAAGAGGATTTCCCGCTGCCGGAGACTCCGGTTACAACCACCAGTTTTCTTAAGGGTATTTCTACGTTGATATTTTTTAAATTATTGGCTCTGGCCCCGATGATCTTTATTTTCTCCGTAATCCGTTTTCTTCTTAAAACCGGAAGATTTATATCTCTTTTACCTCTTAGATAATCAAGGGTTAATGAATTATATCTTTTTTCATCGGTGATAACTTTTTCTGTCTCTCCAGATAAAACAATATTTCCTCCGTTAATTCCGGCCCCGGGACCGAGCTCAACCATAAAGTCTGAGGAGTAAATTGTTTTCTCGTCGTGTTCCACAACGATGATGGTGTTATTTCTCTTTTTTAAAGACTTCAATATATTTATCAATTTATCGGTATCTCTTTCGTGCAAACCAATGGTGGGCTCATCTAAAACGTATAGGGTGTTAGAGAGTTGAGAACCGATTTGGGAGGCTAACCTTATCCTCTGCGCCTCCCCACCGGACAAGGTCTCGGCCTCTCTATTTAATGTCAGATAATTTAGACCAACATCTTTTAAAAAACCTAATCTTTCAACTATTGTCTTAATCAATTCTTTAGATATCGCCTTCTCTCTCTCCTTTAAACCATCTTCATATTTTTTAAAGAAGTCGTATAAATCATCTATAGAAAGAGAGGTTAGATCATAAATGTTTTTCCCAACAATCTTTACAGACAAAGCCTCGTCTTTTAACCTTTTGCCATGGCAATGAGAACAGACCTTGTCTAGAAAAAATCCCTCTCTGCCAAGACCATGGCAATACGGACAGGCCCCGTATGGGCTGTTAAAAGAAAAGAGTCTCGGTTCAACCTCGGGAAAAGAAAAATTATCTTTAGGGCAAGTCCATAAACCGGAAAGATAAAATGATTCGTCATCATTGTCAAAATCATCTTTTAAATCTTTTTTTAAAATAATCCTTATAAGACCCTTGCCATAATGCAGCGCATTTTCCACTGCCTCGTAAAGACGCATCTTATCTGTTTTTAAAACCCTATCAATGACAATCTCTATGGTATGATTTTTGTATCTTGAAAGGTTGATTCTCTCATGTAAAGAGTATTTTTTATTATCAATGTAGGCCTCGCCATAACCCAAAGATAAAAAATCGTAGAGTAATTGATAATATTCTCCCTTTCTCCCTCTTACAACCGGAGCCAAAACAACAACACTTTCAACCTTTGATTCGTCGGCTCTGTCTTTGATGATATCTATCATCTCGTCTAAAGAAAGTTTTTTAATTCTTGAGCCGCAAAGCGGGCAAAAAACCTCTCCCATTCTGGCAAATAAAACTCTTAGATAATCGTAGATTTCGGTGAGAGTGCCAACGGTGGATCTTGGGTTATGAGACAATGCCTTCTGGTCAATGGCAATGGCCGGAGACAGGCCGCTTATCTCTGTGACATCCGGTTTATCCATCTGGCCCAAAAATTGTCTGGCATAAGGAGACAAAGACTCAAGATAGCGCCTCTGGCCCTCGGCAAAAATTGTATCAAAGGCCAAAGAAGATTTGCCGCTTCCGGAAAGACCTGTAAAGACCACCAATTTATTTTTGGGTATTTCAAGGTTGATATTTTTAAGATTATGGACTTTGGCGCCCTTTATGATGATTTTATCTTCCATAAATTTTAACTCTCTAGATCTATTAAATTCTCTATGTCTTTTTTGATACTTTGAGGTGTGATACCGTGTTTTTTATTATAGGCAAGCTGAATCTTTCTTCGTCTTTCTGTCTCTTTTATCGCCTGCTTCATAGATCTTGTCAATTTATCTGCATACAAAATCACCTTGCCTTTGACATTTCTCGCAGTCCTTCCCATTGTCTGAATTAGAGATGTCTCGCTTCTTAAAAATCCCTCCTGATCGCTGTCTAAAACGGCCACAAGAGTCACCTCCGGCAAATCCAAACCCTCTCTTAAAAGGTTAACTCCAACCAAAACATTAAATTTTCCCCTTCTAAAATCGGTTAAGATATCCGCCCTCTCCAATGTCTTTATGTCTGAATGAAGATACTTTGCCCTTATTTTGTTTTTTAAAAGATACTCTGTCAAATCCTCGGCCATCTTCTTTGTCAAAACATTTATGATGGCCCTTTCATTTTTTTTGTCAATAATTTTGATCTCCTCTAAGATATCGTCAATCTGGCTTTTGTTTGTCTTTTTATCAAAAACCGGCCTTACCTCTATTAGAGGATCAATAAGCCCGGTTGGTCTTATTATCAATTCCACCATCTGAGAGGAATTCTCTCTTTCAAAATCAGAGGGAGTGGCTGAGGTAAAGATCGCCTTATCTATTCTCTTTAAAAATTCATTAAATTTTAAAGGACGATTATCTAGAGCTGACGGCAAACGCCAACCGTATTCAACCAAAGTTTCCTTTCTCGCCCTGTCACCCTCATACATTCCCCTAATCTGAGGAATGGCAATATGAGATTCATCAATTATTGTCAAAAAATCTGGCCTATTATCTTTTAAGGGGAAATATGAGAGCAGAGTATCCGGCGGCTCTCCGGCCAACTTGCCACTTAGGTGTCTTGAATAATTTTCTATTCCGTGGCAATAGCCAATTGTCTTTAACATCTCAATGTCATATTTTGTTCGTCTCTCAAGTCTCTCTGCCTCTAGATAGAGTTTCCTTTTTTTAAAAAAATCTAGTCTCTCCTTTAACTCCTTTTTAATCTCCTCAATGGCTCTCTCCCTTTCCGGCTCCGAGGAGATAAAGTGCTTAACCGGAAAGATGATGATCTCTTTTAAGCTCTCTAAAATGGTCCTCTTGAAAGGATCTAAAAGATGGATATTTTTAATTTTTTGATTTTCTATCTCTATCTGGGTTATAAGTTCTCCAGAGGCGGGCATTATCTCAAAGACATCTCCTCTTATACGAAAATGACCGCTTTTTAAAACGCCGTTTGTTCTAATAAACTGGATCTTTACAAGCTGTCTTATTAAGTCTCCCCTGGTGATGGGCTTTTCAATTTCTAGATGAATGGATGAACCAAAATAATTTATCGGCACCCCAAGATTATATATACAGGAGACCGAGGCAACAATTATCACATCTCTTCTGGTCATCAAAGCGCTCGTTGCCTTATGACGCAATTTGTCAATCTCCTCGTTTATCAATGCCTCCTTTTCTATATAGGTATCGCTAATGGGCATATATGCCTCAGGTTGGTAATAATCGTAATAGGAGACAAAATAATTAACAGAATTTTCCGGAAAAAAATTTTTGTATTCTCTGTAAAGCTGAGCCGCCAGAGCCTTATTGGGAGCAATCACTAAAACGGGCATATCAAAATGAGAGATGACATTGGCCATAACAAAAGTCTTTCCCGAGCCGGTGACCCCCAAAAGTGTCTGGAATCTATAATCTTTTTTAATCCCCTCAATCAACCTTTCAATCGCCTCAGGTTGCCCACCAGCCGGCTTATAAGATGATTTTAATTTAAACAAACTCATATCAATTTATTTTAAGCGCCTTTAGTTTTAAAAAATTGGCTCCCCGTCTTATAACCTCTATCTTTTTATCTTTTATTCTTATGATGGTTGAAGGTTTTTTTGATATCCTCTTTTTCTCGTAATATAAAACTTCTTTACCAAAATATCTTCTTGCCTCAGAGATTGTCTCTGCAGGTTTTTCTCCCTCAAGATTGGCGCTGGGCGCAACAAGCGGTCCGGAAATCTTTAAAACTTTTATCAAAAAGGGGTCGTTGGGGAATCTAAAGGCAATGGTTTTTGAGCCGCGAGAAAGATAATCAAATTTTCTGCCCTTATAATCTATTATAACACTGACACTCGCCGGCCATATCTTTTTTAATTTTTTCATATTTTCATTTTTGATATCTATTCCAAAAATTTTAAGATCATCAAAAGAAGAAATTAAGATGATCATCGGTTTTTTTAAGTTTCTCTTTCTCAACTTATATATTTTTTCCACCGTCTCTTTTTTAAAGGCCGAACCGCAGATGCCGTAGATGGTGTCGGTGGGCATAACGGCAATGACTCCCTCTTTTAAAAGCAGAGCCAGTTTTTTCCAGGAATTTTTATAAGAACCAAAATAACCTCCAATGGTGTTATCGTTTTTTACAACCCGATGACAGGGAATGACTCTGTTTCTATTTTTTGCCAAGATTTGACCAACGGCCCTAGATGATTTCGGGCTTCCGATAGATTTTGCCACCTCCTTATACGTCAAAAATTTTCCCGGAGGAATTTTTAAAACCGCCTCATAAACCCTATTTAAAAAATTCTTCATCGCAAAAAACTTTTATCTCAAAGTTATAGAGACTATCTCCGGACGGTTACCGGTGCGCATCATCGGTCCCCATGTCCCCACTCCGCTTGATGTATAAATGTAATAATTATCTCCCACCTTCTTTAGACCGTAATCATATCCTTTATATATAAAATAGGTGATAAAGCCAAACGGGAAAATCTGCCCCTTATGAGTATGTCCGGAAAGTTGAAGATTTATCCCCATCTTAGAAATATTTTCTACGTTTTCCGGAGCATGATATAGTAAAATGTTTGGAGAGCCAACGTAATCTTTTTTTAGATTCTCAAGAGTTTTTAAAATATCTTTTTTCTCCCCCATCAACGGATAGCTTATGCCTATCAATTTTAAACCATCTACGTCTACAACCTCATCGTCTAAAACCCTTAGCTTGGTATCTTTAATAGATCTTAAGGCTTCATCAATGCCGATATATGTTTCGTGGTTGCCGGTTATAAAAAATACTCCATCCTGAGAATTTATGTTATTTAAATTATCTAAAAGATGATCCATTTTACCGTCTGTGCCGTCAAGCAAATCCCCTGTTATGACCACCATCTTGGGATTAATTGAATTTACTTTTTCTATGATGTCTTTAAGAAACTTCTCTTTATGTATTATGCCCAGATGGATATCAGAGATTTGGACAATGGTTTTATCTTTCCAATTTTGATTAATATCGGGTATATGAACCGAGATATTTTTGACAATGGGTCTTGAGGCGTTATAAACACCCCAAAAAGAAAATAATACAAAGACGCCAAAAACCAAACCGGCAATGACTTTTAAATTGTGAGCAATTTCAAAATAATTTAAAAGGCCCTTTAATATCCATAAAATTAAGGCCGCCATAAACATATTTACAAGAAGGCCAAGCCATAAAGAAGAAACAAAATACAGATATCTTAAAAAGGTAAAATTATATTTTCTGGTTAAAAATGAGGCCAAGATAAAACCCAATACCAAAATGACCATTGAGAAAGACAATATATTTTTATATAGACTGCGACTTATATTAAAAAAACGGATTACGGAAAAATACAAAAACCAGTGCGACAAAAAAATTATCAACAAAAAAGAGGTTAAAAAAATAAATATCCCCAAAGAATTATTCATAAAATTTTATATATCAAGTAAATAAAATATACCAAAAAAATATTTTATGTAAAGTTTTTCTGCGATATGGCCAATATATTAAAATAATTTTTTTTATGATTGTGGGGTAAAATTTTAATCTCTTTAACTTTAAAACCGCTATTTAAAAGTAGATTTTTAATCTCCCTCTGGCTAAAGATATGAAAATATCTTTTTCCCAAAACCGTTCCCGTCTTATCTTTCCACGGCAAAAAGATATCCTTTCTTTCCATTTCAAAAGGATTTTTTAAAAAAATATTTTTAAGCCAATGGAGATGACTTTTAAAGAGGTATTTTCTATTTTTGCCGTGATAAAAATCCCAGACGGCTAAAATCAAAATCCCGTTTGGTTTTAAAACTCTGTAAAATTCTTTTAAAAGAAGGCGACGCAAAATATCTGAGGGCATATGATGAAAGGTGGCCAACGAGACCACGATATCAAAAAAATTATTTTCAAACGGCAGTTTTAAAGACTCATCTATTAGATAAAAATTGCCCTCTCTGTGGCGCTCTTGGGCAATCTTTAAAAGATTTTGGGAGATATCCACTCCGTAATAATTTACATCTTTCTCTTTTATCAAACCAAAAAATCTTCCGTTGCCGCAGCCAAAATCCAAGACATTTTGCCCCGGATTAAAAAAATCTTTTAAAAAATTAAGCTCGGGCCAGAAATCCGTTCTCGTTCTATCAAAATCATGGGCTATCAAATCATAATTTTTTTTGATATCCTTTATTAAAAGCCTGGCCTTGATGATATCCATAAAGAGTTTATAATCTTTTTAATTTTAACATTTATGACCAAAAACCAAAAGGCAAAGACAATCATTTTAGAGGCCGTCAAAGAAAAAAAATTTAACCACCAAAAACTTTTTAAAATCCAGAGGATGGTAAGCAAAAGTGATGGGGGTAAATTTGCCCGTTCTTCAGATCTTTTAAAGGCATACAAAGACTTGGTAAAAGAAAAAAAGATAAAACCAAATCCGGAGGTGGAAAAGATTTTAAAAAAATCCCGCATTCGCTCTCTCTCCGGCATTGTCTCTATAACCGTTTTAACAAAACCCTTTACATGCCCGGGCAATTGCCTTTACTGCCCAAACATTCCCCAAATGCCCAAAAGTTATCTACCGGATGAGCCTGCCTGTATGAGAGCAATAAGAAATAATTTTGATCCATTTAAACAGGTAAAGACAAGAATTGAGTCTCTTAAACTAACCGGACACCCGACGGATAAAATTGAATTGATTATCTTGGGCGGCACCTGGTCTTTTTATCCTCTAAAATATCAAAGATGGTTTATCAAAAGATGTTTTGATGCTGCCAACGGCAAAAATTCTAAAACGCTTGAGATGAGCCAAAAGAGAAACGAAACCGCCCAAAATAGAATCATTGGCATCACCATAGAGACAAGGCCGGATTATATTAATTTAGAAGAAATTAAAAGATTAAGAGGGCTGGGGGTGACAAGGGTGGAATTGGGCGTCCAAAGTATCTATGACAAAGTCCTTTTTTATAACAACAGAGGCAATGACACAAAAAGTGTGGCCTATGCCACAAAATTGTTAAGAGGCGCCGGATTTAAGATCACCTATCATATGATGTTAAATCTACCCGGCTCAAATTTAGAGATGGATGAAAAGATGTTTAAAGAGCTCTTTGATAACCCGCAGTTTATGCCGGATCAATTAAAAATATATCCCTGCGTTGTCTTAAAAGACGCCCCCCTTTATAAACTTTATCTAGAAAAAAAATATCAGCCCTATTCTACAAATCAATTGATAGACCTTTTGATAAAAATAAAAGAAAAAATTCCTCCCTATGTAAGAATCATAAGGGTCATAAGAGATATCCCCTCGCCCGATATCATAGATGGAAATAAAATTCCCAGTCTAAGACAAATTGTCTTAAAAAAGATGAAGGAACTAAAAAAGAGCTGCCAGTGTATAAGATGCCGGGAGCCGCGTGATGAAAAAATTAATTTTAAAAAAATTAAATTAATAAAAAGAGAATACAAAACATCAAACGGCAAAGAGATATTTTTATCTTACGAAGAAAAAGAGAGAAACAAGATCTTGGCCTTTTTAAGACTCTCTCTGCCAACTGAATGGACATTCCCCTTTTTAAAAGATGGGGCAATCATAAGAGAACTCCATAGTTACGGTATTGTGGCGCCTCTTAAAGACGAAGGCAAAAAATCAAATGTCCAGCACAAAAGTCTGGGGAAAAAATTAATAAAGGAGGCAGAAAAAATTGTAAAAAGAGAAGGAGGATATGACAAAATTTTTGTCATCAGCGGCATAGGAGTGAGAAATTATTACCGCAAATTAGGCTACCACCTCTTTAAAACTTATATGGTGAAAAGAGTTTAAAACGTTATCTTTTTTCTGAAAAAATTCTTTATTTAGATTAATAAATCTTCTGGCTTTAAAATAAAAGTATTTTTTATTGCTCTGCACCGTGAACAATATTAGAACCATTTTTGAAGGACAAGAGAGTATATTTATATACCAGATTTAACAGAATACGCCAACGCATAAACTCACCTCACACTACTACTCGCTATTGTTCAAAAAACAAAAAACTCCAGGCTGGGAGCTTTTTTATATTCCAA
>Ga0078972_1009496_pt1 | contig 19144 bp, 12 predicted proteins | sample YelNatPaOPGAMG01_FD_67568 | JGI IMG/M metagenome (GOLD analysis project Ga0078972, IMG submission 67568) | Hot spring thermophilic microbial communities from Obsidian Pool, Yellowstone National Park, USA - OP-RAMG-01 (SPADES assembly) (version 2) | ecosystem: Environmental > Aquatic > Thermal...
ATGCAACCTCTACAGGAAAAACAATAAACCCAGGTAATTCTCCCTTTTACAATGTAAAATTTGATAGCTCTTCTGGTGGCTGGACAATTATTTCGAACACAACCTCAACCAACAACTTTGAGATTATCTCTGCCCAACAATTCGTAGCCACAGGAACGATTACCATCGAAGTTCAAGGAGAGTTTAAAAACTATGTTGGGGGAAACGCCACTGACTGGGCAAGCTCCACTTTATACTTGAATTCTGGCAAAAAATTCACCATCAACAACTCAATATCAACAGGAGATAATTACTACAACTTGAAATTAGGACAAAATACCCATGTTAGAATCTGGAATTCCTCTTCTCAAAACTACGAAATTGACCCTTCTGCTTCTCTTTATTCAATGGATCATCAAGGAGAGAATGGCCTTCTCTACATTTTTGGCTACTTTGAAATTCCAACTTCAACCACAGAGTACTGGTCGTACAACAAAGATTTTGATGGAACAGACATTTCTTCTTCTCCAAGACAAGTTAATGTCAGAATCTATCCTGGCTCTACAATCAAACTTTCAGGAGGAACCTTAGAAATTGTTGGAACATCCACTGCTACAACGACAATAGATAGACAAGGAGATTTTGGAACTTATGCATTTGAAATCACAGGCGGAACGCTTAATGCTTCTTATTACCAAATTAGAAGGACGAATTCTTATGGTTTAAAAATTTCTGGCACTTCTCAAATTCAATCTTTAAATTATGGTGATTTCCTCTTGCAAATTAATGGCGGGTCTTTGATTACCTTAGATAAATCTGTAATTGAAGCCAACCCGGAAATTACCATCACAGGTTGTATTTTTGCCACTTCAACCGGAATTGATTCTGGTTACAACGTGAGATTAAACGGAACAACAACTCATTACTGGAAATTTACTCAACACTCTGGAGGATTTGACGGCGAGCAATACGATTTTGATTCTGGAGATCCAGGAGAAATCAGATGGGACGACAGCCAAGATGTGATTAATGTTTCAGGAAGAGTTTTGAGAGGAGATTTTAGTACAGTTTCTGAAGTTTGCGACGGTCAAACTCCAGTAGTAATGCTCAAGGCTCAAGGTGGAGGGAATTACACTGCATCTTGCGACCCAAACACAGGAGAGTACACCATTTTGTACGTTCCTTATCAAAGCGTTACTGTTTACACGGTTTACTTGAATACTAACGGCGGTCAAAAAGCGACCACAATTACCATCGATCCCTACATTGACATTACTGATTTGAACTTGTACGAAAATTGGGTTGTAGTGAGACACGAAAAAGATAACCCAATTAACATTTCTCATTTGGCAGTTTTTGACTCAGATAACGATTCTGATGTTTTGTTTAACGCCTCGAGCAGTTTGTTAGTAAATAAAGAAGCGGGGCTTTTGATTTGGCCACAAAAGGAGTTCAAACCACAAGGAAATATCACTTTAGAAAGTGGAGGGTCTGGAGATTCTTGGGATGGAACGCTAAAAATTTCTCCTTTCGGAAAATTAATCCTGGAAGGCCAAGCAACGGCTTCAATTGGCGGAAGTTTATCAGTAGAAGATAACGCAATATTAAATTCTGCTTCTTCAACTTTCGTTTTCACTGCAACTTCAACCCAAAAACAAATCAAACTTTCTGGCCAAAATCTCTGGAATATAAGATTCAATGGTCAAGGAGGTCAATGGTCATTTGCCACAGAAACTGTTAATGTCCTGAACGATTTTGAAATTTTGCAAGGAACGGTCAATTTATCTTCTGCAACGACAACAGTTGGTGGAAACTTTATCAATTCTGGGACGTTCAATCACAATTCAGGAACTGTTGTTTTGACAGCAACTTCACAAAAAACTTTAAATTCCGGAGGTTCTGCATTCAATAACTTGATCTTAAATGGCCAAGGTGGAATTTGGCAACTAGGTTCTAATTTGCAATCTAAAAATTTCAACATTGAAAAAGGAACTCTTTCTGCCTCAACTTCAGACATTACTTTAACTGGAAACTTTACAATCTCTTTGCAAGGAGCATACCAAAAAGGAACTGGTAATTTCACTTTTGCTGGCACGGGAACGAGCACAATTTCAGACCAAACTTTAACAAAACAAGACCTTGGTAATTTAATCGTTGATGGGACTTTAAAAACTTTGCTCTTGAACTCTGAAATCAAACTAACCAACTTAACCGTTGGCTCTGATGACACATTAGATGTTAGCTCAGACAACTATCAAATTTCTTGCTTTGGCTCTTTCACGAACAACGGAACTTTCAATTCAAGGTCTGGCACGGTCAAATTCATAGGTTCAGGCCAAAATCAAATTAAAATTGGAAACTCAACATTCTACAACATTGTTTTTGAAAATGCTTCTGGCTCTTGGGCATTACTAGACTCAACTTTCATTGTCAACAACGATTTCCAAATTAATTCTGGAACCGTTACTTCAACCTCTGGGACGTTGAGGGTTGGTGGAAGCTTCATTAACTCTGGAAATTATCTCCACAATCAAGGAACTTTGGAAATGGTTTCTTCTCAAACTGGAAAAACGATCAATCCTGGAAATTCTGCGCTTTATAATTTAACTTTCAACAACTCAGCAGGCTCTTGGAATTTTACTTCTGGAAACTTTACTATCGATAACAACTTCACCATCTCTGCAGGTTCTGTTACTTTGCCATCTGGAACTTTAACCATTAAAGGAAACTTTTCCAATTCTGGCACATTCACTCACAATTCAGGAACAGTAAAGTTTTCTGCAACTGCTACCGGAAAAACGATTAACACAGGAGGAATTGGAACTGGTAAAAATTTCTACAATGTCGAGTTTGATAGCGTCAATGGTGGTTGGACGATTTCGAGCAATTTGAGAGCAGAAAATAATTTCTCAATAAAGAATGCAGCATCTTTCACATTACAAAGCGGAAAAACCTTAGAAGTTAACGGTGTCTTTACTAATTTAGTTGGCGGAGCCTCAACAACCTGGACAGATACTACCTTATATTTGAACAAAACTGGAGGGGGCACATTTACTATTAACACCAAAACTCAAGGAGGAGATGTTTACGGAACTTTACAAATTGGACCCCAAACTCATGTTAGAGTTTGGAATTCTTCAGCCCAAAATTATTCTGTAACTTCAACTGCTTCTTTGTATTCAATGGACCATCAAGGAGTCGATGGATCATTGTATATTTGGGGAAGTTATCAAATTGGAGCAGGGAAATCTGATTTTTGGTCCTTTGGAAAAGACTTTGACGGCGAAGTTTTGGCAACAGGAAGGCAAGTTAATGTGAGAATTTCACCAGGATCTTCAATTACCTTAGCTGACGGAACCTTAGAAATTGTTGGAACTTCGAGCGCGACAACGACAATAGATAGACAAGGCTCAACCGGAAATTACTCAATCACTTTGAATTCTGGAACTTTCAAGGCAAACTACTATCAAATCAGAAATACAGATGCCAACGGTCTTTACATTGCTGGCGATGTGACAGTTCAATCTTTAGATTATGGAGATTATCTCTTGCAGATTACAGACGGAACGATGCTTAAAGTCAATTATCAGGCAATAAACAAAAATGCTTCTTTGGTTATTAAAGGATGTGTTTTTAATAAAGCCATAGGAGTAACCGCAGGTTACAATGTTTATCGAGAGGGAACGGCAAATTCTGCTTGGACGTTTACTGGGCACTCTGGAAATTATGCTGGTGAGAGTTACGATTACGATCCTGACGCAGATTGCGGACAAATTAGATGGGACGATTCAGTTTGTTATTTGCACGAAGAAGTTAGTTACAGATGGAGGGCAGATAACGGAATTGAAATTTTGGGCGGTTGGACAAAGAAAAAATCAATTCCGATTATCAATTCAAGCTCAAACGATCTCACTGATTACCAAGTCAAAATCAAAGTAGGTTACAATAGTACCAGTTCTGTCAATGTTGATTGTGAAGGAAATTGCCAAACAGATTTCGATGATATTCGCTTCGTCAGTTCAGATGAAAAATCGGTTTTGAATTATTGGAGGGAAAGTTATTCAACTTCAGGGATTGCTGTCTTTTGGGTAAAAATTCCATCTTTGCCAGCAAATTCCACAACCACAATTTATATGTACTATGGCAACCCGGATGCTGAATACGAAGGTTCTGGAGAGAAAACTTTCATTTTCTTTGATGATTTTTCGGGAGATTTATCTACAAAATGGACCTCACTTTCTAACGCAACTACAATTGCCACAACCTCTGCTCATTATGGAGGAAAGGTTTTAAGTGTGGGAGGATCGGGTTCGACGAACGGTTCGGCTTTTGTGAGATCTTCTTACTTTTACGGGAGAGATGTCGCAGCCAGAATTTTAGTTTATGATTTAGGAAATGGTGTTTCTGGTTCGGAAGATGCTGACCTTGGATTTTTAGCAAGGTACGTTGACGCAAACAATTATCTTTTTGGCGAGCATGACACTGACGTCGGTTTTCATATGAACCAAGTTGTTTCTGGAAACCAAACTCAATTGGCAGTAGATTCTGGAGATTACATTCAGTTCAATCAATGGGAATGGCAGGAATGGATCTTCTGGGGAACTTCTGCCACAGACCACAAAGCAAAGCACTGGAATTATGCAACTTCTGAACCCTCGACTTATTCTTTGACCGCCTCTGCTGTAAGTTATTTCTCTTCTGGTGTCATTGGTTTGAGAACTTTTGACGGCCAAGCCCTAATCGATGTCATCTTTTTAAGAAAATACAATTCAATCGAACCTACAATCGGAACCCCAGGATCAGAGCAAACCGCTCAAACCGCTCAATGGTTAGGGCCAGAAAACACCAAAGTTGAAGTTCAAAAAGGAGAAAACGTCAGAGTCAGGTTTTTAGTCAGAAACACCGGTGATAATTTAACTTCGCTTCAATACCGAATTCAGTTTGCACCAAAAGGTGATGCTTTGTCTTGCGAAGCAGTGGCGACCTCAAGCTTTGTCGATGTTCCGACAACGACAAACGATATTGTATTTATGGCAACTTCTTCTTGGTTCGTTGGTTATCCGGAAGACTATCAAGACCAAACGACTCATCAAATGAAAGAAACCACAAATTCAACTTTCGTTGCGGGCAGAATGGTAGAAGCTACAACCAATCAAACAGGCCAAATCAATTTGAATTCTTATCAATTCACCGAAATTGAATATGTCATTCGCTTCTCCCAAAATGCTACCGGCTCCATTTATTGCTTCAGAGTAAAACTGCCAGATAAAGATTTGGATAACTACCGAAAAGTAGCCACGATTGAAATTTCTCAACCCCCTCAAGTTTCAAACGTTTCATTGAACAACGGTGAAAATATTTACTTAATTGAAGGATCAACAACTTCAGTTTTTGCCTCAGCCACAGTTTACGATTTGAACGGCTACCAAGACATTACTTCAATTTCAGCAAAAGTTTTCAGATCGGGAGTAGGGGAGGATTGTTCTGAAAATTCGAACAATTGTTACAACGCAATTTCTTGCGCCACTTCTTCTTGTGCTGGATATTCTTGCCATGTTTCTTGCGAGTTTTCAGTTTGGTTTAATGCCGACCCAACAGCCTCCAGTACTCCTTGGGAAACTGAAAATTGGATAGCAAAAATTGTCGCGAGAGATTCCAAAAACTACACAGGTTCTGCCACAAACAGCGCAGAAAGCGTTGATGTAATGCCACTCTTGGCAATTTCGGTCCCGGGAGTATTAAACTATGGCGAGTTAACTCCCGGCAGTCTCACCAACCCGTTGAGCACTAGTACTCCCGTTACCAATACCGGAAATTGTTCCCTCGACCTTTCACTTTTCGGCACCAATATGGTTTCTGGAAATTATTCGATTTCAGTTGATAAACAAAGATATGCCACTTCTTCTATCGATTATTATTCAGCCACCCCGCTTTCTTCTACCAGCACTCTTTTTGACTTAAACCTTCCTAAAAACACTTCTACCTCTTCTTTGTCAACCGCTCAAATTTGGTGGGGAATTGAAATTCCAATTCCTCAACCCGCCCTTTTGTATAAAGGAACCAACTACTTCGAAGCCCAAATCAACCAACCTCCTTGGTAAAAAGTTTTCCACACTTGACACATTTTCTTGGAAAAATGATAAAATGGATTAAGGAGCCGCGGAGATCTAAGGCCTTAGGGCTCCGTAAAGGTCGGGGTAATTAAAAAATAAAAGAGAATGAAAAAAACAAAGAAGTTAATCGCGTTTTGGACGATTTTAAGTTTGGCTTTGGCATTCCTCCCGATTACTACTGGAACAGAAGCAGCCCAGTTATTGCAAGCCAAAGACACAATCACCGATTCAAAACCTGGCGCGACCGCCAAGCATACTTTTACCTTCACTACCCAAACGGAAATCCCCACTAGCGGAAAAATCGAAGTGACCTTCAACGTTTCAGGGAATCCAGGAAATTTCAACCTTTCAGGGGCAACCATCACTTGCCCAGGATCAGGTAGCGGAAGTACCACGACCAATTCAGTCATTTGTAGTTATACCACTGGTTCCTTGGCTACCGGTACTTATAATTTAATCGTCAATAATGTTGTCAGTCCGAACGCCACCGGATCTTATTTGCTTACCATCGAGACAAGAAACGCAAGCGATCAAAGGTTGGACTATGCGGAAGTAAGGATTGCCTTAGTTTCTGGAGTGACTGTGACTGCTCACGTTCCTGCTTTACTTACCTTTGAAGTTAAGGGAGTGAATGCCGGCACTGGGGTTGAATCAGGAACGACAACCGTGACCAGTACCGCCACCACCATCAATTTTGGGACGGTAAACGCTGGCACTGAATATCTCACCGCCCAGAAACTGGTTGTTTCAACCAACGCCAACTACGGATTTTCAGTTAAGGTTTGGCAGAATCAGAACTTAACCAACGCCATGGGAAATGACATCGACAAATTTAAAGACGGAGTTACTTCCACTCCTCAAACCTGGGCAACACCGACAGCTAACCCTGGTTTTGAAAATACTTACGGTCATTTTGGTTTAAGATCAGACGATTCAGATGTTGAGCTAAATTACGGAACTAACTTGTGGGTTGGTTTTTACGGCGATGGTTCTGCCTACCAGCACGAAGTTTTGAAATCTACCAGACCGACCGCCGGTGAAGGTGATTCTCAAGGAGACGGATGGGATTATACAGAATACAAACTTCAAATTTCTGCCTTGCAAGAAGCAGGAGATTACCAAAACACTTTGACCTACATTTGTACTCCGACTTACTAAAACTTCTCTCTCCTTGTGGGGTTCCCCGCCAGAACTTTTTCTGGCGGGTTTTTATTTTTGCTCTCTTTTGCTACAATTGCTATAATAGAAGAACATGCCAAACAGAAAATTTTTTTTAATACTTTTGATCCTTTTATTTTTGGTCCCCAAAAATTTTGCTTGGGGAATTGCCACCAGAATTTCTCCAGTAAGAATCGACAGGCTAGTTTCTCCTGGCCAGGTTTTAGAGGAAAAGATAACTCTCGCCAACCTTTCCGATTCTTCTGTTACTTATTATTTTTACTTGGCCGATTTTAAAGCAGCTGGGGAAATGGGGGAAGCGGAATTAGTTGCTCCAGGAACGGAAAAAGAATATTCCTTGGTTTCCTGGATAAAAATTACCGGAGAACCGATCGAAATAGGGCCAGGTCAAGAAAAGGAAATTTCTTTCCAAATCAAAATCCCTGACAACGCTTCCCCTGGTGGTTATTATGGAGCAATCGTTGCCGCGACCACCCCGCCCCAATTAAAAGGCGAGGGGAGAGAAAGGGGAGCGATCATCGGAGTAGCCCAACAAACTGCTTGTCTGGTTTTACTTCAAATCGCTGGTCCGGTAGAAGAAGAAGCAAGAGTAAGAGAATTTACCACTGATAAGGATTTTTATTTCAAAAGTCCTTTTGAGGTAAAATTTATTTCACGAATTCAAAACCAGGGAAACGTCCATATCAAACCGAGTGGGATGATCGAAATCAAAAACTTTTTTGGAAAGACGGTTGAAACTTTGTCAGTCAACCAAGATGGGGCAAACGTTTTACCAAAAACGATTAGAAGGTTTGAAAATACTTGGAGAAAAGATATCGGTTTTGGAAAATACACCGCTTCTTTGATTTTAAATTATGGAACTCCTCCAGACAGAGGAGGTCAGGGAATAAAAAGTTTGTACGCCCAAACCAGTTTTTGGATTTTGCCTTTGAAAATCGTTCTTCCCCTCGGAGCGGGAATTTTAATTTTTGTAATCATCTTTGTTTTATTCTTGAGGTTTTACAAACAATTAGCAATCAAAACCGCCTTAGAAGAAGCGGGAATTTCGCCTTCTTTGAAACTAAAAAGAGGAAAAAAACCAGCCCCTCCTTTCATTTTTACTTTCGTTTTGATCTCCCTGGCCATCGTAATAATTCTGGCTTTAATCTATCTTTTGTTTCTGATATGAAGGTTTTAAAAATTTTATTTTCCCTTCTTCTTTTTTTTCCTTTTGCTTTTTCTTTTGCTCAACCGATCGACCTTTTCGTTTCACCAACTGTCATCGACGAAAAACTTTTTCCTCGAGATTTAAGAGATTATCAGATCCTAATAAAAAACAACGGAAAAAACCTGGTTTTTATCTATCCTTTGGTTTTCGATATTTTGCCAAACGGCGAAAAAAAATTTTTTGAACCAGACAAAATTGATAAAACTCAATCTCTGGGATCCTGGATCAGAATCCAAAGAGCGGCGATTGAACTTTGGCCTTCAAAAGAAATTAAAATTCCGCTTTCTTTAGAAATTCACCCAGAGGCAAAACCAGGAATTTATCACTCAGTGGTCGTTTTTTCCTTTGGTTCTTCTTTCCCAGACGCAATGAGCAACGCTCAAAACTTTCGCCTTCCCGAAATTCTTTTGAATGTTGAAATAAAAGAAAACATCGTCGAAAGGCTTCAATTGAAAAATTTCAAAACAGAAAAAGACCTGTATCTTTCCGGACCGATAAAATTCGTTTTGGAAATTGAAAACGTCGGAAACACAAAAACAGAAGGTGAAGGGGAAATTTATCTTTACAACAAAAAAGGGAAAGAAATAGATTCGATTCCGGTAAAAGTTTCCCTTGAAAAAAGTTCGACCGGAAGGTTCGATTTTTCTTGGCAACCAAAAAGCACCGGCCAAATCAAAGCAAAAATTTTCTTGGAATATGGAAAAGAAAGAAAAGAAATCCAAGACACCATCTTTCTCGCCTTTTTACCCTGGAAAGCGTTGGCTTTACTAATCGGGTTATTTTTGGTTTTCGTTTTGATTTTGTTAAAATCAATTAATAAAAAAATTCTCGGTGAATTTCCAGAAAAAATTTTCAAACCAGTCATAAATTTAAGAAAAAAATGAAAAAAATTTTGGCATCGATTTTATTTTTCTCTTTTTTTCCGTTCTTTACTTTTGCGCAAGAAGGAATAAGTTTAACTTTAACCCCAACCTTGATTAAAATAAACGTCGTCCCGGGCCAAGTTTGGTCAAGTTTTATCAAGGTTGTTAATACTAATCCTCGTCCTCTCACCGTTTTTGTTTCTCTCGCTGATTTCAAAAGCGGAGAAGAGGGAGGGGTGGTTTTTCTTACTCCTCCAACTAGCGAAGAGGCAAAAAAAACTTATTTAAGTTCCTGGATAGATATTCCAAAAGGGCCGATCGAAATTCCTCCTTCTCAAAGTCAAGAAATTCCTTTTACGATTCAGGTGCCTAAAGATGCTTCGGCCGGAGGATACTATGCAGCGATTTTAGTCGGAACTGAACCAGCCGGAGAACAAAAACCAGGAACGGTAATCAAAATTTCTCAACAAGTAAGTTCTTTGATTTTGTTAACGGTTGAGGGCGAAATTTTTGAAAAAGGTTGGATTAGAGAATTTTCGACTGAAAAAGATTTTTATCAAAAACCAAACGTTAAGTTAAAACTAGTTTTCGAAAACCTGGGAAATGTTCATTTACAGCCGGTAGGAGAAATAAAAATTTACAATTTTTGGGGAAAGGAAAAGGGAAAAATTCAGATAAACCAAGGAACAGAATTTGGCAACGTCTTACCGAAAAGCAAAAGGACTTGGATTTTTGAGTGGAAAGGGGAAGAGTCGTTGCTTGAAATCGGAAGGTACAAAGCGGAAGTTATTTTGCATTTTGGCCGACAAAATCAATCTTTCGACAAAAAGGTTGCTTACTTTTGGATAATTCCTTTAGTCCCAACTTTATCGATTTTGGGAGGAATCTTTTTATTTTTCCTTCTTTTAGTTCTTTTCGTCAAGTTATACATCAAAAGGGCCGTCAAATTGGCCCAGATGGAAATTTTGGGAGAGATCCCAGAAAAAACTCAGCAAAAAGTAAAAATTACCCCATCAGTTTTGAAAAAGCCAATTCAAAAATTTATCGTTGATTTAAAATCAAAAAAGAAAGAAAAATGAAAGAAAAATCGAGAAGGTTTAAAAAAAAGTCCTCTTTCTTAAAGAGGGGGGTGGAAGTAGTGATGGTAGTTTTCTTTTCTTCAATTTTAACAAACTTAGTGATCAAAGCAGTGGATAGGGCAAATTTGGTCGCCTCCCTAACTGAAATTTCGCAAAAATCAAACGAAAAATGCCCCCAAGATATGGTTTTTATTCCATCAGAAAATGGCGGCTTTTGTATCGATAAATACGAAAATTCCCCAGGTTCAAATTGTCCGTTTTTAAATCCTCAAAACCAAGAAGAAACAAGAAAGAATTTAGAAAATCCAAATTGTTATCCTGTCTCAAAAGAAGGAGCTCTTCCTTGGACAAACATTTCACAAAATCAAGCTCAATTAGCTTGTGCTAAAGCAGGAAAAAGGTTACCGAGTCCCAGAGAATGGTATTTGGCTTCTCTTGGAACTCCTGATAAAAGCGACAGTTGGACAAAAGACGATTGCAACTTAAACAAAAACTGGGATCAAAACCCAGGACCGACAGGTTCTGGAAAAAATTGTAAATCTTCTTTTGGAGTCAATGATATGATTGGAAATGTTTGGGAGTGGATAGGAGGGTCAGTAGTCGATGGGAAATATCAAGATAGAGAACTTCCTCAACAAGGTTTTGTTTGGGGAATTGATGATGAAACAGGACTCCCTTTTCAAACTGACAACCAAAATTCGAACTCAAACTACAATAACGATTATTTCTGGATTGTAAAAAAGGGAACGAGAGCGATCGCAAAAGGTGGATACTTCCAGTCTGGGTCTAATGGTGGGGTTTTTTCTTCTTCTCTAATTGCTTTGCCCTCTGATTTTTCAGGCGGTGTTGGCTTCCGTTGCGCAAAATGATAAAATTTAAAAATGAGACAAAAATTTCTGTTTAATTTAACCTTAATCCTTTTCCTCTTTTTCCTCACTCTTTTGGTTTATTCAAAATTCGTTTTAAAAATTCATTCGACCGACTTGGTTTCTTATTCTTTGGCTTCTTTGGGCTCTTCGGTCGGCGTTTCGGTTTCTGTTCCACCCAACCCTTACAATACTTTGGCTAGTCAATTGCAAGAATGGCAAACAAGGTTAGAAGAAAAAGAAAAACTTTTAACCCAAAAAGAAATTGCCCTCAACCAAAAATCGGTCTTCCAAGGAGAGATAATTTCAAAATTAGTCGCTGCTCTTTTAATCATCATTTTTCTTTTAATTTTAGCCAACTTCTATTTCGACTTTAAATTTAGAATCCAAATCCTAAAATCAGCCAAAGGAAAAAATTAACCCATGAAAAAATGGTTTTTTTTGTTTCTTCTTTTTTTTCCTTCTTTCGTTCTTTCACAGGGGCTTTATTTAATTTCAGACGAAATTTCTCACTCCTGGCCAAACTCTGGCTCCAACCACACAATTTCTTTTAAAAATTCTCTTTTAATCCCTCCTTCTGGAAAAATTGTCGTCAGGTTTCACCCTTCTTTTTCTTTTCCAGAGAATCTTGGCTTAAAAGACGTAGATTTTCTTTTAAACGGTGCCCAAAAGGACCTTTCTTTAACCCCAAGCCAAAACGAGTTTGGTGTTGAAATCTCAACCTCAACCAAAGAAATCATCTTTACCTTAGCCCAAAATATTCAAATCAGCCCTCAGACAAAAATAACCATCAAAATCGGCAAAAACGCTGTCTACCAACTGACTGGTGACACCCAGGTCATCAACCCTTCAACCGGCAGTTATAAAATTTTCATCCAAACTTTCGATCAAAACGCCAACCTTTTAGAAAGAGGGGAGATGATGGTAGCCATTTTAGAACCAGTCCAGATCGGGGCTTCACCCTACGATATTTATCCACCGGTGAGATACGGCGGAATGCCAACCGGAGCTTTGTTACCAGGCACTACCCAAACCATTCTTTCTCTCTACACCCACGAACCTGCTCTTTGTAAATACGATACTTCAGCCGATATTCCTTACCAAAATATGAGCCATGATATTTCTACCACTTACAAGACCTTTCATGACACTTTGATCACCGGTCTCCAGGATGGCCTGGCTTATACCTTCTACATAAAGTGCATCGATATGGTTGGAAATGCCAACCCCGATGATTACATAATTTCTTTTTCTGTGATGTCTCCAGGTCAATATCAACCAGGACCAGGACCCCCAGGACCGGGAGGAGGAGGGGGAGGAGTGGTAACAGGAGGGGCGGGGGGGGCACCTTATCCTCCAGACACTGCCGACGTTGTTTTTGAAGGGATCGCCTATTACCGAAGTGAAGTCTCTATTTTAAAAGACGGAAAAGTCGAACTGACTACTTTTTCAAACGAAAAAGGGGGGTTTTCCGCCACTTTAACCAAGCTCTCAAAAGGTGTTTATACTTTTGGGATCAAAGCCAAAGATTCAATGGGTAGGGAATCGGTCGTTTATTCGATCACCATTACTTTGAGACCCCAAACCAGAAACACGATTTCTGGAATTATTATCCCTCCGACGATCGAACTTTCCGCTTACACAATTTCCCCCGGTGACCCCCTCAGAATTTTTGGCGAAGGGACGCCCAGCTCAACGGTCGAAGTTTGGGTTTATCCCTCCACCCTTGAAAAACCCACAGAAACACAAGTTAAAAAATTAACTACTACCGCCGATATTTATGGAAAATGGGAAATAAAAGTTAAGACCTCAGACTTAACCTTAAACCAAACCTACGCGATCAAAGCCAGGACTTACTTTAAAGTCAACGAAGCCAGCGATTTCAGCAAAGTTTTGTATTTGGGGGTAGGAAAAGCACCAGAAGTTCCTCTTTGTTCTTGTTCTGACCTAAACAAAGATGGGAAGGTAAACTTGGTTGACTTTTCGATTTTGCTTTATTGGTGGGGAAGCAACAACCCCACCGCCGATATTAACATGGACGGAAAGGTCAACCTAACCGATTTTAGCATCATGATGTATTGCTGGACGGGGTAGGGAAATTTCTAATTTTCAATTTGCAATGTCATGCTAGGAAAAAGATTTAAATTTAAAAAATTGGTTTTATCTTCTTTATTCTCAATTTTTCTGTTTTTGTTTGTTCAAAAAGCCGAGGCGATTTCTTTCTTTTTTGAAACAGAGAAAGATTATTTTCAAAAAAGAGATTTCAAGATTAAAATAAAAATAGACCCAAAAGAAAGCTCGGTTTACGCCATAAATTTCGAATTATTCTTTAATCGAGAGTTATTAGAAGTAGAGGAATTAAACGCAGAAAATTCAATCGTTGCTCTTTGGGTTGAGAAACCAAAAAATTCAGAAAATAAAGTTTCCTTTGTTGGTGGAATTCCTAACGGTTTTCGAGGGACGTTTTTGGAAACCCCCTTTTTGGCAAACGAACTGGTTGAGATAAAATTTCGAAAGAAAAAGGGTATTACTAAAGAAGATCTCGAGCAAGGATTTTTGCTGAAGAGCGAAGTTTTTTTGGGGGAAGGAAAAAAAGAAACCGTCGAAACAGAAAACCCCGTTTTTAAAGAAGAAAGCCTTTTTAAAGACGATTTTACCTTCCTTTCTGGAATTTTGTATAATGGGATAAGGTGGGAAATTGAAAAGGTCTACTGAAAGAAATATAATTAAAAAATGGCTTCCTTTTTAGAAAAATTAAAACTGGTGAAGGAAGAAAAAGAAGAAAAACCTATAGTCAAAGAAGAAAAAATCGAGCCCGATGTTTTACAGCTGAATGTCGATATTTACCAAAATCCCGACGAGGTCGTCATTTTTGCCCAAATTCCAGGAGCTGAGGTCAAAGATTTAGACCTTTCTTTAAGTGAAGATAACGACGTCTTAACGATCGAAGGAAAAATTGAAATCCCAAAAGAAATCACTTTTGAGAAAGAAAAGAGTAAGTTGCTTTGTCAAGAATGCAAGTGGGGGAAATTTTATCGCCAGATTATTCTCCCTCAAGAAATCGATATGGAAAAAATAGAAGCAAAACTAAAAAAAGGAGTTTTGTTTTTGCGACTGCCGTTTTTCAAACCAAAATTGCTTGGAAAAAAGAAAATCGAAATCAAATCAGAATAAAATGAATTTTAAAAAATTTTTCTTATTTTTTTCAATTTTCTTTTTCTTCTTTTCTTTCACCAAAGCCGCCACCTCCGCCACTCTTTCTCTTTTTCCGAACAGCGGGACTTTTTCCGTTGGAAAAACCTTCTCGGTCTCGGTCAGGGTTGACAGCGGAGGAGGAGTAGGAATCAATGCCGCCGAAGCTCTTTTGAGTTTTGACCCTGCTTATTTAAACGTTAACAGTGTGGCCAAATCGGGTTCGATTTTTACCCTTTGGCCAGTTGAACCTACTTTTTCCAACACAAAAGGAGAAATTTCTTTTGCTGGAGGTTCTCCGACTGCTTACACTGGCTCTGCCGGGACAATAATTTCAATTACCTTTGTGGCTAAAAAAGAAGGAACGACTGAGGTGAAATTCAAATCAGGTTCAGTTTTAGCGGCAGATGGAAAAGGGACTAACGTTTTGACTTCGATGGGATCGGCTACTTTTACCTTAAAATCAGAAGTAGTTACTCCTACCCCCCCAGCCGAAGAGGAAAAACCACCAACCGGGCCTTTACCTCCAAAACCAGAAGTTTCCTCCCCTACCCATCCTGACCCGGAAAAGTGGTATTCAAACAAAAACCCAGAATTTAACTGGAAAACGCCCTTCGATGTCATCGGGGTTGCTTTCTTGCTCAACCAAAATCCAGCCTCTAACCCGGGGGTGATTTCTCAGGGATTAATCGATTCTAAAAAATACGAAAACGTCGAAGACGGGATTTGGTATTTTCACATTAAATACCAAAACAAAGCAGGTTGGGGACCGACTTTACACCGAAAAGTTTTGATCGATACCACTCCCCCTGAAATCAAAGAGTTTTCAGTCAAAAAGGAAGATCCCACCGACCCCAAACCCGTCCTTACTTTTTCTGCCACCGACACTCTTTCTGGGATTGATTTCTACCAAATTTTAGTTGACGATAAAGAATTTGCCACCACTGCCGATTTGGGTACAAAACTTTTCCAGATAGGACCTCTTCCTCCTGGCAAACACAAAATCGAACTCAAAGCATTTGATAAAGCCGGTAATTCAAAATCAGAAGTGAGAGAAATGGAAATCGAACCTCTAAAACATCCCATTTTTACCACTTTAATTTCGAGAGAAGGAGAATTTTCTTTACAGCCACCCGCCATTCAAAAAACTCCTCCCAAAATCACGACCGAAGAGTGGTTGATCATTAAAGGAACCTCGGTTTATCCCGAAGCCACGGTAAAGGTTTTCCTCACTAAAGAAAAAAAGGAACCGATAGTCAAAGAAGCAAAAACAGACGCTGAAGGAAACTGGCTTTTGGTTTATGACCAAAGGTTAGAGAAAGGAAAATGGCAAATTTCCGGACAAATCATCGACAAAAGAGGAGCCCAAAGTCCAGAAACAGAAAAAATTCCCTTAACGGTTGCTTCTTCTTCGCCAATTAAAAAATATTCTGATTTAGTTTTGATTTCGCTTTTGGTAATCATTGCTCTCTTGATTTGGTACAACCGAGAAGAGAAAAAGAAACTAAAAAGGAAAATCGAAGAAATCAAAACTCATTTTGAAAAACTGAAAGAAAAAATCACTCGGGTTTTCCCAGCCTTGAGAGAAGAAATAAAAGAACAGATAGAAGTTTTAGATAAAAGGCCAGGGTTGAGCAAAAACGAAAAAATTCTCTACGACAAACTGAAAGAGGCTCTCGACATCTCCGATGCCTTTTTGAGCGAAGAAGTAAAGGAAATAGGAGATTTGCTCGAGAAAAAGAAAAAATGAAAAAGAAAACTCTCTTTTTTACCTTTTTCTTTACTCTTTTCTTTTCTTTGAAAGTAAACGCGGCGAGTTTATATCTGGCACCGGAAACCGGCACTTTTCAGGCGGGAAATAGTTTTTCAGTTTCTGTGAAGATTAACGCCCAAGGAACGCCGGTTAACGCGGCTGACGGTGTGATTAATTTTTCACCGAACGAATTGGAGGTGATCAGCCTTTCAAAAAGTGGTTCGATTTTCAACCTTTGGCCCCAAGAACCGAGTTTTTCAAACCAGATAGGAAAGGTCGAATTTGCCGGCGGTTCTCCCCAAAGTTTTTCTGGATCTTCTGGCCAGATCTTAACCATCGTTTTTAGAGGAAAAAGAGAAACGGTGGCTAAAGTAAATTTTTCATCTGGATCAATTTTAGCAGCCGACGGAAAAGGAACCAACGTTTTGAGTGAAATGAGAGGGGGAACTTATACAATCAAGGCAAAAGAAACCTTGCCTCCGGCCGAAGAGTACATTCGCCCCGCCGGAGGCCCAGCCGCTCCAAAAATTACTTCGCCAACCCATCCGGATTCGGAAAAATGGTACCAAAATAACAACCCTGTCTTTCAATGGAAATTACCAGAGGATGTAAAAGCAGTAAGAATTTTAGTCGATAAAAACCCCAGCTCGATTCCAAACGTATATTATTCGCCCCCGATTTCCGAAAAGAAATTAGAAAATTTTGAAGAGGGAGTTTGGTACTTCCACTGCCAATTGCAAAACGATAAAGGGTGGGGAAGTATCGGTCATTTTAAATTCAAAATCGACGTCTCGCCGCCGGAAAAATTCGAAATTTCGGTAAAAGAAGGAGAGAAAATTTTTACCACCACCCCGACTTTGGTTTTCAAAACCGAAGATAAAGTTTCGGGGATTGATTTTTATGAGGTAAGGATCGGAAATTTAGACCCGGTAAAAGTCAAAGAAGGGGAATACCAAACCCCACCTCTCACACCTGGAAAATACAACGTGGTAGTAAAAGCAGTTGATTTTGCCGGCAACGAAACCATCGCCGTAAAAGAAATTGAAATTTCACCTTTACCAGCACCAAAAATTCTTTACTGGCAAAAAGAACTAAAACCAAAGGAATATTTACTTTTAAAAGGTGAATCGATTCCAGAAGGAGAAGTTCAGGTGTTTTTGCAAAAAAGGGGAGGAGAACTAGAAGTTGAAAAAACTTTTTCCAATTCAGAAGGTAAATGGGAATTAGTTTGGCCAAAACCTTTAGAAGAAGGGGTATATCAGGCTTGGGCAAAGGTAAAAGATAAAACAGGTGGCGAAAGTGAAGAAAGCGAAAAAATAACGATTAAAGTAAGCCCCCCGCCTTTTATTAAAATCGGTGAGTTAGCCATCAATTATTTAACTACATTAATCACCTTGATTGCCCTTTTTGCCTTTTTGCTCTTAATTGTCGTCTTTACCAGAATGAAAATCCGCCAATGGAGGGAAAGGTTAAGAGGTGAAACGAAAGAGGCGGCCAAATCTTTAATCGAAGGATTCAAAATTATGGAAAAGGAAATTAGAGAAGAAGTTTCCAGATTAGATAAGAAACCAGGTTTGAGTAAAGAAGAAGAAAAGATTTATCAGAAATTGAAGGAAATTTTGGAAAAAACCCAAAAAACCATCGGAAAAGAAATCGAAGACATCGAAAAAATCCTTAAGTTAAAATAAACCTAACCTCATAACCGCTAATTTAACGAAGGCTTGCCTTCGTTTTTTTGCTCTTGACAAGGGTTTTTGATTTTGAAAAAATGGAATAAGATATTACGATGGTCGAGATTTTGCAAAATCGCGATCCCCGAGATAATGAAATTGGCGGAAAAAAAGGGGTAAAATCCGAAAAAGAGTACATCTCTCTTCGAGAAGCCTCGAAAATCTCTGGATATTCTTCGGATTATGTTGGCTATTTGATCAGGACTGGAAAAATCCCCGGAAGAATGGTTTATACTGGAGTTTCTTGGCAGACGACAAGAGAGGCGATTTTGGCTTACAAAAACAGGCAACAAAGGAAAAAGGGGAAGACGAATTTTAGAGAAAAAATAAACGAAGGCCTCAGTTCTTTGAAATCAAGATTAGGATTTGAATTTAATCTTTTAAAAATGTTTTTTAAAGAATTCAAAACCATTTTAATTTTCCTTTTTCTTTTGGTTTTTTTAATCACTTCGATTTCGGTTTGGGTTTTATCTTCAAAACTGGAAAAAAAAATTGAGATAAGAGAAATCGAGAAAAAAGAAAGAATTACTTTTTAATATGCAAAAAAGAAAAATCATTTTTATAACCTCAATTCTGTTTAGTCTCTTTTTGAGTTCTCAAACTTTTGCTGTTTTTTTAGAGCAAATTAATTACCAGGGAAAACTAACAAACAAACAGGGAGCTCCAGTTGAAGATGGGGGAAAATGTATGAAATTTAGGTTAATGGATGCAGAAACTGGAGGAAATGAAGTTTGGTCTGAAGAATGGAAGGCATCGACTGAAATGGTGACAACGACAAAAGGGCTTTTTTCTGTAATGTTGGGAAAGCATAATCCTCTTTCTAACGTCAATTTTTTCCAGCCTCTTTATTTGGAAATCCAGTACGATCCTGGCTGCGACGGAACTTATGAAGAAGTTTTTTCACCGAGAAAGCCATTGGGAGCAGTGTCTGCTTCTTTTGAAGCAAAAAAATTGTTAGGTTATGACTGGGCATCTCCTGGAATTATTGGAGCGACAAATCCCAACGAAGCTTATTTCACAAGATTGACTGTTTCTGCAACTTCTACTCTTTCAACCACTACAATTTCTGGACTTTTTGCGGTTAACAATAATTTGCTTTATGTTGATCCGGCAACCGGGAAAATCGGCATTGGGACGAGCACTCCAGCTTATACTTTAGATGTTTCTGGGAATTTGAGGGCAA
>Ga0078972_1009498_pt1 | contig 19140 bp, 15 predicted proteins | sample YelNatPaOPGAMG01_FD_67568 | JGI IMG/M metagenome (GOLD analysis project Ga0078972, IMG submission 67568) | Hot spring thermophilic microbial communities from Obsidian Pool, Yellowstone National Park, USA - OP-RAMG-01 (SPADES assembly) (version 2) | ecosystem: Environmental > Aquatic > Thermal...
TCGGCAGGACTCACCGGCGCGGCAGGCGATGCGCTCAACGACATAGCCTCATCATGACAGCTGGGTCCGACAAGTCCCGGCCGCCGACCCGCGCCGGGGCGGGCCCGTCATCATCGGCCAAGCGGCAGCACCTGATCGACCGCCCAGACGTGCTCGACCGCGCGATCGCAGGCTGCCCGGTAACGATGCGGACTAGGCACGGCCTAACCGCAGCAAGAGCTTGTGGTCGTAGTAGTAGTCAAGCAAGTCGAGCAACCGACCGTTGTTGAGGTGCCCAGCGGCGATGGGAACAAAGCGTAGCCAGAGTCGACCGGCGGCAACCTGAAAGACGGCGGCGGATAACCAGACGCAGGCAAGGGCGTCATGTGGCGAAATGCGCCCGGTTGATGTGCTCGGCCACCCGCAGCGCGTTGGCCGCCACCGTCAAACTGGGGTTCAACCCGGCGCTGGACGGGAAAAACGAGGTGTCCACCACATAGAGGTTCTCCACCTCGTGTGTCCGGTTATCTGCATCCAGCACACTGGTTTTCGGATCCGTACCGAAGCGGCACGTCCCGCACACATGCCCCAGGTTCGCGTTGTTTTTGCCGCTGCCCAGGGGGAGTTTGCGAAACGGCTGCAACACCTCTTTCAGCTGCCGCAAAAACACCGCGCGCCGTTTCACCTCGCTAGGGTGCAGACGATACTGAATCCGCAGCCGCAGGCGGCCATCCGAGCCGGGCCGGTCACTGGGCAGGACGCGGTTGTCCCCATAGGGCAGGTCCTCTGTCATCGCGGCCAGCACCAGCCCGCCGGTGACGAACCGCCGGTAGATCTGTCGAACCGCCGGGCTGAGAAAGCGCAGCACCGTCCCCCGCAAGCCCGGGCGGTTGGTCAGCCACTCCACCGGCGGTATCGCGCCGAATGACTGAACGGTGCCGTATTTCTGCCCCTCCCAGAAATAGAAGTCATTGAGGCCGATCTCCTTGTTAGGGGCCGTGATTGTGGAGTCGGGTCGCGGCCAGATTTCGATCGGGTCGAGCAGATGACGCATCAAGTTGCGGCCCACGTGATCCGAGCCGTTGGCCAACCCGCGCGGCCAATCCCCCGACCGGGAATCGAGCAACAACACCGGAGTGGCGAGCGCCCCCGCAGCCAAGACGACGACCGTGCCCTTCAGGGTCAGCGTGGCGCCGCGATAGCGGCAGATCACCTGCCGAACCCGGGCGCGGTCGGCGTCGAGACCCACCACCGGGCATTCGGCCAGCAGGCCAGCACCGTGCTCGGCGACGGCCGGCAGCAGGCAGTTGCGGGCGGCGTCGTTCTTGCACGACCGGGGGCAGAGCTGGGCCTGACAGGTGGCACAACCCTCGGTGTACTCACATGCCATCGGCAGATGGTAGGGATGCAGTCCCCGGCCGGCCAGGTAGTCGACCAGCAGCTGATTGTCCGGCGAAAACGGCGGCGCAGCGGGCAGATCGATGTCGACCGCTTCCGGGCGCAGCGGATCCGGCCCGCCGCGGACCCCCAGCAGCCGCTCGGCCCGGGCGTACCAGGGCCGCATCTGGTCGTAGCTCACCGGCCAGGCCTCGGGCACGGTGGAATCTCCGGGGTCGCGAAAATTCTGCCGCGGAGTGAAATCGCGAGCGAAAAACCGCTCGCAGACCATGCCGTACAGCGCCGACGACCCGCCCGTGCCGCTGCCGATGAACGGCACAAACCGCTTCGCGAAGCGCCCGCTGATGTCTTCGATCTCATCGGTGCAGCGCCCAGCCCGCGCCAACGCGTCGTAGAAGGCCTCGGCCGACCGGCACGCCAACGGCTCGGCAAGTTCGGGCATCGCCGCCCGAATCGTCCCGGGCGTCCCGGGCAGCGTCGAGCGCCCCTTCTCCACAAACAGCACCCGCCGACCGGAGCGGGCCAACTGGTAGCCCAGCGTCGCGCCGCCCATGCCGGTGCCGACCACGATCACGTCCCACCCGAGCTGTTCGGCCTCGCGCGCAGTCAGCTCGCCATCAGCCACAATCAAGCTCCTCAGCGACAATGGCACACGGCCTGGCCCAGGCGAAGTATGACAGTACCATTCAGCGGAGCTGGCAAGTCAGGTGACGCACCCCTCACAGGGCTGGGCATAATGTCGGTGCCACGTTGCCTGGCCGACGTGCATGAAAACCTGAAAGGCCACCATCGGCGATGAAAGTTGTGCTGGCAAGCTACGGCGGGCGCGGCGACATCGAGCCCGCCGTCGTCGTCGGCCGTGAGCTGGCCCGCCGCGGGCACGACGTGTGCATGGCCGTGCCACCCAACCTGGTCGGCTTCACCGAGACGGTCGGGCTTGCCGCGATCGGCTATGGGTTGGATTCGCAGGCCATTCTGGATGCGCAGCGCAAGTACTGGACGTGCTACTTCCGCACCCCCTGGAGGATTCGGGAGCTGCGCAGGATGGGGCGCGAAACCGCGGAGTTCGCCGCCCGGTGCTGGGCGGAAATGACCACCACGCTGACGTCGTTGGCCGACGGGGCCGACCTGCTCATCGCCGGCCTGATTTTCGAACAACCCGCCGCCAACGTCGCGGAATATTACGACATCCCGTTGGCCACGTTGCATTTCTTCCCAGCGCGGGCCCACGGCCGGCTCCTGCCGTTTGTGCCGGCCCCGTTGAGCCGGGCGGCAATGACGCTGAACGACTGGCTGGCTTGGCGCGGGACGAAGAAGGACGAGGACGCGCAGCGCCGGAAACTGGGACTGCCGAAGGCCACCAGCCCGGCACCACGGCGGATCGCCGAACGCGGGTCACTGGAAATCCAGGCCTATGACCAGGTGTGCTTTCCCGGGCTGGCCGCCGAATGGGCGAAATGGGATGGGCAGCGGCCCTTCGTCGGCGCGTTGGCGCTGGGGCTATCGACCGATGCCGACGACGAGGTCGCGTCGTGGATTGCTGGCGGAACACCGCCGATTTGCTTCGGATTCGGCAGCATCCCGGTCGAATCCCCCGCCGACACGCTCACCATGATCGCCACAGCCTGCGCGCAGCTGGGCGAGCGCGCGCTGATGTGCGCCGGCTCGACCGACTTCACCGATGCCCCCCAGTTCGAGCACGTCAAGGTGGTCGGCGCGGTGAATTACGCAGTGATCTTTCCCTCCTGCCGCGCGGTGGTGCACCACGGTGGTGCGGGCACTCTGGCCGCGGGCCTGCGCGCCGGGATTCCCCAGTTGATCCTCTGGACCTTGCCCGATCAGCCGTTCTTCGGCGCTGTCGTCAAACGACTGAAGGTCGGCACGGCCCGGCGCTTTTCGGCCACCACCACCAAGTCCTTGGTCAAAGACCTACGTAAAATCCTCGCCTCGCAATACGGTACCCGGGCCCGCGAGATCGCCCCTCGGATGACCACACCCGCCGATGCTGCTGCGGCCGCCGCCGACCTGGTGGAAAACTTCGCCCGCTCGCGGCGTGTCGGTTGATCGGCGCGACGGATTGAGGGTCGCGACATCGGCAGCCCGGGGTCGGTTAGGCTGCCGGGAGCGTGTGGTCGGCGGTTCAGCTTCGCCGATCGCGCGGGAGTGCAAGGCTAGGATCCGCCTGTGAAATTTGTGCTGGCTTTCTACGGAACGCGCGGCGATGCCGAGCCCGGCCTCGCCGTCGGGCGTGAGCTGCAGCGCAGAGGACACGACGTGTGCATGGCCGTCTCGCCTGATCAGGTCGGCCTCGCCGAGTCGGCCGGGCTTGCGGCGGTCGCCTACGGACCGGATTCGCAGACGGCACTGGACAGGGATTTCGGTGCGACCCTCTTCAAGGATTTCCCGCACAACGTCTGGAGGGTAAAGGATCTGACCAGGTTGTGGCGCGAATACTGGGCGTTCGTCACCCAGTGCTGGGTGGAGATGACGAACACGCTGATGTCGCTGGCGGACGGGGCCGACCTGCTGTTCACCCACCAGATTTTCGAGGATGGCGCGGCCAACGTCGCGGAGTATTATGACCTTCCGTTGGCCACGTTGCATTACTTCCCGATCCGGGAGAACGGCCAGCTTCTGCCCTCGCTTCCGGCGCCGCTGGGTCGCTTCGCGATGACGGCGTTCTGGTGGCTGTCCGCAAGCGTGTTCGGGAGGTTCGAGAATGCACAGCGCCGGGAACTGGGCCTGCCGAAGGCCACCGGTCCCGCACCGCGGCGGATCAGCGAACGCGGAGCGCTGGAAATCCAGGCCTATGAGCAGGTGTGCTTTCCCGGGCTTGCCGCCGAATGGGCGGAATTCGATGGCCGGCGACCCTTCGTCGGGGCGCTGACGCTGGAGTTGCCGACCGATGCCGACGAGGAGGTCGCGTCCTGGATTGCCGCGGGAACGCCGCCGATTTGCTTCGCCTTTGGAAGCATGTCGATGAAATCACCGGCCGACACGCTCGCCATGATCGCCGCCGCCTGCGCGCAGTTGGGCGAGCGGGCACTGGTGTGCGCTGGCTCGACAGACTTCAGCGACGTCCTCGATTTCGAGCACGTCAAAGTAGTGGGTGCGCTGAATTACGCGGCGATCTTTCCAAGCTGCCGCGCGGTCGTGCACCATGGTGGCGTAGGTACCACGGCTGCGGGCCTGCGCGCAGGGGTTCCCACCTTGATCTGTTGGGCGGCACCCGACCGGCGGATGTGGGGAGCTGTGGTGGAACGGCTGAAGGTGGGCACCGCCCGGCGCTTTTCGGCCACTACCGAGAAATCACTGGTCGCAGACTTGCGCAAGATCCTCGCTAGGGCATATGTGGACCGCGCCCGTGAGCTTGCCACCCGGCTGACCAAACCCGCCGACAGCGTTGCGACCACCGCTGACCTGGTGGAAAACCTCGCCCGCCGCAAGCGTGGTGGCTGATCGGCAACGGCGGGCGGGGTACTTGCCCAAGACGGCCGAAGACTCGGCATCTCAGGTCGCTAGCACAGGTGTTGGATTACACTCCCTGGGCAGGTTAGCGGCCCGGGGCAGGTGAGCCGCGTTTCGACTGCACGCGCACCGGAGACTAAAAGGTAGGTTCTGCGATGGCTCGAGGCGCGTTTGGACGTAGCGACGCCGAGATCGACCTCTTGGTGCGCGGCATGCGATCGGGGATCGCAGTCGTGGGCTTCGGGTACATCGGCACCGTGATCGGTGCCGTGCTGGCCGACCGCGGCTGGCCTGTGACGGGCATCGACGTGCGACAGGACGTCGTCGACGAGATCAACCTCGGCAAGACCACCGTGCCTGAGCCGGGTTTGGGCGAGCTCGTGTCCAACAACGTGCGAATCGGCCGGCTTCGCGCCACGACCGATTTCAGCGCTGTTGCGGACAACGACTTCGTCATCGTGACCGTCGGTACGCCGCTCGGCCCGGACTACAAGCCCATCGTCGACGATATCCAGGCAGCGGCCCGAGCGGTGGGCAAGCACTTGCACAGCGGCCACGTCGTCATCCTCAAGAGCACGGTGCCGCCCGACACCACCGAGAATCTCGTTCAGCCGATCCTCGAAGAGACCTCGGGGCTGCGGGCCGGGGTCGACTTCGGGTTGGCGTTTTGCCCCGAGCGGCTCGCCGAAGGCCAAGCCATCCGCGAGCTGACGTCGATCCCCGTCGTCGTGGGTGCTGTCGACGAGCGCAGCGCGCGCGCCTGCGCCACCCTGTGGCGGCACGCCCTGGGCGTGGACTCCGTCGTCGTCGACGATCCGCGCACTGCCGAGATGGTCAAGCTTGCCGACAACCTGTGGGTCGATCTCAACGTCGCGCTGGCAAACGAGCTGGCCAAGGTGTGCGATCGGCTCGGGATGGATGCCCTTCAGGTCATCGCGGCGGCCAACACGATGCCCAAGGGCGACCATCCGGTGAACATCTTGATGCCGAGTATGGGCGTCGGTGGCTACTGCCTGACGAAGGATCCGTGGTTCGTCAACCATCTGGGCCAGTCCCTAGGGCTGGACCTGGCAATTCCGCGCACGTCAAGGACCGTCAACGATACGATGCCGGCCTACACCTACCAGCTGCTCACACAGCTGCTCGCCGATCGGGGCAAGAAGGTCGAGACAAGCAAGATTGCCGTGCTGGGCATCGCGTTCAAGAACAACACCGGCGACTGCCGGCTGACACCCACCAAGTACGTCGTCGCCTTGCTCGAGAAGTCCGGCTGCACGCTTTCGGTCCACGATCCGTGGGTGGCGGCCGAAGAGGCCCTCGCGGTGACGAAGATCCCCCTGACTGCAGACATCGAGTCAGCGGTCGAGAATGCCGATGCGTTGGTGGTCCTGGCGGGGCACCGGCAGTTCCACCAGATTCCCCTGGTCCGGCTCGCGGAGCTAGCGGCAGCCGGGTGTGTGTTCCTCGACGGACGAAACAGCTTCGACCCTGCGGCAGTGCGCGCCGCCGGCTTCGTCTATAAGGGGATCGGCCGCTAGGCGCAGATCAACCGCGAACTGCACTGAATAGAAACGAAAGAGTGACTATGTCCAACGTCGTCGTGACAGGCGGCTACGGGTTCATCGGATCGCACCTGGTCTCCGCATTACTGAACCGCGGAGACTCCGTCACGGTTTTCGACGTCGCAAAAAATACCCGCGACAGCAGTATCGACTTCGACCGGCATGCCAACTTCCGGTTCGTGCGCGGCGACGTCACCGATCTGACCGCACTCCAAGAAGCCTTGACTCCCGGCATCGACACGGTCTTCCACCTAGCCGCAGTCGTCGGTGTGAAAAACTATCTCAACGACCCGCTCCGCGTTCTCGATGTCAACGTCACCGGCACTCGCAACGTCCTCGAGCTGAGCCACCGGTACGGAACACGGGTGCTGTTCGCCAGCACATCTGAAATATTCGGCAAAAACCCCAACCCGCCGTTTGCCGAGGACGACGACCGGGTCCTCGGCTCGACCAGAACCGCACGCTGGAGCTACAGCACCAGCAAGGCCATGGCCGAACATCTCGTCTTCGCGATGCACGCCGCCCACGAACTGCCAGTGACGATCGTTCGCTACTTCAATGTGTATGGCCCTCGGCAGAATCCGATATTCGTGATTTCGCAAAGCATTCACCGGGTCCTCAATGGCCGCCAACCATTGCTCTACGACTCGGGTGACCAGACACGCTGCTTCACCTATGTCGACGACGCCATCGCCGGCACTTTGCTCGCGGCCGACAGCACCGCCGCAATCGGGCAGGCCTTCAACATCGGGAGCATGACCGAGACGACTGTCGGTGCCGTTGTCGATCTGATCATCAAGGTCGCGGGTATCGACTCGGTTTCCGGCGCCGAACTGATAGACACCGCGGCACGCTACGCAGGCCGCTATGAGGATATCCCCCGGCGTATCCCGGACTCGACCAAGGCGCAGCGGGAGCTGGGATGGCGCCTGCAGGTCGACGTCGAGGAAGGGATCCGCCGCACCATCGATTGGGCGCGCGCCAACCGGTGGTACCTGGACGAACCCGCTGGCGGTTAGCAAGAACGCCGGCGGCTAGGATCGTCGCGATGAAGTTTGTGCTGGCGAACTGGGGAAGCCGCGGGGAAATCGAGCCCTGTATGGCTGTCGGACGTGAACTGCTGCACCGCGGGCACGACGTGTGCATCGTCGTCCCGCCCGACCTGGTGGACTTCGCCGAGACGGCCGGGACCGCGGCGGTCGGCTATGGACCGGATTTACAGGCCATTTTGGACGCCTATCGGGAGTTCTGGACGTGTTTCTTCCGCAGCCCCTGGAGGACTAGGGATCTGATCAGGTTGTTTCGCGCGATTTCGGAGCCGCTCACCCAGTGCCGAAGTGAGATCGGCACGACGCTGACATCGCTCGCAGACGGAGCCGACCTGCTATTCACCGGCATGAATTTCGAGGACGTCGCTGCCAACGTCGCCGAGTATTACGACATTCCATTGGCCACACTGCATTATTTTCCGCTGCGGACCACTGGCCAGCTCCTGCCATTCCTGCCGGCGCCGCTGGTCCGCTCCGCAATGACGTTGTCGCAGTGGCTTTCTTGGCGCGGGGCAAAGAAGGTCGAGGATGCACAGCGCCGTCAACTTGGGCTACCGAGGGCCACACGACCCTGGCCGCGGCGGATCACCGAACGCGGATCGCTGGAAATCCAGGCCTACGACGCGGCCTGCTTCCCCGGGCTAGCCGCCGAATGGGCGAAATTCGACGGGCAGCGGCCCTTCGTCGGCACGCTGACGCTGGAGTTGCCCACCGATGCCGACGAGGAGGTCGCCTCCTGGATTGCCGCGGGAACACCGCCGATTTGCTTCGGTTTCGGCAGCATCCCGGTCGCATCGCCGGCTGGCACACTCGCGATGATCGGCGCAGCCTGCGCGGAGTTGGGTGAACGGGCGTTGGTGTGCGCCGCCGCAACCGACTTCAGCAACGTGCCGCATTTCGAGCACGTCAAGGTGGTGGGCACGATGAACTACGCAGCCACCTTTCCGGCCTGCCGCGCCGTCGTGCATCACGGCGGCGCCGGCACCACGGCCGCGGGCCTGCGCGCCGGCATGCCCACGTTGATCCTCTGGACGGGACCCGATCAGCTGATCTGGGGAGATCGGGTCAAACGGTTGAAGGTGGGCACCGCCCGGCGGTTTTCCACGACCACCCGGGAATCTCTGGTCGCTGACCTGCGCAGGATTCTTGCCCCGCACTACGTGGACCGGGCCCGTGAGCTGGCCACTCGGATGACCGCACCCGCGAAAAGCGTCGCGACCGCCGCGGATCTGGTGGAGAATTTCGCCCGTCTCCAGCGGGTTGGCTGACTTCCCAGCTATTTTCGTCCTGGCGTGTGAGCGATTGGTTCGACAGGCAAGTCGGGTTGTCTACCGATCCAGTCGAGTAATGCCTGCAGACCCTCCTGCAACCCCCACTTCGGACGCCAGTCGAGCTCGTTCTTCGCCGGCTCGATGTCACAGCTCGCGGCCCGCACGTCACCGTCACGGAATTTCGCCACGACAGCCGGTTCCGGGGCCCTGCAGATGGACGCGATCGTGCAAGCCAGCTCATGGATGGTTGTCGAGCAACCCGATCCGATGTCGAGGCAACGTGGTTGCGCGGCAGGTCTAGCTATCGCAGCGAACAGGGCCTCGACGACATCGTCGATGTAGACGAAATCGCGCACGATCTTGCCGTCTTCGTAGACTTCCAACGGGCGTAGCCGACACGCCAACCGCGCGAAAAGAGCGACTATTCCGGTATAGGAATTGCTCAGCGACTGGCCCGGCCCGTAGACATTCTGCAGGCGCAGCACACTGAGCTTGGTGTCGTGCGCGGCCGTCCAGGCCGCCAACATGTGCTCTTGGGCGAGCTTGGTCGCGGCGTAAATGCTGGTGGGCCGGGGCTCCGTGCGGCCGGCGCAGCTCGGCAGCGGGACTGCAGGTTCAGCCGTGGGCCCCTCAGGATCCCAGATGCCGGCCAGCAGCTGAGCGTGACTGCGCGGTCGCGGATAGAAGGTTTGTGTGCCGCATTGCCAGGCGCCCTCGCCGTAGACGGCTCTCGACGATGCTAGGACAATCTGGTCGGGCACGTGCGCCGATCGGCTCAGGGCGTCGAGAAGCTGCGTCGTTCCCACCACGTTCACCGCACCGTGACGTGTCGCCGCGGAGAGCGACTGCGCCGTTCCCGTCTCGGCCGCCAAATGGACGATCTGAGATGGCCGGAACAGTCGCAGCACAGCATCCCAGTCAGGGGCATGGGTGACGTCGCCGGTGAACAACCGCCCGGAGGACGGTAGGTTGATCGCTGGACGTTCACCGTGCACCTGCGGGTGCAGAATGTCCATCACGGCAACGTCGTAGCCGGCCTGGACGAGGCGGTGGGTGAGCGCCGACCCGATAAATCCTGCCCCACCGGTGACGAGCACGGATGTTGACAAGAGCCGAAGCCTCCGGTTCGTCTGTGGAGGAAGTGAGTGTGCGGTGCTTCGCCGAGACTGCGTTCCGGTCGATCATATCCGGCACCCTCGCCCGGTGGGCCACTGTCGCTGAGGCGCCGGGCGCCGTACTCTACGCTCTACCGATGAGCTCACAAGCCGCCTCGATTACGCCCAGAGAAAGCTGGTTGGCATGACACAAGCACCTTCTGTAAAGACCCGGCTCCAACGCTTCGTGACGCGCGCATCATCGTCGCAATTCGTTGCGAAGCACATGTACCCTCTCGTCACGCGTCACTTCAGCGATGATGAACTGGTTTTCCTCAATCTTGGTTACGAAGAAGACCCGCCGATGGCCCTTCCGCTGGAGCCCTTCGACGAGCCCAACCGGCTCTTCATCGGCCTGTACCACCGCACGGCGACCCAAGTCGACCTCACTGGCAAAGAGGTTCTGGAAGTCAGTTGCGGACACGGCGGCGGAGCCTCCTACCTGATGCGCACTCTCGGCCCGGCCTCCTACACCGGGCTGGACTTGAACCGCGCGGGCATCGACTTCTGTCGAAAAAAGCACCAACTGCCCGGCCTGGACTTCGTGTGCGGCAACGCCGAGAACCTACCCTTTGACAATCAATCCTTCGACGCGGTGATCAACATCGAAGCCTCGGCCTACTACCCTCACTTCCCCCGTTTCCTGACCGAGGTCGAACGCGTGCTGCGCCCCGGAGGACATTTGCTGTATGCCGACCTCCGCCTAAGCCACGAAATCGACGAGTGGGAAAAGGTACTGGCCGATGCACCCATGCGGCTTGTGTCGGAAAGGGACATCAGCGAGGATGTCGCGCGCGGACTGGAGAAGCTCGTGCCGACGTTGCAGCAGCTGTATCGCCGTATTCGGCCGTTCGTCGCCACCAACCAACTGCTGGCGATCTGCGGCGCACTGCAACGCGGAGAGACCTCTTACCGGATGTACTGCTTCGCCAAGGACTGACACGGCTTTTCAGCCGCACGCGTGGCGATAAGATTCGGCAGACGCCACCTTCGAGGACGTTGCTGTTCCTACAGCGCTGACGGTCCCTTCACCTTTCTGCACGGATGACGAGGATCAAACGACGTTCCCTCTGAGACGGACAGTGCAATGACGGTACTGGCCGCCGTCAAGAGCAGACTCAATGGGCAGACACTGGATCGACAAGTTCAGACGTGACGCGCATCTAGTCCAGACCTCGTCCAGCCCAGAAACGTGAGGTGAATCGGTGGACGTAATCGACACCCAAACAGTGGATCGGACAACCTTGCACCGAATATGGAAAACGCTTCTCGCTGGCATTGCCCTTGTCGTAGCTGTGGCATGCTACTACGTACCGGTTCTCCTGGTCGCGATGGGCGTACTTCTCCTGTTGTTGCTGTCTGCACGCTTGTTGTATCGGGGCCGCGACCGCTACATTCCCAACTTATATGCTCGCGACATCAGGGTCTACGACGACGCTTATCGCGCATTTATCGCGCGCACAGTTGCGGATCTGCGCCGGTTCAAGATTCGAGGCCACCCACTATTGTGGGAAGCATCGCGCCTGGCACCATGTTCACAAGATTCCGACGAATTACTGCTCGATTTAGGCGTTTGGATCGGCTGGTCGACACGGCTCATATCCGACGCTTGCGAGCGACCGGTCTACGGTTTTGACACGTTTTCGGGCCTCGTCGAAGACTGGCACGTCGACGACCAGATCGTCATCAAACGTGGAACCTTCGCGCTGTCAGAGCCATTGGCGCAGCGATTCATGCGCGACACCGGCGTGAGCTTGCACGACGGGTTACCTGCCGCGCTCGGTCGCCAGGTGCAGTTCATCAAGGGAAGCACCTACGACACGTTGGCCCCGTTTTTGGCCGACCGGCCGGGCGCCCCGATCAGGCTTTTCCACATGGATCTGGATACCTACGAGAGTTGCCTGCATGCGTTGGAAACCTGCAAAGATCACTTCATCGAAGGGTCAATCCTTGTCTTCGACGAGTACCTGGTCACGAATGGCGAAATGCTGGCGTTCTACGAGTTTCAGAGCAAATACCAGCTGGAATGGCGGTACCGGGCTTGGGGCCTCGAGATCTGGGAGATGAATATCGAGATGGTTGCCGCGCGCCGGAAGCGCATGGTGTATTACGTTATTCTGATTACAGCCTATTGGTTGGTCGGGGATGGTCGATACGCCTGGACAATCTTTAGCAGACGGTTTTGGCGATTCTGGTTGGGCGCACCGATAGGCGATATCCTTTTCATGCTCGGTGCCGCCGGACAACGGAAGTCGGTCAGCCTGGAGATCACCGGGCTGGGTTTGCTTGACTGGACCCGGCGCAGCGACCGGGACAACGGATGACGGGACGAGGAAGATTGCCGGCGGCCCCCTTGCGCGCGGTGCCCCGAATGGAGAGGATCGGCGCGTGAACTTCAACGACGGGTTGACGATGTTGGTGGATGCTCTGCCCGGCATGAACCGGGTCAGGGCCGTGCAACGGGCGCTGGAGGGGCGGGTTAATCCCGTCTACCTGGAGATCGGCGTCTCGAAGGGACTCGCGTTCCGGCGCATCAGCGCTGACGAGAAGATCGCCGTCGATCCGGAGTTCAGGCTTTCGGCGCGCTCCCGCGCCCAGGCCGACGCGAAGGCACGCGTCACCCACTACTTCGAGACGACCAGCGACGACTTCTTCGCGAACCAGGCAGCCCTTCTCGAGCAGCGCCCCGTCGACGTCGCCTTGATCGACGGGATGCACACCTACGAACAGGTAGTGCGCGACGTCGAGAACACCGTGCGCTACCTGCGGGACGACGGCGTGATCGTCCTACACGACTGCAACCCCGCGACGGAATTGGTCGGGCGCCGCGCGGAGTCGTGGGCCGACTTCGTCGCGCAGCAAAAGGGACCGCTGGTCATCGGGGTGTGGAGCGGCGATGTCTGGAAGTCGATCGTCTATCTGCGCAGCATGCGGTCCGACCTGCGGGTCGCGGTGCTCAAGTGCGACATGGGCGTCGGGGTCGTCCGCAAAGGACGCCCGGATTCGCAACTGTCCTACTCACCCGCGCAGATCGAGGCGCTGACTTACGCGGATCTCGCCGCCGACCGCGAGCGCTTGCTCAACCTGAAGCCGCCCCGCTACCTGGGTGAATTTCTCGCTGCGAGCGCAAAAACGCCCCCGAAGTGACGACCGGGGCGTCACCCGGACCACGCCTATATGGGTCCCATACGGGTGTTGTGAGAGGACTACTCGTGACGCCGGCAGCCATGGTTGACACGCATCCTGCACTGCTAGACAATTGCCGCACTGCTGGAGGCGTGGCAGCAGTAGGCTCTAGGAGCGGGGGTATGGCGAAGCATCGCAGCCCGCATCATAACCGCTGGCGAAGCGGGGGAGTAGCGCTGGCAGGCGGGGCCGTGATCGTTGGTGCAGTGGTCGCCGCCGTGACCCAAACCGGGCGGTCCACCTCTTCGCTGAGCCCCCCGGTGGACCTGCTGACCGAGGCCAGCCCCACCGGCGTCGACGCCTTCACCATCGGCCCCTACACCTTCGACCCCTTCACCGACTTAGTCTGCTCGTACTGCGCCGAGGACCGCATAGACCCTTTTCCCGACTTCTCCTTCCCCACCGACACCAGCGAGGGTTGGACCACTTTCTCCCCGATCGGCTCCGTCGCGCCGTTGTTCACGCTGGGCGGCGGGACAGACAGCGGCATCCCCATTGCCCCCCAATTCCTGGCGGTGTTCAACTCCAGCGGCACCCTCGTCGGGATCATCGACGTCTCCAACGTCATGACGAACGTGATAGGCAACCCCGACCTCGAGATGACCATCGTCGGGTCGTGGCTGCCCGATGGGGTACAAATATCGGAGCTGCCGACGGGAGCGGTGTACGACATCCAGGACCTCAACCTGCCCATCCCCGACTTCCCGCCCCTGGAGAACGTCTACGTCGCCAATCCGGGGCTCTCCCCTGCGGTGCAAGACTTCATCGTGACGTCGTCGGGTGCCCAAAACGTGGACGCCCCCGTGGTGTTGCCGAACAACTTCGGCACACTCGACCTGCAGAACTTGTTGAATGTCAATGCCGCCGCGACGATGGCGCCCGGTGATGCCTTCACCGGTCTGCAAACGACGGCTGACAGCAGCATCAGCGCGGACGCCTTCACCATCGACGCCTTCACCTTCAACCCCATCGCAAGCAGCGGCGCCGTGGGCTACAACACGATCAGTTTTCTCGGCGGCGCACCGCCGCTGTTGGACCTCGGTGGCGCAATCATCGAAGGCAGTTCTCTGCTGACCCAAAACTTCGATGTTTACAGCGGCACCACCGAGGTCGGGTCGATCGGCACCGACGAGGAGGTGACCACCTTGCTGGGCATGACCAGCACGGAGTTCACCGTCACCAGCGCCACCCCGGCCAGTGGAGAAACCACCGCGGACCTGCCGGCGGTGGGAACGGTGTACGACGTCTTCAACGTGTCCCCGCTGGGCATCGGCGACGATGAGATCGTCTACATTGCCACGCCGACCAGCGCCACCGAGACCCTGGTGACGAATTCCGGCGACGTCGCCCTACCAGTCCCCTTCAACGCCGCCATCGCGCCCGACATGGGCACCGCTTTTGCCGCTCTATCGGCGAACCAACCGTACGACAGCGTCATCAGTCCGCTCGCCTTCACCATCGACGGCCAGACCTTCGCCCCCGAAAACTCTGTCGGCGCACTAGCCACATCGTTCGACTCGGTCCCGACAACGATCACTGCTCCGGCGCTGGTGCCGTTGGACCTGCGCATCGGCGGCGGCTACGCGGACGGATTCACCCTGGCCTCGCAAAGCTTTTTCGTCTACGAGGGCAGCGGGTCGAGCGCCACCAACATCGGATCAATCACCACCACCGTGACCACGGCGAACCTCTTGGACTTCACCAGCACCGAGTTCACGGTCACCGGCGGTACCGCGGCCAGCGGGGCAACCGCCGCCCTGCCGGCGGACGGAACGGTCTACGACGTGTTACAGCTGGCCCCCGACGTCGCCAACGTCTACAGCGCCACCCCGAGCGGTGTCGTCACCGACACGCTGATCACCCCGTTGGGACCGCTCTTCTACATCAATTTGCTGATCCCGGAAATCGACGCAGCCGCGCCGCTCAACCCGGGCGACGCGATCCCCCCCGGCCTTGACGTGGCATCGGCAGCCGCGTCGGCGGTGGAGGCGTTCTTCAGCTTCTGAGGCATTGCGCGGCGCGTGCTAATTGCGGATCAAGAATCCGTTGGGCGCGAATGTCCAGCCGAATTTGTTCTCCCGCGCCACGTCATGAGTGTAGTCCTGAGGGAATTCGTGCTCGTATGCCTCGATGGCCTCATACGGGCCCGGCCCCCATCCAGGCAGAACGGGGTGCCCGTTGAGGCAGGAATCTTCCACTATGAGGTAGTCACCGGCGCAGAGCAGTGGCCGCAATAACTTCATCTCGGCCAGCACATGATTCATTGAATGGTCGCTGTCCAAAATGGCGAAGATCTTACCGGGGAACTCACTTCTGAGGTGTTCGATGTGCTCACCGATGGCCGGGACCGTCGACGACGATTCGACGAACAGAATATCGGAATCGCGCCGCGCCGCCCGCTCCAAACGTTTGTGGTTGATGTCCACCGAAAACACCTTGAAGGGCTGCCCGACCTGCCTCATAATAGTAGCGTAAAACAACGCCGAGCCACCGTGAGCCGTTCCGAACTCGATCACCAGAGACGGCTTCAGCTCGAATAGGATCTCCTGGTAATTCCACATGTCGGCGGTCGACTTCCAGCAGGGGACGCCCATCCACGTGGTTTTCTTCCACACCAAGGTGTTGAAGTACCATTTGTGATATTCTTCGGATTCCGATTCCGTGGGCTGGTATAAGTATAAGGCCAGGGCAGCCTTGACGAGTTTTTTTGCACCAGCCGCTCGCGACCGCAGGGACCCAGCACTGGCCGCCGCAGTCCGCCGCTTCGTATTCCGGTCGACCTCGGTGGCGGCGAGCATTGCCCGCGCCGAACCGTCGCGGCCATTGTCTCGACTTTGCCACTGCACCGCCGAATCGTAGCAGCACCTGCTGCCATAGATCGGCGAACCAGTGCGCCAGGTGCGCGTTATGCTCAGCGGCTGAGCCTGGAACGCGGGGCTGCCGCACGGGAAGTGAAAGGCCAAGGTCTGCGATGAAATGTGTGCTGGCAGGCTGGGGAAGCCGCGGCGATGTCGAGCCCTGCGTCGCCGTCGGCCGTGAACTGCTGCGCCGGGGACACGACGTGTGTATGGCCGTCCCGCCCGACCTGGTGGGCTTCACCGAGGCGGCTGGGCCTAGGGCGGTCGGCTTCGGACCCGAAGCGCAGGCCGTGCTGGACGCCCACCGCGACTTCTGGACGTGTTTCTTCGGCAAGCCCTGGAAAATCCGGGAGCTGATCAGCTCGCGGCGCGAGATCGCCGAGGCCATTATCCAAAGCTGGCAAGAGATGAGCACCACCCTGGTGTCGCTGGCCGACGGCGCCGACTTGCTATTCACGGGCGTGAATTTCGAGGACGCCGCTGCCAACGTCGCCGAGTACTACGACATTCCGTTGGCCACGATGCACTATTTCCCGCTGCGGCCCAACGCCCAGATCCTGCCCTTCCTACCGGCGCCGCTCAGCCGCTGGGCGGTGGCGGCGTTCTGGTGGCTGTCGTGGCGCGGGACGAAGAAGGTCGAGGACAACCAGCGCCGTGAACTGGGCCTGCCGAAGGCCACCGGCCCCGCGCCGCGGCGGATCACCGAACGCGGATCGCTGGAAATCCAGGCCTACGACGAGGCCTGCTTTCCCGGGCTGGCCGCCGAATGGGCGCAATTCGACGGGCAGCGGCCCTTCGTCGGCACGCTGACGCTGGAGTTGCCCACCGATGCCGACGAGGAGGTCACGTCCTGGATTGCCGCGGGAACACCACCGATTTTCTTCGGGTTCGGCAGCATCCCGGTCGAATCTCCCGCCGACACCCTCGCCATGATCGGCGCGGCCTGCGCGCAGCTGGGTGAGCGGGCGCTGGTCGGCGCCGCCGGGACCGATTTCAGCAACGTCGAGCAGTGCGAGCACGTCAAGGTGGTGGGCGCGGTGAATTACGCGGCGATCTTTCCGGCCTGCCGCGCGCTGGTCCACCACGGCGGCTCGAGCACCACGCCCATCGGACTGCGCGCCGGAGTCCCCCAGCTGATCTTGTTTTGGGACCTCGTCCACGCGGTCTATGGAGGTGCGGTCAAACGACTACAGGTGGGCACCGCCCGGCGGTTTTCGACCGCGACCGAGAAATCGCTGGTCGCCGACCTGCGCACCATCCTGGCCCCGCACTACGTGGCCCGCGCCCGTGAGCTTGCCACCCGGATGACCGAACCGGCCAAAAGCGTCGCCGCCGCCGCCGATCTACTGGAAAATCTCGCCCGCCGCAAGCGAGTTGGCTGACCGGCGACTCCGACCGCGCCGCTGCGGGGAGATCATTCACCATATGGATTAGCCCGACTGTGAGCGGAGGTCTCACCGAAGCCTAAGTGTGACACAGGTCACAGCATTACGTTTGCCGCCCACACACCCAGCACGTTAGGGTTTAGAACACGTTACAGCCATGTTCGCTCGACGGCTTGGAGAAGCGGTGGGGATTAATCCGTTCGACGACGACAACGGCAGTTTTTTCGTCGTGGTCAACGACGAGGAGCAACATAGCCTCTGGCCGACCTTCGCCGAAGTTCCAGCGGGCTGGCGGGTGGTCTACGGCGAAGCAGACCGCGCTGCGTGTCTGAACTACATCGAAGAGAACTGGACCGATATACGGCCGAAGAGTCTGCGCGAGAGGCTGGCAACGAGCAAAAGCTCCCAATAAGTCAAGAGCTCCCAGTAAGTAGAGCATCTGAGATCAGGCAATCGGATGGACCGTCAGGACCGCGCGCTTCCACTGACGCGCCAACAACTAGACATATGGCTCGCGGCGGAAACGGGTCACTCGGGCACCACCGAGTGGCAGATTGGCCTACTGGTGCGAATCGAGGGCAACCTAGAACGCGATGCCCTCGAATGGGCGGTCAACCGGGCGATGCGCGAGGCCGAACCCGTCAGGGCCGCATGCTTCGAGGTAGACGGCCAGGTTTTCCAACGTGCGATCGATTACCCGGATGTCGGGCTGGACTTCTATGACCTGAGCTGCTCGGGCGATCCCGTGCAGGAAGCCCAGAATACAGCGTTATCGATTCAGTGCACGCCGATGCCGTTCACCGGTCCGCTGTTTAAATTTGCATTATTCCAGACGCGGCCCGATGAATTCTACTTGTTCGGGTGCTTTCACCATATAGTCATAGATGCGGCCGGTATTGGCCTGCTTGGCAATCGGATTGCCGCTGTCTATTCTGCAATTGTTTCCGGGGAACCCATCCCGCCTGCCTTCTTCGGCTCGTTGCGGGAATTAGTCGACTACGAGTTAGCATACGAATCTTCCGCCGACTACCTCGAAGATCAGGACTATTGGACTAAGAACCTCCCAACGGACGACGGATCGCAGCATCGGTTAGCCCAGGCCGCGGACGAGCACGATCCGTGTTGGCCTTCGGCGCCGGTCCCCTTGGAATCAGCGGTGCTTCGCCGAGTTCACGAGTTGTCCCACATGTGGAACATGCCGCGATCGTCGGTCATCACCGCCGCTTGCGCACTTTTGGTGCGCGGGTGGTCGGCCGAGGGTTCCGAGGTGGTGCTCGACTTCCCGGTCGGCAGGCGGGTGCACCCCGAATCGAAAACACTTCCCGGGATGGTTGCCGGGGTCGTGCCGCTGGTGTTGCGGATTTTGCCCGAAGCTACGGTTGCCGATTTTTGTCGGCATGTCGACACCCGAATACGGGAAGCACTGCAACACCAGAGATACCCGGTACGAGCCCTTGAACGCAAAAACCAGCATCGTGGTCCAAGGCAGCCAAACAGCAGGGTGGTCCTTGATTTCTTCCCAACCAGCTTCAATTTAGACTTCGGTGGTATCGCGGCATCAGCGTTAATGACCAACTCTGGCCTCGTGGGCGGCTTTGGGTTGATCTTCTCTGGCGTGGGTGACGAGCTCTTTCTCAACACGTTAGGAGCCGGGCACCCACTTTCGAATTTCGACGCCACGGATTTAGCGTTGCGGTTGCAGCGGGTGTTGGTGGCGATGACGGCTGATCCGGGGCGGCGGGTGTCGTCGATTGATGTGCTTGATGAGGCCGAGCGTGCTTGTCTTGATGGGTGGGGTAATCGGGCGGTGTTGACGCGCCCGGCGCCGGT
>Ga0078972_1009500_pt1 | contig 19136 bp, 13 predicted proteins | sample YelNatPaOPGAMG01_FD_67568 | JGI IMG/M metagenome (GOLD analysis project Ga0078972, IMG submission 67568) | Hot spring thermophilic microbial communities from Obsidian Pool, Yellowstone National Park, USA - OP-RAMG-01 (SPADES assembly) (version 2) | ecosystem: Environmental > Aquatic > Thermal...
ACTTGGAGGTTTCGTACTTGAACACCTCGTCAGATTGGGAATAGGCCATATAAAAATTGTTGATAAGGATACCTTTGATGAGTCAAACCTAAATAGACAGATACTCTCAGATATCAATTCTATTGGTAAGTCAAAGGTAGAGATGGCTAAAATCAGGGCGAAGAGCATCAACAGAGAAGTCACTATAGATTCATTTGAGACTGAATTTAACGAATACACTGCAGCAGAAATATTGAAAGGATCAAATGTTGCAGTAGATGCCCTGGATAACAATAACTCTAGATTGATCTTACTTAGAGAATCAAAAAAATTAAAAATACCCGTAGTTCATGCAGCAGTTTCGATGACTTCAGGGAAAATAAAGGTTTTTTTACCAGATGATGAAATAGTTGATTTTAAGAAAAATAAAGGCACAGAGGTCTATCTGGGAACAATTTCACCTACAGTTGCAGTAGCTGCATCAATTCAGGCAATGGAAGTTATAAAACTTTTAACAAATACAGGCAAAGTCTTAAAAGATGGCATTTATTTTGACCTGATGAACAATTTCTATATAGTACCATGAGTATCTTTATAGCGCATTCTACGCTTTATAGTAACGCGAGCATCCTGCTCGCGGAATTTGTTAGATATTTATTTTTAGTTTGTAGTTATATTTTTTCTTCTTTTTTTAATCAAAGACAAGATTCCTAACATACTCAATATTATTCGTGTTTAATCTACTTTAGGTGTTGAACTCAAGTGATAATATAATATAGGATAAGTATTAAGATTTGAGTGAAATTTAGTTAAAAATATTTACTTTAATTTATTTAAAATTTCATTAGCTAATACTTCATAATCATTTGCACCATGACTCTTTGGTGAATAATACCTAACTGGTAAGCGATTTTCAAAAGCTTCTACCAGCTTAATATCTGTTCTTATACCTGAAAAAACTTTATTCAAACCGAATTGATTAAAAACATTGTTAGTAACCTTTTTGTGTTGCTGGATTCTTTGATTTATCATTATAGGAACCAAACCTAAAAGTTTCAATGAAGGATTATCTTTAGTTGCTACTTTAAAGAAAACTCTAGCAAGATTTTTTATTCCTTCTGTTGATAAGAAATGAGGCAAATAGGGAACTAATATATAATCAGAAGCAATCAGAGCATTAAAAAGAAGACTATCAAGCGATGGCGGTGTGTCAATCAGAATAAATTCATACTCTCCAATAATACCCGAAGTAACCAGTTTTTCTTTAAGTATTTTGTTATTTAAAATTTCACCATGTTCAAACATGGGGTTTGATGGAATTAGAAACAGATTGTCCCATTTCGTTCTTAGAATAGCCTTTGTAAGTGAAAAATTTGGTTCACAAAATATAGAGTGGACTGTAAGAAGATTTTTATTAGGCACAACTCCTAATCCCAGTGTTGCGTGAGCTTGAGTATCAAGGTCAATTACAAGAGTTTTTTTGCCTTTTGTAGCAAACTCTGCAGATAGATTTACAGCTGTTGTGCTTTTGCCAACGCCACCCTTTCTGTTAGTTATTGTTATAACAATGCTCATATTAAACCTCTCAAAAGAGTTCTATTTTAGGTGTGTCATCTTTTTCTTCAACATTAGTTTCATTGTTTATAACTTTTTGATGCGTTATTCTTTGGGACTTCGTAACATATCTTTGGTAAAAGTTGTCCAAAAGTTTCTGTATGTCCTCAGGTTTTTCACTCTCATCAGATGAAACTAATGATTTTATTAAAGATGTATTATATTCTGATAGTTCTTTTAAATTTTCTATTACAACTTCAATGTTTTGTCTTACAACATCCTGAAATTGAATTTTACCAAGCAAATTCGTTACTGTTTTAAAAACAACTTCATTTTGTTCATGAACTTTAAGAATCAAATCAAATAATACCGTTCTACTAGTAGCGTTAATAGAAGATTCTAGTTCTTTTAATCTGCTTTCTGCAACTTGTAGCCTTTCAAGCTCTTTATCATATATAACTTCTTTTTTTAAATTTTCAAATTCTTTATTCATTTTGTCCGAGATTCTTGTAAATTGACTTATAATTTGCTTGGAAACATTTTCCGTTTTTACTGAAAGTTTTCTTACTTCATCAGCAACAACTGCAAATCCTCTTCCATACTGCCCTGCTCTTGCAGCCTCTATTGTTGCATTTAAAGCTAAAAGGTTTATTTTTTTAGCAATATCTTTTATACCATTTAAAAGCTGAGACAAATTATTTATTTCATCCGTTAATGCAGCTATACGGTTAAAACCAGTTTCTAAATTTTTCGTATAAGAATCAATAAGAGGCTCTAAAATTTTTATCGCTTCTTCACTGCGATTCATTTGATTTTTAACATTTTCAATAATTTCAATAAAATCTTTCCCGGAAGAAACAGAATCTCTAATTAGCTCAGTTTGCTCTTTAGCATTTTTATATAAATACTCAAGTTCTTTTATTAGTTCTAAAGAACTTTTTTCAGTAACTTCTATTGTTGTAGAAAGGTGTTTCGAAAGAAGTTCAAAAACATCATCTAACTTTTTAAGTATCTCTTTTTCTAAAAGTTTTTTCTCCATATAATACTTTTACATCTCCTCACCAGTTTTAAGTTCCCGGTAAAACCTTTTTTATTACACTTATCAAATCATTTCCAGCAACAGGTTTTACTAACCATCCAGTTGCTCCAAGCTTTTTAGCTTCATCTCTTTTTGAATGCTCACTTTCAGTGGTAAGTACAAGTATAGGAGTAAATCTAAGAATGGGTCTAACATTTTTTATAAATTCAATACCATTCATCACTGGCATATTAACATCTGTAATTACTAAATCTGGCTTGAGTCCAGATCTTACTTTATCAAGCGCCTCTTGTCCATTAGAAGCAGTTTCAACTTTAAAACCATGCATATCAAGAGCTACTTTAAGGCTCATAATCATAGTTGCTGAATCATCAACAATTAAAACTGTTTTACTCATTTGTCCCTCCACCCAAAAAATATTTTTAGATCATTTTCTGGAAAATTTACTATTGTGGACCTAAAAATGAGTAAAATTTGCAAAGCTGCTGTGTGTATGTGGTTAACTTCACTTAAATCTACCTTTGGTTTTTTCTTTTTGATAAGCCAGTTAAATAGGCTTTCTGCATCTTCGATATTTATTAAACCAGTTAGTTTGGCTTTATTATTTTTAAATTCTATTGGCATTTACAAGCTCCTTTGGATTTATTATTAGCAAAACAGAACCATCTCCCATTATTGCACTGCCTGAAAAAATTCTCATATTTGTAAGAAATCCTACGAGAGGCTTTAAAATTATGTCTGCCGTGCCATAAAATTTATCTATCACCATACCAATTAGTTCTCCTTTTACACAAAGTATAACAACTGCATATTCATCATCTTCATTAGTAATGTGGGGTTTATCTATTTCAAGTATTTTATTAAGGTAAAAAATAGGAACTAACCTCTCTCTTAAAACTGTTACCATTTTACCTTTAATATTTCGAATCATAAACCTTGGTATCCTTACCGTTTCAACTATTGAATCAATTGGAATACCCAACTTTAATCCACCAGTTTCAACCATCATTATATGAGATACTGCCATCGAAAGAGGAAGAGCAAGGCTAATAGTTGTACCTTTACCTAATTCTGTTTTAACGCTTACAGATCCTCCAAATTTTTCAACTGCTGTCCTAACAACATCCATGCCCACACCTCTTCCCGAAAGATCCGTAGCAGTTTCTGCTGTAGAAAAACCTGGCAAAAAGATAAGGTTTATCGCTTCATTTTCTTTCATATTTCCAAACTGTTCTTCAGTTATCAAGCCTTTTTGATATGCTTTTAGTTTGACTTTCTCAGCATCGATTCCTCTTCCGTCATCAATTATTTCAATAAGAACATTATCAGACTCATATTTTGCACTTAAAATTAATGTTCCTGTCTCTGCTTTGTTTTTTGATATTCTTTCTTCAGGGGGTTCAATTCCGTGATCAATGCTATTTCTGATTATATGAATAAGTGGGTCCGAAAGAGATTCAATAACATTTTTGTCTGCTTCAGTTTCTTCACCTTCAAACTTGAGTTCTATCTTTTTATTTAATTTTTTTGACAAATCCCTTACAAGTCTTGGAAATCTATGAAATACTGTAGAAACAGGCACCATTCTTATTTGCATTATTGCATCTTGCATCTCTTCTGAAATATGGTTTAAAACGCTATATTGACTCTTTATCTCTTTTGAGAGCTCCGATATACCATATACGCTATCTGCCTTACTGGCAAGATATGGAAGACTATTCTTAGCAACAACTAATTCACCTATCAAATTCATTAACCTGTCTATCTTTGATTCATCTACCTTTAAAACTTTACTAGTTGAGTGAGCCAAAGGAGATTCTCCTTTTTCAACTTGCTTACAAACTTGCCCAATGGTTTCCTCAGGAGTTGCTGATTTTTCATATGTTTTTTTCTGTATATCCTTTTTGGATTCTATTATATTTTCTGCATTATATGACAGATAAAAATCAAACCATTTTGTTATCCATTTGTTTAGTAAATCAAAGTCTTCTGAACTGACTTTTTCAGCTATATTCTTAAACTCTTGATAAATTTCTGCTCTATTTAAAGATATCAAACCATTTTCAATACTTAAGAGAACACCTTTTAAAATATTAGAGCGCATTAATTTTTCTTCGATTGATTCTATTTTTTCAAGTACAATTTTTTGGGTTTTGATAATCTTTAAAAATTCATCAGGAAAATCCGATTTTTCTTTTGTTTTTTCGTTTTCTTCTGTTTCTATATTTTTTTGCATCTCTTTAGCTTCTTTTTTAAAACTAAATACTGGCGGCTCCATTGTCTCAATACTCTGAAGAAGCGCCTCGATAATATCTTTAGATGACGGTAAGTAATCAATAAAAATTTCTATCCATCTTAAAACAGAAGCAAAATATAATTTTGGAGAAGATAACTCTAAAAGGCTCTTTGTAGCATTTTTCAAAGTATCTATATTATTTTCTTCTAAATAATTTCTTGCATCTGATACAAAATCTTCATAAATTGCTCCACCGTTTTTATCACCACGTGGAATTATCAAAGCAATCATATCAATATTTACCAATTTTACTTGGTCAAGAACATATTTAAAATGTTCTACAAGTTCTTCCTCGCTAGCAAATGATAAAAAATCAAAGTCTGTGATACACCTATAAATATCGATAGAAGCAGGATCTGATATTTCTTCTCTTAAATAAGAGCGTACCCATATAATATTAGGAGTTTGTCTTACAAGATATAAAGGATCTTCTCCTTTATAAAAACATTCCTCTTCCGGTGAATAATGAATAGCAAAAATCTGCTTACCATTTAATGCAATCTTTACAGCTTCCATACAAGCATCTTCAGGTATAATTGAAAGGTCAAATAGCTGGTCTAAAGTATTATCATGCTTATAAGGCTGATTTAAGATTTCGACCTCTTTTTCTTTATGATTATTGCCAAAAACTTGATTCTTTTTGCCAGTAGATTTTAGAAATTTTTCTTTTATATCATTAGCTTTTTCTTGAGCTGATTGAGCCAAACCATGAGAAATCGAACTAGTGCTTTCTACTTCATCAATCATATTTGCTACTAAATCCATTGATTCAAGAAGCACATCTGCAATTTCAGTACTATAGTTTAATTCTCCCCCTCTAACGAGATTCATTAAATCTTCAGCAGAATGTAATAATTTTGTCATAAAAGGAAAATCAAATAAACCTGAATTTCCTTTCATTGTATGTACAAGGCGAAAGAGCTCATTTAATATGTTTTTGTCTGTGCCTTTTTCTTCAAGTTCAATTAAAATTTCCCCTATTCTTTGAAGGTTATCCCTGCTTTCAAAAATAAACTGTTCGAGTAAAGAATCGCTCATAGGATCTCTCCCGTTAAAAGTTTGCAGTACTTTAAAAATTCATCTGGTTTTACAGGCTTAACAAGATATAAATTTGCTCCTAATTCAAAGGCTTTGTCCATATCACCTTTCTCAGATTCGGTGGTTACCATTATTATAGGAACTTGTTTGATATCCTCAGATTCCTTTAATTTTCTCACAAACGAATACCCATCAAGTTGCGGCATATTTACATCCACTACATAAAGGTTATAATCACTAGTTACAGCCTTTTCAATAGCTTCCATACCATTAAATGCTTCCTCAACAATAAACCCAGCATCCTCAAGAATCTTTTTATGATACATTCTCACTGTTGCAGCATCATCTACCACCAATATTTTTTTCATTTATTTTTCCTCCAGCGGTTTCTGATAAATTATGGCTTCAGGAAATTTTCTTAATTTAAAAATAGAACTTATTCTGCTCATCGATTCTGAATGTCCAAGACAAATAAATCCACCAGGATTCATTGTGTCAAAAAGGTTTTCGACTGCAATTTTTCGTGATAAATCATTAAAATATATGAGTAGATTTCTACAAAACACGATGTCAAAACCTCTGTATCTTTTCGTATCCTTTGTGTCCACAATATTTACTTTTGTAAATTCTACAGAATTGCGCAAATCATCGCATATTTGATAATATCCTTTGCTAAAGGTTTTAAAATATTTCCTTACAAACTCCTTAGGAAGATATTGTATAGATCGCTCAGAATAAACACCTTTTTTAGCCAACTCAAGAACATTTGTATCTATATCAGAAGACACAATCTCTACATTCCATTTGTCTATATCTTTCCAATATTCAAGAAGATATATCGCTATCGAATATGGTTCTTCTCCTGTAGAACAAGGTATTGACCATATACGAATTGTATCGTTACTCCTTTTTCTTGATACTATTTCCGGAAGAACACTATTGACCATACATTGAAATTGATATTCTTCCCTAAAAAAGTAGGTTTCGTTTACAGTCAAAGCATTTATTAATTTCTCTAGCTCTTTTCCAGAAGATTCAAACCTTAAAAAGATAAAATAACTTTTAAAGCCGCTTTGACCTGTTGCCTTTATTCTTTCTATAAGCCTTCTATCGACAAAATATCTCTTGCTTTGGTCAAACATAATCCCGGTTTTTCGATAAAAAAACTCGCTAAATCTTTCAAAGTCATCATCAGTTATTATTATGTCAAGCTCATTTTTTAAGCTGGTATTATCCTCTGCCATATATTCTCCTTAAAGCTAAATCTGCTGCGAATTGTATATATTGTTCATCTTTAAACCTTTCTTTTACTTTCTTAATTGATGATATTGCCTCTTCTGTTCCTACCTCTGCCAGTAAATCAAGGGCAGTAGAACAAACATTTACGTTTTCATCATTCTCTAACACTTCAATAAGCCATCTTATTACATTTGGATTTCTCAAAGATTCAAGAATATTTACAGCAAATATTCTTATATCTGGATCAGAGTCGTGGAGTAATTTCTCGATATATGGTGAAATCTTTTCAGAAACTCCTTTCAAAACTTCAATTGCGGCATTTCTTAAATAGGCATCGTCACTTTTTAGAAGATCAATTAAGCCAGTAACTGCTACATTATCACCAATTTTAATCAGTGAGCTAATAATGACCTCCTGTACGGAGATGTCTTTTTCTCCTTTAAGGCAATCCAGTAGATAACAAGATGCTTCTGGAAATTCTGCAAGATCTCGTGCAGCCCATCTTCTTTCCGTTGGAAAGGGGCTTTTCAGTTGAAGTATAAGATCCTCGAAATCCCGATTACCTATTCTTTTTTCCCCTTCTTTCTTATATTCTCCTTTTCCACTTTTTTTAATAGGCACATTTTCACCTCTTGATATCTATTGTTTCGCCCATCTAATTAGTTGACTTGCAATTTTATCTGAAGGCAATACAACAGTAGCACCGCCCCTTTCAATTAATTCCTTTGGCATTCCAAAAACCACAGCAGAGTCTTCAGATTCGGATATGGTTTTCCCTCCCATTTTTTTAATTTCCGTAAAAGCATCGGCTCCATCATAACCCATGCCAGTAAGCATGACAGCTATAACCTTTTTTGGGTCGCAATGTTCAAGGGCAGACAGACCCAAGAGTTCAACTGAGGGATGCCACAAAAATGATGGGTTTTCAGGTTTTGGTTGAACAATAAGTTTTTTCATCCTTCTTGCTAACACCATATCGGTGCCACCCTTACCTATATATATGGTTCCTATTTCAACCGGCATTGGACGATTAACTTCAACGCAATTTAATTCACAAATAGAATTCAGTCTTTCAGCAAAAGATTTTGTAAAGGTAGGTGGCATATGCTGCGCTATAACAATTGGCATAGGAAAATTTGCAGGAATTTGAGTTAGTATTTCTTCTAGCGTTTTCGGTCCGCCTGTTGAAACACCAATTATTACAATTCTTTCATCGCTTTCAGTATATATCTTTTTTGGTATAGCCTTTACGATTTTTTCTCTGTCCTCTTTGATTTTTCTTACAAGTGTTTTTGTGTTCAACCTTGCTTTTGCAGCAACTCTTACTTTGCTGATAATCTCGTCCTCTACTTCAGCAATATTTATAGAAATCGTACCACTTGGTTTTGTAACATAATCAATAGCACCAAGATTTAAAGCTTCAAATGTGCTAATAGCTCCTTTTTCTGTCAAAGAAGAAACCATTATTACTGGCACAGGTCTTGTCTTCATAATATGAGCTAATGCTGTGAGCCCATCCATCTCAGGCATATTTATGTCAAGAGTTATCACATCAGGTTCAAAAGACAAATTCTTTTCAATTGCTTCTTTACCGTCTCTAGCAAGTTCAACCTTAAAATCTCCAGCTTTTTCAAAAAACTTCTTAAGAAGTTTTCTCATTAAAGCAGAATCGTCAACAACAAGAACTTTAATCACTCTTCAACTTCTGGTTTTTCTAATTTTTCTATTTCATCTTTTTTAAGTAACTCTTGTGGTTCAATTATTTGTATCATCCTGCCGTCCTTTTCGAGATTTGCAACATACTTAAAAAGTTTGGTCTGTTCACTTGACAATTCTGGAGTTTTTTGGATAAATTTACTAGGAATTTTTAAAACTTCTTTTACAGAATCAACAATAAAACCTATTGCTATATCTTCAATAATAAAAACCATTATTCTTTGTTGTTCGTCTCTCTTTTTTTTCTTAACATCAAGTCTTTTACAAAGATCAATAACCGGAAGAACATTTCCTCTCAGATTTATGACCCCTTCTACAAATTCTGGAGTTTTTGGAACACGGGTTAATTCTTCTGGAATCCTCACTATCTCTTGAACACTGCTAATAGGCACGGCATATTCCTGGTGATCAAGCTCAAAAAGTACAAATTGTTCTTCATCCTCTATTTCTTCCTCAGTACCTAACTTCTCTTCTATTGCATTCTCATCATTTGAAATGTCTAACGCCTCTTTTATATCTTTTCGTTTGAATAGATTTTCAACTGATATTATAGAAACAAGCCTTCTGCCATCATCTAAACGACATACCTCTTTAATCTCTGAATTGGTTTCGTTTTCAACCAATATCGATGGTATTGGTTCAATAAGGGATTCCTGAACCCTTAAAACTTCTCTTACACTATCGACTGCCACTCCAACAAAAAGATTTCCTACAGAAAGTACCATAATTCTTGATTGTTCACTAAGCTCCTTTTCTGGTATATGAAATAAGCTTCGCAAGTTTGCTAAGGGCAAAATCTTGTCTCTTAAGTTCATCATGCCAATTATCGATTTTTCAGTATTTGGTATCTTTGTAATGTGTTCTGGGATTTGCACAATTTCTTTAATGTTTTCTATTGGTATAGCATATTCCTCTTCTGCCAACATAAAACTTACAAAACGTCTCTCTTCTGTATATGACTCATCTTCACTTTCATTTACTTTACTCTCAATATACTGTCTTGACTCTTCAGATGAAATGATAGAAAATTCTCTTTCAATAACCTTTTCAATATCAAATATCATCACCATATCAAAACCCGCAATATTCTTAATAACCCCTTTAAGGAATTTAGATTTCACAACACTCTTTATATCGGAAGAGATTTCTTCAATTTTTGATTCATCAACATTTATTACGCTTGCAACTTTATCAACCAAAAAACCTATAATCTGACCAAAATTAACAACAATAACCCTGCTTGATTCATCAAGCTCCTTTTCAGTAATTCCGAAAATAGTTCTTAAATTTATGACAGGCAAAACATTGCCTCTTAAATTCGCAAGCCCTATTAAAGAGGGTGAAGACTTTGGAACTTTAACTACTTGCGGTACACGAATAATTTCCTGCACTGGAGCCATATTTAACGCAAATGCCTCATCCGAAATCAAAAAAGTAACAAACTCGTTAACACCAACTTCTGTCTCCATGATTTTCCCCCTGCTTATACAGCTGACTGAAGTTCGTCAGCAAGGGATGCTATCTCTTCAATTCCTGCAGCAAGTTCTTCAGCACCTTGAGCTTGCTCTTTTGCAGCAGTTGCTGCCTCTTCTACAGCTTTTTCTGCTTCTTGGGCAGCAGCAGCAATCTGTTCAACCGCCTTTTTGACTTGTCCAATTCCTGTAACTATCTCTTCAGCATTATTTACAATATCTTCTGAGCTTGCTTTTACTTCTTGCATCTCTTTATCTATTGCGTTCAATCCTTCTGTTACTACTTTTGCTTTTTCAGTCTCTTCGATTGCCGAATTCATTATCTCTTCGACATCGCGCATTACGATATTTACCTGATCTTGAATTGCTTTTACCATATCTTTTATTTTGTCTGCATTCGATGCCGAATCATGGGCAAGATTTCTAATATCTGAAGCTACAACTGCAAAACCTTTGCCAAATTCTCCCGCGCGTGCTGCCTCTATGGCACCGCTTACAGCAAGCATATTTGTTTGCACCGAAACCATTGTAATAGCATCAACTATCTTATCTATTTTTCTTGATAAAAGCTCCAAATCCTTTATTCTCTGAAGATATAGTTTTGCGTCCTCAGCAGACTGAATGATCCCTTGTATCATCGCATCAACATTAGTTTTATTTTCGCCAAGAAGTTTTTGAATTGCAATTATTTTTTCAATTGAAGCTCTAGCTCTATTTAAAGCTATTTCAAGACCCTTTTCGATTTGATTTACAGCTGCACTTAGCTCTTCCGAAGCACTTGCCTGGCTTTGAGATCCCTTGCGTATTTGTTCAAGAGCAGTAGAAATCTGAGCAGCTGATTTATTTATCTCTTGCAGTGCACTACTAAGCTCCTCAGCAGCAGACGCCACTTCTTCGGCACTTTTTGAAACATCTGTTGAACTCTTCAAATCCTCAGCAAGTTCTGAAAGTTCTTGGGCAGCTTGCTCTGATTGTTGAAGTGCTTGAGCTTGCTCCGCTATAGTTTTTTCAACTTCTTCTGCAGCAGTTGATTGTTCCTCTGCAGCAGCTGCAATATCTTCTGCTCCCTTTAAAGCCTGTTGAGTAGCAACATCTGATTGGTGAGCACCAGTAGCTATTTCTTGAGCACCTTTTACTATCTCTTTCATATCTATTCCAATTTGTTCAAGTTGAGAATTTACTACTTTTCCTTTTTCTGCTTCTTCTTTTACTTTATTTGCAGAAGCGTTAATACCATCTGCTATGTTTTTAACATCCTTTTGAATCTGGCTTACTAATTCTTGAATTTGTTTTGCACTTTTTTCAGATGTTTCCGCAAGGGTTCTTACCTCGTCAGCCACTACCGCAAAACCCTTACCATGTTTGCCTGCACGAGCAGCTTCAATTGCAGCGTTCAAAGCAAGCAAATTAGTTTGGTCTGCTATTTTAGCTACAGTTTTAACAATCTCTCCTATATTTACAGATTGTTGTTCAAGCTCTATAACTTTTTTCACAGAATCAGTCTGTCTCTCAGAAGCCAAAACTACATTTTTAACGAGGATATCAATATTATTACCTACTTTTGCAATAAGAGCTTGAGAATTTTCAATCTTTGCCTGAGAAATCTCTGCACTCTTCATTTGTCTTGTTACTGCCCCCGCTATCTGTTTAAAGGCTGTAAGGGTTTCTTGAGACGCACCTGATGCCTCTTCGGCACCTGCTGCAATCTGCTGTGAAGAACCCTTAAGTTCTTCAACTGCTGAAGATGCCTCATTAATACCCGACGCAAGTTGACTTGTTGCAGCCGCAATTCTCTCAGCTATTTGTTGTTGTTTTGCGAGTGTTCTTGCCCTTTTCCTTTGAGCCTCAACATCTCTTGACGAAGTTAAGGCTGACTTGGGTGTTTCTACCGTTGAAGTCTTTTTAACTATGCCCACCTTTGACCTCCCTAAATATTTAGTAATTTTCACTTAGAACTCCGTATGATCTTTAATAAAATTCTTACTCATCCATGCAAATTTAATTAGTATTTAGTATATTAAAAAAAAAAAAAAACAAGTCAACGACACGACATTCCTCAAAAATAACTATAGTAACGCGAGCATCTTGCTCGCGAAAGTTTTTTTTATTTTGCAATCTATTCAAAATACCCTTGTTTCCTCATAATTGGTAATAAAGAAGCATTCCATAAAACATATATAGTTTTATGCTTAAAACAATCACGCCCAATTTTTTCTGTAAATTCATCCAACTGATAAAATCAGTTAAACCCAACCCCATTTGAAAAATATAGATCTTAACATATTCAATGTCAATAAATGCTTTTTACTCTTCTTAAGATGGCGAAATATGTGATGTTATTAAATTTCTTAGAATAATTTATTGATAAGGAAAATTATCACAAAGATTTGAAAAATTTTAAAAATTATTTGAAGTTGGCTATCTTTTCTTAAACAAAGCAGATTCATTTCTAATAAGAAATTTATCGTATAGTTCTTTATTAGCAGGTTTAGGTGGAATAATAAAAATTAATTCAAAAGTTGTATCATCTTTTAATAAATCTTTTAATAAATCTAAATTACTACGTGAATTATGGTTATCAGACGCAGAGAAATATACAATACTCATAGTCGTTTCATGAAAAAAATCAGGTGAGTATAAAACAAGCCAAAGTTCATCTATTTTTTTTGAGGATCTATTAAAAGATACGTATTTTCCTATCTTTTTATATATAGCACATTCAACAGCATACAAAGCTTCCAATTCTTTAATTGGTACTAAAACTTCTGTTTCAGGTTGTAGATTTCTTCTTTCTTTTTCTGTATTGTAAGTAGTTAATTCAATACCAATTCTTTTACCATCAATAGGTACAATAAAATCTGGTCTTTCTCCTCCCTCATATTTCCCTATGTGAAGACCATATTCATCACGCATAAGTTTACAAAAAATTTCAAGAAAATGTTTTTCCTCTTCTTTTTGAGTTTCTACCCCAACCAAAGCTAAAGCAATGCCAAAAACCTTGCTGCATATCTTTTTAAGTTCTTTTAAATGTTGTTTTATTTCAGCTATTCCATTTGGATCGTTTTTTAATTTATCTAATTTATCTAATAATATTTTATCAAGTGCTTTATTATCGTTAATATGAAATATTTTATGAAATTCCTTTATATCAGAATCATCTAAACTGTCGCATATGTCTTTTATTAACTCAGAAAGCATTTTTTTACATTCTCTTAACATTGACACATTCTGCTTAGATGATTTTGTAAAAAATTCACTATTAAAGTTTATTATATTATACGGATACGGAAGAAGCCATAAGATTTCATCCTTAGTCTTAGAAAAATAATTATATTTCCAAAAAAACTCCTTCAATTTTTCCCAATCATTTTTTACTATTTCACTTAAGATCATTTGAAATAAAAATTTATTAAAATTATTGTCAGAATTCCCAGTAAGATTATATAATTTTTCTATCAGATCACTACGGTATTCATCTTTACAGCGAAGGATAGCATAATATAAAATATTTACATAGCAAATTATTTTTATACCTTCTTCTTCACTACAGTTTAATGAACTTATTAAATAATTTGATAAAGTTCCTAAATGAGCTTCTGTTGGTTCTCCAAAAAATTCTTTAAAATTAGTATAAGATATATAATTTTTCAATTTTCCAACAGATTTATATGCCATATCAATTAACTTTTCTAAATCCTCTTTTTCCCAATTACTAAAATCACATTTTCTTGTAAACTCAATAAAGCCATCTTCAACTTGTGATTGCTGATTAGTTTTATCAAAACCTCCAACAAACCATTCGAGAAAAAACCGATATCTAAAAAAATTACGATTATCTTCAGATAAATATCTCATTATTAAAAAAAAATTTCTCTTTATCAGGTAGAGATTTTAACTTATTTCGAAACTCTTTAACTTGATCTTCAAGAAGATCTCCCATCCTAATCCCCCTTTCCTTAACTAAAGTTTTTTTCAATTACCTTTATTTCTTCCTCTGTTAAATCATAAAGCCTATAAACCAGCTGGTCAATTTCTCGCTCTAAGTGGCTTATCAAAGAAATAACTTATCTACTCTTTGCTTTCAGCAATCTATTTTTTACAAGTTCTAAAACTGCACGATAAACCTCAAGTTGCTCTTCTTCTGTTAATCCAAGCTCCTCAAAAACGATTTTATCAAGTTCCCTTCTATCTGGCATTATGCGGTCAAAGGATATCTCTTCGGGATTTACATACTCATAAGGATGCTCTGGATGTTTACAGTTTCTTTTGTTGCATTTTGGAAAGCCAAATTCCTCAAAGATGGATAGAATTTCTCGGTTTAGGAAATTATCTATAAAACCGTTTTTGTTTAATCGAATACTTATATCTTTTAATATCAAAATATTTTTAGCTTCATATACTTTAAAGTCTAACGCACCTTCTCCTAAATTACCTCTTGCTCCCAATTCAATAAACAAAGGAATTAAAGAACAGTTTAAAATAAAGGGTAATAACAAACTTAGATTATCATTTTTCACATAAATATCATATAATCTTGCATCAATATGAAATTTTTGATTTAACCAAAAAATGTATCTGTCATTTAGGCTCATCATACAAAATAAATCACCTATAATTGGATTTCCCAAATCCCACCATCTTTGTCTTGAAGCACAGGTTGGTCTTTTGTGATACCCTTTTTTTTCTCCCCACTTTATATATTCCAAAGCATAAGTGCCTTTAAGCTCATATTTTGATTTATGGCACATAAAAACTCTATACTTTAAATCCTCTTCTTTAACAACTATTGTTTTAAGTTCTCTTGGAGACTTTATAACAGGCTTTAAAAACTCTTCTTCAATATAACCTTCCCAACCAGCAGAATTTTTTACATACAAAAGCCCATTTGAAGATTTCTCTATTGGCTCTAAGTAGAAAAACTCATTAGCTCCTGTTTTGATACCAAACTTAATATCTTCAATATCTCCTAACTTTACAAGTTTACCCTTCCCCTTCTCTAAAATCTTAAAGAAAATCTCTGGAGCTCTTAGATATTTTCCACCCCATTTATTACCGATATATTTATAATCCCAAAGTTTATTTTCTTTTATCTCATTACCCTCAGTTTCTATTCCCTCTATCCACAATTCTTTCCTTGATTTTGTTATTAATCTAAAATCTTCGTTAATAATTTTATTTTTTGCCTTATGAATTTGTTTTAAAATATCAGAGTTCAATATTTTTGAAAATGTTTTTTTAAAAACAACAAATTTTATCAGATCATCATTAGAAATTCTACCCTTTGTTTTTTGTATTAAGACTATAATTGTATTTATGTCTGCATCAAAACTTCTCTCTGCAACGTTATCTACTATCATTAATGGTTTCATATATTTTAGTAAAAATTGTTGTAATTCTGTCCCATAATCTACATCAAGCCAGGAACTTGAATTTATAAAGCAAAAAATACCATCTGATTTAAGTAAAGATAACCCCCTGTAATAAAAATAAACATATAAATCGCTTCTTTTATTGATTTTTATTAATGAATTTCCTTCTTCATCTACAAAAAATTTAGTAATAGAATTTACAATTATCTCTTTATCAGAAATATTTTCCTGTCTTACATACGGCGGATTGCCAATTACTATGTCAAATCCATCTACCAGTCCAAACATCCATTCTGGGTCAAACCAATCAGCGGATGCATTTTGGTCAAACATATCAAAGTTAGCTATTCTTTCAGAATCTTCAATGGAATAATGATTTTTTGTAAGCTCATCCAATAACTGTTTTCTCAATTCTTTATCTTTTTTCCTGTATCTTAGCTTCGTAGCTCTATCACTTGGCCGAAAATATCTATGCTTAAGTTCTTTTAACTTATTTTCTAATTCTACAATTATTTCAGTATGAAATACAGATTTAGGCTTTTTAAGTCCAATCAACGTATTTGCAGCCACAAACTTAGTTTCAAGGTTTGGAAGTGGTTTTATGCCAAAGTTTTCTTTAGACTTATCAACCTTTTGGTCTATCACAAGGGATATAAAAAATCTTAGCTTGCTTATCTGAATGGCAATTGGCTGAATGTCAACTCCATAAATGCAGTTTTCTATTAGATATAGCTTTCTTGCGTAGTCTGGATATGTCAGGGCTTCATCAAAGTCTTTATCTATATCTGAAAGCCTATCCTGAATTTCTTTACCATCACCCCTATTTAATTCATTGTTCCAATCTCTCCTAGCCTTTTCTAACTGAAGCTCATACCAATAATTATTGTCTTGATCCAATTTATTTAATGCAAAGACCAATTTGTGAAGTATCCCCATAGGGAAGGCTCCAGAACCGCAGGCAGGATCTAATATTTTCAAATTAAAGATCGCACGCACCAATCTCTCTTTTTCTTCTTTACTGATGTTAATGGACTCATCTGAATATGAGAAAATGGATCTTAACTTATCCTCTCCTATATCCGAAAACCTTGAACTCATTAGCTGAACAAGGCTTTCTTCTACCATATAGTCTACTATTTCTCTGGGGGTATAATAGCTTCCTGTAGCCTTTCTTGCAGTAGTAGATGTCTCAGGGTTATACTCTGCCAAAAGATTTTCAAATACCTTTCCCAAAAGTTCTGGGTCAAGCGCTATCTCCTGATCGAATGGGGTATTCTCATCTACCGTAAAGTTATACGTGCCTAATATGTCAAAAAGCCCTCTTACAACCTTCTTGCCAGATGGCAAATATTTTGTATAGTCTATTCTCTCTTCTTCGTGAAAGAAAAGATAATCCGGTATCTTTGCAGTCTTTTTTTCGTTTCTGGAAAACCCATCAACATAAACAACCCTATTATTTTCATCTTCTTTGTCCAGACAGTCAAATAGGCCACCGTTTAAGAATGGCACAGATTTAAAAAGTTCTAGCACTTCATTTTGGTCTATAAGAAACTTATCTAGATATCTATAAAGAGTCTTTACTCCGTAAGTAGATCTATCTTTTATAAATCCTTCATTGCTGGCAAAACCTCTTTTAGATATCTCGCAGTTTAACGTTGCAAAAAATAGATTTTGTAAGATTGCGTTGTAATAGTTACACGAACCACCTTGCAAAAAGTCTTTGACAATCTCTTTCAATTTATCCTTTGAAAAGAGAATTTCAGGTACTAAATCCTTCTCTTTCAAAAACCAGATAAATATAACCCTTGTTATTAATCTTATAAGATTTTCAGAATTTCTTATTTCTTTATCCTTTTCAGGATTATCAGAAATTTTAATGTCATTTGGAAAGTAGACTTCGTTATTAGCTCTAGCCCAGAAATACCAACTCTGAATCTCATTGTAAAATTCTTTTGTAACTGGCTCTACGGAGAATGCATCCTTTATCTCTTGAAAGCTTTTAAAATTGCATTTTCCGATCTGACTTTTAAAGGTCTTGTTTGTTCGGGATTTATCCACATAGAATGTAAATCTTTTATAGGGACTATATTCGCTTTTTGTACCTAAGTATTCCCTGTATATGAGAGAGAGCCTAAACTTACCATTATCATCGTAAAATGCAAATATGGCTACTTGTAAATCTCTATCTATGATAATCTTCTTTGCTAATTTAAACTGATCTTTTTTCCCAGATCTTTCACTAAGATTAGCTTTTACTTTAGCAGAAAAAAGTCCAAATCTGTAATCATCTTCAAGATCTATACTCCCCAGATTTTTTATGTTTTCAAAGCCTTCAAATTTAAAGTAATCTAGATCCTCATCATTAGGCCTAAACAAGTCATTTCTGTCCAATAATTTTCTTAGTTTATCATTGCTAAAATCCTCTATTAAAGAATCTACAATTTCCATATTTTAAGATTCCTTTCTGTTTTCTATTGCGATAATTATCTCTTTTTTTAACAACTTCAATCTTTCCTTTTCTTTCTCTAGATAATCTTCCTTTAGCTCTTCCTTAAGAATTTTCATCTCTTTAAAAATTTTGTCAGCACCCTTTAATTTCTCCATATCCACTATCCTTCTGATCGTATATTCTGATAGCGTTCCAAAATCAACTATATCCTCTATCAGGGTATTTATAAAGCCTTTTAGCTCTGAAAATGAATCGTTTCGCAAGAGTGTATTTAAGAACGCCTTTGCCTTCTCTTCGTTGCTATTAGATATATTTCCCCTCTTATTTTTAGGCATATCTTCTAGACTTTTTAACTCTGTATAGACATCCCAAAATCTTTCGCTCAAGCTAAGGGCTTTCTCTTCAGGTTTTGCTCGAATGCTGTCAATGACCTCATCAAGCGCTCTTGTATTTTTCTCTTCATCGTCATATATCTTGTGATTTATATACAACTTGCCCTTTTTTATAACAACGAAGAGCTCATCCTTATCACCAGATTTTGCTACCTTTACCCTCGTGGGAAAATCCTTTAATCTCTCCAATATATCAGGACACTGCTTTTTTATCTTTTCGAATTCCTTATATACTGTTGTATAAAAGCTCTCCCTTTCACTTTTGTCTGGATTTTGCTGAATCTTTTTATAAAGATTTGACGCTGTAGGCTCTTCATCTGGATCAAAAATCTTTGAATCTTCGCCAAGTGATTTGTGAATCATCAACATCTTGCTAGCTGCTATATCTCTTGATTTTACAAGGCCAGATCCCTTTTCTGTGGGAAAGAAATTTGCAATATATAGTTTATTAAATACCTTCTTAGATATCCTATTTATTCTGCCAACCCTCTGAATTACCCTTACAGGATTCCAGGGTATATCGTAGTTTACCACAATGCCCGCCCTGTTCAGGTTAAATCCTTCAGAAACCATATCGGTAGTAAGGAGTATGT
>Ga0078972_1009501_pt1 | contig 19134 bp, 16 predicted proteins | sample YelNatPaOPGAMG01_FD_67568 | JGI IMG/M metagenome (GOLD analysis project Ga0078972, IMG submission 67568) | Hot spring thermophilic microbial communities from Obsidian Pool, Yellowstone National Park, USA - OP-RAMG-01 (SPADES assembly) (version 2) | ecosystem: Environmental > Aquatic > Thermal...
GGGGCGGGGGGGAGGGGGGGGGGGGGGGGGGGGGGGGGTTTTTTTGTTGTGCCCGCGGCGCGGGGGGGGGGGGCGGCCGCGCTCGCCTACGGCTCGCGGCTAAACGTACTATATGGCGCAAAATTCGACGTGATGCAAGAAAAAATGGCCACGAAAAAACAACGCCGCCCGGCACCAAGCCGGGCGGCGGAAGAGGGCCTCAGTCCAATGTCAGACAAGGATCGAATCGCTCCTGTGCAAAACTCAGGAACGAGGAACGTGCTAATCCTTCTTTTCTTTCAAGATCATGGGCAACTCGGACAGGATGCGATTGATTTCGCTCTCCGTCAGTTCGCCTTTCCTGTAGGCGTGGTTGACCTTGACCTTTTGCCCGACGTAGAGAAGTACCGTGACATCCGCGTCTTTGGCGATGTCGTAGCCTTCTGGTCCAGCGGGATTGTCGATGGTGAGAATGATACGTTTGAGGTGTTCTTTTTCGGCGAGGTCCTCCAGTTTCTTCTTGAGGCCCTCTTCGTCACTGCAAAAGACCACAAAGCTGCCCATACGGCGGTCGCGGTTCTTCTCGGTGGCTTCATCGATTTTCTTGACCAAACTGGTCAAGCTGTCGCTGACTTCGCGTGCGAAGATCACAACGACAGGGTTGCCGCCATTCTTTCAGACCAAACAGGCTTTGCCGCCTTTGCCGCTGCCGGTGACGTGCAGCGGATTGAACGGCGTCACCCTTCTGCCGACTTGCGGCCCGGACTTGAGGCTTTCCGCGGCCATAGCCCCGCCAAGCAGCAGCGCTGCCAGCGAAGCCCCTAGCATCAATCGCGTGTTCATCTATACAAACCTCCAGTTAAAAACCGTGGACTGAGACTCTCCGGAAAGACCGTACAGAACGATCTATGGACTTCGACGTTGGCGCCGAGGGGGATATTCAAAAAATTCGGCGAGCGGGGTCGCGTAAGGCGCCCCGAGGGTCTCTCTCGTACGCCACCGCGCTGACCTGACCTATTCCAATCCTAATAACATCGGCACCTTAGTGCGCAGCAGCTCAATCTCTTGGTGGCTTTCGCCGAGGTACGCCATTAGTCGCAAGTCATCGCGTGTCACGGTCCCGCCCGTGAACAACCAGGCGCGGATGCGGAACAACTTATACAGTTTGACCAATTTGCGGTCGCTGATGAAAATGCGGTCGCCGTTCTGAAGCGTCTTGACGAGGCGGCGAAACTCGTCGAACACGTCTGAGGGAAAGAAGACCTCGCGGTCGTTCTGCTCCTGGCCGCGGCCTGAGCGATGTTTGCGGGCGAACAAATACGTCAGATAGCGGTTGGCCTTGAGCAGATCTTCGAGCGTGCAATGTCCTTCGCTCCAAGGCTTTTGATTGAGCGCGCGAGCAACTTCGCCTTCAATGCCGCTGTCGATCAATTCGGTGAAATGTTCGTCTTGTACCGATTGACTCTCGGCTTTAAGACAAAAACGATCTTTGAGAGCGGCCAACTCGCTTTGTTCCGGTACTTCGTTGGTGGCGGCGAACAGCACGCGCAGCCGCACCGGCTGCGGCACGCCGTCCTGATAAAACTTGCGCTCGTTGATAATGGTCAAGAGAATGTTGAGGATGGCCGAATTCGATTTGAAAATCTCATCGAGAAAGGCCAGCCGGGCGGTCGGCAGCTTACCCTGTTCGCGGCGGACATAACGGCCCTCACGCAGCTGGCTGATGTCGATGGGACCGAGGATTTCCGACGGTTCGGTGAAGCGCGTCAGCATGTACTCGAAATAATCTTCCTCCCCCAGACCGAGCGCGTCTTTGAATTTGAGGACAAGCTCAGACTTGGCGGTCCCCGGCGGCCCGACGAGTAAGAGCGGCTCCTGAGCGATGGCCGTCACCACCATGAGGTCAATTAGCTCTTGTTTATGGACAAAGAACCGCCCCAATGAGGTGCGAAAACGATTGATACGCGCGCGCAACAGCTCGGCTTCGTCTTGCAGTTCTTCGAGCATCCACTCTTCTCCAGGACCATTCATACACATTTCACCCCTGCGCCATTAGATTATGGACGTCTTGGTGGATACGCTGACGGACCAGATATTCTTCTTCATCGAGCCAGCGTCGTGCCTGAGCGCCCTGCGTGAAATCATCGCTGACCACGGTCAGGACCACAGATTCAATCAAATCCATTTGCACCACGCTGAAATAACTGCTCGTTGTGAAGGTGTCTCGGTAATTGCGAAGGTGGGTGAAAATTTCCTCCAGTCGAGACAGCGCTGTGGCCGACGCCGCCTGTCCTGCCGTGTGCGCATAGGCGCAGGCCAGGTCGCGCCGTTGCTTCGCCTGGAGCTGTCGGTTTCCGAAAAGAAAAGCCCGCGCCGCTTGGACGACCGGCTCCGCCAGGTGATCACGGCCGAAATAATACCAGGCGCCGGCCAGGTGCAAAAGCGCGATCAGGGGTGTCAGCATGTCGTTGCGAAGCCCCAAAGAGCGCGTCCCTGTGAGGATGTCCTTGCCCTGGAGGATAATATCGGCCATCTCGTCGAGCAGCTGTTCGATGTCCTCGCGCAGGCCGAGTTTGCGCAGACTGCGGAACGCTTGTTCGGCCAAGGCGCCGAGGGTTTCGAGGTGTTGCTCTCCTTGCTGGGCGCGAAGCAGGTCACGGAAACCCATCACAAGCGACCGCACCTGTTCGGTGCAGCCGAAATGAGCGGCTGCGAACAGTGCTTTCTCCAAAAACTTGGCCTGCTCCTCCAGAACGGCAGGGGCGGAGGGGGCAGACCAAGCGCCCAAGGCCGGCAGCGTTTGCTGGAGCACTTCGCGGGTGAAATCTTCACCGAGGTGCGGACCTAATTCCAATCCGACCCGCAAGATTTTCATGCGCTCCTCGGCGGCCGTTTGCCCTTGGGATGTCCGGCGCATCAGGTCGCGGAGGCGCGTTTGGATTTCTTGGCGATCGCTCAGACCGGCCAATTCGACAAGGGCCTTGTCCAAATCGCTCTGCCGTGCCGCCCAATGCCGATACGGGTCGATTTGTCGATCCGGTTCGAGGATCCGAGAATTGTGGCGCACACGCTCGATCACATAGCGATCGAGCTGGGCCATGTCTTCTAGCTCATCCAAGAGCGCCTGAGGCAAAGGGCCAGTGTGCGACTTACCGTCGAGGACATTGTGGATGCGGCCCTCGAAAGCAGTCAGGAGAAAGCGGTGGACCCGGTTTTCGCCGTTCAATGTGTTGCGGGCGCGCTGGAGCAAGCGCTTGGCGTCGTCGCCTTCGCCCAGGCGAGCCAACCCGAAGGCGAACAGAAGGTCGGCATAAGCCTGAGTGGGAGTTTTTCGATCGAGAGGATCGTAATTGTCTTCTATCCATGAGTGGACTTTGTCGCAGAGCCTTTTCAACCATTCACGGACTTCGCGACAATGTTGGCTGTCCGGGCACCCGGAGGACCGCAAAAAGCTTGGGAGGTCTTGTTCGGGGCGCAGGCCGTTGTGGAACAGCCGTTCAAGCAGCCGATCACGGGCGCGGGCCAAAGCCAATACGTCGCCGCCCGTCAAGTCGGCCAGATGCCGCCAGGCCAACCAGTAAGCGCGCACCGGCAGCGAGGTTTCGTACTGCGCCAGGAAACGCTGGATCGTCGGCAAGCGCTGCATCAGCCCCGACGGCCGCGGGTCGCGCTGCGCCGACCAGGTGAGATAAGCCGCCAGGACGCGGAGATCAGCCGTCGTTGGCTCGGATCGAGTGAGCAGCCGGTCGAGGGCTTCTTCCATTTGCTCACCCTCATCGGTCCCTCTGCGGAAAACAGACTGTGGATTGTGGATTGCGCACTGCACCTCGGTGCGCAACCAGGCGGCGGCCCATTTGCTTGCATCATCGGCGGCGGCGTTCCACAAAGCATGGAGCCAACAAATACCGGCGTCTTGCCATTTCAAAAGACGTGTATTGAGTTCTGCCAACCGCGGCCACAAAGTCCGACGCGCAGCTACATCCAGCCCGCCCGGCAACGCCAGAAACTCTTCCTCAACGGCGTGCAATTCTTTCTCGATCTCGCTCGGTTCAACCTTCTCAACGGCGGCAAATGCTCTCAGGGCCCTCTCTTCCGTTTCCGTTTCTCCTAGCGCTTCCAATGCCGTTGTTTCATCTGTTTCTCGCTCCGCGATTGGCCGGGCGGACGCCGTTTTGGGACCGCGTGTCTTCTCGGAGGCCGGGGGGGCCTTCGTTTGGCTCGGCTGCCCTTCGTCGCAAATGAACGGCTCGAACTCGAACTGCATTGCTTGCACCCAGGCTTGCAAAGATTCGCGGTCGTGATCGAGCACGTAATCGACCCAATCGGTCAGCGGTCGAAAGACATCATCCGGCAGCCCTTCCGGAGTGAAGCTGCCGTTTTCATGGGGGACCAGCCAGGTGATTTGGCTGGGATCTTCGGCCAGCAGCTTACGGATTACGTCGCGCCGCAGCGGTGGATGCAGAGTAAAGCCGGCCGGCAGAAACAGATTGGGTAATTTCAGATGGCTTTTGTACGCTTCTGCCGTTAGCACCAAGATCGGCGGCGGCAGCTTTGATTGTCGTACGCGCAGGACAACGATGGTTTGTCCGTTTTTCGCGCCCACGGCGAACGCCAGGCGATGAAGCAATTGGTCCTCAGCATTCTGCACGAACCGATTCAATTCGTCGAGGGCGTCGCCGCGCAGCACCCACAACTCCGCGCCGTCGGCAGGTCCCGCCTGCCGCAAGCGCAGTACAACCGGCAGCCGATGCGGCAAAGGGCTGTCCTTCCAGCGCGTGACGCCGCTGGGCAGCCGAAACTCTACTATTTCGTAAATGTCGTGGAACGGCGCATCGGCAAGCATGAGCCATTGGCGTGGCGGCCGCAGCAGCAGGATTTTCCCCTTGGGCGGTCTGATATTGGCCGCCAGCGGATGATGATAACCAACCTCCACCCACACGCCCGGCGCACGTTCAACGAACGCGCGGGGCGCGATGTCGGGACCACCGAGTTGATCGAGGGCTCGCAACAGCGAATAATACGGCGGGCCGACCACACGCACCAGCGCCCGGCCTTCCTCTTTGTTTTGGTTGTCCGATTCCACCAACCAACGATAACTCTGCCGATCGTTGTCCAGGCGCAGCATCTCCAGGACCAGCCGTGACAACTCCGCACCGCTCGACACATCGAACAGGACAGGCGTCTTCTCAAGGGAGTTGAGCGGAGCAGTATCGCGGACCAACGGCAACAATTGGGGCCAGCAAGAAACTTCCGTGTTCCGTGCGACATCGCTGGATTTGCAGACGAGGGCACCAAGGCGTTTCAGCTGGCGTTGCGTCGCGGCCGACAGTTTGGCCGCCGTCTCTACCCAGACTTGTTCGTCGCCGCCGAAACCGGCGACCGCGGGCTTCTGGGCGACATCGGGCGGAATCGTGCCGCTGGTCAATGCCAATTGAAGAATTTTAAGATCGGAAAAATGAACAATCATGACGGGCCACCACTTTGCTGCTGTGCCAGTCGTTGCGGCCCTGGCGCCGGACGTTGCCATTCTGGCACAGCTGTCTCTTCTTCGCGCTCGATAAGCAGATTGCCCTCTTCGCCCGCCTTGAGGATGCCGCCTTCGAGGAGCTTATCCACCAGTGCCCGGTGCAGTTGCTCGTGCTCATACGGCAGCGTATCTTCCTCTGAGCGCAGCTTAACGATAATGTTTTGCTTGCCCGTCTGGGGATCGCGGCGCAACTGAATGGTCATTTCCGGCATATTCGTCTCCCGTGGTAATTAGCTTTTTCCCCCAACGGCCGGTCCACCTTCGGGCCAAGGCCCCTGGGACATCCTGTTGTTGCCGGCAAACTGTGCCAGTGTCTTGGCGTCGATGGTTTTCTTTTCCAGCAGCAGATCGCGCAGTGTCTCCAGCAAAGCGCGATTGCGGCGGAGGATCTCGGCGGCGCGTTGCCGGCCTTCTTCCAGGATAGTCCGAATGGCGCGATCGAGTGCTTCCTTTTGGCCCTCAGACAGATGGGCGCGGCGTTGGCGTTCGTCGTTGTCGGAGACAAAGCGCGCCACGCCGACTTCCGGCCCACCCAGGCCGTGGACTTCAACCAATTCACGGGCAAGGGCCGTAGCCGTCTCCAGATCGCCGACGGCGCCCATCGACAGATCGTCCAGGAGCAGCGCCTCGGCCTCACGGGCGCCCAGGGCGACGCAGATGGCGTCGAGATATTCGTTGCGGGTGCGGATGTAGCGATGGGCCGGATCTTGATGGCGGACATAGCCAAAGGCCCAAGGGTTAGTGCTTTCAATGGTGATGCGTTCGAGGGGCGGCGTATGTTTACAGAACAAGGAGCAAAGGGCATGGCCGGCCTCGTGCGTGGCCAACACGCGCTCCTCGGCCGGCGTCATCTGGGGCCGGTCCTGATACTCGGTCAGGGCGCGTTCCACATCGCGGGGCGTGCTGGTATCGGTGCGACCCTCACGCAGACGCAGACGGGCAATCGAACGGCAAACAGCGTTGAGGTGGTCGCCGCTGAACGGTGTGCCCTGCGGCGTCAGATAGCCAGGGCCGGTTCGCCTCACCGTGTATTCCAGCGTCTCCTCGCTCATCTTCAGGTCCATTTTGCGATCGTAAATGCGAATGATTTCCCGGCGGGCATCGGCGTCGGGGTAAGGAATGTGCAGATGGAACTCAAAGCGGCCCGGACGCAGCAAGGCTGGATCGAGGATTTCCACCCAATTGGTGGTGCCGACGACGAACACCATCTCCTCGCGGTGGAAGCCGTCCATCTCGGTGAGAAGCTGATTGACCATCGAGTGTTCAACGCCGCTGCCGGTGTAGGTGCCACGCGCCGAGGCGAAGGAATCCAGCTCGTCAAAGACGATGATCGACGGCGCCGATTGCCGGGCGGCATGGAAAATCTGGCGGAGATTTTCTTCGCTTTCTCCCACCCACTTACTCTTTAGTTCCGGGCCGGACACGATGGTCACGGCAGCGCCAATCTCGGACGCCATCGCCTTGGCGAACAGCGTCTTGCCCGTGCCGGGTGGTCCCCAAAAAATCATGCCCTTGGGGATGAGTTCCTCGATGGCCCGGATCTGTTCTTCATTGGTTAGTTGCTCTTTGCGTGCCAACAGATGGAGGACTTCGTTGTTGAGCTGGGCTTTGACCTTGGCATATCCGCCTATGTCTTTCTCGAAAGAGACGGTTGGTACTTCCAGCGTGCCGCCGAGCGTGGCTTGGCGGAGTTGGCGGTAGGCATGGGCTGGATTGGCCGGATAATCTTCGCCCTCTAGCGTGGATAGCAATTTGCGCAGACGGACGGCGTTGACGCCGGAGACATATTTGTACAGCGCCCACGGATTGAATTCGCAGCCGAACTTACGGCTTTCTTTGCGTGTGATCAGATAGCGCAGCCGATCGCGGCGGATGCCGAGCAAGCTGACGCGATGCGGAAACAGGTTTTCGATGACCTGCGGCAAAGGAAACGAAGGATCTTTGAAGCCGATCCACACCAGTTCTGGATTTTCATACAGGAGCGGAATGACTTCGCGGGCCTCGGTGGTCAGTCCGCCCTGGCTGGTGGTGAGCAGATCGAGGTGCGGTAGGACGACGATGCGCCGCTCCACCGGCCCGCGCACCGCCTCGCGCAACTGGGCAATCATAGTGCCTATCATGCCCGCCGGCATAGTGCCGCCCTGCTCTTCCTGGCGTGGCCGGCCGTCGAGATAGAGACAGCGCAGATTGGCGGCGCGGAGACGATTGCGCAGGTTGGCATACAGGAACGGTGCGAGATCCTTATCACACTCGATCAGCGTGGGCAATCCGCGCTGCACTTTGGAAGCGACCTCGGCCAATTCCGAGCAATACGCCGCCTCAACGGCCTGCTCGGCCGTCAGTTCTTGCGGCAGCTCTTTTTCGTCGATGAGGACGGACATGCCGTTATGATCGTTCACAGCGATAGGAATGGCAACGGCAGTGCGTTTTCCTCTCCTGCTCTTTCCAAAGGGCGACAAGGGCCGAGAACAGCACCAACAAATTCGTAGAATAGTTTAGCTATGGGCCGTGGGGGCGCAGAATGGTGTCGCGCTCGCCTACAGCCCGCCGCTGACCGAAAATGCCCTCTTGGAGAATGAACACCATGAGTATCCGTTATTCCCTTCTTGCTTTTGCTTGCCTGACGACGCTCCTCGGCAGATCCGGCTGGGGCGCCGAAACGGCGAAGCGTCCCAATGTGATCATCGTCCTCAGTGACGATCAGGGTTACGGTGATTTCTCCTGCCACGGCAACCCCGTCCTCAAAACGCCCAACCTCGACAAACTGCACGATCAGAGTATTCGCCTGACCGATTTTCACGTGGCCCCGATGTGTACGCCGACGCGCGGCCAACTGTTGACAGGACTCGATGCACTGCACAATGGCGCCTCTTCCGTCTGCGCGGGCCGGTCGTTCATCCGTCGCGGCATTCCGACATTGGCGGAGATCTTCGCGGCCAACGGCTATCGCACCGGCCATTTCGGCAAATGGCACCTGGGTGATAGCTATCCCAATCTGCCGCAGCAGCGCGGTTTTCAAGAGACGGTGTACTTCCTCGGCTGGGGCATCACCTCGATGGCCGATCTATGGCAAAATGATTGTTTCGACGGTTACTTTCGCCACAAGGGCGTCCTTAAACAATACAAGGGCTACTGCACCGATGTTTGGTTCGATCTAGCGATGAGCTGGATCAAGGAGTGCTGCGGCAAAGGCGAGCCGTTTTTCGTCTATTTGCCCACCAATGCGGCGCATGCACCTTGCTGGGTGGCCGATAAGTATAAGCAGCCGTACAAAGGGCGGGGGCCGGCGGGCTTTTTCGGCATGCTCGCCAATCTCGATGAGAACATGGGCCGACTCGACGCCTTTCTGAGTGCCAACGGTCTGCGCGACCATACCATCCTGATTTACTTCAACGACAACGGCGGCACCGCCGGGGTCAAGCTGTTCAACGCCGGCATGCGCGGCCACAAGACGGAATACTACGAAGGCGGCCATCGCGCCGCCTGCTTCCTGCGCTGGCCTGCCGGCCATCTGCGCCAGCCCACCGACCTCGATGAATTGACAGAAGTGCAGGACCTCGCGCCGACGCTCCTCGAATTGTGTGGGCTGCCAACGCCGAAAAACGTCCACTTCGACGGTATAAGCCTCGCCCCTTTGTTGACGGGCAAGGTGGACACGCTGCCTGAGCGCATGTTGGTAGTGCAATACGGGCAGCGGCCGGAGAAATGGGATGGTGCCGTAATGTGGCGAAAATGGCGGCTGGTCAAAGGCAAGGAGTTATACGACCTCCGTCGTGATCCGGGCCAGAAGACCGATGTCGCCGCCGAGCATCCTGACGTGCTCCAGAAAATGCGCGCTCATTACGAGAAATGGTGGGCCGACGTGGCGCCGCACCTTGACGATCTGAGTCCCATCAGCATTGGTTCAGACCAGGAAAATCCCGTGCGTCTGTCGGCCGCCGATTGGGCCAACGTCTATTGCGACAATATGTACGATCTCCGCGAGGGACGTAACCGCAATGGGCCGTGGCACCTGTTGGTCGAGCAAGAGGGGACTTATGAGATCGCTTTACGGCGTTGGCCGAAAGAGGCCGACGCCGCCATCTCGGCCGGCGTGCCGGCGTTCCAGGCCGTGGACGGCGGTTTGCCGCCCGGCAAGGCGCTGCCGATCGTCCGCGCCCGCCTCAAAATTGGCGCGGTGGACCAAACCAAGCCCGTAGTAGCCAACGACAAAGAGGTTGTATTCACCGTGAAGTTGAAGGCCGGCACGCGCACCCAGATGCAATCGTGGTTTTACGATGCCGACGGCAAGGAGTTGTGCGGCGCCTACTTCGCCTATGTTCAGCGCAAGTAAATCAGGCGCCGCGCACGTTCCCCTACCAGCCCGCAGCACCGGCAACGGACGCCTTTGCAGACGCTGTAGGCTCATAGAATGAGGAAGTAGTTGTTCCCGAAACGCGAGAACGAGAATTTATCCATGCCTGAGGTGCTCGACTGGTCGGGTGCCGCCGAATCACACGCCGTTGTCCTTTACGCCGTCCAGTCACTCCGGCAGGGGCGCACCGTCGCTTTCCCTACAGAGGGCGGTTACGCCGTGACGGCCAGCGGTCTAATACCCGAGGCGGTTCGCCGGCTTCCGGTCGATGGGACGAAAGGGACGGAGGCTGGTGAGAGTGGCGGGACACCGATCCTACCCGAGCTAATGCTGGCCCTGCGCCATGCCGCCGAGGTGCGCGACTGGGCGCCGGGCCTGAGCCGGCTCGGCCTGCGGTTGGCGCGCCGGTTGTGGCCCGGTCCGGTGACGTTGCTAGTGAGCGGCGACATCGAGGGAGGCTTGGCCAGTCGCTTACCGGATGAAGTCCGCGCCCGCTTGTGTGGACAGAACAAGTTGCACCTGGCGGTCCCGCGCCACGAGGCATTCCGCGAAGTGCTGCGGCACTTTCCCGGCCCCCTGCTGATGACCGTGGCGCCAACCGATAGGCAAGCGGAGGTAGTTGTCGCAGACGAACCGGCGCCCCAGACTCAGCCGGCTACGGTCATCGCTGTCAAGGAGGAGGCTTGGGAGATTGTCCGGCCAGGGGCGCTGTCTCCCGAAGAAGTTCGCCGGCAGACGGCGTGTTGGATTGTGTTTGTCTGCACCGGCAACACCTGCCGCAGTCCGCTGGCCGAAGCCTTGTGCAAGAAGCTTTTGGCCGATCGGCTGCGTTGCCCCGTCGAGGACTTGCCGTCGCGCGGCTATCATGTAATATCGGCAGGTTTGGCGGCGTTGCCGGGAGGAGCAGCGGCCGCCGAGGCGGAGCAAGTGGCGCGGAACTACGGCGCCGATCTCTCGGCGCATCGCAGTCAACCGTTGACGGCGGACTTGGCGGCACGGGCCGATTATTTAGTCGGCATGACGCACAGCCATCTCCGTGCCTTAACAGATTGTTTTGGTCATTGGGGAGCGGTGGTGCGCTTACTCAACCCAGCAGGCGACATCGCCGACCCCATCGGCGGCGATCAGCCGGTTTACGATGCCTGTGCTCAGCAAATCCGGCAGCATTTGGAAATGCTCGTGGCGGAAATCGTGTCTGCCAACTCACCGTTTCCGCAAGGGGAGGCCGAACAGTCATGAAGATAGCCATTGGCAGCGATCATCGGGGCTTCGAAGCCAAAGCGCGCATCATCTCTATTCTGCACCAGCTTGGCCACGAGGTCTACGATGCCGGTACGCACAGCCGTGATAGTGTAGATTATCCCGATTTTGCCTTCGAAGTGGCTCGCGCTGTCAGTGAAGGCCGTGCCGAGCGCGGCATTCTGATTTGCGGCACGGGCATTGGCATGTGTATCGCTGCCAACAAGGTACGTGGCGTGCGCGCCGCCCCCTGTCACGACTGTATCACTGCTGAGATGAGTCGTCGCCACAACGATGCCAACGTGTTGTGCTTGTCCGCTGATCTGCTCGGCGAAGAACTGATCGAGCGCATGGTGCGTATCTGGCTGGAAACACCATTCGACGGCGGCCGCCATGCCCGCCGCGTCGAGAAAATCACACGCTTCGAGGAAGCGAGCGGGGTCGCGTAAGCGCCCCGAGAAGGGCAAGCGCGGTTGTCTTCCCGGTAGTCTGTACGGTTTCTATCAAAAGATAGGGACATTTCGCCCCGAGATGAGACGTTGCTGTGTTGTCCGTCTTACGCTCCCTGTTGGAACTGATTCGCTTCAGCCACACGCTGTTTGCACTGCCGTTCGCGCTGACGAGCGCGGTGCTGGCCTGGAAACTGTCCGGTTTTCATCTCCTGCAACTGATCGGCATTCTGCTTTGCATGGTTTTTGCCCGCAGTACGGCGATGGCTTTTAATCGCCTCGCCGATCGCCGCTTCGACGCATTAAACCCGCGCACGGCGGGGCGCCATCTGCCGACGGGCCGGCTCTCTGTCGCCGCCGTCTGGCTGTTCACATTCCTGTGCGCTGCCGGCTTTGTTGCCTCTACAGCGATTTTTCTTATCTTCGACAATACCTATCCATTGTATTTATCGTTGCCGGTGTTGCTGTTTCTCTGCGCTTATTCGTACACCAAGCGGTTCACCGCGCTGTCGCATGTCTGGCTGGGGGCGTCGCTGGGGTTGTCGCCGTTGGCGGCGTGGATCGCCATTCGCGGCCTGGCCGATTTGGCTGTGCCCCTGGTGCTGGGCGGCGCCGTCCTGTGCTGGGTGGCCGGCTTCGACATTTTTTATGCCTGTCAAGACGTGGACTTTGACCGCCACGCGAAGCTGCACAGCATCCCGGCGAAGCTCGGCATCCGCGCCGCTCTGCGCGTGGCGGCGTGGAGTCATCTGCTTATGGTGTTCCTGCTGGTGGTTCTCTATTGGGCCGCAGCACCGCACTTGGGGGCGATTTATCTCGCTGGCGTCGCCGCAGCGGCGCTTTTGTTGCTCTACGAACATTGGTTGGTGCGGCCGGACGATCTCAGCCGCGTCAATCAGGCATTCTTCCAGGTCAACGGCATCCTCAGCGTCGGTTTGTTTGTGGTAGTTGTGGTACAGCTGGCCTGCCGCGTCTAACTCGTGGGGATGACCGGGTACACAAACGCGGAGAGGAGGTTCCGTAAGCGTCTTGGCCGTTCTCTGGTACTTATCGTTCTACCGCTGGTTTGGGGGGTGTGCGCCCAAGACGACGCCGGGGCCGATAGGGAAATGATGCTCTTGCCTTTGGCAGCGCCTTTGCCCTAAAACAATTTAAAGGAAATACCATGCCGAGGTAGCACTGCCCACGCTTGGCACGGACCTTTCTTCCGGGGACACTTGCATGGCTCTGTTAGCGCCTCCGCCGCGTACACCACGGGTCGCCTTGGATGACCATGACGACCTGAACCGCCTGCGCTTGCGGATGACGCAAATTTTGGCCTCCATTGTCACCGTGCTGGTCACGGGCTGGTTCTGTACCTTCGGCGCCATCCCCGCCATCCTGGCCCTGATGACAGCCAAACACATCCTCGTCGCCATTCTGGTGATGGGTTTGGGGGTGGACGCTCAACACGTGGAGAAATGAAGCTTGCTTCCGCCGCGCCTATCAAGGCATCCTCTGGGGGCGCAGCGGAAGGATGGGTACTATGGACTCAGCAATGCCCGCAACCGCGCCGCCACTTCTGCCAGAGGCCAGCGCTCTTGCTTGAGGGTATCACGATCGCGGATGGTAACGGTATTGTCTTGCAAGGTTTGCCCGTCGATAGTGAAACAATAGGGCGTCCCGGCCTCATCCTGTCGGCGATAGCGGCGGCCGACGGCGCCTTTGTCGTCATAGAAGACGTTGAACTCGCGTTTCAATTCGCGGTAGAGCTTCTGGGCGATTTCCGGCATCCCATCTTTGTTGACCAAGGGGAAAACAGCGGCCTTGATCGGCGCCAACCGCGGATGGAAACGCATGACCGTACGCATTTCGTCGCCGACTTTCTCTTCGGTGTAGGCTTCACATAATACGGCCAAGGTGAAGCGATCCGCCCCCGCCGACGGTTCGATGACATGAGGGACGTAGCGCTCGCGTGTCTGATCGTCGAAATAGGTCAAGTCCTTGCCACTGTGCTGCTGATGCTGCGTCAGGTCGAAGGCGCCGCGATGAGCGACGCCCTCCAATTCTTGCGGCTCATCGGAGAAGGGAAACAGATATTCGATATCGGTCGTGCCGATGGAGTAATGGGCCAACTCTTCCTTGCCCTGTTCGCGCGGCCGGAGCTTGTCGGACTTGATGCCGAGCTGCGTGTACCACTGGATACGCACGTCGCGCCAATACCGATACCATTTCATCGACTCGTTCGGGTGGCAGAAGAACTCGATCTCCATTTGCTCGAATTCGCGGCTGCGGAAGGTGTAGTTGCGCGGGTTGATTTCGTTGCGGAACGCTTTGCCGATTTGAGCGATCCCAAAAGGGATTTTAAGACGGCTGCTATCGAGGACGTTCTTAAAGTTGACGAAAATCCCCTGGGCGGTTTCGGGGCGGAGATAGGCCAAAGCCGAATCATCCTCCAGAGCGCCGACGAAGGTCTTGAACATCAGATTAAAGGTGCGGGGTTCCGTCAGTTGGCACTTGTCGTATTGTCCCGGCGCCTTGCTCGGTTTGAGTGGACAGACAGACGCAGTCAACTGATCGGCGCGGAAACGGCCCTTGCACCCCTCCGTTTTACAGTCCACCATCGGGTCAGCAAAACCGCTGGCATGTCCGCTGGCCACCCAGACCTTTGGATTCATAATGATGGCGCAATCCAGCCCTACCATCGAGATTTCCTGGCCATCCGGCCCCGGTGGCGGATTACGCACCATGTCTTGCCACCATGCTTCCTTGATGTTGCGTTTGAGTTCGACGCCCAGCGGCCCATAGTCCCAGAAGCCGTTGAGACCGCCGTAGATTTCGCTCGACTGGAAGATAAACCCACGCCTTCGGCATAGGGCCACGAGTTTTTCCATGTCCATCGCAAACCTCGCTTTTTGGCTAGTGCCCCCAATGACTTTTGACGATCCCTACCGCGCCGATTTCTACGCGCAACGGTTCATGGCGCACCTCCGGCACCAGGGTGAATTGATCGACGCGCGCCGCCGCGCGAATGTCTTCATCATATCCCAGGCTGCGCAGATGGGCGCCTCCCGCGCTGATTTCCAACGCGCCATCGAGGACGCGGCCATGATGCTCGAAACAATCCCAGGCCAAACGCGCCGCGTCATTGAGGGTGACGGCTTGATGTTCGCAAAGAAACTCGACCAAGGCCCCGGCCAAGAGAGCGTCGTCCAGGGCCACCTCGCCTTGATAGCCGGCGCAAACAATATCCACCGGGCGTGGGTCTTGGGCCAATTGCTCGCATACGGCACTATAGTTGACGAAGCCGGCGATCAGCGTCCGCGCGGCCGCGGCGGCTTGCAGCAGCGCGCGGGTGCCGTTGGTCGTGGTCAACACCAGCGTGGTTCCTTTGCAGCGTGCGCAGGTGTATTCGCCGGGAGAATTCCCCAGGTCGAAGCCGGGCGGCGGCACGCCGCCGCGCTCGCCGCCCAGCAGCACGCGGCCCGCGCGCATCTCATCGGCCAACCGCCGTGCTTCCTCCACTTCTGCAATCGGCCAAATGGCCACACAGCCGGCCGCCAGGGCGTGAATCATCGTCGTCGTGGCCCGCAATACGTCGATGACCACGGCCACACTGTCGGCCAACCGTTCCGGCGTCAACCGGGCCGGCGTCAGGTGGACGCGGACAACCCGATCCTCAGGCATGAATGCTCCTCGCTTCTTGCAGCTCGGGATGGGCATACGGGAAGTAATGGTCCCAGGTCCAGTCGAGCACTGCCAGCGCCTTGGCAAGCGGCTGAGCATGGTACACGCCGCCGCTCGTTTTGACAATCTGCAAGCGTTCCAGCTTGGCCAAGGCGTCGCCGATCTCGAAATCGACTTTCAGGCCCGTGTTGCCTTCCAAGTAGGACTCGACGTAATCGTCGAGCTGTTCCGCCGTCCATCCTTCCGGCGGCGCATACTTCCACAAACAAAAATAGGCCAAAAATGTCTCGCGGCATTCTTGTTCCTCTGCTTCATCGAGCAGGCGCATCAAGACGCCTGTGTTGTTGTCTAGGCCCTTGAAATAAAGGCTCTTGGTCAGCCGCAAACTATAATCTTGTTTTTTCACTTGATAGGTATGATACGTCTTGTAGCCGTAGCCGCCTAAGGCAGCGGCGACGCCCCAGGTGGCCGCCGCACCGACGCCCGATGCCAATGCGCTCAGCCCCAACTTGCCAAGGTCCGGGACCACTTGCGTACCGATCTCCCACAACATAATGCTGATGCCGGCCACCAGCGGATAAGCAATCAGCGCCTTGTCCAGCTTGGTCATGCGTACGCGGGCGCCGGGCAACAACATGTCCGGGTCTGTCTTGGGAATGTCCTTGAAAATCTTCAGATACACCCGCGACGTATCGATGTCGCGGTCAAGGCGCTTGTGCGGACGGAGCTTCACCATCAACACCAAGCGCTGATAAAGCGGAACTTGCTGTTCCGCTTTGCGCCAGAGTTTTCGCCACGAGCGATAGGGGATACGGCCCATGACATCGCCGCGGGTAAATATGTCCAGACGTTCAAACAGATTGAGATCGACCTGCGTGCGAATGCCGGAAACGGTGGCGACTTCTTGGAGCGCCCGCTGTAGCTCCTCGTGCGTCAGCCGTTTGAAATTGGCCCGTTCCATCAGGACCGCAAAGCGCGTGAACAACCGCTCTTCCTCCTTGCGCCGCTCGTCGGCGGAGACGGGACGCAGTGTTTTTGTATCAGCATCGGGATCGAAAGGAGCGTAGGCGTCCTTTAGTCCTTCCAGCTGCTTGAGGTACTCAAAATGAAATACTGCCGAGACAAGGGCGCAGAATTGGCGGAAGGGTTCGCGTTCGCTCAGGGCCATTTTGGGGTCGCGGCACAGCAGCTCGATGAGGTCGCTCTTGCGCAGAGGGATGAAGTGCTCACGGTCATCATATGCAGCCATGAACGGACCTCCCGCCCTCACCACTCCAGTGTTTCCAGGCTGTCCTCCGGCGACGTCACCAGTTCATCGGCCAGGTGATCGAGTGCGCTTTGCACTTCGCTCATGCGTTCGGGACGTTTCTGGGCGTCGAAGGAAAGGCAGCGGTGGATCAGGTCACAAAGCGCCGCCGGCGCCTTGGGATTGAGTTCCTGCACCGGCTTGAGCATCCGCGCCCAGGTCGTGCTATCAATGGGCAGACCGCCTTCTTGTTGCAGGGTACTCGGCGGCAGACGGCATGTCACCATGCGATACATGGTGGCGCCGAGATTGTAGATGTCGGTGCGTTCGTTGACCATCTTGTGCTTGGCCTGTTCGGGGGCCATGTATTCTGGCGTGCCCTGGAGCCGCCCCTTGCCCTCCCCCTGGATGGTGGCCAGACCGTAGTCGATGATTTTCACATCGCCGGAACGGCTGATCATGATGTTGTTTGGCTTTAAATCAGCGTGATAGACCTTGCGGCGGTGCATATGGACGAGGCCGTCGGCGACGCGATTGAACACCTGGACAAGCATCGGCAGCCGCAGGGGGGGGCAGGTATCCAGCGTCTTGCCGTTGACGAATTCGATCAGGAGATGCGCCTTGCGGATACGGAACAGCCAGTCCTTGCTTTCCTCCAAGGCGTAGATCTTGATGAGGTTCTTGTGATCGAGCATTTGGGAAACGCGGAACTCATGGCGCGCCTGTTCGAGAAACTTCAGATCTTCTGGGCCGGAAATAGGAACGACCTTGAGGGCGTAATTACGGCCGTCGGCACTGCGGTGGATATGCAACAGGGTGCTGTGCGCTCCCTTGCCAAGCGTACCCAAGACCTGAAATCGGCCGATACGGAAATCGCTCATGTTACCGCTGTCCGCTGTTCGCTATCCGCTCTCCTCACAAACACCATATAGTATCATGCGAAAGGACAAGGGGGAAGTATGAAGGACGAGCAGCGGATGGCGGATGGCAGAGAGTGGACGGCGGACGTGGAAACACTGACCCGCAGCTATGGCCGCGAAATCTTCGCGCGGCTGGAGGGATCGGGGCCTGTCCCGTTTGCGCCGTCGTGGTGGGACGAACGGCTGATGGAATGGAGCATGGGCAATGAGGCCGTCAAGCTCCAGCTGTTTCGTTTCGTCGATGTCTTGCCGATGTTGCACACGCCCGAAGCCATCGTCCGCCATCTGCGCGAATACTTCGGCGAAGCGCGCGAGCGTCTGCCCGGCTGGCTGCGGTGGGGCCTTCGCCGACTGCCCAGCCGCGGAATCCTCGGCCGGCTGCTGGCCGCGCTGGCATATCGCTCGGCAGAACGGCTGGCCCGCAAATTCATCGCCGGCGCCAATCTCGCCGAAGCTCTCGAAGCCGTCGCCCGATTGCGGCAACGCTCGCTGGCCTTCACCATCGATCGGCTCGGCGAGGCGACCATCACCGAACAAGAAGCGGAGCAAGCGCAGGCGGATTATCTTGAATTGATCCACGGCCTGAGCCGGCAAGTCAACCGTTGGAAAACCAATGATTTGATCGACTACGCCCCCCTTTCTCTTCCTAAGAAGAATGGGGAGGAGGACAGAGAAGTCCCGCGGGTCAACGTTTCGGTCAAGTTGTCTGCCCTGTACAGCCAGTTTGATCCGATCGATCCCGAAGGGACCAGCTGGGCGGTACGCCGCCGTCTGCGGCCGATCCTGCACGCGGCCCGTGAACGAGCGGCTTTCGTCAACATTGACATGGAACAATATGCTTTCAAAGATTTGACGCTGCAAATCTTCCGTGAGATCCTCGAAGAGCCCGATTTCCGCGATTGGCCAAACGTCGGTATTGCCATCCAAGCGTATCTGCGCGATACAGCCGGCGATCTCGAAGAGTTGGCTGCCTGGGCGCAACGGCGCGGTACGCCGGTGACGGTGCGGCTGGTCAAAGGCGCCTACTGGGATTATGAGACGATTGTGGCCGCCCAGATGGGTTGGCCGACACCGGTATGGTCGCAGAAGTGGCAGACCGATGCGAACTACGAACGATTAACCAAATTCCTCATCGCCCAGCGCCGCTGGCTGAATCCGGCGCTGGCCAGTCATAACGTCCGCAGCTTGGCGCATGCCCTGGCGTTGGCTCATATTCATGGCCTGCCGCCAGGCGCTGTCGAGTATCAGATGCTCTACGGCATGGCCGAGCCGATCAAAGATGCGCTGGTCGCGCTGGGCCAGCGCGTGCGTGTGTACACGCCCTATGGACAGCTGCTTCCGGGCATGGCCTATCTGGTGCGGCGCTTGCTGGAGAATACGGCCAACGAATCGTTCTTGCGCGCCAGCTTTATGGAACATGTACCGGAGGAGCAGCTGCTTCGCAATCCACTTGAGGTTCCCGCGCATTCACGAGAAAATGATTACACGGCTCTCGGCTGAGTCTGGGCGCACCCCCTCTCCGCTGGATTTCGGCGAGCGGGGTTGCGTCCGAACGAGGACGAGCGGAGTTGCGTCTGAACGAGGACGAGCGGGGGGGTGTTAACCCCCCGGTTGTGCTACCGGGGGGTTATACGGGGCACGATTGAATTGGGCACCGTTCCCCCCCCACCCCGACCCTCCCCCACAAGGGGGGAGGGAGCACAATTCCCCCCCCCACCCAACCCTCCCCCACAAGGGGGGAGGGAGCCTTGTCT
>Ga0078972_1009502_pt1 | contig 19133 bp, 20 predicted proteins | sample YelNatPaOPGAMG01_FD_67568 | JGI IMG/M metagenome (GOLD analysis project Ga0078972, IMG submission 67568) | Hot spring thermophilic microbial communities from Obsidian Pool, Yellowstone National Park, USA - OP-RAMG-01 (SPADES assembly) (version 2) | ecosystem: Environmental > Aquatic > Thermal...
AAGCGTGTTTTTTATGTTCTTGTGGCCTAGAAGTTTCATGACATACAGTATATCCTTTGTTTTAGCATATTCCATCGTTGCCTTCCAATGCCTGAATGTGTGGAAGCTTATCTGTAGAAGCCTTGGATTTCCAAGTTTTTCTGCAAGTATTTTGCGCGACCTCTGAAAACTCCTTGCAAAACCTCGTATCGGATAGCATCCAAAGATTAGATTTCCCTTCCTTGGAAGTGATTGAATCATAGAAAGGCATTTTGTCGATATTCGAAGAATTCTTGGTTCACTTCCTTTCTCAGGAGTCACTCGAATCGTTTGAGATTGAACGTCCAAGTCTGTCCACTTAAGGTTCCAAGCTTCACCAGCCCTTATTCCAGTTTCCTTTAGCAATTGGAGAAAGGCAGCCATCTTCCTTCCACAACCGGCAATTAACGCATCAAGCTCTTGCTCTGTTGGAATGAATGGAAGCTTGTCAATACGCTTGTATTTCGGCGGATCCCACTTCCCTCCAACAAATGCCAGAAAACTCGTGTATGCATCTACAGCGTTTTCCTTTCTTCCTTCGCTCCATTCCTGGCGTGCAATCACTTCCTTTACAGATTCTGGATCCGAAAGGTCTGCGCCTCTTTTAGCCAGTATTTTTAACAACTTGACCTTGCTTGTAATTGTTGTATCCTTATATCCTTGCTTTTTAAGCCACCATGCGAACTCTATAAGCTTGCCCTTGACGTTGCCGACTGCCTCTGTGGCCCCCGCAGCCCGCTTTTCTTCTTGGGGTTCCACTTCGGCCAAGCTTATCGTCCCTGCCAAGGAGACGAGCGCTCTTCTTTCGGATTCATCGCAATCTTGGCATTCTAATTCTTGAACAAACTTTCTTAAAAGTTCTCTGTTCTTCTGCTTTCCAGAATTTTTGCTGAACCTATACCCGCATTCCCTGCAGACATAACGCTGGAAATTGCCGTTAATGGTATGCCGTAAACCGTCTTTCCATACTTTCTGACTTCCACAGTTTGGGCAGGCTGGCATAGCTAATCCTGCTATTCTTCTGCCTCTTCAGCTTCTGATCCTACCTCTGCACTTTCTGCTTCTACGTCAGAGAAAAGCTCAGCCTCAAGCTCGGAAAGGTCTTGGCTTTCTATCTCTTCAACTGTTTCGTCTGCCTCACCTTCTGATTGCTCAAGCATTTCTTCAGCTTCCATTTCTCTAAGAACGTCAGCCTCGTTTTCCAAGTACACGTCATGCCAGAAGTCTTCATCCTCGCTGCTTTCAGACTGTTCTTCAGAATTTTGGCTATCAACTTCGCTGGATTGAGAAGCTGCCTCTTCGCTGCTTATGCTTTGACTCTCAGAAGACTTTTCTTGCTCAACGCTTTCTTCGTTTGGCTTTGCTTCTTCAACTGCTTTCTCTTCTACGCCTACTTCGCTTTCTCGCTCCTCATTCGCCTCTTCAGAACCTTTTTCCATAACCTCGCTTTGTTCTTGGCTGTTGTTTTCCATTGCTTCTACTTGCTTACGGAAGTCTTCGTCCATCTTTTCCATCAATTTTTCTGAAATTTCATTGTAAAGTTCAGGATTGCTTTCCAATTGCTTTAGAAGTTCTTCTGCGTCAGGCTTTGACTCTACCAGATGCTTTTCTATTCGCCTTAACAAGTCCTTAACTTCTGGATCGTAGACTATCCTCTCTTTTTCAAGCTTGTAAGGAGTTGGTTCAGTCCAAACTTTTCCGCCATGATAGCTTGGTTTTTCTGGTTTTGGTTTAGGGTTTGGTTCAGGCTGATATCTAAAGTCGTGCCTTGCTACATAGCTTTGCTTTTGCGCGTAACCTCTTGGTGTATAGCCTGATCTTGGTTTGTAGCTTGACCTTGGCCTGTAGGAGATTTTGGTTAAAGCCTTTTTAAGCTCCTTGATTAACTCTTCTAGTTCTTCTTCCTTTCCCAAATATTTTCCTCCTTAATTTTTGGGCTAGAAACAATTTTGTTCTGCTTGAATGACCTTGATTCTGGTTTATTCTGGCTAAAGCTCATTGTTTCTGAATATTTCTTAACAGAATAGCGTAGCTTTTCCAGAAGTACTTCTATAGAGTAAAGCCTGACTTTTTGTTGTATAGGATTAATTTTGCTTTTAACCGCATAGAAAAGGTTCTTTCTTGTTACTATGTATAGCCTATCAATTGCCTCTATTCCTTCAAGCTTCTGCTTTACATCAGCGCTTGTGTCGAGCTCTATCTCGAAAGCTAGTTTTCTTTTACTGTTTGAGGCTAGGACATCATACCTTCTGTTGCCTAGGGTAACTTCTAAGTGAGCATCATAACCTAGCTTTTGAAGATACCACCTTATCAACGTCTGATAAAGCATGTGTTCAAAACCGACGTGGCCTATGTAAGCCCAAAGTCTTGTGTCTATATTCCTCGATTCAAGAAAGCTTATGCCCTCTTGTGTTAGAACTAGAAAAGCTGTTGGTCTTCTTCCACCCAAAGCTAGTTCTAATTGTTGGACAAAACCTTTTGTGATAAGCTCTTGTTTTGCCTTTTCTAGTCTTGTAGCTGAAATGCCTAACTCTTTCTGTCTTGCAGCTATTCCGTTAAAAGGATGTTCATTAACATTTAGCAAAAGTCTATATGCGTCATCAGAAAGGAACACTTTTTCACTACTTATTGCTTTAGCCTCTTCAGGATGCTTTCTTATTTTTTCAAGAACTGGTTTCATTCTTTGTTTTATCTCTTCATCGCTTACATCCTTCTTAAGCGGGAGGTCTTCGGTTTTGATCAAGAAAGGTTTTGTGTATCTGCCTGCAAGTTTTACTAACCATCCCCCACGCTCAAGCTTTATTATTGCATCTCTTTCCTCTTCGTTCAAGTCCATAGCTTCAGCTATATCGTTAATATCCTTACCATTTCCAAGAAAACCAGTAATTTTTGCGTACGTATTTGCTTTTAACGAGTTAGAAAGCTTTGTCGGTTCTTGATCGCTTGCTATAATCCCTTCTCCAAAATCTCTAATCTCATCGCAAATTAAGTCTGCTGGAGGTATTCCTGAATACTCTGCAGTAGTTTGGCTATATTGCTCAGTAGCTGTGAAGATCCTCTTAGCTTCATCTATAATTAAAACATGCAACAACTTTCCTCTCATTCCCTTAGCCCTTCTGTAAGCGTAAATCCAGTAGAAAAAGAACAGAGTGATTAGCGTGGATTCATCTCTTCCTAATCCATAGAGTTCAAGAACAACAGGCATTTCGAGAAGTTTTTCCATGTCGATGAGAGTTTGTTTATTGTTAATTGTTAAACCAAGTTTGCTGAGTAAACCATAAAGCCTTGTTTCAACAACGCTCGCATATTCCTGCATCTTTCTGCTAGTCTCATTGGTTTCCACTATTTTTTGATAAACTTCCTCTATTGTCGGAATTCTTTTGTTTTCTGCGTATGCTTTATCTATTGCTTCAAGCAGGTATTGGGTTGATCCGTGCCAGATTCCTTCTACATGCCCAAAAATGTTGATGAACTGTTGCTTCCACTCTTGGAAGCTAACGCCTGGTGGAGGTTCTAACGGGTTTACCTTCAGATCTTTCCAGTTTAAAACAAGCATTTGGGGATATATGCGAACTAAGGCTCTGTAGTCCAGTTTATAGTCAAACACTAGAAATGGTATGTTTTCCCTGAGTAGTTCTTTTATTATTTGCACGATTAGGGTAGTCTTGCCACAGCCCGATCGCCCGGTAATAAGGCAATGTTGCAGGGTTTCCTCTATTTTTAAGCCAAAGTCCCATAGTGTTTTATCTCCGTTCATTACCTTCCCAAGTTTTATTTCGCCAAAGGCTTCTTCTCTTGATGGACACTCTAAAAGCGGTTTTTTAGAAAGGAAAACTTGATAGGAGAATTCGTCTATCAACGAGTCTATATCTTGCTTCACTTTTTCTTTTTCGTCGTTTTCAAGCGTATAGGCAAGCAAAAGCCTATCGATGAGATCCTTGTTTACATAAGGTGCTAGTTTACCAGCTATCTCTCTTGTTTCTTCTATCCATTCTTTCTCAAACTCATTCATTAAACTCCACCTTCGAAAGCATTTTGGAGAGTGCGAGACTGACTATGAAGAGAATTAAACCGAGAGTCGCTAACTGAAGTTCCCAAGAAAGCTTGTATTCAATCATTATTTTATGAACATAAAGCACAAAACCAAGTGCAAAAGTAAAGAAGCTTATCAGAAGGAAGGTCAACATAACTAACTCAATTCTTCTCAAAAACGAACCTCCTTAACTCAGATTCTAAAACAGCTACGTCATCGTCCTTTCCGTAGACCTTATCGTAAACATATAATGCTTCAATTCCTTTTTCCAAAAGTTGAGTTTCGGTAAAAAGTAGGAAACCTTTAATCGTTATGAAACCTTTTTCTTTGAGGTTACGCTTGTATAAGCTTACCTCGTCTTGGTCAATCTTTGTGATGCTTGAAATCGAATTGTTATCGCGAATTCCGTAAAAGATTACCATCAAGATTTTGTATTCTTGTTTTGTCAGCGGTATCAGTTCTTGTAGGCATTCGATACAAAAAACCCTACTAAGGTAAATTATGCTGCAATCGGGACAAAGTTTTTTCTTACACTGACTGCATGAACTGAACTTGTCTGAGCTTCTTCCACATACGTCGCACACTGGTATGCGAACATGTTTAATTATGCCTCCGTCAGTTTGCTGAAGGTAAGATTTTCCACCCCACTCTTTTTCTTCAGCTATTGTACTAGTTTCTTCTAGCATAACATGAGCATGGTTCTGTTCAACCTTTTTCTCCAGATCTCTCAGTCTTTCCAACAATCTTTTAAGGTCTAAATTATCCATTTTTTTCTCCTCATAACTTTAAAAGTGGAAATCAGGCAGGATTAGAAAAAGAACTGTTATTGCTCTTCAGTTAAATCCATTTTAAGTGACATTTTAGAAACGTCAATTTCTCTTTCTGAATTGCTTTGAATCGTATGGAGGGGATGTTGAAAGTTGATATTTCTCCTACGGCGCGTATTTACTATTCCACCGTTCTTGGATTTATATAGCGCGTAAATTTTTACCCCTGCATAAGTAAACATGAGCGTCAAACCAACTAGTATAGCAAACAATAAGAAGATTTGATAAAAGATTAAACTAAAAGCGATGAGGCAGATTAGCGCGGCAGCCTTTTCTGCATCAGAATTAAATTTAAAATCGTCATAAACTAAGGCAAATAAAATCAGAGCGATAATTAATGAAATGAAAGGCAAGAGATACGGGAGTAATTGATCTAACATTTTTCAAACGTCACCAGCTTTATAGCATCTTTTAATTGTACAAAGATTTCAGGAGGTATTGTGTAAGCCGCTATTTTTGATGATTCTGTAGAAATCACAAAGTATAACAATGGTCTATTCAGCTTAAACATCAGCGATATCCAATAAGCTAATTCATATTCTGATGGAGTTGGAATTGAATCTTTATGTGTATATAACATTCCTACAAACATCACGCCTTGCTTTGCTGCCTCTTTTTCCATTTTCCTTATTTGGTCAGCAGTATATCGACGATTACAAGAAAGCGCGGATAATTCTATCAGGTCGGTGATTACTATGCTGTTGCCTTTAATCTTTCCAAGAAGAGCGAAACATAAACTTGCACTTGCGTCCGAAGTCTTGACTATAAGTTTTAACCTTTCCCAAGCTTTTGCATCTATAGTACAAGGACCAAACGGAATAGTATTAAAATTCGCCTCATCTAATCCTAATTCTTTGAAGTTCTGTCGCATCTAACTCGCCTCCATGTCTGCAAATAGGGCATTTTTCATCAGGTCTAAGGTGATTATGATCAAGGAAGCGGACGTCTTCCTCTTCGGTCAAAGCATTAAAATGATAATACTGTACGATCTGACCTTCTTGTAAGAAGTACTTGGTTATTTCATTGGCTGCCATGCCAACAATTTTGCTAACAGTACCATGAATAACAGCGCCAGGAACATTCGGTTCAGGTTGAGGGCATTTATGAGCTTTTCTAACCTTTTCAATTTCCTCTCTATTGTTAGGTCTGAACAAGCAACCATAACAGGCTGTCTTACTTGGAATTGAAAGCATGAAGGAAGCTTCCCAACCCCAAAATCCTAAGACTATCATTGGCTTATTTGTCCGCATCCTATGATATGTTACGAATAATTTTGTTAGCTCATTATCAACACCGAGAATTAACATATCATGGTTTGTTATTTCTTTGAGTGGAACATCGTCTACATAAGCAGGATATACTTTGATTTGGATCCTATTACCATATTTTCGTTTTAAATAGTTCTTGAGAACTATCACTTTGTATTTACCGACATCTGATAAATCATAAGCATCGCAAAGCGGTATGTTTCGCATTGATACTTTATCACCGTCTATAAACGTGAATTTTCTGAAACCATTCCCTGCCATGTTAATGGCCATTCCCGCTCCAATTGTCCCTAAGCCGACAAACACTAATTCCTTGTCTTCGTTTTCTCTTAGTTTGTCGCCAAGTAGAAGACGAAGGTTATAGAATTGATCTACGTTTTCAACCATTTGTTTTCTTTCACTCACTTTTTAACCCCCACCCAACACTATGAAGTCTATCAGATTCGTAACAGGCTAATTGAATATCACACGCTATCATAGCCCAATATATACTTGTGTTCCAGTCGGCAAGCGCCTTCAAGGCTTCTTTGTCTATGCAACTTAAGCGTGATCCGATTGGATGCCTATGAGCTAAAATAATTAAATTATGGTTTGGATAGTTACTTTGAAGTTTTTTAATGAACTGGATAAGCCACGAAGCCTTTGTTTGAGCGCTTGCAGGAGAAGAATATTCAAGCTCGCAATGCCATGCTTTCTTCACCGTTCCCACTCCGTTTTTAACGGTTCCTGTCAGCCATATAATCGATTCGTTTGGAAGGTTACTTGCAAAAACCTTAATCATCTCGCAAAACGGTTTGGGATTGAAAATTATGCGTTTAATAGGTTGCTTACTTTGCATTATTTTCTTGGATGTTCTAAAACGTCTTTCAAGAACCTGATAAAATCCTCGTAAAGTTGCATTCCCGCTTTCCATTCTTTCTCTAATTCCCAACACACTTCACCCCATTTGTAAACATGTGGAGAGGGAGGTAGCACGATAAAGTAGCCACGTATATGATTGGGATAACCAACAAGAATTAGTTGAAAGGGATACCATTTGCCCTTGCACTTAATATGCAGAATAGGGAAAAGTAGGTCTTTTGCATTTGCTGACTTAAGCGTCACTCTAAACCATTTTTTATAGCCTGGTTTGTAAGGAAGATCCGCGAGCTCAGCATAAATTCTATTATAGTCCGTTTCAGGAATCCAATCAGTAGGTATAGAAAAAGGGAGAGTAGAGGGGAAATCTTTCTCGCTTATAGCACCAACAGGCGTATTTGGAATCATCTGCAAGACTTGGCCTTCAATTTTATTTGATAGCTCATGGAACGTCTTTTCTTTAGGTAATGGTTCACTGCCCATGTACAATCTTGTTGTTCGGGGGTTTTTGCCCCAGGCCTTAGCGAGCTTAGCTTCCACTTCATCTACAGTCCATTCAGGTGAAATTGTTACTTCGACAGGACGCTGGCCAGGAAACTGTACCACTTTGATTCTCATCTTTTCGCCTGAGTTCTTCCCCTCTTTTATCTCTTTAATGCTGATGTATTTTGGGAGTTCTTCTAAGTCCAGTGACATCTAACCACCTCCACACTCTTTGCGTCCCTTCATGAGAAGATCATCCTCTGCAAGAGTGGGAAACCTTTTCAGTAGCGTACTTTATCACGTCTAACCAGTACTTAGTCACAGAGCCTAGAAAATTCCCCAAGTCGCAAGCTTCAAGGCTTTTAGGTATTGAAACACCTGAAATTAAGGGGACAATGAAGTATATACAGATTAGAGCAAACAAGGCTAGAGCCTTTTTCATGGCATGAGAAATTATACATCGGAGCTTTATTAACAGGTATTCCAGATTTTTGGGAATTTCCAGTTTGTTGAAATAGCTTAACTTTTTGAGTTGTTGTAAGCTTTCTGCAGCAAGCTTAGAAGATTTTGTCCTAAGCTTGTTAGAGCATAGTACTTTTTGTATCCAATGCCGTATGCTATTTTCTCAGTCTTTACATGCGTTATCAGGCCATGTTTTAAGTATTTTCGCAGGAGGTTATAAGCCGAGGAATGGCTATAGCCAATCTTTATTATGTCATAAACTGTGCAAGGTTGTTTAAGTTTCTCTAGGATGTTAAGGTCGTAACCCAAATATTTTTTAGGTTGCTTTATGAGCTCGACTTTGGACATAATTTCATAAGTTTCTAATAAGCGAATAATTTTTACTAGCATACAAATTGCCATTTATTCTTTAAGTTGAGGCGAAAGATGCTTAGGTGAAACAAGCACTTCTCCTTCAACGAAGTATTCCGAGTCTTTAAGGGAAATCACTTCTCCTGTTTTGAGATCCCATACTTTTGGAAGTAACTGATATTCCCTAAGGATTTGGTACCTTAACTTTTTAGCTTGAACATGCTTAGAGTTTGGGGAATGACGATGAGGCATAAAATCACCTGTAAAAGGCCACACTCAAATGAGGCGACCTTATATTTCGCGATATCTGAAACTTGTTTTAAACGGACGCTGTACGATGAAGTATATCAGTTTCCTTACGCCTTTTATTCATCCTAGCTTTATTGTTTACTGTATATCTTCTTGCACCATCGATAGGACAAACCCACAACGTGACGTTGTATTCGGAATTACAGCAACGCATTACTTCCCCACAATTTGGACAAAGGATTGCACGGGTTCCTGTATACTTCTTCATTCTCAGCCCACACGCACCCTTTCTTTCATTTATTATGAAATTTGGGGAGGCGAGTTTTAAGTCTAAAATTTCTCATTTCCAAGTCTAATTTCAGTAAAATGGATCAAGAAAACATGAATTTGAAAAAGAAAAATAATGAAATAGACGCGTTTTTTGAACTGAATTATTGCACCTAGATATACTTTGAATTATAGTTCAGCATCTAATATGGTCCAATAAGATCCTGGAGACTCCTCAAACACTATATGAGACTCTACAAAGAAATTTATATCTTCCTTAACTTTGGTTTCGTCGGTTCGAGGATTAAGCCCTAATCTCTTTGTTAGTTCAAGCGTACTCATCGGCCGCTCATCAAGAATAGATAAGATTTGCAGTCTCCTTTCTGATGTTTTTTTCCTACTAGAAAAAAGTCGGTTGGAGAATGTGCCTAAAAACAAAGTTTTAAGACTTATGTTTCTTAATTTAAGCTGACTGAAATAATTTTCAAAAGCAAGACGATGAAATATACGTCTTGTATCACCTGTGAGTCCTTTACCGTCTATTGGAATTCCATGTTTCTCGTAAAATTCTTTAAGAATTAAGTAGTGCAAAAAGGCATAACCAGCATAATAAGTTGCGAAGTTCCTAACCTCAGTTTTTTCGGTTAATCGAAAACCGTAATTGTTGTCTCGAAGTTTAGGATTTAATAGCCACTTTATTCCATCTACAATATACTCTGAAGTTAAGGGCTCACCTGCCTTTAATAAAGCCACTACACACTGGGCTGTAGCTTCAGTATAACTTTCGTCAGGTGAAACTCCTATAGTAGGATCAGGATAGTCCATCGCCCTACTTCCCCAACCATGATCTTCATTTCTTTTCTCTTTTATGATTCGTGTTAATATTTGTATTTCTTCTGGACTAATAACACCAATATCTAAAAATGCTTCAAGAATATGTGCAGTATAGCATGCGTCGGGAATCGTATCCCGAACATTTGTTCCGAAACCTCCCTTAGGCGTTTTCCATCTTTTCAATTGTGTGACTATAAATGTTTGTAAGTCTTTTCGGCCATTCATAAGATGTAGAGCTTTCAACGTCATCGAGCATGTATACAATACCATATAACTGTCGTCAGGCCAATATCGCCCAGATTTTTCCCCTCTTTCACATAATGCAGATAAAGCTCCCGAGCAAAGTCTCTTACACATTTTACTTTTCCCTAGAGAAAGCGCTGCAATAGACCAGGGCAAGGCGTCTATTGCTCTAGGGTTCCAGACTAATTCCTTCCAAGATTCCTTCGTCGGAAAGTTATGGAAGTAATATAAAAAACCCTTTCTCATAGCCAGTGAATGGAGAGGTTCTCCTAAAGAGCATAAACCTAGCAACGATTCTGCCGTAGCCCATGGTGATTCACTCTTCTCTTTTGCATAACATCTAGCCCAACCAAACTTTAACTGGGTTCTCTTGAACCACTCTCTAATACCGACAAGTATTTTATTGATTTCGCTAAGTTCTTCGTCACTAATTAAATCCATCGTAAGGTTTTTTGCTTTGAGTTAATAATAAATACTTTTCTTTTCAAAAGAAAATCGTGAGGGCGTGAGGGCTTGTAACAATAAACATAAGCAGAAAGTTGAGCTACCACTCAGGCTCAAAAGATTGTTCAAAAGACGACCAGAGTATCGTCGTAAATTAGAAGAACTGCGGGAAATGGGAATAATTGACGACGTAATACTTGAGCGTGATGATCCCTATGAGTCACCGGAACTAAGTAAAATCCTCCAATCTTTTTACGAAGAGGGACTTCTACAGTATAGGGAGAATGTAAACAAACTAAAGTACGCCTTTGATAAATTAGGCCTAGTTTATTGGCTTTGGGGGCCTGATAATGAAGATTGGTGTATAGGTTATGAAGCAAGAACAGAAAAGTGCGATGTATACCTACATCTTCTCCCTGATAAAAGGATACCAGATGTGCATGTTCAGCTTGGAAAAGAAGAGTATGCTTGTGGGATCCTACAAAAACTAAGAAGAATATTAATGCAATACAAGAAAGAAAATTAGATAATTTTTTTAGAGGATACATATCTAAAGAAAAAAGAATTATGCTATATTCACGTCGTTTTGAATGGATAATACGCGTGCCGCGTATCTACAAAATCAAGAAAAAACCTTATAACGTATAACTAAAACAGATGAAGGAAGATGTCCATATCACGAGTTTCAGGGTATAGAAATTCTTCTTAACATAAATAGATACTCACAATAGGAGATAAGCGTTAAGAACGAGGCAGTCTCATTTAAATTTTTTATGACTAAGGTTTTACCTTCCACGAATCTTTCATTACCTTGGTACTCATCATCTATCAAAAATCTAATATCAAGATCTTGATAAGCTTCCATATCATACCAGTTATCACCTATTCCGACAGAAAAACGGTGTTCCTTTAACTTTCTCTTTATTACGTTTCTTTTGTATTTGCTTGTTACTGTGAAAAACTTTCCCGTGTATACACCATCTTTTGTTTTTAATTTAAGTCCATATGCCTCGTCAAAATGCAGTTTAGAAGCTATCACACGTACGACTTCAATGGGCGAAGCTGATATAAGCACTAAAATGAAACCGTTATCCTTAAACCATTGGATAACTTCAGGGACTTCCTCCCTAAGCTTGATACGTTTAACGACTTCTGACAAAACGTTTTGAACTTCACAAACTGGTACTCCCTTCAAAGCATTTGCATATATTCGAGACAAATTCTGAACTAGTCTCTCATACGAAATTTCGTTTCTACGATATTTCCCGATGACTTCTAGAGTTAGCCACCAATCTTCTTCTGTAAGTATACCCTTCTCGTAAAGAACTTCTTCAAGTTTTATCCCAGCATTTTCGCTTTTTTCCGTTATTGTACCGTCCAGATCAAAAAACGCAACTTTAGACGTGTTATAAGAATAACTCAACAGCAAACCCTACTTTTTAAAGGCAAAAAACAGTATAAAAATAGTATGGCGAAAATACCGAAAGAGACAATTAGAGAAATAAAACGATGTCTAGACAACATTCTGAAACATAATATTAGGTTGCAGGAAATAGATAGACAGATAGATTACTTCAAAAACATTCTCAAAAAGAAAGCTGTAGGAGGTTAACTTGATTTTTGAGCTTTGCTTATTTCCTTCTTTACCTCGCTCAAAGGTTTTGGTTTCCAGTACAAGTCTCTTTCGACCTCTAACCCTAATGGTCCTCTGATGCTCTCTAGTTCTGTGAGGCTAAAATAGCCTAACTCTTGATAATCGCCGTCAACATATCCAAAGAAAGTGTCTTTTCCGTCAAATTCTAAAACATACCAAGTCCAATGAGAGTCTGGCATAAAGTATTTTGCATAAACTATAGGATCTTTGATGTTCTCTTGAGAGTATAAAGGAGGGATTTTCTTTCTTAGCTCTTTTGTCATTAGTTTCATGCGGAGAACTTAGAATTAGAAAGAATGAAGTTTACTCATAAATGATGTGCCATAATTCCCTTTTTGGCTCATAACACCTTCGGCTAATGAAAAATCGTTTAAATTTGCCGCGTACTAAATGTTATATGATAATTATGACCGAACAAACGAAGCTGTTTCCTAGCAAATTATCCCTTCAAGAGCTGGAACAGTGGCTTTGGGATGCTGCTTGTAGTATCAGAGGACCTATTGATGCGCCTAAATTTAAAGACTATATATTGCCTCTGCTGTTTTTCAAGCGTTTATCTGATGTATACGAAGATGAGATAAACCGTTTAAAGGCTGAGTTCAAGGACGAAAAGATTGTTAAAGAGTTGATCGCGCAGGATAGAAACCTTGTTCGTTTCTATCTTCCTGACGGCTGCACGTGGAAGGATATCAGAAAAATTACAAAAAATCTTGGAGAAGAGTTGACGAAAGCATTAAGGCAGATTGCAAAAGAAAACCCTAAGCTTCAAGGCGTTATTGACGTCGTGGATTTTAACGCTACAATTAGTGGAGAAAGAATAATCGACGACGGTAGGCTCAGCGCATTGGTCGAGATTTTAAGCAGGCATAGGCTTGGTTTAGAAGATGTTGAGCCCGACATTCTAGGCAGAGCTTACGAGTACTTGCTGAGGAAGTTCGCTGAAGGTTCTGGTCAAAGTGCTGGTGAATTCTATACACCGAAGGAAGTAGCTTGGCTGATGGCTAGGCTCGTTGATCCGCAAGAAGGAGAAGAGATATACGACCCGGCATGTGGTTCGGGCGGCCTACTAATCAAGTGTCAGCTAGTCTTAAAGGAGAAAGGAGCAGTTGAAATTCCCCTTCAACTTTATGGTCAAGAAATTAACCCTGTTACCTACGCGATGGCTAAGATGAATATGATTATCCACGACATGGAAGGTGAGATAAAAGTAGGAGACACGTTAAAGAATCCAAAGTTTCTGGAAGGGGGAACGATTAAAAAGTTCCATAAAGTTACGGCAAATCCGATGTGGAACCAGAAGGAGTATACAGCTGAGTTTTACGAAAGCGATCCGTACAACAGGTTTGTTTTTGGCATTCCTCCGAACAACACGGCAGATTGGGGATGGATTCAGCACATGTTTTCTTCGCTTAAGGATAACGGCAAGCTTGTAGTTGTAATAGACACTGGAACAGTTTCCAGAGGTAGCGGTAAGCAAGGAAGTGATAAGGAGAAGGAGGTTAGAAAGAAGTTTGTAGATAACGACCTCATCGAGGCAGTGATACTTTTGCCAGAAAACCTTTTCTACAATACTACTGCTGCAGGCAACATTATTGTGATAAACAAGAACAAGAGGCATAAAGGCGAAATACTGCTGATCAATGCCTCGAAGGATTTTGTTAAGGAAAGGCCGAAGAACTACCTTACAGATGAAGGTATCAATAAAATTGTTGAGGCTTATAAAAACTGGAAAGAGATTGAGAAGTTTAGCAAGATAATTAAGAATGAAGAGGCGGCAAGGAACGACTACAACCTGAGTCCAGCTAGGTATGTGGCAGTAGATGAAAAAGAGGAATTGATGCCTATTGATGAGTGCTTGGTTGTGTTGGCTCAAGTAGAGGAAGAAAGGAAAGTAATAGATTCTGAGCTTGACTCGATTTTGAGAAAGTTAGGATTTGGAGGTTATGTTAATCATGGTAGTGCAACGAGCTAATGAGGAGACTTTGTTTAAGGAGACAGAGATAGGGTTAATTCCTAAGGATTGGCAGGTCATGCAATTAGGGCATGTGGCTGACTTAATTATGGGGCAGTCTCCTCCATCAGAAACATACAACACTAAGGGCAATGGTTTACCTTTTTTGCAAGGAAAAGCTGAGTTTGGAGATATTTATCCTCTGCCCAAGAAGTGGTGTTCAAAACCAATTAAAATAGCCCAGAAAAATGACGTTTTGATTTCAGTGCGAGCACCTGTTGGGGATGTTAACATAGCTCCTTTTGACTGCTGCATAGGCCGAGGTTTAGCAGCTATAAGACCTAAAGACTGTTTAGAACAACTCTACTTGTTTTATTACTTGCTCACGGTAAAGCAAAGACTAGAAAGCGAAGGTAGAGGAACAACATTTAAGGCAATAGGCAGATCTGTGCTCGAAAACTTCAAACTTCCGCTCCCACCTCTCCCAGAGCAGCATGAAATCGCCCATGCCTTAAGTAGTTTGGATAAAAAGATAGAGACTGAGGAAAAAAGAAAAGCTACGCTTCAGCAACTTTTCAAGACAATGCTAAACAAGTTAATGACTGGAGAAATCAGGGTTAAAGATTTGGATTTAGGTGTTACTAATGTCAGTTGAATTTAAAGCTGTACGTGACCCTATAATCAAGTACCTGAAAGATATAGAATGGCATTATCTCGAGCCATCAGAATGCATGGAATTAAGAGGCAGCAACTTTGAGCTTTTCCTCTTGCCTGTACTGAAAAAAAAGCTTAAGGAACTTAACAAAGGCACCATCGAAACAGATGAGCAGGCTGAGGAAGTAGTAAAAGCACTAAAAAACCTAAGAGCGAGCATCAAAGGAAACCAAGACTTTCTGCAGTATCTGCGAGGAGAAAAGACAATCTATGTAGAGAAAGAGAAGAGAGAAATTAACGTAAGGCTGATAGATTTTGACAATCCAGCAAACAATGAATACCATGTAACGAAAGAGTTTGAATTCTCTGACGTAAAAACTGACAGAGCGGATATTATCCTCTTCATTAACGGCATCCCTGTTATTGCTGTAGAAACAAAGTCTCCTGCAGCAGAAGATCCAATAGCAGAAGCCTACGCCCAAATCAGAAGGTACCATGAAGAAATACCAGAGTTGATGAAGGCTATACAGGTCTTTGTTTTAAGCGACGGAACAAAGCTAATGTTTGGTCCAACATGGGACCTTAACAAGAGAAACCTTCATAGATGGAAGATAAGGGAAGAAGTCAATCTAGAAAAGCTAACCAAGGATTTCTTTCAAAAAGACAGAATCCTGCGCATAATAGAAGATTACACAATTTTCTTCACAAAAGATGAGGAGCTCTACAAGTTTGTATTAGACCAGCATCAGATGAGAGGGGTTGAAAAAATATTCAAAAGAGTTGTCGAAGAGAAGCTTGATTCTGGTTTAATCTGGCACACTCAAGGAGCTGGAAAAACTCTTACCATGATTGTCGCAGCACACCGACTGAGGAAGCAGAAAGAACTAGAAAATCCCACAATGATTGTAGTTGTTGATAGAATTGAGCTTGAAAAGCAAACAAGAGACAACCTAATCTATTATGGATTTCCAAACCTTGTTATTGCTCAGTCAGGAGAGCATCTAAAAGATTTGCTCAAAACTGATTTTAGAGGGTTGATAGTAACGACCATACAGAAATTTGAAGGCATGGAAAAGAACATCAACCCAAGAAAGAACATAATAGTTCTGATAGACGAAGCACACAGGTCTCAGGAAGGAAACCTTGCCACGTACATGCGCGCCGCTCTGCCTAACGCTTACTATTTCGGTTTTACAGGCACGCCAATAGACAAAAGCAACATAGGGAAAGGCACCTTCAAGCTCTTTGGAAAGCATGACCCTCAAGGTTATTTAGACAAGTATTCAATAAAAGAATCCATAGAAGACGGGACAACAGTACCACTTTACTATTTCCTTGCACCACAAGAGCTAAGAGTAAACAAAGAACTGCTTGAAAAAGAATTCTTTGAACTCGTTGAAAAAGAAGGAGTAGCAAGCATAGAAGAACTGGACAAAATCCTCGACAAGGCTGTAAGGTTGAAGAACTTTCTAAAAGCTGAGAAGCGAGTTGACGCGATTGCCAAATACATAGCAGACCATTATACCAAGTTTGTCGAACCTCTAGGCCTTAAAGCTTTCATCGTTGCAGTTGACAGAGAAGGCTGCGCCCTATACAAGCAAGCAATTGATAGGTACTTGAAACCAGAGTATTCACGAGTTGTTTTCACGCAGGACCAGAAGGACAGTCAGCTTCTGAAGCAATTCCACATTTCAGACGAAGAGGAAACCAACATCCGAAAGAGTTTCAAATCCCCTGACAAGCTTCCAAAGATACTTATAGTAACTCAAAAACTATTGACAGGTTTCGACGCTCCAATCCTATACTGCATGTACCTTGACAAGCCACTAAAGGACCATACACTTTTGCAAGCAATAGCAAGAGTTAACAGGCCACTTAGCGATGAAGAAGGAGAAAAGAAGAAAGCGGGGCTTATAGTCGACTTTGTAGGAATTTTAGAAAATCTTAAAAGAGCCCTAAGCTTCGACTCGGCAACTATTGAAGACGCATTAACAGACCTGACGGTGCTGAAGGACAAATTCGTTGAGCTTATGAAAGATGCAGAGCAATACTTGGCTATAATATCAAAGGGTATAGACGATAAAACCTTGAACGTTATTTCTGAAAAGTTCATAGACAAAAGCGAACGAGAAAAGTTCTTCCGTCTATTCAAACAGATTGAAGACATATTCGAAATACTTCAACCTGACGTTTTCCTTAGAGATTACTTAGAGCCATACAAGCAACTAGCCCAGCTCTACAAAATCGTTCAAAACATGTTTAGGCCGCGCGAGGCTGACGTGTACAAAGGCCTAAAAAATAAGACAAAGGAGCTTGTTCGCAAACACGTAAATCTAAATGCTTTGATAGACAGTTTGCCCCTCTACAAGATCGATGAAAAGGTTCTTGAAAGGATAGAAAAGGAAAAGGTACCTGAAAAAGTTAAGATAGTAAACCTTTACAGGAGCATAGTTGTTCACGTACAAAAAGCTGCAAAATCCGAGCCTTACCTATATAGGCTTGGAGATAGAGCTGAAGAGATCCTTAAGAGATTCCAAGAAAAACAGGCCAAAAGCGTAGAAACACTGAATGAACTAATAAGGATAGTAAAAGAGATAACACAGTCAGAGGCAGAGAGGAACCAATACAAGCTAACTAAAGACGAGTTTGCGATTTATTGGTCGTTGGAAGAAAGCAAAGCTTCAAATGATATCGTTGACCTTTCAAAAGAAATCTTAAAACTTTTAAACGATAATAAGAATTGGCCACTGAACAAAAAGGAAGAGATGGAACTAAGGAAAAACTTATACAAGCTCTTGCTCGGAAAAGTCACTTCAAATAAGTTGTCTGCTGCCGTAAATGTAATACTTGACATGCACAGGAGAATGATGGAAAGATGAAAATAATTGTCAGTCGAACTGATAGAAAATCTATTGCCTACAGCTTAGAGCCGGAAAAACTCACGATACTCATACCCCAGCATATGCCAGACAATTTTAGAATAGAGGATGTCTTATCTACCGTTAACGGAAATGTGATATGCAGCGAAACCATGACGGTGGAAGAGTTTCACCAGCTAATAGACGAATGGATAGAGAAGCTACGGATAAAACCTGAAAAAGTGCAAATAAGAAGGATGAAGAATAAATGGGCCTCATGTTCTCCAGGGAAAAGCGTTTTGTTTAATTCTTTGCTGATGGGAATGCCAAAGGAGTTTGTTGCATATGTAATTTGCCATGAGCTGCTCCATTTCAAAGTTCCCAACCATAACAAGCTTTTTAAAAACTTGCTTTCCGCATACATGCCGGATTGGCGTGAAAGAATTTCAAGAACCATCGATTATTTTTTAAAGCAAAAAGAGAATGAGGAGAATGGCTAATTCGTCACCTTACTTTGCAGATTTCTCCAACATTTTTTAACGCTCTTTTAATTCCTTCATATTGCTCTTTCGTTAAATGTATTTTTGCTACCGTTTCGGTCGGATGTCCCCATTATTTAAAATATTTAAACTGGATAGGAGCAACTCTCTATTTGTAGTATATCTTCTAACAGTTCAGGTAACCCCCTAATTATTCCTATTATAAGCTGCTATTCTTTGTTACTATTATCAAAATTATAGATTTTTGCAAAACAATTTACGGAATTTTATGTATCAGTAAAATGGAAAAGCTTGGGACTAAATCCTCTTTTTTATGTCCTATCTTAGAGTTTACATCCAGGATTTGCGTAGGGAAGTTTCTTTTACTGTACATTGTGGAACTGGAGTAAGGTTAGCAAGTGCTATAAATGGTAAAACAAAGGATTTAGACTCATTGCTTAAAGGTGCTTACGAGTTTGATAGAGGAGTTTATGATGTAAATTCTCGTATGGACAAAGAAGTTAGCAAGGAGTCTTATGAAGCTGGTATAATCGAAATTCATTTTCCAGATTACACGATAATTTCGGATCAGAGTTGTGATTATATTTGCCATAAGGGAATAAGGGAAACTTGGGGTTATACTGGTAGCCATTTGGATGCTGGTAGGTTCAAGCGTTTCACTATTCCAGAAAGTTGGACTATAATCGACAAGTACTTCTTTTGTAAGCCTACTAAAATAGAAGGAGAAATAGACAGAGAGTTTGAGAGAAGACTTTGGGAAAGGGTTGATTGGTATAAAAGGATGGGAATTAAAGTAAAAATTATTTAGGCTTCCTAAAAACTAAAACATACTCATGATTTTTCAATACGTGGAATTTCTCTGTTCCCTTGTTTTCTTCTTTTTGCGATTTTTTAGCTAAGTCTAAAATCCAGAAGCTTGGAAAGTACATCTTGTTAATTATTATGTCATGCAATTCAAAACCAGCTAGCTGACAAAGTTTTATTGTGTCTGCCCCTAAAGGAATTGTTTTCCAGCTTCTCTGTATGTCTTTAACCACAACAACCATGAACTTGCCCGGCTTCAAAACCCTGAAGCATTCTAAGTAAACTTTAAACATTTCACCAAGATAGGTTCTACCATAATAAACATTGCTTATGTTTTGTCTGTCTCCAGAAAGTGGTCTGTCGCACCTGTCTTTT
>Ga0078972_1006206_pt1 | contig 19129 bp, 15 predicted proteins | sample YelNatPaOPGAMG01_FD_67568 | JGI IMG/M metagenome (GOLD analysis project Ga0078972, IMG submission 67568) | Hot spring thermophilic microbial communities from Obsidian Pool, Yellowstone National Park, USA - OP-RAMG-01 (SPADES assembly) (version 2) | ecosystem: Environmental > Aquatic > Thermal...
TCTCGGAATACCTGAAGGACAACCTATTACAAGAGCAGATATGACAAAATTAACAAGTTTAGAAGCCAGTAGTATGAATATAAAGAATTTATCTGGACTTGAATATGCAGTTAACCTGCAAAAGTTGGAGCTTGGTTTTAACCAGATAAGTGACATTAAAGTTCTAGCTAATCTCACTAATCTGCAAGAGTTGTGGCTTTATCATAACCAGATAAGTGATATCAGCCCTCTAGCTAACCTCACTAATCTGCAAGAGTTGAACCTTAATTCTAATCAGATAAGCGATATCAGCCCATTAGCTAAACTCACTAAACTGCAAAAGTTGCACCTTTATTCTACCCGGATAAGTAATATCAGTCCATTGGCTAATCTTACTAAACTGCAAGGGTTGGCCCTTAGTTCTAACCGGATAAGTGACCTTAAAGTTCTAGCTAAACTCACTAACCTGAAATGGTTGGACCTTAGTTGTAGCCAGATAAGCGATATCAGTCCATTAGCTAAACTCACTAAACTGCGAGTACTGTGGCTTTATTCTAACCAGATAAGTGATATTAGCCCGTTAGTCAGTAATACTGGGTTAGGACAAGGAGTTGAAGTTGATCTTCGATATAATCCTTTAGACCTTTCTCCAGGTTCTGCTGATATGCAAAATATCCAGATACTTCAGAATAGAGGGGTGATAGTAAAGTATTAATTTATTGCTGGATATTGGACCTTGTTTATCCATATGAGGATAAAGTTTATCAATCATTTATGCAAGAATCACGCAAATGCTATAATCTAAAAAACGGAAAGTATTTATGGTAAAATAGAGGAGGAAGTATGAATGAGAGAAATGAGATTATTTTTATGTATTTTGCTTATACTAGATATTTTCTTTTTACCTGTTGATACCTATGCTGAGAACAAATTACCTATCCCCTTTATAGATGAAAGTATTTTATCTCTAACCTCTGTTTCTATTGACTTTTCGTTAGAAGATTATAGTTGGCATTTTACTAATGAGGGCCCCTTTGCAGAAACTCTTCCGTTAGGATTAAGGATATTGGAATCTATCATCCCTAAAGGATTATGTTTTGGTATGTGTCTAACTGCTGGTTTAGCTTATCTTAAAAATATTCCTTTGCCAAAATGTAAAGACCCTTTTCTGTTACCAAAAGTTTGGCAGGTGAGAGAAATAAGATTATTTTTATGTATTTTGCTTATACTAGATATTTTCTTTTTACCTGTTGATACCTGTGCTGAGAACAAATTACCTATCTCCTTTATAGATGAAAGTATTTTATCTCTAACCTCTGTTTCTATCAACTTTTCGTTAGAAGATTATAGTTGGCATTTTGCTAATGAGGGCCCCTTTGCAGAAACTCTTCCGTTAGGATTAAGGATATTAGAATCTATCATCCCTAAAGGATTATGTTTTGGTATGTGTCTAACTGCTGGTTTAGCTTATCTTAAAAATATTCCTTTGCCAAAATGTAAAGACCCTTTTCTGTTACCAAAAGTTTGGCAGGATGCTATATTTGATGCCCAGTATCAGTGGATAAATTTTTATAAGGGGGTTACATTTTTAATACCTCAAGAAATTACATCAATTACTTTAAGCCCTGAAAGAATCATCTCAATCCTAGCTTCTTCTCTACGCACAGGAGTTCCTTGCATCTTATTTATAAGGCTTGGTGAAAAGGACAAAGGAAAAGATAAAGCAAGTCATACCCTGTTAGCTTATGGGATTGAAGTCAATGGTGAAAATGGGAAAATAAAACTCTATGATCCTGACTTTCCTTTAGAAGAAAACTATATAGAGTTCAAAAGGGATATAAATACGGGAAGAGTAAAGGAATTAAAAGCTGATGGAAAGATATTCAACATTTGGAAGGTAGAGGAGATAATAGATATCCCCCAGGGAGGAGGTTATGAGTGTGATGTCGACAATGGAGGGGTAGATATCCTAGAAATAAATATGACCCAATTAGATGATGGGGTAAAATTAACTTTCAAAGTGAAGAATAACTCAAAGTTTACAAAATGGGTTCAAGCAGTATTAGATTATGAATTTAAGGGGAAAATTTACCAAGATGTTAGTATGGGATTTGATGATATTATCCTACCTGCAGGAGAAGTAAGAATGTTTTCCTACATATTCAAGATTCCTACTGTTAAAGAGATAATACTTAAAGTTAAGAATAATTATTCTAAAGAGACAATAAACAAATATTTAATTAATTTATCAACAAAGGATGTATCGAAAGTGGAAGATTAGAGAGAACAACTGTTAGCTAGGAGGGTAAAAATAATGAGATATCTATATGATATCAGGATATGGATATTAATAATTATGACATTTCTATTTTCTCGCACTATGGTGGTAGCAGAGAGCGAAGAATCACAACCAGTAATTAAGGCAGTCTCCACCATTATAACTATAAACGGCAAGGACTATCCTATAAGCTATGTGAAAGTTCCTCTTAATAAGGTACGCATTAAGATTGGATTAGCTAAAGGAAGAGTTGGGCAAACAGAATCCTTAAAAGATATAGCTAAACGATATGGGGCGATTACCGCTATTAATGGCTGTTTCTTTGATGCCTATACTAGCAATATAATTAAAAATCCGCATCACACTATTATTACTGAGGGAAAAGTAGTACATAAAGGTAATGTAGGGACTGTGATCGGTTTTACTGAGGACAATCAGGTCTTTATGGAAAGACTTACGTTGAAGATAGAAGGAGGGCTTGATGGTAGCTTTAAATATCCTAACAACTGGTATGCATATTGGATTAACCGTTTTCCAGAAAGTGCTGATACAGTTACTATATTTACATCGTACTGGGGGAAATCTACAGGACTTAATGATGGAATTCAGATAGTAGTTTCTAATGGAAGAGTTGTTCGTATTGGACACAGTTCGCAGAATATTCCAGAAGATGGGTATGTAATTTACTTCCGTGGAAAAGAGAAAAAATTAGCAGAACGATTTTGGGTTGGTCGTAGATGTGAATATCGAATTGTTAGAGAAGATGGGAGTAAGCTTGGTAAGTGGGAAAAAGTAAAGGAAGCTGTTGGGGCTGGTCCAAGACTATTAAAGGATGGGGATATTGTTGTTGACCCTATTAGTGAAGGCTTTAGTCATCCTAAAATTCTAAGTATGTCAGGCACAAGGAGTATGGTAGGCATAACAAAGAATGGAGAACTTATATTGGCAGTATCAAGTGGAACAGTAAGAGAAATGGCGTATGTGATGAAAGCACTTGGAGCATATCAAGCAATGAATCTTGATGGAGGAGCTTCTAGTGGATTATGGGTAAATGATAGCTATATCATAACTCCAGGGCGTGACCTAAGCAATGCCCTGTTAATTTTGAGAAGATAATTTAGCTTGCATATATAAAATAAGTATGATAAAATATCAAGTAATTTAGGGAGGTTATATGGTAAGTAAAATTAAAGATTTTAAGGTAGGAAAAGGAATTAAGCCTAAGCTCAGGGTGCTGGGTACCTTGTCTATTATAATTTTGGTAACCTTTTCTATTATTAGCAGTGCATTAACACAGATTCCTGTATCTCGGATAGAAAATCCTATAAAACCTATAGATGTACTAGTACTAATTGACCAGTCTGGTAGTATGAAGTTTACCGACCCAAAGGGGGAAAGAATCCAGGCAGTAAAATTCTTTATTGATTATCTAAAGGGCGACTATTCAAAGTCTATGAACCATAGAATAGGAGTTGTAAATTTCGGGGATAGGACTCCAGAAAACCCTGAAGATGAAATTATCCCTCTTACATATTTAGAACCTCAAAATGTCCAACAAATATTCTCTAGATTAAAAGTGATGAATTTAGGAGATACTAACTTTATTAATGCTCTTAAAAAAGCCAAAAAACAGTTCGAAGAAGCAAAGGAAAAGGGACAATCTAGACAACCTGTAGTCGTCATCTTTACTGATGGAGAACCTGATGATAAAAGACATTTATCTAAAGATGAGTATTTTCGAGAGATTGAACAATTCGTTAAGAATAACCTTAAAGACTGGTTATTATATGTAGTAGCTATAGATATAAGTGATCAGTACTGGCCAAAAGATAAAAAATATTGGGATGAGATAGCACAAAAAACTTTTAAAATCTCTAAAGCGGATGAGGTTAATTTGAGCAAGCCATTTGCTCAAATCACTACAGATCTACTTAATTCAACCAAGATTGTTTGGAACCTAATTCCACCTGAAGGATTAAGTGTTGAAGTAGAACCATATATAGAGAATGTATTCTTTTCTTTCTATAAGGAGAATCCTAATGTGTCTATATCGATAACTGATCCTAATGGAAATAAAGTTGATGAGAAATACCGTTCCCATAAAGGAGAACTTACAGAGGTTTACTCTATTAACGAACCAACTCCTGGGAAATATACCATTAAAATTGAAAAAGGGAGAGGGAAGGTAGAAGTTGGGAAATCTGTTATCCCTGTAAGGGTAATGCTTATACGCCCTAAAGAAGAGCATCCTCAAGGAGAGCCGTTCTATGTCAGGGCAAGTTTTCTAAAAAGGGATGGTACCCCAATAAAAGAAAATCCTAATTATCCCCTCTATCTTGGATGTACCATACTTACCCCTGATGGAAAGTCTAACTATGTAGATTTTTTAGAAACTTCTGAGAGAGGCATATACGAAGGAAAGAAGGTATTACCAAGTGATATAGCTGGAAAATATACCTTTCAGCTTATAATGAAAGGTGGAGATATAGTGGTCTCAGAAAATAGATTTCTCATTGCTGTAAAACCTATGCCTTATCTACAACTTATCTCACCTAAAATTGATAATAATCTACCGTTAAGGAAGGATATTATAGTAAGTGTTCAGCTACTTATGAATAAAATACCTCTAGACCCTACTCAGGAATTTTCTAATCCACCTAACTCATTAGTATGGGCGACATTAAAGAGTGAAGAGGATACATTCAGTATTTCTCGGAGGCTTGAATTAACCAACAAGACTAAAGGAACATTCTCGGTAGATATGGGTAGAGTAAAAAGAGAGGGCAGATATACCCTTCAGTTTTATCTTTCTGGAAATAGAAAGGCTGGTACAGTTTATAGATATGACAGTAGAGAAATACTATTAACCGTAAAGAAGACCCGGATAGAGGTCTTAATCTTTTATGCAATAATTGCTATCATTATCTTCATTACTATTACTGTTACTCAATGGATAGCATTTCTTATCTGGAGAATTACAAGGAAACAGCTCAGAGGTCAGATTAATATCTATAGGGAAGAGGCCAATGGACACAGAAGCCAGATAAATAATATTCTTCTCTCAGGGAAAAAGTATTATGTCTTTAAACCTGATAAGTCTTATTCTAATCTGATCTGTATCTTTGGCGGAAATAGAGGGGCACTGCTCGTAGAGGCCAATAGCTTTATGTACTATTTATTCCCTATAATTTTAATGGTTGGAAATAAAAGGCTTTTAACTAGCGGAACTGAATTTAAACTAAGGGGTAATTTTTATGTAAAATTTATATAAGTCTTCAGGAGGGAGAAAATGGCAGGTTTAAATTTAGTGATTGGTTTAGGGGGAACAGGAAAGGGTGTTTTGAATTGGCTCAAGAGAGCTCTAATAGATGAATATGGAAGTGTGGAGAGAGTAAGGACAGTTATCCTAAATATAGATACTGCAGTCGAAGACCAATACAGATTAGATGATGGATTTATGATAAATACTGCAACTAATGAGTTTTTACAACTAGAGGATTCTCCTAGAGAAGCATTTAGAAAGATAAGAGAAGGGGGAAAGTTTCCATTTATAGATGAGTGGCTTACCAAAGAAGATGCTGAAAATACACCAGATAACACCTTAGACCCAATTCAAGGAATTGGATATAACAGAGTCTCAGCTAGAGCTATATTATTTCTAGAAGCTACCAGGATAAACGATAGGCTTAATAGATGTATAAATACTCTTAGAGGTTTTGAATCTGCTGGAGAGCAGAGTGATTTTAATGTTTTTATTGTAGGGTCTCAGGCAGGAGGAACAGGTTCTGGTACTTTCATAGATATAGCCCAGATGGTAATCAATATTTTTAATACTTCGCAATTAAGGGATAGGACAAATCTAATTGGATTAATAGCCCTTCCAAACAGTTTTGCAGATGTATTCACAGATAATAATGAGATTATTTTTAGAGATGCCCGTTCTTTTGCCTTCTCCAGAGAACTCTTAAGAGCTATGTATGGCAACTATATGCCAATTCATATAAAATACACTGGTACTGTGGAGATAGAGAATACGACTCTATTTGATTTTTGTTTTCTGATAGATGGTGCAGGTAGAAACATAAATCTAGGGTCCTCTCCACCTGTATATGGGGTCTGCCCTCTTATTGCAGATTTAATACTTCTCTTTATAAAAGATCAGGGAGAACTTTGGGCTAACCTAAGAGGAGATAAGACAGATGTTAGTAGAAATGAAGCAGAAAGCAAATTCTCTTCTTTTGGCTTAGGAAGTTTTATATACCCATACAAAGACATAGCGAGAAGTTTTGCCCTAAAGTTTACATACGACCTTTTAAAGCAACTTGTTACTCTACCTCCGGGTAGAAGAGGAGGGGAGACAGAAGCTGAAAATTTTCTAAAGAACTTTAACTTTACTTCTCTATTTTTAGACCTCAAGAATAAACAACCGCTGAGAATAGAACCTCCTACCAAAGAATACGCCCATTTCATAGCTATGAAAAATTCTTTCTTAATAGAAAAGGGAAGCGACCCTATCTTCCCCAGCAATTCAAGTGAACCTGTCTGGTGGTTAGAGAAAAGCGTTAAAAGAACTACAGGTTTTCTGAGGAAAGTTACCAATCAAAGTGTGATAGACCAATGTAAAAGAGATATCGGTAGCTATCTTGGAAATGACTCGTCGCATAACCTTAATACTGTTTGGGGATGGGTTAACAATCAGATAGGAGAGTGTCAAAAGAAATATCTGGAATTATTAGCCAAAAGGATATACGATCTCTTCTTTGATGGTACAAAAGGAGATTTTAAGACGCTTGATACTGAACCATATCTACTAATGATAGGATACGAATTTTTAAAGAGTATAAAGGATTGGGGAGAGGCTTTTAATAAGGCTATAAAAGACGCACTAGATCACTATAATGACCCAAAAAATAATCCAGTGACACAACAGGAGGATGTTGTAAGGAAAAAAGAGGAAGAAATGCTTAAGAATCCTACTGGTACCGACCGTTATGCCCAGGAGGATTATATTAATGAAAGTCAAAAGTTACTAAATCTATATGTTTGGAGGATACTACTTCAGGGATTTGATATACTCTCTGAAAGAATTCTAAATATAACCAATAAGTTCTGGAAGCTCTTTGGAGACCCTATGGAAGGCTGGAAAGGGTATTTAGATGGAATAATAAAACAGCTAGGAGATCAATATCAAAATTTCCTGGATGCTAGAAGGACTTTTAGTGAAAAGATTCCTACCAGAGAGTATTTTCCAAAGCCAAATGGTATAGCTGAGTTACAACTTTATAAAGATTACGTAACTGAAAGGGATTTGTTTAATTCTTTCCTAAATAATATGTCTTGGGAATTTTTTATACCCGTAGATATGTCTGACTTAGATAGTTATCAGCTTTATCTCAGAATACCAAGTCTAAGCCAAGATGCTCTTATGCAACAGAATGTTATTAACCCATTTACAGGACAACCTAAGAGGATAATGGTAGGAAACTTTTCATATGAAGACATCGAAAAGTTTGGAGAAAATGTCTTAGGAGGGTGGCTTAAAGAATTAGATATCTGGGACTTAATGGTTTACGAGTATCAGTACGAATGGAAGCCAGAAAGGGATGCTCAAAGAGAATCCAGCGATATCTCTGATTACATAAGAGATAAGGTGGATCGTTTAATGAATAAATCGGAAAATACACTATCTACAACTCCAAGGGTCACTGCCGATAAGTCTATAAATCGCAGTTATGCCTTCTCTAATTTTCTTGAAATTCCCAATCCTCAAAATTTGAAGGAACGGATTTCTACTGCCTTTTCGCAAGAGCTTGAGCAAAGGGGACATATAGACAGTATCTCCTTAGAGCTCTTTAACAAGTATATCTTCTCTCTAAATCTAACACATATAATACCATTTAAGAATTGGGCATATCACGATACTGCTTTCAAGAATTACATAACATATATGGGGAACAGTAGATTCCCGATTCATCTATTCAAAGAGACAAAAAATGCCTACCATATTGAAGAGCGTATAAGAAAAGATTTAAGAAGTAATATAGACTATCTTGATAGTAAAGTTGTATGTCTCCTGAAAGATCTAGATGTTCTGAGAACTTTTACCTTTGTGTATCTCCTTAAACTTTTACCTATGAGGCCTGAAGATAATACTAACCCAGCTTCTCCAATGCACTTTTACCTCAGTATGAAAAATCTGGGAATAACTCAAGAGATTGACCTTGGTAGGGTGGATGATATATATGAGGTTATCAAAAATGTAATCCAGAATGACAATGCACAAGAGGAGATAAAGAATATCTACAAAGACTATGTGAGCAACAAAACTCCCGAGAATCTATTTGATGAGTGGCAGAAGCTCTATCAAAAGATTGATGCTCTAAATATCAGTAATGATTTAAAGTTGGTCTTCAAAGTGTTTGTTTATGAGGCTTTAGACTCTCTAAGGAAGGTGTTAAATCCATGGTAGAGGATTATGAGTTAAAGGATGAGTTGTATAGGTATAATAACTACTGTAGGGACATCATTAAAGGATAATTTTAGAGAATATCTGGAAGAGAGAGAAGGTAAGAGGATTTCTAATGATAAGGACTTACTAACGTGTATCAAGAATGGGAACTGTAAGTATGAAGAGTTTATAGAAAAAAAGTTTTTATCCCCTATTAGGTACTGTAGTGATCCTAAATCTTTCCCTTCTGCTGAACTTCAGAGTTTATACCTTTTCTTTAAGAGAAAAAAAGAAGAGAATAATACCTATAAGATATATTTACTCTATACCAGGGATGAAGGGGAGGTCTGTGCAAACGCAATAAAGGAAATTTTAAAAATTTTAAATGGATTAAAAGAAACCTTTGGAATTGCAGACCCGATTATCTTGAAGGAATTTAACCTTGATATTGAAAACAACGAAAAATTTAAAAAAGGACTTTCAGACCTTTTTTCAAAGATAAAAGAAGCGATTAAAGAACTTAAAACTAACGGCTGTGACAAGATTTTTATAAATATTACTGGAGGGTATAAAGGACTGATACCATTTCTCTCTCTGTATGGGTTCCTAGAAGAGGAAGTGGGAGGGATGATATATGCCTATGAAAGTAGTAAAGATATACTTAATATCCCTCCTCTTCCATTAGAGTGGAATTTGAGATACCTAGATGAATTTAGAATCCTTCTGAGTCTAGAAGATCTTAAAGAGGGGCAATATGAGATTCTTCCAGAAAAGATTAAGGATCTCTACGAAAAAAGGGATACAGGATATTCAAAGAGTGCTTTAGCCAAGGTATTATCTGAAGAATATATAAAAAATCGTAGAAGAAGATTTGGGTATGGCGCCCCTCTATTAGGAAAAATAAGGGATGAGGATCTGAGGAAGAAATTAGAGGGGTATATTACCGGAAAGTGGGAGCATTTATGGATTGGTGATCAAATCCCTGAGACCGTTGAACATTCCCGAGGTCACAGTCTTAGATTATTAGAGCTTGCCTATCAACTTCTAGAAATTGTTGATCTGAACCTCTCTGATTGTGAATTGTTTGCCCTTATATCCGCTATATGGTTACATGATATTGGGCATAGTGGTCTTGAATATAACTATAATGGTATCGATATACCAGTATGGATGTTTCCTTCTCTTGTAAGAGACTGGCATAATCTTTTATCTTACAATAGAATAAAGAAAGAAAATTACTTAGAAGAAAAGACAACTTCAGATGTGATAGCTACTATTTCCAAATATCATAGAAATAAGATGCCTCTTATAGGGGATTGTCCCTGGAATGATAAAATCTTTCAGGATATAAAGGTAGAGCCATTATGTGAAGAGTTAAATGATAAAGAACTAAAAATATATTTTTGTTGTCCCCTAGGACCCAAAAGAGTACTTCTTATTACTGCTCTTTTGAGATTCATCGATGGATGTGATGTCCAGGCGGATAGAGTGGTAGATGAAGACTATCTTTATATGAGAGACAAAAGAACAATGGAGGAGATAGAAGTATATAAAAAGTCTCTTGAGACCTATAAAACAATGTTAGAGTGTATAGATTCAGAATTATACCAAGAAGTATTTGAAGTGATACATAAGTATGAAAAAGATTCTAAAAATAGAGGTTCTAATAATGAAAAGGATCTTAAGCTATTAGAAGGAGAAATTTTACGGAAGGTTAGAGAAATTCTTATAAATAACAAAAATTGTGTAGAATTTCTGACCCCACTCAGTGTTGCTGATAAGATTATCTTCAAATTAAGACAGAGGTTTCATTTTCTAAAGCATAGCTATATAAAATTAGTATACATCATAAAGGAAGGAAATAATAACGGCTTAAAAGTAGTTCTTTTAATAGATCATAATAATCCTGATGAGTGTTTACTGAAGAAGATAGGTGAAGATATCTATAACGAGTATAAAAGTGTAGAAGAAGTGCTCAATGAACATTTTACAGTTGATGGTATCTATTATACAACACCTGAAAAACTTGGACTTAACAAGATTTATCCGGAGGTTCAAGATGATCGAAAAAATTCGTAAAATTTTAAAATGTCCTCTTAAAGAGAAGGGTGAAGAAATAGATGAAAAGATAAATAAGATTACTGAGGTGATCTTGGGTAAAGAAGAGTTACCTTTTAAGAAATTAAAAGATCTATGTAATATATTTACCGAACGACCTTTAGCGTTAATCAGTTTCGATGCAGACAGAATAAAGGAATATATATTCTCGTCGAGAAGATTAGCAGATATATGGGGAGCCAGCGAAATTATAAAAGAGTTATCAGAGTCTTCAAGGGATAGTCCCCTTTATAAAGGTATCCCGGAGCCTTTTGAGATAATATTTTCCGGAGGTGGAACTGGACTTTTGATTGCCCCAGCATCTAATGCGGAGATTATAAAGAAGAAGATAGAGGAGAATTTCAAAGATTATACACTAACGTCTTCCTGTTCTGTAGTATATGAAGTTTTTTATCCTTATGAACTAGTCTATGGGAGAGAATCTCCAAAAAATATCAACACTAAAATAATAGAAATATGTAACGGAGGAAATGGGACTATAAAATTGGGTAAAATAGTAGCTCATTTAGGCTCATTACTGAGGGAGGAAAAGGATAGAAAGCTTAGAGCTAATTTTAATTCTATAAGTGGTATATTCAAAAGGTGCGATGCCTGTGGTGTTGAAGTTGCCACAAAAAAAGTTGAAACCCCGGAAGGTCGGGAAGAATTTATATGCGATTCCTGTTTTAAAAAGAGGGAAAAATCCAAAGATAGGACTGGAAAGGCAAGAAGTCTAGAAGATATAGTGGGAAAAGGGAAAAGATACTTGGGCCTGGTCTATGGGGATATCAATAAGACAGGGAAGATATTAGAAGAGCTCTCAAAGATAGAAGAGTATAAAGATATCAGTGTAAAGATAGATAAAATAAGGGAAGGTGTGATAAGGGAAGTAGTGAAGGACCTGAAACTAGATGGAAGATATCAGGACCCTATTATAGGTGGAGATGATATCCTCCTCATAGTACCGGCAGATAAGACCCTAGAATGTGTGATTAAAATTACGGACTCATTTGAAGAATTAAAAAAATGCTTATCTTTAAATAGACTTTCTTTAAGTATTGGATTTGTAATAGTTCCTTCCCATTTCCCTATAAGTTTTGCGATGCGTTATGTGGAAGATGTCCTTAGAGAAGCTAAAAAGTTAAGTTACCGAACTGACGGGATGCCTTCCACTGTAGATTATATGGTTATAAAAGATTCTTCACCATTAAGTACCTCTATCGAGGACCTAAGAAAGAGAGAGTATATCTATAGTCTATCTAGGTATGGCGAGAAGATAGAACTTACCTGTAGACCATATCTATTTGAGGAATTTAAAGAAAAGACTTATAAAATGGTAAATGCTTTAAGATATATTCCTAATACACAATTACACATTATAGCAGATGCATTAAGAGATACCCCTAAAATTGCACATACAAATGTGGCATATCAGATTGTAAGAAACAAGTCTTACTGGGAGGAACTTTCCAAGGAGCTAATTGGAAATATTAATCTAGAAACGGTCTTAAATGAATATATTATTTGCTCTACAGGAAAGAATGCTTTGTATAAAACCTATTTTATAGATGCCCTAGAGCTTTATGAATTTCTAGAGGGAGGTTAAGGATGAAATTAAAGATAAAAGTAAAGACTAATCTTCTAATAGGAGGATATAACTCAAGCACCGTTGCTGATAAAGTTACTGCAAGGGATGAAAGAGGTCTACCCATTATACCTGCCTCAGCAATAAAGGGGGTTATAAGAGAGGAATTTGAGAGGATTGCAAGGTCAAAGGGGATTGATGTCTGTGACTCTTCTTCTCCAGAGACTATGCATAACTCAAACCCCTGTATAGCCTGCAAAGTATTTGGAGGAGTTACAGGAGAAGAAGGAAAGCTTAGATTCTCTGATGCGGTGATTAAAGATGAAAGGCTTGAGGAACTTTTTAAGAACAGAACAGGATATGCTATTAGAGATGGAGTTACTATATCCAGGAGGTTTAAGACGGCTTTAGAGAAAAGGTATTTCAATTTTGAAGCTACCTCTAACTTTATAGAGAATTTTTATCTAGAAGCTGAAGTGGTAGAATTAAAACCATTAGACGATGAAGAGAGAAAACTTTTCAAGCTAGCGGTGAGGAATATATATGGGATTGGAGGTTCTAAAAGTAGGGGCTATGGGATAGTGACTATAGAGCTAGAGGATGATACATCAGGACAAAGAGAAACATTTTCAGGTTCGGAGATAGAACTGAGAGATGGTGTATGTCTTATAAAACTAAAAGTTTTAGAGCCCTTGAGGGCTAGTAGCGAAAAACCCACCAGTTATTTTTATGATACTTATAGTTATATACCAGGGTCTGTTGTTAGAGGAGCTTTTGCAAAACAACTAAAAGATAAAATTGATCTTAATCTTTTTAATAGAATATTCTTGGGAGAAAATGCTTTAATCTTTTCCAATCTATACCCCTGGTATGAAGAGGTGGATAAAGTTTTCCCTAAGCCCTTCCCTTTATCTATGATGAGCTGTAAGGCTTATCCAGGATTTAAGAGAAATATCGGAAGTGAGAAAGAAGAAACCTCTCATGGAGCTAAAGATATTCTCATCCCTTCCTTTATAATTGATAAAATAAGAGAAAAATCTAATGGTCTTATTTATCCGAACTGGATATGTCTAGAGGAAGATTGCGGAGAATCTCTTATGCCGTACTTTAACGGATATTATACGGTTCCAGAGGATATAGATGAATATTCTATCAAATCTCCCCCTAAAAAATTTGTTACTAAGACTGCTCTAAGTAGAAGCCTAAGGACGGCAGTTGAAAGAGCTTTATATTCTTATGAGATTATAGAACCATTTGAGATCGAAGATGGAAAAGAAAAAGATCTCTATTTTTATGGTTACATATCAAACCTTACCGGAGAGACATTAGAGGAGCTCCAAAAAATAAATACATTATATCTTGGAGGAGCTCGCTCGAGAGGTTTTGGAAAGGTGAAAGTTCAACTTTTTCCTTTATCTCCATTAGAACCCGAGAAATTACTATGTGACTTTAATGAAAGCTTATGGAGTATAGGGGAACAGTTGATTTGTAATGTTAAAGATATATTAGACAATAACAGTATATATTTTTCTATCACCCTTATCTCCGATCTGATTCCTGGAGAATGGTCAGATAGCATAGAGGAAGTAATGTTAAAAGTTATCGGTTTTAATAATCTAAAATTGGAAAAGTGCTTTATCGATACCTGTATGGTTGGAGGATGGAACGATGCCTTAAAAATCAGCAAAGACCTGACTCCTGCTATCAGTATGGGGAGCTCCTTTGTCTTTTCCATTCCGAAAGGGAATGAAGATAAACTCCTTAAGTGGGTAAAAGAAAATCAATATAGAGGTCTGGGGGTCCGAAGAGAGGAAGGATTTGGGCACTTTCTCTTCTGTGCTCCTATCCATTATGGTAATTCTTTAATCAAAAGGAGGTAAACCTGATGAGTATCAGCGATATAAAATTATTAGAAAAGTTGGATAAAAAAAAGGAGTACCTGATAAAGGAGGCTGAAGACTTTACAAATAATTATATGCATACTGGTCTTACACACAGTCAAATAAACTTGATTCTCGGTATAGCCAACGAGGCAACTTCGATAAAAGAGGTGATAAACTTCTTAAGATATCAGATAGCAAGAGACGAAAAAAGCAGAAACTGGGGAAAAAAGAATATAGGAGAAAATCTTATAAAAAAATTAAGAGAGATATATAAAGAGCCAAAAAGTGAAGGAGACTTAGACGACCAGCAAAAGAATGAACTGGGGATGGAGATGGTAAGATATTTCTTAGGGTACTTCTCCAGAGAAAGTAGATACTGGGAGTTGAAAAATAAGAAGGAGGGGAAGGATGAGTCGGGAGACAGTAGATAAATTTATCTCAAGAGTAAAAATCACAGGTTCAATATCTGTAGAAACTGGACTTCGTATAGGAGTTGGGAAGGTTCCAGAAGTTTCATCTACTGATATGCCAGTAATAAAAGATATCTATGGACGCCCATTTATCCCCGGATCCTCATTCAAGGGGGTATTAAGGTCTAATATTGAGAGCCTAGCCCGGACGATTAATAAGCCTAACTTCTGGACCTGTGATATGATAGACGATGAAAATGAAGCTTGTGTTAAAAAAGAGGACCGAGATAAGATTTCTAAAGAAGAATGGAAAAACTATGTAAAAAATAGTAGTTGCACTGTTTGCTGGCTTTTTGGTTCTCCATGGGTTGCTTCAAGAGTTATTATTCCAGATATGATGGTGAAGGATTGGAAAGATGCATTTGTTACAGTGAGAGATGGTGTGGCAATATTGAGAGATACAGAGACAGCAAAACCAAAAAGCAAGTATGACTTTGAAGTTATTTCAAAAGGGACAGAGTTCTCATTAGAGATAATTCTAGAGAATCCAGAAGATTGGGAGATAGGTCTAATTTTATACGGATTAGATATGTTTAACAAAGGGTACGCATTTTTAGGTGGCAATGTATCAAGAGGATTGGGAAAAGTAAGTATTAATATAGAGAAGATAGAGAAAATTACTCTGGAGGAACTCCTTAATAATACACCTCAAACCGTAGATATAGAAAAGTTAAAGAAAGAATTTGAATATTACTTGGGAGGGAAGAATGTTTAAGAAACTTTATAATCAGGTAAAATTAGATATTAAAATATCCCCAAACTCTCCTCTTCTTATAAAGTCAGGGGAAGAAGGACTTGACCCTACTCTACCCTCTATGCAGTTCGTAAGAACATACAATAAGACCTGTGGAGAAACAGTTTATATCCCGGGGAGTAGTTTAAAGGGGGTTTTAAGAAGTTACGTAGAGAAGTTATTAAGAACAATAAGCAGTAAGGAATCTTTCTGCTGCGATATATTTAATGAAAACTCTACCTGCAGAAATGCAGAAAAAGATGACAGGAATATTCCAACCTGGGAGATATATAAGAGAAATTGCTATGCCTGTAAGTTATTTGGTTCCACTACGCTGGCAAGCAGGATAAAGGTCTCCGACCTCTATCCTGTAAACACAGAAGAGATTAAGACAGAAGTAAGAATGGGGGTAGCTATAAATAGAAAAAGTAGCTCTTCTGCAGGACCTTTTGATATGGAGATAGTTGTCTCCGGCACATTCTCCGGGACAATTATTATAAAAAACTATCAGCTCTGGCAGTTGGCACTTATAGGGCAAGCCATTCTTGACATAGACAGCGGGTATCAGCAGATAGGATATGGAAAATCAAGAGGGTTAGGCTTTGTCTCCTGTAAAGTAGATAGTATTGAATTTGAATATTATAGTCCTATGTTTTCCTGTCTAGCTGACAATAATATAATTGGGATAGGTTGTATAGATGAGGAGAAAGAAAGATATGGGCTTTTAGAAAAAGACCTTCTTACTAGTGAAGTAAAACTTACTCCTACGGAATCTAACCCTATTAGAAGGGTCTATAAGTTAGAAGGGGCTGAAAATTCAGAAAAACTATTTAAGGGTATTTTAGAATCAGAAAGCTATAAAGAGTTGGTCTCGAAGGGGAAGTCTTACAATGAGGGGTAAGGTAATCAGACTTAAATCTTTTGAAGAAGCTCGAGAGTGTATAGAAAAAACCAAGGAAGGGATATTTCTTATAGGACACTGGTCTTCAGGATTACTGATAAAAGATAAAGAAGAAGGGGTTGAACAAAGTCTAAAAGAGTATGAAGGAAATATTCCGTTCCTATTCTTTAATAAAGAATGTGAGATCATCTGGAATAATCATTTTGGATGGTGTCTAAAAGTTACCCAGGATAACGGAGACTTCGAAGTGGAAGAGAAAATGATGTATCTTAATACAGATACAGGCAAGTTTCCCGGGATGAAAGCTTTAATAAGTAAGAAATATACAAAAGCCTGTGTAGAACTTTTTAAGAAAAATGGTAAGGTTTATTTTATAAAGATTAAAGAGTTAGAAGGAGGGTAAAATGGGAGATGGTTATTACTGTATATGTCAGTTACCTTTAACAGTGAATGAAGATAAAACATCTATCCCTCATAACCAGTGGAAGAATCGCGGAAGAATAGTGCTTGGTATAAAAGCATCCACCCCTATATTTGTAGGCTCCGGTGAATTTGATGTAGAGAAAGGAAAACAATACCAATGTTTCTATAAAAAACTGGGAGATTTTATTATCCCTGGCTCTACCATTAAAGGGGTTATAAGAAGCTATGCCGAAGCCCTCTCATTCTCCTGTATTAATCATAATTGTGACTTTGATAAGTTATGCTATGCCTGTTCAATATTTGGGAGTAGAAATTACGCTAGTAGAGTCAGTATAACAGACTCTAGCGTCATAGATGGTGAAAGACAGATACTAAGTATAAAGGAAAGATATACTCCCAAAAATGAATGTATCGGGAGAAAATTCTATAAACATTCTACCTCGATAAGCCAAGGTAATGAATATGTAGAAGCTATGGGAAAGGGGGCAAAGGCTAAATTTACTATCTACTATAAAAATCTAGATTATTGGGAACTTGGTCTAATATTCCTAAGTCTAGGACTCTCTGAAAAATACCCTTTTTACCTAAAGTTAGGAGGGGGAAAGGCTCAAGGACTTGGAAGTATAGAGATAGTTCTAAGTGAAGAATGTAAAAAGAAGGTACAGGCATATATTGAAGAATATTTGGAGAAGATAAAAAAGGAAAGGAATAAGGATTTTAAAACTCTTTGTGATATCCTTAATAAATTTACTAAAGATTCTGAAATTTTAGAGGAAGGGAAATCAGTTGGAGATAAGAAAAGATAGGAAAGATGAATTGATTGATATGGCAGAAAATATAGCAAGTTGTATGTGGGAAGAGATGTTAAGGAAAAACAGAAAAAGTGGCGGTTCTAACGAATTGAAGAGGGTATTGAATTACTCCTTAAGAAAATCTAACTTGAAGGAACTGCTAAAATCTCCTCCACCAAGGTCCTCCGGAGGGATGAAGGATATATGGGGCATTATGAAAGATATTATTACCCCTTATATTGATAATAATCGTTATAGTAAGGATGAGTTCAATTACATATTAGGTTGGGCTACTAGAATTTTAAAATATAAAGAAAGTAAAGCAAAAACGGAAGAAAGAAAGCCAAATGGTAAGCCGAAACAAAAGAAGAGATAGAAATTTTCTGTGATATAATAGAAGTGTAAAATTTTTAAAATTATGCACCTTGACATAAGATATATAGGACTTTAGAATGGATTGCCAGAGACCACTACTCTTATGCGGGTTTTCGGGCTCTTTTTGGAGTAAAATTTTGGTAAAATTGGAAGAATTTCTATTCGCAATAATTATGCTAAAAATGAGATTACGCAAACAGGGGTTACGAGGCTAGATGTAGAGAGGGCTAAAATTGGTGGCAGTCTGAAAGATGCCCGGATTTATACGGGATTGAAACTTTCAAAATCGGAAAAGCTTATCAGAACACTTTTTGCGTCTGAAAGATGCCCGGATTTATACGGGATTGAAACCCCCATCAAAAAATTTCGATCTTTCCTCGATAATTTCGTGTCTGAAAGATGCCCGGATTTATACGGGATTGAAACTTTTCCGCGCAATTCTTGCAATAACATTTTTTGCATTGTCTGAAAGATGCCCGGATTTATACGGGATTGAAACTCTATCTCTTTCTCGTCTTCATCGATTAATGTTACGTCTGAAAGATGCCCGGATTTATACGGGATTGAAACGCTTCCAAGTCGACAAAATACCACACCCCTCTATACCGTCTGAAAGATGCCCGGATTTATACGGGATTGAAACATGGAGTTCAGGACTTATGGAGTTTTCCACTATTGAAAGTCTGAAAGATGCCCGGATTTATACGGGATTGAAACGAATTACGGAAAAGGCGTTCTGCGCATGCTTTACAGTGTCTGAAAGATGCCCGGATTTATACGGGATTGAAACCCTCTAATATTGTCCAATCCGTATCTTCAATTTCCTTCGTCTGAAAGATGCCCGGATTTATACGGGATTGAGACGTGCATTTCTGAATCTAGTTTTCTAACTCTTTCTATAGCAGTCTGAAAGATGCCCGGATTTATACGGGATTGAGACCCGAGCCGCGAATCCTTCCTTCCAAAACGAACAAACTTCTGTCTGAAAGATACCCGGATTTATACGGGATTGAAATGTTAAATTTTCAGGAAGCTGTGAATTATCATAAACAAGCATTAGAAATTAGCCCAAGATTGCCCTAAAAGCTAATAAAAACGAAAACTGAAGGTATTTATAAAAATGTATCTTGCCTTGGTTTTAAAGGGACAGGAAACCTCTGGCAAAG
>Ga0078972_1009504_pt1 | contig 19128 bp, 18 predicted proteins | sample YelNatPaOPGAMG01_FD_67568 | JGI IMG/M metagenome (GOLD analysis project Ga0078972, IMG submission 67568) | Hot spring thermophilic microbial communities from Obsidian Pool, Yellowstone National Park, USA - OP-RAMG-01 (SPADES assembly) (version 2) | ecosystem: Environmental > Aquatic > Thermal...
TAAAAGCATGGCAGTTGATTACTCATCCGGTAAGCTCTCCTACCTATAGAAAATTAAAGATAAAAATTAAGAATGAAAAAAATTATGGTTTCTTTAAGCCTACGCAGGAGGTATTCTCTGCATGGGAAAAAACTTCTAAAATTGCGGATATCTTAAGTACAAAGATAATTGTTTTTCAATGCCCTGCTTCATTTAAGCCGGAAAAAGAAAATATTAAAAATATGAAGAATTTTTTTAAAAAAATAAAAAGAAAAGACTATGTTTTCTGTTGGGAACCCCGGGGAAATTGGGAGGATAAGTTAGTTAAAGAGATTTGTCAAGATTTAGATTTAGTCCATTGTGTGGATCCTTTTAAAAAAAATTCAGTTTTTGGAAAGATAAATTACTTTCGGCTCCATGGAATAACCGGCTATAGTTATCGTTATACGGAGAAAGATTTAAAGACCTTAAAAGAAATGATTAATAAAATTCAAAAGCCAACCTATGTAATGTTTAACAATGTCTATATGTATGAGGATGCCTTAAATTTTAAAAAATTGATATATGGGTAAAAGACTAAAGAGAAATTTTTTTAATGACCATCCTAAATTTGTCGCGCCGAAACTTTTGGGAAAATATTTAATCGTAAACACAGAGAAAGGAAAAATTGTAACTAAAATTATAGAAACCGAAGCCTATGGAGGAGCTGAAGATTTAGGCTGTCATGTAGGAAGATTTGGATTTAATAAAAGAACCGCGCTTTTATTTGGAAAAGTTGGATGTGCCTATATTTATCCTGTACATATCAATACTTATTGTTTAAATGTGGTCTGCCACGCGCCAGAAGAAGCGGGTGGTATTTTAATCAGGGCACTGGAGCCTTTAGAAGGAAGAGATTTAATTTTAAAAAATTTAAATAAAACTAATTTTGATATTCATAAATTATTAAACGGTCCAGGAAAAATCTGTCGGGCTTTAAAGATAGATAAAAGTTTAAATGGAGAGGATTTAATTAAAGGAAAGAGAATTTATCTTACGGAAGGTGAAATTATTGATGAAAAAAGAATATTAAAGACTCCCAGAATAAATATCCCCTATGCAGGAATCTCTAAAAATTGGAAGTGGAGATTTGTTTTGGTAGGTGGGGTTGAGGGAGTTTAGGAAGTTAGGTAAGTTAGGGAGTTAGGAAGTAAAAACGAAAATAACGATAACAAATTTTATGTAAATTTTAGGTAAATATTTGACAATTAAAGAGAAATTATTATTTTGACAATCACAGATAACTTATTATAATTAAGTAAAAGGAAGTTAATAATTAATATCTTTCGTTTTACTAATAATTATTTATTAAGCGTCAGAGGTTTTGGGAGTTTACCATTAGCCAAGAAATAAAATTTATGTCATTAAAAATATCCTTAATTTTTAGCGCTGATTAAAATAACATTAAAAGGAGAAAAATGAAAATAAAAAAGATTTTCTTTTTTTACCTTGTTGTTTCAATATTAGATATTCTCTCTATTTCTGCTTTTGCAGAGATAAAATTTAAATGGGGATCCCATCTTAGATTAAGGCATGAGTACTGGAAGAATATCTTTGATTTTGATAATGATAATTTAGATAACCGCAATTTCTTTCGAATTAAAACTTCACTTTGGGGACAGCTTGATTATAATAAAAATTTAAGTTTGTTTGCCAAACTTACCGATGAATTTAAACCATATATTTACTATGCTCCCTCTTCCAGTAAGATGAGCGGTAAGACCGATAAGGCATTTCATTTTGATATTAATGAGATTATCTTTGATAATTTTTATCTTGATTTAAATAATTTTATAGGTCTACCTTTAGATTTACGGTTAGGAAGACAAGATTTTCTGGGCAATTACGGTGAGGGATTTCTCATTATGGATGGGACTCCGCAAGATGGCTCGCGAACTTTTTATTTCAATGCCTTAAGGGCAAGTTGGCGAATGAATGAGCAAAAAAGATTAGATTTTATTTATCTAATTAATCCCAGAGACGATGTATTTTTACCGGTATTGAATGAAGATAAAACCCCACAGCAGTTAAATACCACCGATGAGAAAGCTTTTATCCTTTACTTAAAAGATAATACTATAAAGGACCTTATTTGGGAATACTACTATATCTATAAGAGAGAAGGTAAAGATGGGGGCAGAGGATTCCAGGCGGAAAAAGGGAAAATCAACACTTTGGGCTCATTTATGAAATATAATTTTGGTTCCTCTAATTTAAGAGGACAGTTTGCCTATCAGTTTGGCACCTATGGTACTAAAGACCGCCAGGGTTTTGGTGGTTATATATTTTTGGATAGAACCTTTAAAGACTTAAAATGGGAACCCACAATGAGTTTGGGTTTCATTTATCTTTCAGGTGATGACCGGGATACCGGTAAAAATGAAGCCTGGGATCCTTTATTTTCCCGTTGGCCATGGATTTCAGAATTATACGTTTTGAGTATGGCTTCTGAAACAGGGATAGTGGGTTATTGGACGAATTTAGATATCTTTAGAACAGAACTTGCCTTAAAACCGTCAAAAAAAACAAAACTTTCTCTTTGGTATAACTACTTAAGGGCTAATGAACAGGTTACGAGCAGTTCTGTCTTTTCTGGTACGGGAAAAGAAAGAGGGCATCTGCCTCAGATAAAATTAGATTACCTCTTCAATAAAAATATTTCGGCTTATATTTTGGTTGAGTATTTTATACCCGGCAACTTCTATAGAGAAAATGATGAGGCTTTGTTTTTGAGGACAGAACTGCAGTTTAAATTCTAAAAAAGGAGGCGATCGATGAAAGGAGGTTTATTTTTCCATAAGCAGAGAGTTATCTTATTTACTTTATTGTTGGTTTTTGGGGTATTTAATCTCAGCCATGAATTAACCGCTCAAGAGGTTAAGAAAAAATTTAAAATAGGTTTAGCGGTATTAAAAGATAACCCTGACTACAGTAATAGTAGGATGAGTTTTATTTCATTCCTTGAAAAACAAAAGGATATAGAGGTAGAATTTCTAACTTTGGATGCTGCGGGTGATTTAGAGGCCTACAAAAGGGGTCTTGAGAAGATGGCTAAAGTAGATAAGGTCGACCTTATATTTACTACAGGTACCCGTAGTACGCAACCTGCAGTAGAGATGATTAAAGATATCCCGATTATTTTTTCAGCGGTAGCTGAGCCGGTGGCAGCAGGTATAGTGAAGAGTTTAGAAAGTCCAGGTGGAAATGTTACTGGTGCACATTGCGCTGTGCCTGTAGAAGTCCAACTAAAGACAATTCTTAGGGTAATTCCCTATGTTAAAAGGATAGGAATTGTTTATACTCAAGGAGAGGTAAACGCAGAAATTCAGACGAGAGATTTTAAAAAGACCGCACAGAGTTTAGGTATTGAAGTTTTGACTTCTACGGTTTCTGTTGACTGCAAAACTGAGGAGGAGGTAAGAGAAGCGACTAAAAAATTAGTGGGTAAGGTGGATTTACTTCTGGCGCTTCAAGATACTTCTCTTTCGCGCTACGGTATAGGGATGCTGGAGGTAGCTGAGGAGAACAAAATTCCTACCTATGTAACCTTAGAACAACTTCTTGAAAAAGGAGCGGTATTCTCATTAGGGATAAATTTTTCCAACCTTGGTAAAATATGTGGAGAACAAGCAGTAAAGATTTTAAGAGATAATATTAAACCATCAGATATACCCGTGGCAACTGATAGAAATTATTCCTTAGTTATTAATCTTACTGCTGCCAAAAAGATAGGACTTGCGATTCCTATTCAGATTTTAAGGTCAGCAAGTAAGGTAGTAAGATAACTTAAGTTAGAATGAAAATCAGATTTAGGTTAAGAGAAAAGTTAATGCTCATTACAGTAGTCACCATTTTACTTTTTACTTTTGTTATTGTTTATTTAAATCTCTTTGAAACTATCGCTCAGTATAAACAGAGTATTTTCAAAAGAATATTTACTGAGGGTTTGCGTTTAAGTTGGCTCATAAATGATGTTGTTGAGTTAGGTCTTAATCTCGGGGAATTGGAAGGGTTAAACTATGAATGTCAGAAAGTTACTGAGATTATCCCCTACGCGAAATACTGTTTTATTATGGATGATAAAGGGAAGATATATTATCACAATTCTTCCCAGGAAGTAGGTAAGGTTTATTCTGATCCCATAACTCAGAATGTCCTTCAGACTAAGGGTGAGACAATCCAAACCTATAAACTTAACTCCGGAGAGAAAATCTACGATTTCTCCCGGCCGATTGAGGACATCAGTGGAAACTTGTTAGGATTTATTCGTATAGGGGTTAACTCCGCTATTATTGATAAGGAAGTTTGGCGTATGGTAAAACGCACTTTGGGGATATGGTTACTATTCGGGGGTCTTGCTTGCCTGTGTATTTATATTTTATTTAATCTCAGTATTCTAAAAAACATAAAAGAATTGATGAAGGCAGTAAAAATAATCGGTAAAGGAGAACTGGATTATAAGATTAAATTAAGGACTAAAGATGAACTGGGTGAACTTGCTATGTTATTGAACACAATGACTGAAGATTTGAAGAAAACTACTGTTTCCCTTGAGAGATTATATGAAGAACAGAGACGCTTCCAGGATGTGGCGATAAGCACCGGAGACTGGATTTGGGAAGTAGATGCGCAAGGCAGATATATTTATTGCAGTCCGGTGGTAGAGAAAATATTAGGTTATAAACCCGAGGAGGTAATTAATAGATATTTTTATGATTTCTTTCTTCCTGATGAGCGAGAAGAATTAAAAATAAAGGCATTTGAAGTTTTTAAAAAGAAAGAGCCTTTTAAAAATTTTCTTAATAAAAACTTAACCAAAGATGGTCGAACAGTAATCGTCGAAACTACAGCTATGCCGGTTATAGATAAAGAGGGAAGACTTTTAGGATACCGGGGTACAGATAGGGATGTTACGGAGCGAGTTACATCCGAAATAGCTTTGCGTGAAGCAGAAGAACGCTACAGAATCCAATTTGAAGAAGCATTAGATGGCATTGTTATTGCAGATGCTCAGACGGGTATAATAGTTAATTGTAATTCTAGTATGGCAAAAATGGTAAAAAGGACAAAAGAAGAACTTATCGGGCAACATCAAAGTATTCTGCATCCGCCCGAGGAGATCGAAGGAGGCTTTAGCAAAACATTTAAACAGCATTTAGGAGAAAAAGAAGGAGAAGCATTAGAAGATAAAATAATTACCAAAGAAGGCGAAATCCGTTATGTTTCCATAAAGGCAAATAAATTGAGAATAAAAGAAAAAGAATATCTTCAAGGCATATTTAGGGATATAACCGAAACCAAAAAAGCACAGGATGAATTAAAGATCGCTTACGAAAAACTTAAACAGACCCAGGCTCAATTAGTCCAGTCCGCCAAGATGGCTTCTGTGGGTATATTAGCCGGTGGAGTCGCCCATGAGATAAATAATCCTTTGGTGGGGGTATTAAATAATGTGCAGTTAATTAAGATGATGGTGCAAGAGAATAAGGATTTTAATTTAGAGGAGTTTAAAGAATTATTGGATATAATTGAAGCCTCCGCTTTAAGATGTGCCAAAATAACGCGTTCGCTTTTAGATTTCTCGCGTGCCTCAGAAGGGCTTTTTAAGTTAGTCTCGTTAAATGAATTAGCAGAGAGGGTAATTATTCTTATTCAGCATGAATTAGGACTGCAAAATGTGATTATTAAAAAGGAATTTGCTAATGAATTGCCTTTGATTTCCGCAGATTCCCAACTTTTACAACAGGCTATTTTTGATATTATCTCCAATGCCAAATGGGCGATTCAGAAAAAATCCGGAAAACAAGGTGGGACAATTACATTAAAGACTGCTTACGATAAAGAAAATAAGCAGGTGCTTTTATATATCTCTGATACCGGTATAGGTATACCCCAAGAAAACTTAGAGCGGATATTTGAACCATTTTTTACCACCAAAGAGGTGGGAGAAGGAACCGGTTTGGGGCTTTATATTGTTTATAATATAATTAAAGAGCATAAAGGGACAATTACCGTAGAAAGTCAAGTCGGTCAAGGAACAACTTTTAAGATAAGTCTACCTGTCTTAGTTTGAATATCTTCCTTTTAAAATTTTTAAATCCAACTTAAAATCCTTCCTAATTTGTTGACGAGAAAGTTTCTTTAAGATATAATTTAAAATAATTTTATGCGGTTAGGGGTGCAGGTAAGATATGGAGCGGGCCTTTTAGATTTGCTAAAGCAGGCAGAGGATTTGGGTTGTAATACCATTCAGTTTTTTAATCATAATCCCAGAAGTTGGAAAGATACAACTAAGCCTACTCAAGAAGAGATAAATAAATTTAAAAAGGAAACAAAGAAATTAAATATAAACCCTTTATTTATCCATATACCTTATTTATTAAATCTTGCTACTCCCGATGATAATTTATATAAACGTTCCATAAATGCTTTTATAAACCAGGTAAAAGAAGCACAAATTTTAGGAGTAGAGTTTTTAGTGATGCATTTAGGAAGTCATAAAAAATCAGGTGAAGAGTTTGGTTTAAAAAGGATAACCCAAGCATTAAATATTATCTTAGATAAAACTTATGAATCTTGCGTAAATATCCTTTTAGAAAATACTGCGGGAAGTGGTAGTTGGTTGGGTTATAATTTTAGTCATCAGGGATTTATCTTAAAAAATATAAGAAATAAAAAAAGGATAGGTGTCTGTTTAGATACCTGCCATGCTTATGTTTCCGGTTATGATATCAGTAAGAAAGAAGGTTTAAATAATTTGTTAAAAGAGATAGATAAAGAAACAGGTTTAGAAAAACTAAAGCTTATCCATTTAAATGATGCTAAAGATAAATGTGGCTCACGCCGGGATAGACACCAAGATATCGGCAAAGGCTATATCGGATACTCGGGGATGGAGGAGATTATAAACCATCCTTTTTTAAAAGATATACCTTTTATATTAGAAACACCTAAAAAAACCGATAGCGATGATATAAGAAATCTTAATACCGTAAGGAGGCTCTTTCATGGAAGGTTATCCTTTTAGAGAGATTGAAAAAAAATGGCAAAATTATTGGCTTAAAAATAAAACCTTTAAGGTAAGAAAAGCCAAAGATAAGCCAAAGTATTATTGTTTAGAGATGTTTCCTTATCCTTCGGGTAAAATCCATATGGGTCATGTGCGCAACTACACTATTGGGGATGTGATTTCCCGTTTTAAGAAAATGCAGGGATTTAATGTTTTACATCCCATGGGATTTGATTCTTTTGGCCAACCTGCGGAGAATGCAGCCATAAAAAATAAGACGCATCCGAAAACCTGGACGGAAAAGTGTATCAGTTGGATGCGTAAAGAATTAAAACAACTTGGTTTTTCCTACGATTGGGAAAGAGAAATTTCTACACATACTGAAGAGTATTATCGTTGGAACCAATGGATATTTTTACAGTTATTTAAAAAAGGCCTTGCCTATAAAAAGAAAGAAGAGGTTAATTGGTGTGCTGATTGTCAGACTACCTTGGCTAATGAAGAGGTAATTGAAGGGAAGTGCTGGCGCTGTAAAAATGAGGTTGTGCAGAAAGAACTTGAACAGTGGTTTATTAAAATTACTGCTTATAAAGAAAGACTTTTAGAAGACTTAGATAAGCTTACTCACTGGCCAGCGCAGGTAATTACGATGCAAAAAAATTGGCTGGGGAAATCCGAAGGTGTAGAGATATATTTTAAGGAAAAAGAAAAAGGTTTTACTATTCCTGTCTTTACTACCCGCGTGGATACTATCTTTGGCGCTACTTACATAGTTTTGGCACCCGAGCATCCTTTAATAAAAGAAATAATTAAAGGAAGACCTCAAGAAAAAGAAGTTTTAGAATTTATTGAAAGGATAAAAAATAAACCCAAATCTATCCGCCTAAGTGAAGGGTTAAAAAAAGAGGGAATCTTTAGTGGTGCCTTTGCGATAAATCCGGTGAATAATGAAGAAATCCCTATTTGGATTGCGGATTATGTTTTGATGGAATATGGCACGGGTGCGATTATGGCGGTTCCTGCGCATGACCAGAGGGATTTTTTATTTGCCAAAGAACATAATTTGCCCATAAAGATAGTAATCCAAAATCCGCAAAACCCAATATCTGATCCTAAAGAATTAAACGAAGCATATACTGGTGATGGCATCCAGATAAATTCTTCTCAATTTGACGGACTAAATAATCAAGAAGCAAAAGAAAAAATTGCCCTTTGGATGGAAGATTTAGGTATAGGTAAAAGAACTTTCTATTGGCGCATCAGAGATTGGCTTATTTCTCGTCAAAGATACTGGGGAACACCTATTCCGATTATCTATTGTTCAAAATGTGGGATAGTGCCGGTTCCAGAAAAAGACCTTCCGGTAAGGCTTCCTAAAAAAGTAGAAATTACGGGAAAAGGTGGAAGTCCCCTAAATTATGTAGAAAATTTTGTCAATACAAGATGCCCTCAATGTAAAGCCAAAGCAAAAAGAGAAACCGATACCATGGCTACCTTTTTTGATTCTTCTTGGTATTTCTTAAGATTCTGCTCTCCGCATTATCAAAAAGCACCTTTCTCAAAAAAAGAAGTTTCTTATTGGATGCCGGTTGACCAATATATTGGCGGGATTGAGCATGCGGTTTTACATCTTTTATATTCAAGATTCTTTACTAAATTTTTAAAAGATTTAGGATTAGTTGATTTTGCTGAACCATTTAGTAGACTGCTTACCCAAGGTATGGTTTTAAAAGATGGCGAGGTGATGTCAAAATCGCGTGGGAATATTGTTGACCCAGATTCGATAATTAAAAGATACGGTGCAGATACCTTAAGGTTATACATACTCTTTGCTGCTCCACCGGAAGTGGAGATGGACTGGTCCGAGAAAGGTATAGAAGGCGCATTTAGGTTTTTAAATCGGCTCTGGAGACTCTTAGATTATGTTTCTCAAAATAAAGACAAACCCAAAAGTAAAGAATTAGAAAAGGCTACTCACAGAGCAATTAAAGAAGTAACCGAAGATATAGAGAGTTTTAAATTAAATACCGCAATCTCCCATCTTATGGAACTATTAAATGCAATTTATCAGAATTTAGAGTCTAATATTGAGGAAGCCACCAGAACTATTGTAATTTTGGTTTCGGTATTCTGTCCGCATATTGCTTCGGAGATGTGGCAGAGGCTTGGATTTAAAGGAGATGTTTCCAAGCAGAACTGGCCAAAGTTTGATCCGGAGATTTTAAAAGAAGAAAGAATTACTTATATTATTCAGATAAATGGAAAACTACGTTCCAAAATAGAGGTAGAGGTAAATATAAGCGAAGAAGAGTTAAAGAAAATTGTCCTTTCTGACCCCAAAGTTCAAAAGTGGATTCAAGATAAGCCTCTTAAAAAATTCATCCATGTACCCCGCCGATTAGTAAATCTCGTTATATAAATAGGTAGTAGTAAGGAGTTAGGAAGTTAGGTGTTAAGGTTTTAAGGTGTTTAGGTATTAAGGAATAAAAGAAAAAATTTAATAAAAAAACTATAAGCTAAACACTATACGCTACTATACGCTATCCGCTATTAATAAGTAGTGAGGGTTAGGAGTTAGGAAGTTAGGAAGTTAGGTAAGTATGTAGTATATAGTATTTAGTATGTAGGGGAAATTTTAAATGACAAAGTAAAAAATTCAAAGCACAAAATAAATCTAAGTATTAAGTAGAGTAAACGAAATTAACGAAAATAACGAACTAAACGAAGATAACGCTATTAACGAATATTATTTTATAAAAGGAAACGGTCTCTGTATACATAAAGAAACGGTCTCCGATTGCTTGAGGAAACGGTCTCTGTATACTTGGAGAAACGGTCTTTGATTGGGTTAAGAAACGGTCTTTTTGATGTGAGATTTGGGGGTTTATTTCGTCTTCTTTTATAGGAAGGGCGAAATTATGTTTGGGCTTACTTTACAGGAAAGAAGAGTTTTAATTTTTTTGATTTTTTTGGTGGTTATGGGTTTAGGGATTGATTATCTTAGAAAGACTGACTCATCTTTAAAAATCCACTTAGAAGATTTTATTAATATTGGAGAAGAAGAAAATAAGTTTGATTTAAATCAGATCGATAAGGAGACTTTAATTCGACTACCCGGAATTGGTGAAAAAATTGCAAAGCGTATAATTGAATACCGACAAAAATACGGTTCTTTTAAAGACCTTCAAGAATTAAGAAAGGTAAAAGGGATAAGAACATCTACTTATGAAAAGTTAAAGGATTTTCTTTATGTAAAATAAAATGCCAAAAGATTTTTCTTGGATAATTTTCTCTGTATTTTTATGTTTAGGAATATGTGTAGCAAATTATCTAAAAATTTATTTTGTTTTTCTTTATATAGCCACTTTGATTATTCTGATATCAAGTTTTTTATTATTAAGAAATAAGGTATTTATTGTTTTTATTTATATATTGGCATTTCTTTTAGGAATTTTAGTTTCTTTAAATCAAAAGATACTTCCTTTAAATCACCTAAAGAATTTAAAAATCCCTGTATCCTCCAAAATCAAAGTTAAAGGCGTTATTTTGGATTATCCTAAAATTTATAATGAATATACCGATTTTATTTTTGGCTTACAGCAAATAATTAATCGAGAAAACTCATATTCTATAAATGGAAAGATTTTGGTTAGGGTTTTCAAAAAAGAACATTTCTTTTATTCAGAAAATCTTATCTTAGAGGGTAAGTTTTATTTACCTTATTATAAGAATTATAGAAATTATCTTAAAGGTAAAGGTATATATGGAATATTGAAAGTTAAAAAAAATGATAAGATTATCCATTTAGAAATATCAAGAAATAATTCTTTGAAACTTTGGATTTATAAATTAAAAGAGAAAATAAAAGAGTTATTTCGGAATAATCTATCCTCTTTTTCTTACTCTATAATTAGTGCGATTATCTTAGGAGATAAAACCGATATCCCTTTTCCTGTATGGGATGCATTTTTAAAAGTAGGCACGGTCCATATTTTAGCCATCTCTGGTTTACATATTGGAATTGTGGGTTTTATATTCTTACTTATTTTAAAAATATTAAGGATACCACGGAATCTGCGCTTTCTTTTAGTTATTTTTATTCTGATTATTTACTGTATTCTCGCCGGCGGAGCTTCCTCGGTATTGCGGGCAACTTTAATGGGAGTTATTTTACTGGGTGCAAAAATTTTTAAAAGAGATACGGATATTAAAAATTCGCTTTTTCTTTCCGCCATATTTATTTTAATTTTTTCACCCTTACAGATTTATCAGATAAGTTTTCAACTCTCTTTTCTCTCAGTTTTAAGTATAATTTTAATTTTCCCTTTAATAAAACCAATCTTTCCTTTATTTTTATATAAAAATGGATTTACTCGTTTTTTGGCTCTAAATTTTTGTGTTTCGATTTGTAGTTTCTTAGGAGTTTTCCCTTTGGTTGCTTATTATTTTAAGATAGTTCCTTTAGTATCAATATTAGCCAATATGGTGATTGTACCTTATATGGGATTTTTGGTAGCCAGTTCTTTTGCACTTGTCTTTAGTAAGATTTTATTTCCTTTTCTTTTGCCTTATATTGCTAAGAGTTGCGATTTATTTACCCAAGGGTTATTTAAGATAAATTCTTTATTTTTAAAATTCCCCTTTGCTTATTATAAGATATCCTATTTTCCTCTGTATTGGCTTTTTCTTTATTACACATTTCTTATTTTAATTATTTTTTTCTTCTCTATAAAATTCCATCGATTAAACAATTGCTAAAAGATACCTTTTAAAGTAAAATAAATATACTATGAAGAAAAAATGCGGGATAGTTGCCATTGTAGGTAGGCCTAACACAGGAAAGTCTACTTTGCTTAACAGTATTCTAAAAGAGAAGATAACCATCGTGAGTCCTGTTCCCCAGACCACCCGAAAATCTATCCGGGGCATCTTTACTGATGAAAGGGGCCAAATTGTTTTTGTGGATACGCCAGGAATGCATATAACCCAGCACAGATTAGGCAAACTGATGATAAAAGAAATTGATGCTTCTTTGGAGGGGATAGATTTGGTGATACATTTGGTAGATACAACGCGCGCTCCGGGTAGAGAAGAAGAACTTTTAGTAGAGAAATTAAAAAATTTAAAAATACCGATAATCTTAGGTTTAAATAAGATAGATTTAAGACCAGTTTTTTTGGATAATTATATAAAACTCTGGGAAGAGATAAAACAAAAGAAAGTTCAAGAGATGTTAGATGAGCTTATTTTAATGCCTCTGTCTGCACTTAAGGGAATTAATGTAGATAAACTATTAGAAAATATATTTACCCTGCTACCTTGCGGTCCTTTGCTTTATCCGGAAGATATGGTTTCTGATTTTCCGCAAAAGTTAGCCATTGCGGATTTAATTAGGGAAAAACTTTTTATGTTGATGAAAGAAGAGATCCCTCATTCTTTGGCGGTTTATATAGAAGAGATGCGCCCAGAGAAAAAATGTATCTATATTAGAGCAATTATTTTAGTGGAGAGGGATTCGCAAAAAGCAATTGTGATTGGAAAAGACGGCTCTATCTTAAAAGAGATAGGTAGACAAGCACGCCAAGATATAGAGGAAATTTTAGAAAAGAAAGTATTTTTAGAGACATATGTAAAGGTAAAACCGAATTGGAAAGAAGACCCTTTGATATTAAAGGAATTGGGTTATGTCTGATGGAATATAAAGAAATTCATCCCTGGAAGGTTAATATAGATGAGGCAGTTAAGATTCAGGATTATTTAAGAAGGAAGATTATCCTAAATAATAAATTATCTTCTCTTAAACGCATCGCTTCTGTGGATGTAGGATTTTTTGAGCGTAAGGCAAAGGCGGTAGTATGTGTGTTTGATTATCCTGGGCTTGAACTCATAGAAACAGAGATCGTTTACAAAGATATAGATTTTCCTTATATTGCAGGATTTTTAAGTTTTCGTGAAGGACCGGTAATTTTAGAGGCATTTAAAAAGATAAAAAATATTCCGGATTTAATTATATTTGATGCCCAAGGGATTTGCCATCCCCGTAGGCTCGGTTTAGCTACCCATTTAGGGATAATTTTAGATATCCCTACCATTGGTTGCACAAAAACTCACTTTTATGGTAAATTTAAGATGCCTAAAGAAAAAAGAGGAAGTTTTTCCTATATATACGATGAAAAGACAAAAGAGATTTTAGGGATAGCTTTGCGCACGCGCAGTAATGTAAAGCCGGTATTTGTTTCAGCAGGTTTTAAAATAGAGCTAAATAAGGCAAAAGAGATCATCCTTAATTTATGTCGAGGCTTTAGAATTCCTGAGCCTTTGCGTTTTGTTGACCAGCTAACGAAAGATGCAACAGTATAAGGATTTTTCTGCTACCCATCTTTACTGTGATAATTGCGGTATGTCTATGCCGGTAAAGGAAAGGCTTTTGCTTATCCTTCCGGATGGTTATCTTTATGAGTATATCTGTTTAGGTTGCGGTAATTCTGTAGGAGATAAGAAAGTTTCTTTATCAGACGAGGATAAAATTTTATTTTAAGATGTCAGTCACTTTAGAGAAGAAATTAGAGAATTTAGGAAGACTTTCCCAGTTTGATGTTACGGGTATTAGCCGACTATTTAGTTTAAGACCATATTTAAAAAATGCCCCTTTTATCTATCCCGCGGTGGGTTTTAAGGGAAATTGCATAAATTTATTTAAGGTTTTACAGACTAATCTCTGTCGGTATAATTGTTTTTACTGCGCCAATCGTTGGCAGAGAAATTGCTTGCGTTTAAGTTTTTCTCCTAAAGAATTAGCCACTCTTTTTTTAAATTTTTATAAAAAAAGATATGTCCAAGGACTTTTTTTATCCAGTGCCATATACCCTGATCCTAATAAAGCACAGGAGAATATGTATATTACTTTAAGCATTATTCGGAAGCAAGGCTTTAAAGGTTATATCCATAGTGTGATTTTGCCCGGAGTAGATGATAATTTAATAGAAAAAGTAGCCCAACTTTCGGATAGGATTTCTTTAAATTTAGAAGCACCAGATGAAAAATACCTTTTAAGTTTAAGTCCAGATAAAAATTTTAAACAGCAACTTCTAAAAGGATTAGAAAAGATAGCACTTTTAAATAAAGAAAAACCCTTAAAAGCAGGTATAACTACCCAACTGGTTATAGGCGCAGCGGATGAAACAGACAGAGAAATTATTTCTTTAAGTGACTATCTTTATAAAAGATTTAAAATAAGCCGAGTCTATTACAGTGGTTTTGTTCCGGTAAAAGATACGCCTTTAGAGACAAAACCTCAATGTTTGCCTTTAAGAGAGACACGGCTTTATCAGGCAGATTTTTTATTGCGTCACTACGGTTTTAAATTGGAAGAGTTAGTTTTTGATGAGAAAGGAAATTTAATTAAAGAAATTGACCCAAAGCTTTCCTGGGCAAAAAGGCATCCGGAAAAATTTCCTATTGAGATAAATTCTGCCTCGAAAGAACAGCTTCTGCGTATTCCCGGAATAGGTAGGATTTCTGTAGAGCGGATTATTAATTTAAGAAGACATAAAAAATTTTCTTCTTTGGATGAATTAAAGAAAATAGGCGTGGTAGTAAATAAGGCAAGAAACTTTATTACCTTAAAAGGGAAGTTTTATCCTGCTTTAAAAAAGAAAGAAACCAGTTCTATAAAAAAAGAAAAGCAGTTATTTTTATGGGAGGAGCTTTAAGATGAAAAAGGATAATCTTGATTTTGAAATCTCTTTTTATGAAGGACTAATTCAAAAAAAACCGGATTTTTTAGAGGCGCTTTTTCTTTTAGGAGACCTTTATACGAAAAAGGGTTTATACGAAAAAGGCTTAGAGGTCGATAAAAAATTGTTGAAGTTAAGGCCTTATGATCCAACAGTATATTATAATCTTTCCTGCGATTATTCCCTTTTAAAAAGAAAAAATCTTTCCTTAAAAGCATTAAGGAAAGCATTAGAGTTAGGTTTTAAGGATTTCCGTTTAATTGAGAAAGACCCGGATTTAGAGTTTTTACGCAAAGATAAAAGATTTGAACTGCTTATCTTAGAATTTAAGAAGACAATAAAAAGAAAATTTAAATCTTTTAAAAAAATTAAAAGCAAAGATATTTTCTAATACTGAACGAAAATAACGAATTCAACGAAATTAACGAAAATAACAACCAAACGATAATAACGAATTAAATTTTGAATAAATTAGAAAGGATCATTTACTCGTTAGGTACAAGCAACCGCAGTATTGAGGAATTTTTAGAAATACTTAAAGCCTATTCTATAAATTTAGTGGTAGATGTGCGCAGATTCCCCACCTCAAAGTTTGCGCATTTTAAAAAAGAAAATCTAAAAAATTTTCTTTTAAAGGAAAACATAAAATACCTTTATTTAGGGAAAGAATTAGGTGGTTATCGTAATGGGGGCTATGAATCTTATATAAATACTGAAGAATTTAAAAAGGCAATTGAGTTTCTAAAGGAATTGTCTCAAGAAAATACCTTATGTATCATCTGTGCAGAAAAAATTCCTTTTCGATGTCATCGGTGTTTTATTGCGCAGGAATTAGCAAAAGATAAAGAGTTAAAAGTAATCCATATCTTAGAAAAGGGAGAAACTTTTTTATGCAGCCATTATACTTAAAAACCTATAAAGAATCTAAGCTTAAAGAAAAGATAAGGATTTTAAATGCGATGCTTTCCTGTTGTACCCTCTGCCCCCGTCGATGTAAAGTCAATCGGCTTAAAGGAGAAAAAGGATTCTGTCGTGCAGGAAAAGAAGCAAAGGTTTCTTCCGTGTTTGCCCATTTTGGGGAGGAGACCTGCCTTGTAGGTAGATTTGGTTCAGGAACGATATTTTTTTCGCATTGCAATTTAAGATGCGTGTTCTGCCAGAATTATGAGATTAGTCATTTGGAGGAGGGAGAACTGGTAAGTAAAGATGAACTTGCTGATTATATGTTAAAACTTAAGTCTTTAGGATGCCATAACATAAATTTGGTTACGCCCACGCATTTTGTCCCTCAGATTTTAGAAGCTTTAGAGATCGCTATTGAAAAAGGATTAAATCTACCTTTAGTTTATAACTGCGGAGGATACGAATCAGAAGAAGTAATTGAGATTTTAGATGGAATAATCGATATCTATATGCCGGATGTAAAATTTTCTTCGGAAGCAGTTTCAGAAAAATTTTGCCATGCCAAAGATTATTTCAAGAATTTAAAAAAGGTTTTAAAGATAATGCATAAGCAGGTAGGAGACCTAAAGATCGAAAATGGGATTGCTCAGAGGGGTTTACTTATAAGGCATTTAGTTATGCCAGAAGGTTTAGCAGGTACAGAAGAGATTATGGAATTTATTGCTAAAGAGATATCCTTAGATAGTTATATCAATATTATGGCGCAATACCGACCTTATGGTCAAGCTTATAAATTTCCGGAAATTAATCGCAAGATCACTTCTGATGAATACGAAAAAGCAAAAGAAATTGCCCGCTCTTTTGGTTTATATAGATTTGATTAATTCCTTTTATAATTTGAGCGCAGTTAAATCCGAAGGGATAATTACTTTTCCGGAATAGTTCTTCCTTATCTCTTTTATTATCTTGCCAAAATCATATTTTAATTCTCCAGAAAAATGTATGGGGATAAGATTTTTTGTTTTAGATAAATAAGCGATTTTCCCTAAATTTAGACTTGAAGTATGCTTCTGATTAAGCAGGGGATATTTTTTAAAAAATTTTTGTGGTGCAAAGCAATCATGGATTAAAAAATCGCAATTTTTTGCCTCTTTTATAATATTTTCATCAAAAGGACTGTCTCCTGAGATTACTAAAACTTTATCTTTAAATATAATCTTAAGTCCAATAGAATCCTGGGAATGTTTTGTTTTAAAGAAAAAAATAGATAAACTACCAGATTTATAAAAAGGTTGTTTCTTTCTTTTTAAAGGATGAAAAGCCAGTTCGGGATAAAGTTTTTTATCCTTTAAAGAAAATATTTTCTGTAAAATTTTTATTAACTTAATTACTTTTCCTAAGGCATAAATATGGATTTTATTTTTAATTTTATATTGGGAATGGATTAAAGAAACTATACCGTATAGATGATCAGGATGAGAATGGGTGATGATGATATTTTTAATTTTACGGAAATCGATATTTATTTTGTCTAACTTAGAGACCAGACTTCCCGGTGTGTCAATAAGGAGGAGCTCTTTTTTATTTTGAATTAAAAAACTGGTATTGTCTCTTTCTTTTGAGCCAACCGCACCGGATGTGCCTAAGAATATCAATTTAGCCATAGATAAATTATAGCAGAAAATAAACTTAGTAGGTAGTAGAGAGTAGGTAGGATTTAGGGAGTTTAGGGAGTTAGGTGAGTTAGGTAAAGTTAGGGAGTTAGGTGAGTTAGGTGTTTAGGTTTTAAGGTGTTTAGGTATTTAGGTGTTTAGGAAATAAGAAAAGAAAAACTATACGCTAAACGCTATACGCTATTAAATGGTAGGTAGTATGTAGGGATTTTTAATTGACTTAAAATTTTAAAAGAGATAGAATTTATTTTAAAGTAAATAAAAGTTAGGGAGTTAGGTGAGTTAGGAAGTTAGGAAGTAAAAACGAAATTAACGAACTAAACGAAATTAACCAATTATTAATTAACAATTAGGAGGATAAAAATGGAAGAGATGCTTAAAAATATATTCTGGTTAGGCCATGCAAGTTTTAAAATTAAAACTGAAGGATTAGTTATCTATATTGATCCCTATCAAATTAAAGATGATAAAGAAAAAGCAGACCTTATCCTTATTACTCATCCGCATTTTGACCACTGCTCACCTGAAGATATAGAAAAAATTATTAAACCCTCTACGGTTATTGTGGGCTCGCAAAAAGTTAAAGAAGTTTTAGCCAAAAAGAAAAAGGAAGTTAAGGTACTTCTGCCTAAAGAAAAAATTAATCTAAAAGGCATAGAGATTGAAGGGGTAGCTTCCTATAATCTTAATAAGAATTTCCATCCCAAGGAAGAAAATAATTTGGGATTTATAATTAAAATTAAAGATATCAAAATCTATCATGCAGGAGATACAGATTTTATTCCTGAGTTAAAAGACCTTAAAGTAGATATTTGCCTTATACCGGTAGGAGGAACCTATACTATGGATGCCAAAGAGGCAGCGGAGTTAGTCAATACCATTAAGCCAAAGGTAGCCATTCCGATGCATTGGGGAAGTATTGTGGGAAATTATAAGGATGCGGATACATTTCTTAAGTTATGCAAACTTAGAGTAGAAATTAAGAAACCCATCTAAATATGAAAATAATCACCTATCAATTAAATCTAAACACAAAAGGAAAGGGAGATTTAATTGATATTACCGATGAGATCCAGAGGTATTTAGAAAAAACTAAATTATCTTGCGGACAGGTTACGGTATTTGTAGTTGGTTCAACCGCAGCCATCACTACCTTTGAGTATGAGCCTGGGCTTATTAAGGATATTAATGAATTGTATGAGAGACTCATCCCTTCTAATAAATCATACGCCCATGACCAAACCTGGGGTGATGCTAATGGTTTCAGCCACCTGCGTTCTGCTTTACAAGGACCTTCCTTAGTTATCCCCTTTAGTAGCGGTAAACTTCTTTTAGGGACATGGCAGCAGGTAGTTTTAGCAGAGTTTGATATAAGAAATAGACAAAGAAAAATAATTTTACAGTTTATCGGAGAATAAAAGTTAAGTAAGAATTTCTTAATTTTCTTTGACAAAATTTATCTTCTATGTTAAAGTTAAATCTATGATGAAAAGGATAGTTTTCTTTTTTTTAATTATCTGGGTATTTTCTGTAAATTTGGCTTTTCCTTACTGGATATGGACTCCCAAAACCGGCAAATGGGTAAATCCTAAATATGCGGTAAAACCCACACCCAAAGAGCAGTTAGATTTTGCTTTATCTTTATATCAGGAGAATAAATTAAAAGAGGCAAGGGAAGAATTTAAGAAATTGATTAAGTATTTTCCCCGTGCAAAAGAAGCAGCGGAAGCACAGTTCTATTTAGGGCTGATTGAAGAAAAGAGCAACCGATTATACGAGGCATTTTTGG
>Ga0078972_1009505_pt1 | contig 19127 bp, 15 predicted proteins | sample YelNatPaOPGAMG01_FD_67568 | JGI IMG/M metagenome (GOLD analysis project Ga0078972, IMG submission 67568) | Hot spring thermophilic microbial communities from Obsidian Pool, Yellowstone National Park, USA - OP-RAMG-01 (SPADES assembly) (version 2) | ecosystem: Environmental > Aquatic > Thermal...
GGTTAGCGGAATTATTGCTAAATGAAGTTGGCTATGATGGCAACACTCTTAAAAGATTTTTGGACCCTGCTTGCGGTTCAGGCACTTTTCTTGTTTTGGCAATTCAGCGAGCCAAAGAACACGGACAAAAAGAAAAATGGCCTCCGCTCGAAATCGTAAAAAGAATTGTTGCGAACATTTGGGGATTTGATTTGAATCCTTTGGCAGTCATCGCCGCCCGCACCAATTATCTTTTTGCTTTGGGAGATTTGGTAAATGAACTTCAGCAAATTGAAATCCCGATTTATCTAACTGATTCTGTTTTGACTCCCACAAGAACCACTGGAAATCTTTTTGGCGAATTTTTGGAAGTTTCAACTTCTGTTGGCAAATTCCAAGTTCCATCAGAATGGGTGCGGGACGGCGGATTTTTGCTGGCAAAGGCCGCGCCACTTGTAGAAGAAATGGCAAAAAATGAATACTCCGTTGCTGAAGCAATGATAAGATTCAAAAAAGAAGGATTAGTTTCTTCTCGTAATCGCGAAATTGTTGAAAATTTCTATAATCAAATTTTAGAACTTGAAAAACAAAATAAAAATGGAATTTGGGCTCGCTTTTTGAAAAACGCTTTTGCGCCAATGGTTGCCGGCAAATTTGATTTTGTCGTCGGCAATCCGCCGTGGATAAGATGGGATTATTTATCCCAAGAGTATCGTAATGCTACTTTGCAACTCTGGAAAGATTACGGATTATTCTCGCTTAAAGGTTTTCAAACTCGTCTCGGGGGAGGCAAAAAAGATTTTTCAATGCTCTTTGTTTATGCGTCTTCTGATTATTATCTTAAAGAAGGAGCAAAATTAGGATTTCTTATAACCCAAGAGGTTTTCAAATCAAAAGGTGCTGGTGAGGGATTTAGGAGATTTCAGCTTGGTGAGGGCAAATATCTCAAAGTATTAAAAGCCCACGATTTAGTTTCCATCCAACCATTTGAGGGAGCGGCTAATAAAACTGCCGCAATCATTCTCAAAAAAGGAGAGAAAACAGAATATCCGGTTCCTTATATTGTTTGGACCAAGAGAAAGGGTGTTGGGAAAATTGCCACCGATAAATTATTAGATGAAGTTTTGCCGCATTTACAAAAGAAGCGGTATATCGCAAAACCAATAGGGTCAGTTGTTGGCGCGTGGCAAACACAATCAGCAGAAGCTGAAGGATTGGCGGAAGTAGAAGGCAGAAATTATTATAAAGCAATTCTTGGAGCTAATCCGAATCCGTACGGTGTCTTTTGGCTGGAGGTAAAACAAGTATTATCCGACGGGAATATAATAGTTCGAAATCTTACTGAAAAGGGAAGACAGGAAATCCAATCTGTTGAAGAAAGAATTGAATCGGATTTAGTATATCCAGCAATTAGAGGAGCAGATATCCAGAGATGGGGAATCCAACCTAAAATTTATATGTTGGTAGTTCAAGACCCCAAAACTCGCAGGGGTTATTTTGAGGAATTTCTCAAAAATAATTACCCCCGCACTTATGGATATTTGACTAAATTTAAAGAAATTCTTTTAGAACGTCCTTTATATAAAAAATTTTATGCGAGTGTAAAAGCTCCATTTTATAGCCAATTTAGTGTTTCAAAAGAGACGTTTTCGCAATACAAAGTTGTATGGAAAGCTATGTCAAACGATATTTATGCCGCGGTTGTTTCACAAATTAAAACCCCTTTAGGTTTTAAGACCGGAGTCCCACTGCACACGGCTTCATTTTTTTACATTAACAACGAATCCGAAGCCCATTATCTTTGTGCCATCATCAATTCAAAGCCAGTCCGCGATTTCATTAAATCATTTTCTTCCGCTGGTCGGGGTTTTGGCACACCTTCGGTAATGGAGCATGTTGGTATTCCAAAATTTGACCTCAAAAATCCGCTTCACCAAAAACTCGCCGAAATATCCAAAAAATGCCACCAATTAAAATCTGCGGGCAAAGAAAAAGAGATAGAAAAATTAGAAAAGGAAAATGATGAACTGGTGAAAGAACTGTTTGGAATAACACTATAACCCATATTCCCAAATTGTGACGATTATTGAAGTTAAACTTCGATAAAACTTCAATGTAAAAATTTCACCAACTTTCACAGGATTGAAAGAATCCTTTTCTAAGAATCGCATTGATCTTGTTGCTCAATAATAATTTCTCGTGACTTTAACTGAATTGTTCTATAAAATAAGGCAACTAATTTATGAGTGGTGCTTATATCCTAATTCTTTATAATCCAAAGGCACAAAGGATTAAAGTTGGTAAATTAGGCGAGATTCATTTTCCCCGCGGTTATTATTTTTATGTTGGTTCAGGAATGAAAAATCTAAGGCAAAGGGTTAACCGCCACTTCCGAAAAAAGAAAAAGGTCAAATGGCATATTGATTATCTTACCAAAAAGTTCAAGGTAATAAAAGCAAAACTATTCCCATCCAGCCGAAGATTAGAATGCCCAATTGCAAAAATTCTTAGTGCGCGTCTTCGGATGGTAAAAGGTTTTGGTTCCAGTGATTGTAAATGTGAAAGCCATCTATTTTACTAACTGAAGATAAGAAGCCGTGTTGACCGACGGGAACAAGGGATTTAATCACTACTATAAGTCTCTCGTTTTGGATGGGTTATGATTCCATTGCTCTCAATATTGGGTGCGGATAATGGAAAGTCATAATAAGAAAGGTCTTTAATCAATTTAATTGACCGACCGGTTGAATCGGGTTTAGGAATTCCGGGAACTTCTTGATACAAGGGGATGATTTTACCGGTCAGAAAATTGCCGCTGGTGTCTAAATTAACTTTTAGGATTAAAGATAGCCCATTTTCCCTTTTTAAGCAGAACTGGCCATAGGTGCAAAAATTACCTAGGCTATAAGCGATTAGTTTGTTTTTATAAATCTCTAATGCCCGTGGGATATGAGGACCGTGACCCAAAACTAAGTCCGCACCAGAATCAATCACCGAATGGGCAAATTTCACGACATTACCTCTTGGTTCGTCAAGGTAATATTCAAAGGTATCTTTGGTGTGTAGGCTTTTAATCCCTTCGCTACCGCCATGAAATGTTACAATAACAATTGCCGATTGTCGCTTTAGGTCTGCGATAATTCTTTGTGCCTTACGAATATTCAAAAGGTTGTTTGTCAAAGGCGATGTTGAAAAACCAACCACGCTGACTCTTTTGCCCCTTATTGTTAAATCAGCGATATCGCCGACAAATCCAGTATATTTAATGCCCGAACGGTCCAAAACAAGTTTAGTGGTTTTAATCCCAATTTCACCAAAATCACCAATATGGTTGTTGGCTAAATTGAGGACATCAAAGCCCGCCCGAACAAGATTTTTAGCATAATTGGTTGGGGTTGCAAATATGTAATTATGTTCGTTAATTATCTTTTTTGGTGGGATTTCGCTATCACAGAACGGGCTCTCCAAGTTGCCAATAGCGATATCCGAATTAATCAGTTCATCAGCAACTGATTCAAATAGCCTATTACCATCATCGGGTGGCAGAATTGGCACAGGATAGGTTGAACCCATCATAATATCGCCAACCGCTGCAATTGTAATAACGGAATTGGGTTGGGTTGATATGGGTGTAGGGTTGTCTTCATTATCCGCCTTAGGCGGAGATTCGTAGCCGGTATAAACAAGTGGGACGAAAAATAGTAAGAGAAGAACTGCGAAACTGAGTCGGTGCGGATAGTTTCCTTTTGTCATTGGATGACTTGTATATTAATTAAATATAACCGGAAGTCAAGCGTTTTGACCAAAACTTCACTAATTAGATGAACTGCAAAAAGGCAGGGAATAAGATGACTCTTAAAAAATAAAAAAAGAAATATAAAATATTAAAAATACAAACTCAAAGATGTAGAAACAAAAGGAAAAGACTGAACATTTTTAAGTTTTTCATTTGTGTTTTTTATATTTTATTTTTGATTTTTGGTTTTATAGAATGATTTTTTACTTTTCTCTCGTCCCTAATACCTGTCTTGTCCGCCTATGGGGTCAAAAAGTGGATTAGTCGACTACGGCGTAATTATCAAGGATAAAGTTTAATGGATTTACCCAAGAATTAGAGACTTTTACCCCGTAATGGAGATGATAACCAGTGGTCTTGCCACTTCTACCAACAGTGGCAATCACTTCACCGCGCTTGACCAATTCGCCATAACCCTTTCGGATACTTGCGCAGTGTCCGTAAAAGGTGATATAGCCATAGCCGTGGTCAATTTCAATAACCTTGCCATAACCAGGTCTTACCCCAGCAAAACATACCCTGCCATCTGCGGTTGCGACAATCGGTGTTCCAGGCGGTGCGACAATATCTATACCATTATGCATCGCAACCCGACCAGTAAATGGGTCGTGCCGATAGCCGAAACCACTTGATACCCAACCGCCAACCGGCCAAATTGAAGGGGTATGGTTTAAAACATTTTCTTGCTGTTTCAGATACTTTTCAATTTCAGTAAAACTCTGTTTTTGGAATTGACATTGTCGGGTTAATTCAGCGATAGTGTTCTCAATCTCAGTAATTTCCCCATTCTGGTCCGCCCAGTTGACTGAGGCGACACCACCTACACCCATTTCCCGTAACTCTATTGGCACTAACTCCATCGCCGTGGCAACCCTTAACTTAGAGTCAAATTCAGCCAAGTCCATTATCGCCTGTTTCAGTTGGACTAACTCATTCTCAATTGAACTTAACTTCTTATTAAGCAAAACATTTTCTTTTGCTAAAGCCCTTGCTCGGCTCCGTTCTCTAAGTCTTTGATTATACGAGAGAAATGAAGCAACGCCCGACATTAAACAAAGGATAAAAACTCCCAAAATTGCATATAAGAGATAAATTGGCAGGGCGATGCGGAAGACCTTATTCCGCTTCCCCAGTGTAATAAAAAGGTTTACCTGCTCCAACAAATAATACTATACCAAAAAAATGAGGGTTTGTCAAGTCAAAAGTTTATTCCGTTATCCGCCCGAGCCCATTTAGGTAAAGGGTCTCCGCCTTAGGCGGATTGACCAACCGAACTTAATTTTTGAGAATGGAAACCACGGATTGACCCAGATAAACACAGGTTTTGTAGCGTTGGGGCTTGTCCTACATTACTCCAACTTTTTTGAAGTTGACAATTTAAAACTCAAAATTTTCTTGCAGGTCCCAGCCCCCGAACCAGCCTCCTAAGTAGCCTACGGGGCAACCCCCGAGGCAGTCCCCGAGCCTGCTTCCCAGGTTGCCTCCCAGCCCGCTTCCGAAGTCGCCTCTGAGGTCGCTCCCTAACCAACCTCCGAAGCAGTTCTCCAGGCAACCCCCGAAGCAACCTACGAGGCAACTCCCGAAGTCACTCCCCGGGTCGCCTACGGGGTCGCCCCGTAGACGGTACCCCCTCCCAGAGGAAAATTAAATATAAAAATTCAAATATCAAATACTTAGAAGAAATTTCGGTTTGATTTTTATGTGCCTATTAGGCACAATTATGGTGTGCTTGTAAATACGATTTTAAGCAGAGAAATGTAATCTTTTAATCCGCCTAAGGCGGATAACTGGATTCTGTTTTGGGTGTTTTATTCTCTTTGTCCGATAGAGTCTAAAATCCAATCTAAATAGGGTTTTATTCCCCTTTTGAGGTCAATTGCTACTAAGCAAGGGCACTCATAAGGATGGATTTTTGAGAGTTCCTGCTCAATCCTTAGATAATTTTTGGCACTGGTCTTAAAAATCATCCCATACTCTTTACTATGCTCTATCCTACCCTTCCACCAGTAAAGCGAATCAATTGGGAAGATATTGGCACAAGCGATTAACCGTTTTTTTAGAAGATGCCGGGCAATTAACTGGGCTTCTCTTTTCTTACCGACCGTTGAGTACAGGAGCCAAAATTTCATCTGGTTTCTTCTCAGTCGCCTTCTTTTGCTCTAAGAGTATCCTCACCTCGGGCAGTAAAGAGATACCGGTTAGGTCAAGTTTAGCCAGTGCTTGAGTAATTAAATCAATCTTTTGGTTTTGTGACAACCGAGCGTTTAGGATTAGGTAATATCGGTCCTTACATCGGCAAAAACCACCCTGCCCCAACAGTTCATCATAAATCACCTTTATTCCTGCCTGCTTAGCCACTGCCTCAAGATGCAAAAGCAGGTCTTTCTTAGTCATAGCCACCTCCGTTCCTTATACCACCCGATTGTCAGTTTTAACCCTTCCGCCAAACCGAACTGGGGGGAAAATCCCAATTCGTCCCTTATCTTATTAATATTACAGGTCCAACACCGCTGTGTCAACTCTTTAATTTTATCGGGATTGATTATACTTTGTCCTTTGGCGAATTTTGTTAAGAAAAAAGCATAAATCCTGAGCATCGGTTTTGGCACCCGAAATCGGAAAGTTTTAACACCAATCAATCGCTCGGCAATTTCTGCCATCTCATCAAAGGAATAGCAATTGCCATCCGAGACAAAAAAGATTTCACCGGATTTAATATCTTTTTCTAAACAGAGGATTGCCGCGGTTACCACATCTTTGATAAAGATTACTGAAAAATAATCACCCAAGATTGGTCGTATTCCCTTTTTCAGTAACTTAAAATAAGTGAGGGCTTCGCGGTCGCGCGGTCCATAAACAGTTGGTAGCCTTAAGATAACAGTAGGAAATTTTTGGCTATATTCAATCACCAGTTGTTCCGCCTTTAATTTTGTTTCGCCATAAAGACTCACTGGGCGACATTCGTTGGTTTCACTTAAAGGCTTTTCATCATCGGCTGGTCCTGCGGCGGCTAAACTGGAAAAGTAAACCAACCGCAGGAGATTAGGGTTTTGCTCAAGACAGACCGACAGCAGATTTTCGGTCCCCTTTTCGTTAATCTTGGCATAATCTTCTTTGTTTTTGGCTTTGGTTGCACCAGCAGTATGAAAGATATAATCAATATCTTTGACTGCGGGATAAAGTGATTGCCTATCGGTCAACTCGCCATAACATAGTTCAAGCGAAAGCCCAGTAAGGTATTCTAAGTTAGAAGTCTTTCTCACTAAACCGCGCACCGGATAGCCACGGGCTAAGAGTCCTTCAACCAAATGGCTACCAATGAAACCATTGGCACCAGTGACTAAGACCTTGCCCTTCATTTAACCTCAGAAATAAGAGAAGACCCGATTCGGGCGGTGCTACTGCTTTTTCTTATTGGTGTTAATCGGTAGTTATCCACCTGTAGTATTTCGGTTGTCTCCGCCTTTGGCGGATAACAAAGGACCAAGTTTAGGCAGAATCATTGAACGGAACCTTTTCCTACACTCAATCGCTGATTCTTTTGGTCTAACCTCAAAGATTAAATAGGCATCAATATCGGCTAACATCTTAAAATAAGGGATGAAATCAATCTTCCCTTCGCCGATTATATTATGTTCGTCCCATTCACTATTATTGTCATGGATATGACAGTTCTTGATAAATCGCTTGTGGTCAAAAAAGAATTTGATTTCATTTTCGCGCACCGCACCCGAAAAACGATAGATATGCCCAATATCCATCGTTAAAGCCAAATTATCACCTAAGAGTTCATTTAGAATTTGGCTGACGAAGGGATAACGGAAACCGCCAACATTCTCAACACAAGCCGGAATTTTGCCTTGGGCATAATTTTTTATTTCAGTTAGAACCTTTGTAATCTGTTGTTGAAAATAATCAGGATAAATCTCATAGGTTGGCACCTTTTTCCCAGTTATTCCAAAAAAGATGTCGGAGCCTAAATGAAAGGTTAAACACTTAGCCAAAATCTCACTTGACCAGTCAATGATTCTTTTAAATGAATCCAGCGCATAGGTTATCATTCGTTCATCGGGGGCAAAGAACGAAATACCTTCTGGACTATGGAACAAAAGATTGATTGCCTTTATTTTGACCAATTCACAAATCCGCAAGCGTTCGTCTTTGTTTGCTAATTGCTGATAGAAATGGATATTATTAAGGTTTAACTCTAAGGTATTAAATCCTTGGTCTTGGGCAAAGTTTATCGCTTCAATTATATTATCAAAGTCAAAGAGAATCTGTAAGCCGATTCGGGCTTGTAACTTATCTAATAAATCCATCTTTCCATTATAAAATGGTTTTGTCCCTTGTCAATTAATATAAGAACTCGGAAAATACTCAACCATCCACCTGAGGCGGATTTGCTTCGTTTCTCTCGGCAAACGCTCCGCGTTGAGATGAGAATTCTTTCTTATCTCCCCAAAAAGATTTTTTTAAAACCTATGGAGTTTGTCGAATCGACCCTGTATAGGTGAGAGACTCGATTCGGTAGAAACAAAATCCCGCAAATTTCTCTTTTGTCTCTGCAGTTAAAAATGGCGGAGGACCCAATTTGGGTTATTTTACAATCACAAATGTTAAAACGGATTGTTGATAACGACCGATATAAATTCCACTCGGTAATAAATGTTCGCTAACAAATAGCGTATTGTCTTTTCGCACCGGAATCCGTGCTATTAGATTCCCACAACTATTGTAAACATAAACTTCCCGGCACCCTTGTCTGCCTAAGGCGGATAGTTTTAATTGAATTGGCGGATGAATGATAAAGGAACCGCGATGCTTGAGTTTAAGCATTTTGCTGTTTTTGTTTTCACATAAACCAGTAAACGGTGCACTATGGAGGCAATAAACCTGTTGCGAATCAATATTGGCACCAGAAACCACCAAGCAGTGTCCACGATGGCAATTATCAATGACCAATGCCCCATAACTGGTTTGGCCATCTGGCCTAATACCCGAATTGAACCAATGACCCAAGTAATTAGAACAATGGTAGATTTCTTCAGTTAGAATATTTCCGCTAACCCGCTCCCAAGTAATATGGACAAAATTGGAATCCATTGCAAAACCGCGCAAAGTGGCACTGGCATCAGCGGTCATTAATTGATAGGGTTCCCAATTCGGCGAATTGGCTGGTCGGTGTAGATAACAGGTTCGGAACGGGAATCCCCAACCGTCGTTGCCACTGGCAACCAAGAAAAGTTCGCCATTCCGTTTTGCCGCAAGTGCTGAACTGAAATCGTTGGCATTGACTGTGTAAAGAATCTCATAAAGCCAAGTTGTGTCGCCAAAAGGATTTTCGGCGTGGTGAATATGATAATCACCATAATTTCCGCCGCGATAACTGATATGCGGAATACCTTCAGGCTCAAGGGCAATATAAGGTGCCGCACCTAACCCAAAATCACCCAGTTGACTGCCATAAAGGATTTCCTTTCGCCAACTGCCTGATGAATAGATACCATAGGCAATACGGTATTCACCCAAAGAATCAATTGTAATCCAGGCGATATGGGCTTGGTTACCTTTGACCGCGATGGTCGGCGACCAGTCATAGACATCATTCGTCGTCAGCTGAATTCTTTCCCAATTACCGGTTTGATTGGTGGCATAAAAAAGTTCAGGATAGGTGCTAAGAGTCCGAGTATAAGCGATATGAACCCGTCCCGAATTAACTTCTACCCCAAGCACCGGGTCGTTATTCGTTGAGTCTGCCACCAACTCCGAAGCGGTCCAATTAGAATCGGGTGCCTTGTGCGAATAGAATATACAATTTATTCCCGAACCGGTTCTTTCCGTCCATATCGCATGGAGTGTTTGATTATCATCAATTGCTAAAGCCTGCATCGTGATTGCCTTGCGAGTAATTGAGGCAGTCAGTGTATCAATACTGGTCGTTACCCATTGGGCAAAACTAATTGAACATAAGATTAAGACCGTCAACAGTCTACCGTGAACCGTTAACCGTGAACGGATAACGAATAAGTGCCTGGTCAATATTTCCGTAAACTTTTGTTTCATCTGTACTTTTGAAATATTTCAATTTTCGAATTACTTCTGCTTTCCATAACAAGAAGAAAATTGTCTTCGTGGTCTTTCAAGTCCGCCTTGGGCGGAATACTGAATTATTGACCACGCCCATAAAAATATTAAATAAACTGGTCATTAAGTCAATAGAGAAGGTAAAATTCAGTATCCTTCGAAGTCGATTTACCGATTAAATCAAACGAATTTTCTTTTTCGGTAGTTGGCGACCTTTCCAAATTGTTCTGCCCAAAATAGTCATCGTCATTGACCGCAAACCGATGAATAGCGTAATCGTGATAATTACGGGATAAAGCAAAAATAAATAAATGGGAAAACTGAACTTTAATGAAGTTAGTAGCCATAAAAACGAAGTCGCAATGATTGAACCAACTGCATAGCAAAACTGGTCATTGTATCGATTTGCGATTATATGAATGGTAATAGCAACTAAAGGATACCAGGTGATTAACGCCAACCAGAGCCAAACAAACAGCGCCACCAGTAATTGGTAACCAAAAAGGGCAAAGTAATTTTTGGTGAAGCCTTGGAGCGCTTCGGAAAAATTTTGATACATCCGACAATACACCAGTCGGGAGGCATCAACCAGGCGCCAACGGTAGCCATTCTTTTTAATTAATTTACCAAGTTCAATATCTTCTACTGCATTATTCCTAATTGCAGCATGCCCACCAATCTGTTCATATACCTTTTTACGAAAGAACATAAACTTACCATTCGCTGCCGAAAAAGCAGTGGATTTTGGTAGTGTATAGGCAACAACTAATGGTAGAAAAGTAAAAATACTATAGGTTGGGAATGGAATTGTAATCATCTCACCAAAAGTAACGACTTCATTACGAACGATGGCAGTTAAAAGGTCTACCTTATTTGCTTCCATTGCATCAACGGCATAGGCAATCGTTGACGGATGATGAATCGTATCGGCATCAGTAAAAAAAATTAACTCCCCACTTGCTTCGCTGGCAAGTTGTTGACACGCCCAGGATTTCCCAGTCCAATTCGCGGGCAAGGGCTTACCCTCAATGATGCGTAAATGTCGGGATTGAATATTTTTTAGAATTTCTTTAGTTTGGTCAATTGAATTATCATCCAGCACGATGACTTCGAAGTTATCGTAATTTTGTTGCAGTAGTGAGTTAATACAATTTTTAATCGTTTTTTCTTCATTGCGCGCTGGAACTAAGATTGATATTTTGGGTTGTCTTTTTGCTTTGGGAAATTTCCCTAACCGTTTGATTAAAAAGGCATTGGTAATAGCGATTAACACTTGGACCAATAAAAAAATCATTATGCGTAATAAATCAACAAAGACAAAAGAAAAAATTTTCATAGTCCTATTATTTTTTTAATGTCAAACCCCGCCAATGTTTTATCACTAATATTAAAATGTTCAAGCCGAATATGAAAAATAACTCCAGACTCGGCATACGAAAAAGGATATAAATCAGCAAACTCCCCATTCCAATTAAAACTACCCAAGCATCGTTTTTAATTTTCAAGACAAACTTGAGAAAAAGAAATGTTATGCCCAATAAAGTAGGACATTCCCATAAAGTTAAACCAGACCAAATACCAAAGGTAACAGCAATTGATTTACCGCCGTGAAATTTTAAAAACGGCGAAAAAGCATGACCAAGGACCGGCGCAATTACAATCGGAACTGCTCTCCAATCGTTAATACCTAAATTTCGTGTGACAAATAAAACTGGTAGAAACCCTTTAAGGTAATCAAGAAAGAGCCCGGGAATTCCAATTAGCCAACCGCCCGCTTTAAAGGCATTGATTGCCCCCGGGTTTGAATCGCCATAATTGCGGACATCTAATCCCTTCATCTTACCAAGCCAGAAGGAAAACATCAATGAGCCAATAAGATAACAAGATAAAGTTAGTAAAATTGTCTCAAGCACAACAATTCCTTTACTTTAATTCAAAAACATCAATCCCTTGATTAAATTGGTAATTATAATATTCTTCCTGAATATAAATATTCCTTTTATATAAAGTTGCAATTATTTTAACTACAATCTCCATTTCCAGAGAAAATTTATTCGGCAACCAGAAACTATTTTGTTTTGAATAGTCAATTTGAATTTTAAAATTTCGCAAAATCGCCGGGAGTTTAACAGGAACAAAATTTAATTGAATAACATTAGTGTCTTGTTTTAAAATATAGGCAAATCCTTGAACCAAACCAGCTTTTTGCCTCTTCGGTTTAAATCCGATTTTCCAAACCTTACCCGTATCATAATTAATACTGTCGGAAAGGTAATAATTATAATATGCGCTAAATTTAGGGTTAAAAGGGAGCTTGGTGTTCTTTATCATCTTTTCGTATTTACGCCATTCCCTGATATTTTTCTCCATTTCCGCAGGATTTAGTCGGCGATTATTTTCTATCATAGCCAAGAATTTATGTTGCTGGTTTTCAAATTCTTGCATAAAGACCCTCCGCCAGGCTTTTATGCTCTTTTCGATTTTATTATTATCTTTTGTTTCAAGATAAGTGTAGTAAACATCAAAAGTTACATCAGAAATTTCTCGGTTCATTTTTTCTTGCTTCTGAAAAATACCATCAAGGATTAAATTTAATTCATCATTTGCAATTAAGGCTTTGAAGAAAATAGCCAGTAACAATACCAAAGAAAAAAATTTTTCCCTACTTTTAGACATTAATTAAAAAGAAGATACTCAAATCGTTAGGTTTGTCAATTACCAGTTAAAAATACTACGAACTGAGAATGAATCTATGAATATTAAACTAGGTTTAGAACCCAAAAAGTGTCTGAGGCACAAAGTCTCTAAAATCTAAATACTTATATTCACGGAAGAATTATTGACAATAGCCATTTTTTCAATATATTATAAGGGTGCGTCAAGAATCGAATATTGTTCCAGTTTATATTGAGGACGAGGTAAAAAAGTCCTATCTTGATTATGCGATGTCGGTCATCATCGGCCGTGCCTTGCCCGATGTCCGTGACGGTCTAAAACCTGCCCAACGGCGCATCCTTTATTCAATGTATGAACTCGGGCTTTTTTACAATCGCCCATTCAAAAAATCCGCCACTGTGGTTGGTGATGTCTTAGGTAAGTATCACCCGCATGGCGATATGGCAGTTTATGATACCTTGGTGCGAATGGCACAGGATTTCTCCTTACGCTATCCTTTAATTGATGGTCAGGGTAATTTCGGTTCAATTGATGGCGATGCTGCTGCCGCCTATCGTTATACCGAAGCCCGCCTTCCCCCATTGGCGGAAGAACTTTTACACGACTTAGAAAAAGATACGGTTGACTTTGTGCCTAATTTTGATGGTCGGTTAAAAGAGCCACGCGTTTTGCCAGCATCGTTTCCTAATCTTTTGGCTAACGGCTCGGCTGGAATTGCAGTTGGGATGGCGACCAATATCCCGCCCCACAACTTCGCCGAATTGGTCAATGGGTTAGTAGCATTAATTGATAATCCGAAATTAACGATTGATGAACTGGCTAAATATATTAAAGGTCCGGATTTCCCCACCGGGGCAACAATCGTTGGCCGGGATGGTATCTTAGAGGCTTACCGAACCGGTCGGGGCAAGATTGTCCTGCGCGGTAAGGTTCGGTTTGAAGAGGTAAAGGCGGGCCGCGACCGCTTAGTAATTTATGAAATCCCTTATCAAATCAACAAGACCTCACTTTTGGAACGGATTGCGGAATTGGTTCGGGAAAAGAAGATTAATGATATCGCCGACCTGCGCGACGAATCCGACCGGGAGGGTATGCGAATCGTTTTGGAATTAAAACGGGATGCAAATAAGGAATTAATTCTCAATCAACTTTATCAATATACGGAGTTACAATCAACCTATGGTATTATCTTTCTGGTCTTAGTTGATAATGTCCCAAAAGTCCTTAATCTCAAAGAACTCTGCGAGCAATTCCTTGAATTTCGTTATAATACCGTGTTCCGACGCACCAAATACGAATTAAAACAAGCCGAGGACAAAGCCCATATTCTGGAGGGATTAAAAATCGCATTAGCCAATATTGATAAAGTTATTGAGTTAATCAAAAAATCAAAAGATACCGAAATCGCCAAACAAGGATTGATGACCCGATTCAAATTGAGTGCGCTGCAAGCCCAGGCAATCCTGGATATGAAATTGGCACGATTAACCAACTTAGAACGAACCAAAATTGAAGAGGAATATTTAGAATTAATAAAACTGATTGCCAAACTAAAGAGTTTACTTGCCTCGCGGCGGGCAATTATGGAATTGATTAAGGAAGAACTTTTGGCTTTAAAGAAGCGATTCGGCGATGAACGGAAGACGGAAATTGTCCCGGGTAAAGTTGAAGAATTATCAATTGAAGATTTAATTGCTGAAGAAGATGTCGTGGTTACGATTACGCATCGGGGTTATATCAAACGGATGGCGGTATCGGCTTACCGACGGCAATCGCGCGGCGGGGTGGGTAGGGCCGGTATCGAAGTATCCGAGGAGGACTTTGCCGAAGGTTTAATCACCTGTGCAACCCATGACTATATAATGTTCTTTACCGATAAAGGGCGATGCTATTGGCTAAAGGTCTATGAGATTCCTGAAGGTTCGTATCAGGCAAAAGGACGTCCAATCGTTAACCTCTTGTCCATTGCCAAGGATGAGAAGATAACTTCGTTCTTGCCGGTAAAAGAATTTGAACCCAAAGCCTATGTCTTTATGGTGACGAAATTGGGTAGAGTAAAGAAGACCTCTTTAGCCGAATTCTCCAATCCCAGAAAGACCGGTATCATCGCCATCTCTTTATCCCCCAAAGATGAGTTGATTGATACCTTTATCACCTCGGGCAAGGATGAAGTGATTTTACTTACCCGTCTGGGTTATGCCCAAAAATTTTCCGAGAAAGATGTCCGGGCAATGGGCAGAACCGCTGCTGGTGTAAAGGGAATTAGTCTACGACCAAAGGACGAAGTGATTGCCGGTGTCGTGGTAAAAGAAGATGAATCGTTATTGACCATTTACGAACGAGGCTATGGCAAGCGGACCGAATACAATTCCTTCCCGAAACGCAAAAGAGGTGGCAAAGGCGTAATTGCTGGTAAGATTGTAGAAAAGGCCGGTCCGTTAGTTAAAGCCTTGGGTGTTAAAGAAAAGGATGAGGTGATTTTAATCACCAAATCCGGCCAGGTGCTAAGATTAAAAATTGCTGATGTCAGAAAACAAAGTCGCCACAGCGTCGGTGTTAAATTGATTGCGGTTAAAGAAGATGATACCGTGGTTGACGGCGGCAGAATCGCCTCCGAATAATCTGTCTTAAGCGGAAAGCGACGACGGGCCCAAATGGGGTTAAATATGTATAATGTTTAGGATACCCGAATCGGGCAACTTTTCCCTATCACCTAATTCCTGCCATATCGGGCTGTAGGGCAAGACAGAAGCCTTGCTTTGAGAACCTGATTCAGGCAATCCGCCTCAGGCAGAACTAACATTCTCGGTGTTTACAACTTCTTTATTTTAGTTATATTTAATTATGACAATAAAACATTTCAAAGATGTAAGACCCGAGCCGGTGACAACGGCAGGGGCAACTAAAACAACCATTAGATGGTTGATTACCAAAAAGGATGGTGCCAGTGGTTATGCGATGCGGTTATTTGAGATTGAGCCGGGTGGAATGATACCTTCGCATACCCATGATTTTGAACAGCACGAGATTTTCGTTTTAGAGGGGACAGCCAGAGTCACAAGCGGTGGCAAAGAATTCAGGGTTAACAAGGGCGATGTGTTATTCGTCCCGGTCGGAGAAGCACACAGTTACATAAATGACGGCAAAGAACCATTTAAATTTATTTGTGTAATACCAGTAAAATAATACCTGAGTTCAGGATCGGGCAAAACCCCCTAAACCACGAGATGGGTTATTCAGGTCTCGCACCGTATTTAAACTAAGACCCAATGTCAAAATCCAATTGCCAAATATTAGTAATTTTTTCTGCAACCGGCTTTAACAGAAGAAAATTTATTGATATAAGTTAAACGGAGCAGAAAACATTGGCAAGTTGAAATAAAAATATTGTTGACAGAAAGAGACTTTTAAGGATAATGAAGTAAAGATGAAGGTTAATAAAATCAAAAACGGCAGTGACGAAGAACCAAAAATGGCATTCTCGCAAATGATGAAAAATGCGGGGTTTTGTAATTTCCGAACACTCACAAACCAACAAAAGAAAGTAAATACATGAGAAACATTTTATGGAACAAAATTTCAGACATAGGGTGGTATATCCGAACCAAGTTCGGATACAAACGAGTTAGGCGAAATTTAACTTTAATGAGGCAATGATATGAACCAAGAATTGGCAAATGTTATAAGAATATATTCAACGGGTAGCCACCAAGAATTGAGCAGTTATCTTATAGGTAAGTCAAAAGATACGCTTATTGGAATATTGGTTGACTTGCTTACAATGTATATAAATGACAAGAATTCATCTACAATAAGAGAGTTTATAACCGTTACGTTAGCTGGATACACGCATAAAGAGGGTAAAATAGGATATAACGGTTTTAAGCAAGATAGTTTCGTCTCAGGAAGAACTATAAAATGTGAAGCAAAACCAAAAAATTTTAATACTGAGGAATTTGAAAAATATAAAAGAGGTGAAAGAAAGACAGGTCCAACAAAATTAAATGGCGGAGGGAATTTTACAGATTATACTCCTGCCAGATTGCAAAAAGATAAACAAGAAAAAGATTTGAATATGTTAGTAAGCGGATTTGTAGACGGCAAACTAATTTATATTATTGAGTTTCCTTTTAATTCTCCTGATTTTGTGAAAAACCTGGAGATAAAAATACAGAAATGGCGAAGAAAATTAAAGGGAAGTAAAAGCATAACAGGACAATTCCTAAGAAGTGCAGATTTTGATTACAAGGATTATATTGAAAGTCCCAAATTGGAGATTAAATATATTCTACCAAAAGAGGAGTTGGTAAAATACAGAGATTATATTTCTAAAGGCTTTTACGAATTTCTGGAAGGTAAGGCAAAATGAATCAAAATAAGTTTTTAAATAAAATAATTCAGGGCGATACTTTAACAGTTTTGAGAACCTTACCAGATGAAATTGTTGATGTTGGCGTAACATCGCCGCCTTATAATAAAGGAGAAAATAAGAAAGGATGGCTTGTAAAAAATGTAAAATACTCGGAAGCAACAGATAAATTACCTGAAGAAGAATATCAAAAAAATCAAATTGACGTTCTAAACGAAATTTTTAGAATTACTAAACCTGGCGGGTCATTTTTTTACAATCATAAAATAAGATGGGAAAAGGGAGTAATGCTTCATCCGATGGATTGGCTGAGAAAGACAAAATGGTTAATCAGACAGGAAATAATCTGGGATAGAATGATTGCGGCAAATATTAGGGGATGGAGATTCTGGCAGGTAGAGGAGAGAATATATTGGCTTTATAAACCAAAAGGAAGAAAACTAATAGGAGAGGAACTGAAGCCAAAGCACGCATTATTGACATCAATTTGGCGATTCCCGCCCGAACAAAAGAATCCTCATCCGGCACCTTTTCCATTAGCATTGCCAATTAGAGCAATTTATTCTGTTATGGATGTAACAAAAGGAGTAGTGATTGACCCTTACTGTGGAAGTGGAACAACTTTGGTTGCTGCAAGGATATTGGAACAGAATTATATAGGTATAGAAATTTCTAAAGAATATATTGAATTTGCTGAAAACAGATTAAAGAATTATGAAAATGAATTAAAATTTGCCAGAGAAGAAATGAATAAACATGCTGTTTTGAAAACTTTTAAGGAAAGAAAAGAAAAAGGTGAATTTACAGGGAGATATGGCCCACAGAATAAGAAAGACAAAATTATAACCGATGAGCAGATAGAGATGGATTTGTTTTACTATATGAAAAATGAAAAAAGCTAAACTTCGCCTAACAGCGGATAAAAGGCTTCGGTACTTCGCACCTTCGCCAAATTCCTCGCTATGCTCGGAACATCAGATATACCCTAACCGTTATCCGAGACCTTATGAGGAGAAAATTATCATGACCCTTGTCGAAAAATATAAAACATATAGGAAGACCGCCAAGGAGTTAAATCATAAAATAATGGATTCGTGTCTCGAGCATGATGTATTGATGGAATCGGCAAGGTTACTTGGTACTGTTCGTGAGGATACCTTGATATTTGATAGCGAGGATGAAACAAGTGTCTTAATGGATTTTGCGCTTAACGAATATAAAGTGAATAATAAGAATACTATTGAGATTTATCGAGAGAAAATAGGCTGGCAAAATGAGATAGAGAAGGAAATATTGGATGCTTTACTCTCATCGTACACTTCTCTGTTCAAGGTTGCTTCTATCACTGAAGCAGAAAATACGATACTCTTGAATGACATTTTGAACAAAAAAGATGACATAAAGCTAATAGACATTGCATTTAGTGAAAGCGCTGTTCCGGGATTATTATTGTTTATTAGACTTGTTCCGTTTAAAGATTTCAATATGACTTCCGGAGTATCTTTTGTTTTTCACGGTCAGTTAGAAAATTATCTTCTTAGGAAATATAAGAAACTAAGTAAGAAGGTCAAATCGGATAGTGATTCAATAAAGCGATTTATTGCCTTTTTTAGACTGAATAAAACTGATGGCATCGAAGTAAGATACGAATAAAAAGGTTTTGTCTAACAGAGTGTATCTGGCTTCGAGCCTTTGGCACTCCGCCAAAATTTGCTCCGCTATCACTCCGCAAACTTCAGATACACCCAAAACGTTAGCCGTAATTTGAACCGAATCTCGTGGGCAGAATAGATATTCATCAAAGAGCAGAGAAAATATTTGAGGTGTTTAGCAAAAATTTTTATAAAAGCCAGCCCCCGAATCTGCCTCCCAGGTAGTCTACGGGGCAACCCCCGAGGCAGTCCCCGAGGCTGCTTCCCAGGTTGCCTCCCAGGCCGCTTCCGAAGTTGTCTACGAGGTCGCTCCCCAACCAGCCTCCGAAGCAGTTCCCGAGGTAACCCCCGAAGCAACCTACGGGGCAACTCCCGAAGCCACTCCCCAGGTCGCCTACGGGGTCACCCCCTAAGCGGTACCCCCTCCCAAAGGAAAATTAAATATAAAAAATCAAATATCAAATACTTAGAAGAAAATATTGCTTGATTTTAAGTATATTGGGAGTATACTTTATATGATAAAGTATGTCTCGAAAAACATCTATCTTAGATAAAGAAATCGCTGACCTTT
>Ga0078972_1000907_pt1 | contig 19123 bp, 18 predicted proteins | sample YelNatPaOPGAMG01_FD_67568 | JGI IMG/M metagenome (GOLD analysis project Ga0078972, IMG submission 67568) | Hot spring thermophilic microbial communities from Obsidian Pool, Yellowstone National Park, USA - OP-RAMG-01 (SPADES assembly) (version 2) | ecosystem: Environmental > Aquatic > Thermal...
GCAGCCTCGGTCCCGTAGAGATCCACCTTCACCCTAGCCCTGTGCAGCACTTTATCGACGCACAGCTCCTCGCTCCCCTCCACCATGGGGCTTAAATCAGCCTCCCCTGGGATGAATATCTTCTTCATGCCCATCGATACCAGCACGCTTTCGAGGTCGAGGGGGCCGCTATCTATATCGAACTTCGGTAATGATAGGTCTATATCACTCTCAGACGAGTTGAAGAGCTTCTCGAATATCTCCAGCAGCTTCTCCCTCCCCATGCCACCCAAGAATCCTTTCAGATCGCCCTTAGGCATGAGGACGACGAACTTGACATCAGTACCACTATAACTGAGGGCCAGAGCTACGTAATCCCCAGCATCTAAGTAATTGGCCTTAACTCGGCCCCTGAGATAGTCAGCTGTCTCAATGCCATCAGGGGAGTGGAAATCCCCCTTCTCAACTCTCTCGAACGGAATCGTCCAGTTCGCCTTGAAGTAGATCGTATTCACTAGCACTACCACAGCTCTAGGATCCAGTTCATCGACTACCTTATCTATCAGCCCGTTAGTTCTATTGAAGATCCATCCATTTATCCTGGGCACGGCATCAGCTGGATCTCTGAAGCTGAGCACTTCAGCTAAGTAGTATTTTCTGACGACCTCCAGATATTTCTCACTGACCGGGAATCCCTCCTTCACCCATACGCTGTCAGCTACCTCAGCCCTCGCCCCTCTCTCGACACCCGTGAACCTCTCGATGCTCGCGTTGAACCAATTTCTAGCTTCATCCAGGGAGGAGATCCTCATCGCTCTCATGAGCTCGTCCTTAGTATCGCCTCCAGCACCTTCTGTCAGCATGAGAAGGGCGATGTAGACGCTATATGGGGAAATAGCTGTGTTCCTCTCCCCTAGCCCTATCCTGGAGGTGAGGTCCATTGAGAAATCCGTGTAAGAATCGAGGGGACTCGCCACAACGAAGCCGGGCTTCCTCTCATATAGCACTAGTGCACCCATGATGAGGAGCAGAAGAGCTGCTAAAAACTTGATCGAATTCCTACTCAGCCTCTCACCCGGTGATCTGCCAACGCAGCGATATAACGGTTCCCATTTCCTTCGATGGGCTCCGAACTTAATGAGAGGAACGCTAGTTTCTACATGAAAAAAGTCTATCGATCGCTCCAATCATGCATTCCGAGTATCGCTTGCTTCAGCCATAATCTCCAATGTATGCTCGAATCCCCGAGAATTTGGATCCCTCTTCAAGCATCTCTCACTCAGATTTAATCCCGTAAATCTCGCTCGGTACTGATTTAAATAGGAGGTGATCTTACTGAGGGATTATGATAGAGCTGGGAGAGGACGCTAGAGCCCTCGGGATCTCGATAGCCTTCTCGAGAGCGAGAGGCGTGGAGGTGAGGGGATCCGGGAGTAAGGTTATAGAGCTGGCTGTTGAGGAGGTCAGGAGGAAGTACACTCTGGAGAGCTTGAAGGAGGATCCTGTAGTCAGGGCATACAGGGACTTCTACTGGAGGATAGGAATAGATCCAACTAAGGTGAGGCCCAGCAGCGAAGCCCTAGTCAGGAGGATCCTTAAGGAAGGTTTGCCATCTATAAATAGCATCGTCGACTCCGGAAATGCGGCTAGCGCGATCACATTGGTGCCAATAGGCCTCTACGATCTGGGGAAAGTGAGGGGGAAGCTGGAGCTGAGGTTAGCCAGGCCTGGGGAGATCTTCAAGCCGATAGGAGGGGGTGAGAAGGTCCTGTCCGGAGGGGAGCCTGTCCTAGCTGATGAGGATGGCCCTATCTTCCTCTACCCTCACAGGGATAGTGTGAGGACCATGATAACTCAGGGAACGAGGGAAGTCCTCATAGTGGCCGCTGGAGTTCCTGGTGTAGATGCCTCCCTGCTCAGGAGAGCCGCCTCCCTCACCCTGGAGTTCATACTGGAGACATCAGGGGGAGAGGGGGAGGAGGTGAGGGTCATCTTCTGAAGTTTTATTATCCGCTCGCCCTCCTCACTTTATACTCCATGTCTATTCCCTTATCCCTCCTATCATCGATCCTCACAGCGGTCACGATCCTCATGACCCCCAGTCTGTTGAGCTCATCGTGTATATCTTGGAGGAGTTCCCCGAGCTCCTTAAAGCTGGATATCTCGATTGAAGTCCCCATGGGCCCTACCCAGTGCTTCAATCCCCTCCTCTTTATCACCTCCACCACTCTCCTTATGTAATCCCCGACGCTAGGGGAGCTGGTGCCTATCGGATCCACAGCTATCTCGACTATGAGCATACTATTACCTGATACCCTCAAATAAAATTCGATCGCATGTACCTTTTTAATCGTTGTGAGATGAGCTCACTCGATGGTAAGCAGGGTGGAGATAGCGAGGATCCTCGAGGGCTACTCAGGGCGGGAGCTGACAATAGGTGTCCTTGGGACCCATTCCGCCCTAGAAGTAAGTAGAGGCGCGAAGGACGAGGGTTTCAGGACGCTAGTCATATGCCAGAGGGGAAGGGAGAGGACTTACTCGAGGTACTACATCTCAAGGGAGAGGTTCGGTAGGAGAGTCGGGATAATCGATGAGGTGATCGTCCTCGATAAGTTCCGGGATATCGTGAATGAGGAAGTGCAGGAGGAGATAAGGGAGAGGAACACTATCTTAGTGCCCCATAGAGGCCTTTGCGTATACGTAGGTTATGAAGCTATAGAGAACTCGCTTTACATACCTATATTCGGGAACAGGTACTTGCTCAGGGTTGAGGAGAGAGGGGGCGAGCTCAATCAGTACGAATTGCTCGAGAGGGCCGGTATACCCCACCCCAGGATATTCAAGGACCCTGATGAGATAGACGGGCCAGCTATAGTCAAAGTATCCGAAGCGGCTAGAGGCTATGAGAGAGCTTTCTTCATAGTATCCTCTCCTAGAGAGTTCGAAGAGAGGTCCAGGGAGCTTTTAGAGAGGGGTTTGATAAAAAAGGAAGCTTTAGATGAAGCTGTCATAGAGGAGCTATTGATAGGGGCCTATTTCAACTTCAACTTCTTCTACTCACCTCTGGATGGTGAGATAGAGCTCCTAGGGATCGATATGAGGAGGCAGACTAATATAGATGGTATAGTGAGGCTGCCCGCTACACAGCAGCTCGAAGCTTTGAGGTATCTTGAGGTGAGGAATATAGAGGTGGGGCACGTGGCTTGCACGATAAGGGAGTCGCTCTTGGAGGGAGCTTTCGAACTAGCTGAGAGATTTGTGAGAGCGGCGAGAGAGCTATGCCCACCTGGAGTGATAGGTCCTTTCGCTCTCCAAAGCGTGGTAATCCCCGGCCCGCCTCATGAGGATATAGTAGTTTACGATGTGAGCGTCAGGGTCCCTGGATCCCCTGGGATAAAGTTCACCCCCTACTCAGAGGACCTCTGGGGGGTTCAGATGAGCGTGGGTAGGAGGATCGCCCTTGAGATAAGGGAAGCGTTGAAGAGAGGTATGCTGGAGGAGGTAGTGACATGATACCTAGGGAGAGGATACTCAGTGTCCTATCGAAGTACGATGAGTCCGACGTGAAGATAGGTACTATATGCTCCCACTCCTCCCTTCAGATATTCAATGGAGCGCGGAGAGAAGGTCTCAGAAGCGTCGGTATAGTTCTGAGGGAGAATAAGCCCTATTATGAGAGCTTCCCGAGGGCATCGCCAGATATATTCATTGAAGTCGATAGTTACGGAGATCTGCTGAGCGAAGAGACTCAGGAGGAGCTCATCTCTGAGAACGTCATAATGATACCTCACGGATCTTTCGTAGAATACGTAGGGAGTGAGAACATACTGGAGAGATTCAGAGTGCCCATGTTCGGCAATAGATTGACGCTCTACTGGGAGGGGGATAGGAGGAGGCAGAGGAAATGGCTGGAGGATGCGGGCGTACCGACTCCGAGAATATATAGGAGTCCTGAGGATATAGATAGGCCTGTGATAGTCAAGCTACATGGAGCTAAGGGTGGAAAGGGATATTTCAAAGCCTCAAGCCCTGAGGAATTCTACGAAAAGTTCAGTGAGCTCAAGGAGAGGGGTTTAGTTGGGAGTCTCGAGGATGTCGTGATAGAGGAATTCATAGTCGGGGTGAGGTTCTACCCGCACTTCTTCTTCAGCCCGATCGAGGGGGAGAATATAGCAGATTTAGAGGGGGGGAGACTTGAGTTATTGGGGATAGATCGCCGTCTTGAGGTTATCGATGAGATACATAGGGGCTTACCCGATCTCATGGAGGATTTCATGGACTATACCGTCACCGGCAACATACCCGTGATCGTGAGGGAGAAATATCTAGTTGATTTGCTGAGAGATGCTGTTAAGATAATTTCCTCGTCGAGGAGGCTCTTCTATCCCGGCTTGATAGGTCCGTTCTGCATGGAGATGATATATAATCCCTCCAGGGGCTTCATCACATTCGAGGTATCCGCTAGGATAGTAGCTGGGACGAACCTCTACACCGATGGCTCACCTTACTCTTACTATTACTACGATGAGCCTATGTCCATGGGTAGGAGGATAGCTAGAGAGATAAAAGAAGCCGTGAAGTCGGGTTCTCTTCATAAAATAATTTATTAAATTATCGGACGGGACGGGGAGAAATCTTCCCGAGACCGGAGATGAAAAGCGCCTTACATGATCTTGTTAATTTTCTAGGTACCTGTCAGTCAATTTTATATAAATGATGTAAGAGCTCATCATATGAGTCAGGAGAGCCCTGCTGTGTTCAGGAGACCGGATGCACTCACAGCAGTAACATATATGGCCGTTTCATCAGCCGTCACAGCTATCGGATTCCTATTAACGGCTCCTATACCTCTCATCCCCGGAGCTATACACTGGCGTGTCTTAGCATTCCTACCTTGCGTCTTCGGTATACTTTATGGCCCCATCACGGGATTCGTGGCCGGAGCCCTCGGTAACACGCTCTGGGCCATAATAGGTGGGTACTTCAACCCCGCAACGCCTATCTTCGACTTGATAGGGGTTGGTTTGACGGGTTTGATTCCGGGGTACTTCTGCAAGCCGAATGACTCTTTATCCAAGAGGGGATTGCTGAAGGTGGCTTTAGTCAGCTTGATCTCAGGTATTGTAATGGTACCGATAGTCGCTATAGGGTTCGATCTCGTGGGCGTGGCCCCATTCGGAGCGGCTGTAGTACTCCTGATATTGAGCGATATACCTCCGATACTCATAGGGACGCCCATAGTGGTGGGTGCTATAACGCCGCCTCTCCTCAAGAGGGGGCTGATTAAGTGGAGGCTTTGAGGGCCCTAGAAGTGATGAATTTAAGCTGCAGGTATCCTAACTCAGACTGGATACTCAAAGATCTATCTTTTTATGTCAAAGCCGGTGAGGCGTTAGCGATAGTGGGCCCATCGGGCTCAGGCAAGACCACTCTAGCTCACTGCATCTCAGGGATAATCCCGAATAGGATATTCGCTGATTTGCGGGGGAGCATTAAGGTCGATGGAGAGGATCTATCCGGCAGCTCAATAAGGGAGAGGATAAGTTCGATTGGTGTAGTCCTCCAGAATTACGAGTTGCAGATATTCGGCTTGACAGTAGAGGAGGATCTTGAGATAAGCCTCAGAGGGGAAGGGAATATTGAGTGGATCTTAGAGTTCTTCGGGCTGGAAAAGTACGGAGATTACTATACTCACGAGCTCTCAGGAGGTTTGAAGCACAGGTTAGTCATAGCTTCCATGATGCTATCCGATCCTAAATACATTGTAATGGATGATCCTCTAGCTAACCTTGATTGGAATGGTAGAAGAATAATAGCTAAAACGATAGAATTATTAAAAAAAGATGGAAAAGGGATCGTTGTGCTCACTAGGAAACTCAGGGGATTGGAGGATGTGATAGATAGAGTGGTCCATCTGAGACAGAGCTATGAAAATCATATGATATTCGGAGAAGCGAAGATCCCGAGAATGTGCGATGGTAATTACGGAGGACCCATAATTGAGTTCAGAGGGGTACATTTCAGGTATAATAAGGATAGAGATTACGTACTGAAGGATATCACGCTGAGTATAAGGAAGGGCGAGGTCTTCGCGATAATGGGGCCTAACGGTTCAGGTAAGACCACCTTAATGAAGCACATCAACGGGCTCCTCAAACCCTCGAGGGGCTCCGTAATAGTTAAGGGCATAGATACTCGGAGCGTCAGCCCGGCATCTATGTCTAAATTCGTGGGCATGGTCTTCCAGAATCCGGAGAGGTATTTCGTCTCTGAGACCGTTTGGGATGAAGCCGCTTTCGGTGCTAGGAATCTCGGGTTTGGGGAGGAGAGAGTCGCAGAAGCTTTGCGCATGCTGGGCCTCTTAGATAGGAAGGACGATAGCCCGAGCTCCTTGAGCATGGGGGAGAAGATCAGGCTGTATGCCGCTTCAGTTCTAGCGATGAATCCCGAGATAATAGTCTTCGATGAGCCCACTACAGGTCAGGATGAGGATACATTGAGGCAGATAAGGGAAGTAATAGAGAAGCTCTCCAATTCCGGTAAGACAGTCGTAATAGTGACTCACGATTCTGACTTCACACTATCGGTGGCGGATAGATTGGCTATACTGAAGGATGGCACTGTATATGCGGAGGGGGACCCATCGAAGCTCCTGAGCGATGATAGGTTGGTTGAGGAAGCGGGGATAGAGCCTCTATCGGCAGAGGTGAGGGTAAATGTATTACAGGATAGGGTTGGATCCTAGGGTTAAGCTCTTCCTATTTGCCGCATGGTTTTCCTCAGCGTTCTTATGCAAGAGCATCTACTCTCTAATTTCATTACTGGTCTCATCTATGATCATCCTAGCGCTCACAGGCTCCCTCGCATCAGTGCTCTCAAGACTGAGGAACTTCATACCCATCATCCTTCTAGCGTTTCCCCTCTGGACCTTCCTGAACAAGTGGTCCTTATTCCACGCATCAACTGGATTCGATTTATCTCTAGGCTTATTCATGACGATCAGGTTGCTTTTGATCATAATGATATCGATGACTTTCTTAATATCCGTTAAGCCCACGGAGATAGTTAGAGCCCTGAACTCATTGAGAGTTCCGCCAGTAGTCACTGCAGTGCTAGCGTTAGCTCTCAGAACCCTCTATATAATCGCTGAAGACTATAAATCGATTAAGGAAGCTCACACTTCAAGAGGCCTCGAACTCGATAAGGGCTCCCTCATCAAGAGGGTCAAATCGCACATCCCCCTGCTCCTCCCGCTGCTAATTAGGAGTATAGATAGCGCGGAGAAGATGGTGCTGGCTTTGGAGCTCAGGCCCACTCTGCTGACCAGTAAGAGATCCAGCCCTTTGAGGGCTAGGGATTTACTTATCACCTTCGGATGCCTCCTACTAATAGCCCTTCTGCTCTACTGCGACAGCATCTTGGTGAGTTCGGTATGAATAAACGAGTATTAGAGTATAGAGGGCAGAAGAGTCATACTATCAATATAGGTGGAGTGGTCAGAGAGCTTCCAGTTATACAAGTCTCGGAGGATCTGTGGATAGCTTCCAATGCGGATCTCATCCTCGGGGATATGGAGTTCATACAAGCCGCAGCCGAGTTGATGCATGATAAGGTTAAACGATACGACCCCGAGATATTAGTCACGCCTGAAGCCAAGGCTATAGCATTCGCTTATGAGTTAGCTAAGAGGCTCGGGCATAAGAGGTTAGTGATAGCTAGGAAATCGGTGAAAGCTTATATGACCGATTACCTCATTGAGGAGTGTTCTTCTATCACTACTAAAGCCAAGCAAGTCCTGATACTGGTTAAGGAGGATGTGGATAGGGTGAGAGGCAAGAGAGTGTGCATTATCGACGACGTGGTTTCGACAGGAGGGACTATCACCGCCTTAGAGAGATTGATTGAGAGAGCTGAAGGCATAATCGCCTGCAAGGCCGCGATATGGATAGAGGGTCCCTGGTATGAGGGTGATCTAATATACCTCGATGAGCTCCCTGTGTTCAAGAGAGTTGAGAGGGCCTAGAGTAAGCTTCACTTTAACTTTTTATCGTGGGGGATTGAGCGGGGGACCGGTAGTTGAAGAAATTTGAGGAGTTGATGTACAGGCTCAACTCCATCGAAGCCCTGAGGATACTCAAGACGATGATGCCCTACAAGGAGCTATCATCCATGCTGAATATACCACCTACCGCTCTGAGTAGGTACGTGAATGGGCACGTCATCCCCGGACTCGAGATAGCCCGCTCTATCTTCAATCTCCTCAAGAAAAAATACCTAATAATGGAAGTGAAGAATAGAATTATAGTTGATGAGTTCGGTGTAGTGGATAACAGTTTTATAATATATGATCCGGTTCTTCTAAAATATATCATTTTATCGGAGTATGAGAGGATGAACTCCGTGAAGATAGACAGAGTGCTAACGATAGAGACCGATGGGATACCCGTAGCATATCAGATAGCCTCTATATTCGGTAAGGAAGTAGCGGTAGCCAGGAAATCGAAGGAGATAGGCGTGAGGAAGTTCATAGAGATAAAGCAGGTCTTCGGATCCGGGACTTATAGGTACATCTACTTGCATAAGGATGCCCTGAGGAGAGGGGAGTACGTACTCCTAGCTGACGATATAATCAGGACAGGAGCTGCAATGAGAGCATTGATGAATCTCTGCAGAGAGGCTAGAGCTAATGTCTCAGGTATATTCACTGTGATATCCATCGGAAAGATGCGCGAAAGACTTGAAGAAGAATTCGGGGTGCCCGTGATATCTTTCATGGAATTAGCGGAGGCCGCGCCTAGGCATCTCTGAAGCCGTTCTGACCGCATATGAGGATTATAGAACCCCTCTGAGCCGGAGAAGATCTCTTTTAAGCGATCAATCTGAAGCGTTATAGGGGGCGAGTTATACTGCGGAACTGAGAAAATGCACTCGAAATTATCCTAGGGCTCCGTAGATAAGTTTAGGGAAATCATCTGCGAACCATATAGGGAGGAGATCTATGAGGAAGGAGCTGAGAGGGTTACTCGATGCCGCGGAGACGCAGTAGAAATGTTTTGAAGCTCTTCAGAATTTTCAGTTTCACTTCAGCATAATGCGGTTATGATGGTCGCAGCCAGTATGAAGGGAATCATAGGATAAGTGGGTGCTATCCACTTCCCTTCCTCCGGCATCTCATCGCTTATGGGTTTGAGAGCAGCTCTCAAGACGAACTTCCTCTTCCCTCCCACCTCAATCTCAGCTACCGTTGCGTAGAAGGAGAGAGGCCTCCTGTAGGGAGTCAATAGTAGCAGAGCAAGCAACTTCCTCCAGATAGGCTCATCGAATCCCTCAATTAACTCGGGATGCCTCATCACAGTGATCAAGTTCAATAAGAACTGGAAGGGCAGAGTTAGGACCATCAGCACCTTCGATGCTATGTATATGATGAGGGCGTCTGGAAACCAGCACTTTCCGGGTTCATTAAGTGCTTTGGATAGAGCCTCCAGCACGAGCTCCTCTTCGGAGACTCCAGTTTTCTCAGCTTCCTCCTTCAGCTTCCTCTCGATCTTCTTAGGCAGTACGATCAAGGTTCCCTCCGGATTTAGCCGAGGGATGTCTTATAAAAATTGCTGAGCCCTATTCAGCTTGAAAAATGAGAAATGTGAGTGCTAGTGAGAGTCAAGACCTTTAAGAACCTTGGAGTCTATGAAATTGTGAGACGATAATGTGAGTTCTTTATAGTAAGGGCAGCTCATTGGGGAGCAATGGACTCTCTCGAATAAAGTATTTAAGCGTAATAATCTCAAATAGCTACTCCCCGATCTAAGGCCTCCCCTAGTCGTTTACGACATCTTGAATTATTTCCAGACCCACTCCGCCCCCTCTATAGCTCTCACCATAGAGGTAGCTCCTTATGGCTTCCCCGCTGCAGTGTAAGGGGTATATCCTCTCCACTCCCATCTCCAGGAGCTGAGATATGACTCCCTGAACTTCTTGAGGCTTAGCTCCGGCCATATGGAACCCTCCTAGAACGATGTAGGGCCTCGCTCCTATATCCCTCGCGGCCTGCCTGACGACGTTCACGATACCGGGATGACTGCAGCCTACTACTATAATTAATCCTCCGCTCGTCTCTATGGCTAGGGCCTCCTCGATAGGAGGGCCGTAGAGCGGTTTAACTACGTATATCCCTCCGGCTATCTCGAGAGTACTGTTAACTTGAACTGGCCTCAGGCCCAAGCTCCTAACGTACCTCTCGAGGCCCTCATCCGGTGGAATATAAACGACGATTCCAGGCTTAATCGAGGCTAAGAGCTTCAATCCATTCGTGTGATCCCCATGCGAATGACTTATTACGACGAAATCCACCTTACTCAGATCCACACCTAGCTCCTCAGCGTTAACCTTCAGGACAGCCGGTTCTGGCCCGGTATCGAAGAGCAATCTCATTCCATTAGCCTCAACGTAAACTGAGAGGCCCCAGGCTGTTCTAAGTCCCTGCTTTTGAGGATTATTGTCCACGAGGACCACTAGACGTGCGCCCTCAACGTATTTTTTCGAGGTCTTAGAGCTCAATGCATAGAAGAGAGCAATGAAGATCGCGATGACTATTAGAAGAACGATCTGCATATGGGGGAGTGCGATGTACAGCATATAATCACTTCGAGACAAAGGCTCTTCCCAAAAAAATCTTGCTTTGTAGATCCTCCAGATCTGGAGCCTGACTCTGAAGATTGTTATTCCGAATCAAGGAACTGGAGAATAGGGCCCCGAAGGAGTTGACCAAATTAGAGCTACTCATGAATTAATGAGAGTCCCGGATAATATTCAAATATGCTTTCACCACATATCTTTTTATCTGGAAAGGTGGAATATCACGATGTCCCTAGTCGATGAGCTTATAAAAGAGCTTGAGAGTGATCCTGAGAAAGCAAAAAAGCTCTTGGAAAAGATGGCAGAGCTTTATTCTGAGTTATCATTCTCCCTTCAGATCAGGAAGCTGGCAGAAAAGATGAGTCTGATGGTCGAGGAGCAGACGAAGATTTGGCAGGAGATATCGAAGATTTGGCAGGAGATAAAGGCGATAAAGGAGGAGCAGACGAAGATCTGGCAGGAGATATCGAAAATTTGGCAGGAGATAAAGGCGATAAAGGAGGAGCAGACCAAGATTTGGCAGGAGATATCGAAGATTTGGCAGGAAATAAAAGCCATAAAGGAGGAGCAGACGAAGATCTGGCAGGAGATAAAGGAGCTTAAAATCGGGCAGAACCGCTTGGAGAGGAAAATTGATCACATTTACGAGGGATTAAGCGCATCCATAATGTATGTTTTCGGGGAGTTGAGCCAGTATGCTGGAATGACATTCGAGGAATTCGTCAGGAAGTTCCTCACGGATAGAATGAGGAGGGCCGGGGAGATCCCAACCGATAGAGAACTTAAGCCCGCTGTCATAGAGGGGGAGGAGATAGATGCCTTCCTGGAGGATCCCCTCATAGTCGTGGAGATAACAGCTCATGCGAAATCTCCTGAGAAGATAGAAAAGCTCCTCAGGAAGGCTGAGAAGATCAGGGAAGCATATGGTAGGGAGCCCAGGAAGATATTAATCGTTCAGACAGCTGATAAGGATGTGGCAAAGGAGCTGAGAAGAATTGCTGAGAGAGAGGATGTGGAGCTCATAGGTCTCGGGGGATCTGAGAGAGCTATTATCCCAGCGACTTCCAGAGGATATCCTTCCTCTCCCTCTGCTATCAGTAATGTTCTGTATCCCTTCGAAGCTAGCTCGTTCAATTTCTCCTCAATAAACTCCTTCCCATCTGGATCGCACATCCCCAAGATCACTTGAGGGGCCCCCTTCACAACCCTGATCCTTTTCTCCTCGATCTCAACGACTCCCTCCGCTCTCTTCGTCGATGGATCGAAGGGTGTGAATGAAATACGCTTCCCTTTAGTTTTAATCCCTCTAGCTCTTCTTACAATCGCTAAATCTATTGGATCTCCAGTCTCCTCGCTAGATGCATAGAGAGCGAGTTCCAGCAGCTCCTCCTCCGAGGAGTTGAGTGGGATGAGGGAGGTGACCTCCAAGGAGTTCATCGTTATAGTGCCCGTCTTATCGACGCAAAGCACATCTACAGAGGCCGCATCCTCTACAGCATCTAGTTTCGTCACAAGAACACCTTTAGAAGCTAGATATCTAGCTCCTGCTGCCTGCATTATCGTCATCACAGCTGGAAGAGCGACGGGCACGCATCCCATGAGGATCGCCACGTCGAATGTCAGGATCGATATTAGCTCATTCTTGAGGTGCATCGCATAGGCGAGGATGGAGACAGCTATCATCACGACGATCCCCAGGTACATGGAGTACCTCGTGATCTGGAGCATCACCTCCTGTTGATGGGACCTCGGCCTAGCTATTCTGACGAGCTCCGCAGTCTTCCCGAAGTAAGTGTCAGCGCCGGTGTTGACCACTATACACTTGGCTTTTCCCCTTTTGACTATAGAGCCAGAGAAAGCTATATTTCCAGCGGATAGATCTACTGGAAGGCTCTCTCCAGTGAGCATGGATTGATCGACGGAAATGCTCCCCTCCAGGATCTTGCAGTCAGCAGGCACTATGTCCCCCAACTCAATTATCAGTAAATCCCCGGGAACTAGGTTCTTTGCGTCTATCAGCTTCAGCTGACCCGATCTGATGACCTTGGCCATGACAGCTAGCTTCGATTTCAGGAGCTCCAGGACCCTCTCGCTGGATTGAGAGTGCGCGAAACCGATAGCTGCATTGATGAATAAGAGGAATGCTATGATCAATGCCTCCACTTCATGCCCTATGAGGAGGGAGAGGATTATTGCTACCTCCAAAAGCCACGGCATCGGCCCCCAGAACCTCCTCAAGAATCCCTTCAGCGGGCTCTCTTTTCTCTCCTCTATGGCATTCGGTCCGAAGATTTGGATCCTCCTTTCAGCTTCCTCATCGCTTAATCCATCTTTCCCGCTCTCGAGAATATTGAACACTTCTTCTGGATATATTTTCTCATACTCCTTGCTGGAAATTCTCTTCAGTCCCTTTTCCATCGCCAAGCCCTATGAAACGAGGGATTTAAGCTTTACTCTTTGATGAATTGACGATCTAATCCTCATCTACGTTGTGGCTCCTGCCGACACTAGTTCCGCTTCCATGTCATATGCATTCGCACGCAGCCCTATCATTGTATCGGAGCTATGAGCTTCTTCCCAAGTTAAATTTAAAAGGGCTTTTGGGTTCAGAATTGAGCGAGATAGATGAAAAAGGAAGGGCGGGGTGGATAGCTTGGATTACTTAGCTCTCATCTTGCTGTCCTTAGGATTATCTTTGGATGATTTCGGCCTAGCTTTCGCTTTAAGTCTATTGATGCCGGGTGGGACCCTTAGGAATTTGATAGTTAAAGCTGGTAAGATAGCGGCCGCATTCTCAATATCTACTGCATTACTGCCCCTGTTAGGCTGGCTAGTCGGATTAGCTATATATGAGTGGATCGCTCCCTTCAGCGCTTGGGTGGTCTTGATAGTCTTCTCATCCGTCGGACTCCGGGTAATTAGGGAAGCTCTCGAGGATGAGAGGCATGAGGTTATGGAGAGAGTCTCCTCCTTTTGGGCAATGACAGCTATGGGCACCTTAGCGAGTATAGATGAGGGAGCCGTGGGGATAAGTTACCCCTTCTTGGGGATCCCGGTATTATGGATAGTGATCGCCGTCATCCTGGCCAATACTTTACTGATATCACTAGCAGCTCTCCTGAGCGATAGGATAAGGAATTTGAGTGGGAAGCTCCCATCAATCCTCTCAGGCGTAATTCTAATAGTTTTGGGGATACTGGAGTTCCTGGATCTGGCTTTTGGGATTTGAGTATCAATGGAGAGAGCTTATGGAAGTGCTGAAGTTATCTGCCCTATCCTAGAGTAGTGTTAGACGAATCTATGAGAATACTTTCTAGTGCAACTCACCTGCCTGAAGAAATGATGGGAATCATGGCTGGACATTGAGTGGATTGAGGGAGCTCTGGAGGCTAACTTTGTTGCCCGTTTCCTGAGCTCTATACCTATTTTGCCAGCGATCCAACCTAGGAGCTTTGATACGATCTCATGGCGAACGGAATCCTCAGGTGTCTTAAACTAGCACGTTAGTGTCTATCACTGCCTCCTGCAATCATCTCACCCAGTCCCCTCGCTATTATTTCATCAATCTCCTCTATAGTGAGAGATCTACCAGACTTAAGCACTCTTCTTTTTCTGGCCCTTTTCATCACTATTCTCCTTCCTTCTACACGTACCTCAAGAATTTGAAGTTATGTCCTAATCTTAATTTTAGAGCTCATGCCCCAGGCTCCTCCCTCTTCCTCACCCTCAGAGCCCCGGCTACTCTCTCGCCGAGCTTCTCGAAGTCTATGAAAACGAAGATCACAGCTATCACTATGCCGATCACAGCGGAGAATATCCAAGTATTGCCCCCGAAGATCCCCTCAGCTATCGGGGCCAGCCCGTATCCTATGTAAGCCGCGGGTATCGTTATCACAAGCTTCCCAGCTAGGTAAGATAAGAAGAACCAGATGGGGCTCATCCTCCCCAAGCCCATGGGTATTACTATCCACTCATCCGGTAGGGGGGTAGCGGCAGCTATGAAGTTCATGATGTACATCGTGATCCTGCTATACTTCCCAAGCCTCTCATCACCCATCTTCCTCTCTATGACCTTACCCACTCCGTAGGATGCTGAGAAGTGCACCAGTTTCGCTAAAGTAGCTCCTAAAGCGACGGATACGCCTATCCAAAGCTTATCTATGTTGGGGAAGCTCATAGCTATTAGAGCTGCCATCACAGCGTTTGATGGGGAGGCGAAGGGGACCAAGCTTATCAGGAAGGTGAAGGCCAGTATCCCGAGAGGGCCCCACAGACCTATCAGAGCTTCGTATCCCGTGTGCTTCATCTTAGACCACTCGATCTGTTGAGCTTATAAATATATACATGAGATGAGGAGGGCCTCTGGAGGCTTGAAGTAGTTAAGGTTATTATAAAGGAATTTAGAAGGAAATGCAGGGGGCTCGATTCCCTTTATTCCGAGGAATCGCTGAGGTCTTTCGAGAGGATTCCGTAAAAAGCTCAGTGAGAGTTTCGAGGGGAGATCTTAGATGCTCAAGAATCTAAGGCGTTTCATTGCTGAATTACCTTTTTATAACTTCGGATAAGCTTATATCATCTCCCGCTTCCTCATCTTTATGAGGCGTACCGATAAGGAGATGAAGGATGGAATAGAGGAAGTCCTGAGGAGGGCTAAGATCTGCAGGATAGCTATGTGCGATGGAGGAGTGCCTTACTGCGTTCCCGTCATCTTCTGCTACTCCGATGGGTTCATCTACATACATTCCGCGAGGGAGGGGAGGAAGATAGATATCCTGAGGAGGAGCAGCTTAGTCTGCTTCGAGACAGAGATTGATATTAGCCTCATAAGATCTGGAAACCCCTGCAAATGGACTCTCGCTTACAAGAGCGTGATAGGAATTGGTAGAGCTAGTTTCGTTGAGGATAGGGAGGAGAAGAGAAAAGCATTGAACTGCATAATTAAGAAGTACTCGGATGAGGATTTCGAGATCTCAAATGAGGAGTTAGATAAAGTGGAGGTAATAAGGATCGAGATAGAGGAGATGAGTGGGAAGAGGTCGCCGTGAGCGATACGCTCTCTTTCAATTAAATACTCGATTATGAAATTTTTGAAGCCAGAATGCTGCTCACTAATTACTTTAACACTCGATTGACCTGTAAAAATTATAATGTTAGATTCATCTTATACTTTTTTAAAATGCTAATAATTTTAACAGAAAAGTTTATATTATTCCCATGATATGCAGCCAGATGCCGTTCGGGAAGCTCACCAAAGCTCTCCTATTCATAGCCCTCTTTGTACTACTCACAAACTTCAACATTGATAAATCGCAAGCTCCCTGGGCCTACCCCACCTTCATGTACAGAGTGCCGATAACGATCAACAATCCCAATAGCTACGATCTCACTGACTTCCAGGTTTCGATAACAGTGGATACGGCCAGCTTAATCTCAGCGGGGAAGATGCAGAGTAGCTGCAATGATATAAGGTTCGCTGATGAGAGCGGCAACGCTCTTCCATATTGGGTAGAGGCTGGATGCAACACAGCGAGCACTATGATATGGGTGAAAGTGCCCTTCATCCCGGCCTCATCATCAACTACGATCTATATGTACTACGGTGACCCCTCAGCTGCATCCGAGAGCGATCCATCGAGAGTGTTCATAAGGATAATAGATGGCCTCGTCGGGAGCTGGCATTTTGATGAGGGATCCGGCACTACTGCTCACGATTCATCGGGCAATGGTAACGATGGAACTCTGCTAGATGATAAACCCACCAACGCTGATGGAAACACGCCACCTCAATGGGTCAGTGGAAGATATGGGGGGGCGTTGCAGTACGATGGAGTGGATGACCTCGTCCTAATTTCCTCTCTTAACCCGATTCAGAATAGAGCAATCAACAATTTTGCTTTCGTAGTATGGATAAAGAGTACCGCAGATACCGGCACCATTCAGCAAGTTTTTGAGGGGCATACGAGGACAGGAGAAATCTATTTAGAAGGTAGGCTGCCAGGTACTCTAAGTTTCTCTATTAGAGATGATAGTGGCACAGCCCACTCAATAGCTACATCCCCCCTCGCGTTAAATAATTGGTACTTTATAGCTGGGACTTACGACGGCTCAACTCAGAGGATCTATGTAAATGGGAACCTTATTTCTTCCGCTTCGTGGAGTAACACATTTACTATAACGACGGGCATCAGCGTTGGGAGGGATTACGAATCTAACATCCAATACTTCAAAGGTATCATCGATGAACTGGAGATCTTCAACCGCTCCTTATCGGCTGCAGAGATAAGCGATCTTTACAACAATTACGGCTATTCAACGCCTAACTATCCGGGGAAGAAGCTCGTGAGGAAGTGGGCTGACATCATGCCGAGTTTTTCCATAGGTCCTGAGGAGAGAGCTCCTCCAAAATTCTCAGTCGAGCTTATCTCACCAGCAAGGTGCTCCGTATTTTACAGTGACACTGTGGACTTCACTTTCAAAGCCGTGGGGAATAGAGACTCATATAGTTGCGAGTTATACATAGATGGCACTCCCGAGGGCTCAACCATAGCTCCCAATGATACTCCAGTCACTCTGACCGTCTCAGGGATAGGGGGCGGAGCGCACGAGTGGTACGTCTCCTGCACCGCAGATTCCATAACTGTTGAGAGCGAGAGGTGGTGCTTCATGATACCGATAACGACTACTACGACTACGACGACAACTACAACGGAAACTCGGACGGAAACAGTGACTAGATACGCGACGGTCACACTTTCCACTACGGAGACTCAAACGGAAACCGTAACGCAGCCCACGACGATCACCCTCCCCGTCACCGTTACTGAGACGGTGAAGCAGACAGTAGCGAAGGCCATTGAGAAGCGCCCGAGCAGGATATCCCTGAACGTCACCCCTGTATCTGAGATTGGGAGGGAAGTGATTGTCAGGGGTTCGCTCTACCCTCCCATATCTGGAGCTCTCATAAAGCTGAGATACAGGGTAGGCGGAACAGAGTTCCCTGCTGAGGTCATCACGGGACCGGGAGGGAACTTTAGCCACAGTTTCTCACCTCAGATGAGCGGCGATTGGGTGATCAACGCTTCTTGGGCTGGCGATGCTACCCACTGCGGCTCGGAAGCTTCAGCTTCCTTCTTAGTCAAGAAGAGGAGGAGCGAGATACATTTGGAGGCCACTCCCCTGGTCAAGAAGGACGGGACTGTTGAGATAAAGGGATGGGTGATACCTAGCAAAGCTAAAGTGACTCTATCAGTGAGTAAGGATGGTAGGGAGTGGAAGATAGCTGAGCTCGGAGGTAACTTCAGTTACAAATACGATGTTAGAGGGCTAGAATCCGGCATCTACTTGCTGAAGGCATCCTGGGGAGGGGATGAGGAATATGAGGGGAATGAAACCGCGGTTCCCTTCGCTATAGGCGAATCCATGGAAGTAATTAGCGCCTTCCCGGATATATTATGCTACATCCCCCTCGTCTCGAGCTCAACTGAGCTGGCCGTTTCCTTCAACGCTAAGCAGGGCTATCTATCAGCTGCTACCGGGAGGGCGGGGGAGACAGGGGGCTCCCTCCTCCTACTAATCCCGGATTGCTGTTTAAAGAAGTATGGCGTGAATGTAAGCGATGTTATCTTCCTCCTGGATGGATCTGAGGCTGAGAAGAACATGACCAGGACTCCAATCGGATACTTAACTGAGATAAAGTTCGGGCCAGGTTCTCACACGATAAGCGTATACTACCTGACTTACAACCTCACTCTCAAAGTGCTAGACTTCCAGGGGAATCCCGCGCCCCTCACTAAAGTGGAGCTCGCTGGACCTGTGAGGAGAAAGGTCTACACGAACGAGTCGGGAATCGCTGAGCTCACCTTACCTCCGGGGAAGTATAAAGCGGTGGTAGATACCACATCTGTGGATATAGAGCTCAATGAATCCAAGTACGTGGAGATCAAGACCGAGAGGGGCAGGATATTCGTTGAGTATGAGGAAGCCATGAGGAAGGTAGGGAGCTTGCAATCCATAATCATAGCTCTCATAATACTCCTGGTGGCCGTAGCTCTGAGCTCGTACATACTCTACAGGATGAGGAGGAGGACTTGGATAGAGAGAGCTTTAGAGGAGTATCTTAGGGCGATGGGGGAGGAGGTGGATAGGAGGAGGATCGAGGAGATACTTAAGAGGAGATCTAGATGACCTCTAGCGAATACCTCCTCCTCAGGAGATCTATATCGCTCCTAAGGAGCTTCATAGCTAGGGGGAGCTTCTCAAGTATATCAGTAGCCGTTATCCCATCCTCCCCTTTCTCCTCAGCCGCTAGATCACCAGCAAGCCCGTGAACGAATACGCCCATCCTCACCGAGTCCTCTATGCTCAAGCCTATCCCCTTCATAGCCGCTATAGTCCCGGTTAGGACATCACCTGAGCCCGCTGTAGCCATCCCAGGGTTGCCCGTCATGTTTATGAAGCACCTACCGTCGGGGAAAGCTATTATGCTGTGAGCTCCCTTGAGAACTAAGTAACA
>Ga0078972_1009507_pt1 | contig 19119 bp, 16 predicted proteins | sample YelNatPaOPGAMG01_FD_67568 | JGI IMG/M metagenome (GOLD analysis project Ga0078972, IMG submission 67568) | Hot spring thermophilic microbial communities from Obsidian Pool, Yellowstone National Park, USA - OP-RAMG-01 (SPADES assembly) (version 2) | ecosystem: Environmental > Aquatic > Thermal...
GCCCCCTGCGGGGGCGGGGAATACGGGAATGAGGGGGTTTGCGCGGGCGCGTTGCGCCCGCGCAAACCCCCTTCCACTGCTTCTCCCCCCCTCCTGTGACGCGGGAAGGGGGCCAGGGGGATAGGCACTGCATCTAAAGCCACCTGCGCCCAGAGTTTTGCTAGGCACCCTTGACAACCGGTTGCCGCCCCTGGTCGCGGCAAGCCCCTTTGCCTGGCACAGGGCGGTGCGAGCCCTGGGATACTCAGAATGACAGGGGTGGCCGGGCTACCAGCCATTACTTTTCATCAGACCGCACAGGTTGCCCCTACCCTTGCCGGAGCAGGGCCAGCGCCACGGTCGCGGCCCACGAGAGGGCCTTGAACTCGCCGGCCTCGAGGCCGGCGAGCAGCTCGGCGCGGCTCAGGTGGAGCAGGTGCTGCTCCTCCAGGTCGTCGGGGTGGGGCTCAGCCACCCGGCGCGCGCCACGCGCCAGGAAGAGGTAGCCGGTGCCCGCACCACGGTTGGCATCGCTGATGTAGTGGCCCAGCTCGACCCACTCCGGGGCCTCGTAGCCTGTCTCCTCCAGGAGCTCGCGCCGGGCACCGTCGATGGGCACCTCGCCCGCTTCGAGGTACCCGCCTACAGGGGCCAGCGAGGTGCCCTCCACGCCATACTTCACCTGTCGGAAGCAGAGGTAACCGCCCTCCACCGTCTCGGCCAGGACGTTCACATAGTCGGGGGTGATGACCCAGGGCCAGTCGGGGATCAGCCGCCCGTCGGGCAACTGCACCGTGTGGTACTCCACGGTCAGGTAGCGGTTGTGCTGCAAGATGGTGCGCCGGTCGAGGGTCTTCCAGGTCTGCAAATTTGCCTCCAAGCTCTATTCTCCCACGCGCCACGAGCGGACCAGCGCCCGCTGGGGTTCCGTCTCGGGCGAGGGGCGGTTGCGTCGCACCGTGTCGCCCCGGCGCAGCTCGGCGATGCGGGCGATGGCCTCATCGCCCGTGGCGATGCCATGGCGCGCCAGCCAGCAGCCCACCACCGTGCCGGTGCGCCCCACCCCGCCCCAACAGTGCACGTAGACCGGCTGCCTGCGCTGGATGCAATCGTCGATGGCGTCGAGGATGGCGCGCATCGTGGCGCGGCTCGGCGCCTGCATATCGTGGATCGGGAAGCGCAGGACCTCGACCTCCACCCCCCGCTGGGCGCCCAGGTGCCGGAAGTCCTCGTCGTAGGGCGTGAAAGGCAGCCCTTCGTGGTCCAGCTCATCGACCTCCATCAGGTTGACGATGCAGCGGATGCCGGCATCGAGCAGCTTCTCGAGCTTTTCACGGGCGATGGTCGGATCCTCGTCGCCAGGGTAGTACCCGGCCAGGAAGAGGCCGGGCACCACCCAGTAGGAACGGATGAAGGGAACTGTCAGCACTCGTGTCATTGCTACCGCACTCTTTGTGGGGTGTCACCAGCAGGCCTATGCTACACCAAGTGGGCGACCGGCGCAAGCGGCGGGAGGGGTGGGGTGCAGTTCAGCGCGAGGGCCGTGGCCAGGATTCTTCGCGCCGCTGCCGAGAACGCCCCGTGCCGTCATTGCGAGCGCCGCAGGCGCGAAGCAATCCCCAACCGACGATTGGAGATTGCTTCGTCGGCGGCTGCCGCCGCCTCCTCGCAATGACAGCCGGACGTTCTCTCTTTCACACGGGGCCGCGCGAGCGCTGGGATACTCGGAGTGACGAAGTGACGTTGCAGCATTAGGTGCTGAGCCGCACCGTGGCGATGGCGCCGGGCATGGTGAGGTGCACCGCCCCCTCCCGCACTTCGAGGGGCGCCAGGTCGCGCTCGCGGGCATCGCACAGGGCGGCCGCGCGCACGGTGCGGCCGGCCAGGCGCAGCACGACCGGCGCGCCAAAGGCGGCGTACGTGTAGAGGCGGAGGATGACCCCTGTGCCACGCCAGGCCGGCTTGGCGGCCACGACATAGACGTCGGGCCGGTCGATGGCGATAGCCGCAGCGGCCAGGGCGTGGAGCCCGGCCCTGGGCCCGGCCCAGGGGCCGGCGGCCAGGGCTTGGGCGATGCCGGGCAAGTCGTTCTCGCGCCAGTCGCCGCCGGGCGTGAAGAGCAGGGCATAGTCGAAGGCGCAGGCGTGGCGCTCGTGGCCGGTGGCCACGGTGGCCAGCAGGGGCAGGATGCCCCAGGCCCGCTCGCGGGTGGCGTTGCGCAGGGCCACCGCCTCCACGCAGCCATCGGCCCGGAAAGAGATGGCGCCAGGCAGGCCCAGGAAGAGGGCCAGACCGCGGCCATGCCAGCGGTCGCGGGCGTGCCAGAAGCGCTGCAGAGGCCAGAAGGTGGGGTCGTAGACCTTGGTGAGCGGCCGCTCCACCACGCCGCCCGGCACGTCCATGGCCACAGCCTGTGCCGACAGGCCGCTGGCGAAGCGCACCGTGATGGTGTGCCGGTCGGCGGCGCGGCCCTCGATGCGGCCGCGGATGAGCGGCGAGCCGTCGAGCCACAAGAGCCGGCGGATGGGCTGGCCGTCGAGTTGGGCCGTCCACTCGAGCTCCAGGCCGCCGGCCTGCTCGCGCACCTCCAGCTGCGCCGGCTGCTGGCCGCTGCGGGCGCCCTCCTTGAGGTAGCCACCCCGGAACTCGTGGCCCATACGCCACAGCCCGCCTGCATCGCGGTAGCTCACCAACTCGTTCGACGGGCCGGCCAGGAGCGGCACGCCGCCAGCATCCCAGGCGCCCACCACGTCCCCGCCCGCCGCCTCATCGAGCGCCAGGGTGTAGTGAGGCGTGCGCACCTCGAGCCGCGTGCCCTCCCGCCGCCATTCGAGGGGCGCACCGCCCGGCGCAGGGGGTAGGGGCGGTTCGCGAACCGCCCCTACGGCGCCGGCCAGGCGCGCCACCGCCCCATCGGCCGCCTCCTTCGCCGCTTCGAGCCACGGCCGCTGCTCGGCCTCGACCACCCGGTCGGGCGAGGTGCCGGTGATGAAATCGTGGTGGTTGGCGGTGGCCGCGATCCACCAGGGTTCGTAGCGGGCGCCGGTGCCTTCTGCGCCCCTGCCAGCGGGGAGCAGAGGGCTCAGGGGCTCGCTGTGGAGGGCAGGGCCTGAGCCTTCGCCCCCTGCCAGGATGGCCAGCCACTCGGCCAGGAGGAGCGAATCGACCAGTTCGTGGGCCAGCCGCTTGAGCGAGGGGCGCGAGGTGTAAAAGCCGGTCCAGTAGGGGTTGGGGTCCAGCGCCAGGGTGGGCAAGAGGTCGCGGTGGCAATCGACCAGGTCCAGGTAGTCGTCGAGCCCGGCGTTGACGGCCCACACGCCGCTCTGGGGGTAGCGCACCCGGTTGTAGCGGTCCAGGAGCTCCACCAGGCCGGGGATGGGCGGCACGAAATCGGAGCCGATGGGGCAGAAGAGGTAGGGCGTGCGGCTGAGTGGGGCCAGTTGGGCGATGTAGCTCTCGATGCGCCGCGCCACGTTGCGCTCACTGCGGTCGGCCCAGGCGACGGGCAGGACGTAGCTGCGGTCGAGCCCGTGGTGGGCCAGGAGGTCGCCCTGGCTGTAGGTGAAGGCGTTCCAATGGGTGAGGACCTCGGCGCCGTCGGGGCCACGCCAGATGAAATCCAGGCTGCGCTCCAGCTTGAGGAGCTGTTCAGCAGTCGAGCCGGGGCGCGGGAAGCTGGAGGGCGGGTCATAGTCGGAGAAGAGGATGTACATACCGTCGACGCGGGTGAGCGCGGCCTGGTCGAACCCGGCGGCGCGCAGGAGCGTCGGCAGGGCCGGCGAGCAGCCAAAGCTGTCGGTAAAGTAGGCCAGGCGCGGCTCGGCCGCCATGCCGTTCTGGCGCAGCCACTCCTGGCCCAGCAGCCAATCGCGCAGGATGGCCTCGGTGCGGGGCACGAGGGTGTCGGCGGTGGTGACGCCGCTCGAAGTGAGGCGCAGCCGCCCCTCGTTGACCAACGCGCGCACCTTGTCGCGCATTTCGGGGCGCCGCTCCCAGTACATGCGCAGGAAGAAGATGCACTCGACGGAGTAGACCCGCCGCGGCTCGCGCAGCAGCTCGTCGACGGCCCGGTCGAGGCCGGCGCGTACGAGCCGGTAATACTCCTCGGAGGTCCACAGCCAGTCGGGGTCCCAATGGCTCGATTCGGCAAAGATGAGCACACGGGCAGCGTCGCCGGGGATGCCCAGGCGACGCCGCAGGGCCCGCTCACGCTCGCGCAGCGCGGGGTCACCAGCCATGATAGGACCTCCCTGGCAGGTCAGTAGGTCGGCGCGTGGCCCGAAGTTGCGACGGCAAAGACGAAGATGCAGGCCAAGAGGCACATGCCGAGCGCGGTGAGGCCAATCTGCAGGTAGCCGAGCACCAGGCCGGCCGTGGCCAGGCCATCGCCGGTGAGTTGGCCGCCGCTCTGGCGGATCTCATTGCGCGCCATGTGGCCGGTCACAACGGCCACCACGGCGCCGATGAGGGGCAGCACGAGCCAACTGGCGATGCCGCTCACGAGGCTGACAATGGCCATGGTTGAGGTCTGCGGGACGGCGGGCGGGTAGGCGGGGGGATACGCAGGATACGACGGGTTCTCCGACATGGGCTCCTCCTGTTCTTCTCCACACTTGCCATTCTACACCCGGCCGGGCGATGGCGCAAGCAAGCAGGCCTATGGGTGTATCCCAAAATCGTCGGTGAATTTGCTGGCCACCGTCGCCGCGAGAGTCATTCTGAGCGGCAGTGACGGCTAGGCAGCACTGGGACGCCAATTCCAGCGAAGAATCCTTGCTTGCCGTGGCGCCAAACCACTCCGAGCGTGCCGCCATGGCTAGCAGGGACTCTTCGCTCGCTTGGCGCCGGGCTGAGAGCTGGCCGCAGGAGCCGCTCAGAGTGACAAGGGGGTCTCGCACCACGCCAGGCGGCTGCGCCCCCTCCGACGGCCACAGTTTACGCCGACGCTTCTGGGATATACCCCGGCGGCTTGGAAAGCCGCCCTATGTGCGGAGGTAGAGGTAGGCCGGGTTTCATAACCCGGCGCTCTCTCGCTAGCGGCGAGGCGGCTAAGCCGCCCACGGTGCGCTACCCCACCCGGCGCGCGACGTGGATGGCGGCGGCGCCGAGGGCCAGGAGCTCGACGCGCTCGACCTCCAGGCCGGCCTGGCGCATGGCCTGCGCCAGCCCTTCGGGCGAGAGAAAGGCGTCGACCGACTGGGGCAGATAGGTGTAGGCGGCGCGGTTGCGGGCGATGAGGGCGCCGAGGATGGGCACCAGGCGGGTGAAGTAGAGGCGGAAGACGGTGCGGAACCCTCGCGCGTGCGGCTGCGAGAGTTCCAGGCAGAGCACTACGCCGCCGGGAGCGACGGCGCGCCGCATCTCGGCGAGAGCGCGCGGCAGGTCGGCCACGTTGCGCAAGGTAAAGGCCGAGACGACGGCGGCGCAGGAACCGTCGGGGCAGGGGAGGGCGAGGCCATCGCCGCGCACGACGGCGATGCGGCCATCCAGGCCCGCCTGCAGGACCTTGCGCCGGCCGAGGGCCAACATCTCGGGCGAGGGGTCCACGCCGAGCACGCGCACCCCGGGCCAACGGCGGGCGACGGCCAGGGCCAGGTCGGCGGTGCCGGTGCCCACGTCGAGCACCGTCGCGCCCGCGGGGAGCGCGCCGAGCAGGTCCGCCGCACGCCGGCGCCAGGCCACATCCATGCGCGCGGTCATCAGGCGGTTCATCAGGTCGTAGCGCGGGGCGATGGCGGCGAAGAGGCGGGCGACGGCAGCAGGCTTGTCGGGGTGGGTCAAAGCGGCCTCACATCATCTCGTGACACCGGAAGACGCGATTTCGCCCCAGAGTAGGACTGTCATTGCGAGCGCCATAGGCGCGAAGCAATCCCCAACTCGCTCGGAGATTGCTTCGTCGGCCCTGCGGTGGGCTGTTACCCAAGCGTGGCCGCTGCGGAGCAATCCCCAACTCGCTCGGAGATTGCTTCGTCGGCCCTGCGGGCCTCCTCGCAATGACAGCTGCGCGTTCTCTGCTTCGTACAGGGCTCAGCAGACCCTGGGGTGCTCGCAGTGACGTGTTCCCTGTGTGTCTCCGCGGTGAATAGGCTCAGACGGCGACGACGCGATGGTAGCTCTTCTTGCCGGCGCGCAGGAGGATCTCGCTATCCTCCAGGGCGCCGAGGTCGATGGTAGCGTTGATGTCGTCGATGCGCCGCTCGTTGACGTAGGCCCCGCCCTGCTGGATCAGCCGCCGCGCGGCGCTGGAAGAGGGGGTGAGCCCCGTCTCGGCGAAGAGCTGGGTCACCGGGATGCCGGCCGCCAGCCGTTCGCGCGGGATGCGCGTGGTCGGCACAGCCTCGAGCGCGGCGCCGGTCGGCCGGCCGGGCCCAAAGAGCGCCCGTGAGGCCTCGCGCGCCTCCTCGGCCGCCTGCCGGCCGTGCACCAGCCGGGTGACCTCGTAGGCCAGCACTTCTTTGGCTCGCCGCAGGTCCGCGCCCTGCAGCGACCCGAGCGCCCGCACCTCCTCCATTGGCAGCAGCGTAAAGATGGCCAGGAAGCGACCCACGTCGGCGTCCTCGGTGTTGATCCAGAATTGGTAGAAATCGTAGGGCGTGGTGCGCTCGGCCGAAAGGTAGACGGCGCCCTGCTCCGTCTTGCCCATCTTGGCCCCTGAGGCGGTCGTGAGCAGGGGGATGACCAAGCCGAAGGCCTGCCGGCCCTCCTCGCGGCGGATCAGGTCGACCCCGGCCGTGATGTTGCCCCACTGGTCCGACCCGCCCACCTGGAGCAGGCAGTCGTAGGTGCGGAAGAGGTGCAAAAAGTCGTAGGCCTGCAGCAGGCGATAGTTGAACTCGAGGAAGCTGAGCCCCGTCTCCAGGCGCTGGCGGTAGGTCTCGGCGGCCAGCATCTCGTTGACGCTAAAGTGGCGGCCGATCTCGCGCAGGAACTGGATGTAGTTGAGCGGCAAGAGCCACTCGGCGTTGTTGACCATCAGGGCGCGGCCGCCGTCAAAGTCGAGAAAGCGCGAGAGCTGCTCCTTGATGTAGGCCTGGTTGGCGGCAATCTCCTCCTGGCTGAGGATGGGGCGCGCCGTCGTCTTGCCCGAGGGGTCGCCCACCATGGCCGTGCCGCCGCCCACCACGGCGATGACGCGGTGGCCGGCGCGCTGCATGTGCACGAGCAGCATGATCGTGGTCAGGTTGCCCACGTGCAGGCTGGCCGCCGTCGGGTCGTAGCCGCAGTAGAGGGTCAGCGGCCGCTCCAGCGCCTGGCGCAGCGCCGCCTCATCGGTTACCTGATAGATAAAGCCTCGTTCGGCCAGGGTGTCGTAGACGTTGGGCATGAATACAACTCCTTTGAGCGGGGCGATCTAGCAGTACCTACTCCATATCCCCCAGCGCGTACAGGATCGCCGAGGCGACGACGAGTCCGGCCGTCTCGGCGCGCAGGATGCGCGGTCCCAGGGTGACGACCTGGATGCCGGCGCTCTGGGCCACCTGCACCTCCTCGGCGGTGAGTCCGCCCTCGGGGCCGACGAGGACGCTGATCGAGTAGGGGCGCGCGCGCCGGGCGGTCTCGGTCGCCGGCGGGGCCTCGAGCACCTGGCGCAGCGAGGTGCCCTTGGCTTCCTCCCAGGGCAGGATGCTCAGGTCGGTGCGCTGGGCGCGTTGGCAGGCCATGGGCCACATGGTCACCGGCGCCAGGCGGGGCAGCCGGCCGCGGCGCGACTGCTCGGCAGCGCTGCGGATGATGCGTTCCCAGCGCTCCTGGCGGTGGCTCTCGACCCCCATCAGGCTGCCCACTACGCAGCGCTCGCACAGGAGCGGCACGAACTCGACCACCCCGACCTCGGTGCACTTTTCCAGCACCGTCTCGAAGCCGTGGCCCTTGAGCAGGGCCTGGTAGAGGGTGATCTTGGCACGGGGCTCGCCGGTAGCGAGGGTCTTGTGTACCACGTGCCCTTCGACCCTCTCGCTGTCGAAGCGGGTCAGCTCGGTCTCGTAGGCCCAGCCCGAGTTGTCGAGGAGCAACACGTGGTCGCCGGGGGCCATGCGCAGCACCCGGCCGATGCGGTGGGCCGGCTGGCCGGTCAGCACCACCGGGTCGCGTTGCACCGTCTCGGGCGGAACGAAAAAGCGGTACACCTTGCTGCTCCTCGCCAATGGTCAGTGGTCAGTGGTCTGCGGTCTGTGGTCAGTGGTCCGTGGTCCATAGTGAGTGGCCGTTGGCGATCCACTTTCGACAGCTCGCCACGAACCACCGGCAACGGACTACCGACTACTGACCAATATGCCTTGCCCCCAGCGCCAGCCAGTCCTCCTGCTGCCAGCGGCGCACGATTTCGAGCCCCGCCAGGCCAAAGGCGCGCTCGACGATGGGCTCGCGCACATCGAGGATGCCCGAGGCGACGAGCCAGCCGCCGGGCGCCGTGTGCCGCGCCAGGTGCGGGGCCAGGCGCGCGTTGATCTCGGCCAGGATGTTGGCCAGCACCAGGTCGTAGCGGCCGCGGTCGGCATCGTCGACGGAGCCCTGCTCCACGCGCACGGCCGCATCCACCCCGTTCAGCGCCACGTTCTCGCGTGCCGTGCGCACGGCGATGGCCTCGATATCCACCGCCAACACCTCGGCGGCGCCCAGCTTGGCCGCGGCGATGGAGAGGATGCCCGAGCCGGTGCCCACGTCGAGCACGCGCATGCCTGGCACGAGCAACTCTTCCAGCGCCTGCAGGCAGAGCTGGGTGGTGGGGTGCAGCCCCGTGCCGAAGGCCATGCCCGGGTCGAGGGTGATGGTCACCTCGCCCGGCTCCGGGGTATAGGCGATCCACGAGGGCACGATGCGCAGCCGCCGGCCCAGCTTGAGCACCTGATAGCCCGACTTCCAGGCCTCGGCCCAGTCGGCCGGGCCCAACTCGCGGATCTGCGGCTCAGGGAGCGGCCGCAGTTGGCTCAGGTGCCAGAGGGCGCGCTGCAGGGCCTCGAGCCGGGCTTTGTCATCGGCCGGCAGGAAGGCCTTGGCCACGCGGCGGATCGGGATGCCACCCTCGGGTGTGGGCGCATCGCGCAGCTCGGCCTCGTCGACCAGGCCGGGCCGGAGCGGTTCCTCCTCAATCACGGCGCCGCCCTCTCCGTACTGCTCGAAGAGGGCGCTCACCGCTTCGGCGGTTTCGGCATCCACCGCCACACTCACTTCGACCCAATGCAAGGAAGGCTTAGGCTCCAAAGGCGTCCTTCACCCGTCCGAAAAAGCCCTTGGCTTCCTGGGGAGTCACCTCCTGGCCGAGGGTCTCGCCCAGTTGCTTGAGCAGCTCTTTCTGCTTGGCCGACAGCTTGGTCGGCGTCTGGATGTGCACGGTCACCACCTGGTCGCCGCGGCCGCTGTGGCGCAGGAAGGGCACACCCTTGCCACGCAGACGAAAGGCCGTACCCGTCTGGGTGCCGGCCGGGATGACCAGTTCCTCCTCACCCTCCAGGGTGGGCACTTTGATCTTGTCGCCCAGGGCGGCCTGCACAAAGCTGATGTTCAGGTCGAGCAGGATGTCGTTGTCCTTGCGCCGGAAGTAGCGGTGGGGCTGCACGCGCAGGTTCACGTACAGGTTGCCGGCCGGGCCGCCGTACATGCCTGCCTCGCCCTCGCCGGCCAGGCGCACCTGGGTGCCATCGTCGACGCCCGCAGGCACCGTCACAATCAGCTTCTTGGTCACGGGCACGCGCTGTTCGCCTTTGCAGCGGCTGCAGGGGGTGCCGATCACCTCGCCCCGGCCCCCACAGCGTGGGCACAGGGTGACGTTCACAAAGGAGCCGAAGAGCGACTGTTGCACGCGGCGCACCTCGCCCCGCCCATTGCACTCGGGGCAGCGCCGCGGCTGCGTGCCGGGCTCGGCCCCCGAGCCGCCGCAGTTGGGGCACTCTTCCAGGCGCGTGACCTCGATTTCCTTCTCGGCGCCAAAGACCGCCTCTTCAAAAGTGAGGGTGAGCTGGGTCCGCAGGTCGGCGCCGCGCATCGGCCCCTGGCGGGCGGCTCCGGCGCGGGTCCCAAAGCCAAAGAATTCTTCGAAAATGTCGCTCAGCCCACCAAAACCGAAACCGGTGAAATCTCCAAAGCCACCGCCGTTGCCCTGCACGCCGGCGTGCCCAAAGCGGTCATAGGCGGCCCGCTTCTCGGGGTCGCGGAGGACCTCGTAGGCCTCGTTGACCTCTTTGAAGCGCTCCGCCGCATCCGGGCTCTTATTGACATCCGGGTGGTATTGGCGCGCCAGCTTGCGAAAGGCCTTTTTCAGCTCCTCGTCGGTGGCGCTCCGATCCACACCGAGGATCTCGTAGTAGTCCCGCTTCTGTGCCATTCGTGGTAACCCTTATGAGTTCTTGCGCATAGTTTAGCCGATTGGGTGAGGCGCGTCAAACATTTGCGGGGCGAGAGGATGCGCAAGATGCACACAATGTCGCAAGTCCGCTGGCGGGGCCGGGCTCCACGCTTGGCGCTCGCGGGGTGAGGAGCCCTTCCTGCGGCTTGGGTTAGTACTCCGACCGTACCTGGCCCAACCCACACCCGGCAACAGCCGGCAAGCCCGCTCCGCGCCTGCCCGGCCCTGACCCCCCAACAGGCTCCGCTCCGGTGGGGTGCGAAGCTCGATGCCCGGGTGGGATCCGCACCCCGATGGGTACGTGCGGTTGTAGTATTGGCGGCGCTGGGCAGCGCCGCGATTGGCCCGGCTTTTGCCCAAGCCACCCCGCAGCTCGGATACACCCGCAGGGCAGAATCCGCTTGCTTCTTCCTTCGCGCCCGTTATACTGGGGGCGATGGCCCGGCTGCGGCGGGGCAGTTCGTGTGCGTGGAGGGCACGATGGCTCTGGCCAGGGCCCAGGTCGATCGGGTCGCCCGTTTCGTCGCCGGCACGCTGCTCGTCATGCCGGCCCTGCTCGCGTTTGGCCTGACGCTGTGGCTGCCGGCGCTCCGCACGCTGGCGCTGAGCCTGCGGGCGGCGCTGCTGGGGCGGCCGGCTGAGTTTGCCGGCCTGGCCAACTACCGGCAGCTCGCAGCCGACCCGGCCTTTGCCTCGGCCCTCGCGCGCAGCTTGCTGGTGGCAGCGGTGCGCGTGGCGGCTCTGGCCGTGCCCATGGGCCTGGTAGCGCTCTGCGGCCGCGGCTTGCCCGCGGCCCGGCGCTGGATGCGGCTGGCATTCGGGGCGGCGGCCGCCCTCTCGGCGCCGGTGGCGCTGGCTTTGCTCTGGCGGTTGGCGGGCCGCGAGGTGCCGGGGTTGGGCGCGCTGGACCTCAGCGAGCGCGCGCTCGCCCTGCGCTCGTACCTGGGGTTGGAGGCCTTTTACTTCCTGGGCCTGGGCGGCGCGCTGGCGGCCACGGCCCTGCTCATGGCGCGGACGCCGCGCGCGCGCCGTGCGCTCGCGCTCCTGGCGGCCATCGCGGCAGTGGCCTCGGCGCTCAACTCTATCACCCTGCCCTTCACGGCCACCGGCGGCCGCCCGGCAGGGGCGACCCTGACCCTGCCCCTCTACGCCTTCCGCACCGCCTTCCAGCAGTTGCGCCTGGGCCAGGCGGCGGCACAGGCCAGCCTGCTCCTGGTGGCCAGCGTGGGGCTGGGCCTGGCCTTTGGCCTGGCGAGCGAACGCTGGGGGCTGCGCCTGGTGCCGGCCGGCCGGGAGGAGGCGCCCGGGCCGGCGGATTGGGGCGCCCAGGAGAGCGCGCCAGGGGCCAAAGGCGAAGGGCGCAGCATGCCTGGGCCTCCGGCGAAGGGCTCTCATGCCCTGCGGCGCGTCGCACTGCTCTCTGGCAGGGTGGCCATCGCGCTCTACGTGGCGCCTTTCGCCCTCGCCTATCTCTGGAGCATGGGGCACGCCTTCTACCCGGTGGGGCAGCCGCTGTCGGGGGCCGCCGAGGTGCTGGCGCCCGGGCTCTCGCTGGCCAACGGCGCACTGGCGCCGCTCCTGGCGACCCTCTGTGCCGGGCTGCCCGTGGCCTATGGGGCCGCCCTCTCGCTCTCGCTGCTCCGCCCGTTCGGGCGCCGCGGCAGCCGTGCGGTCTATCTGTTGCTCGTGGCGGGGGGCTTTGTGCCGCCGGTGGCGGTGGGCCTCGGCCTGTACGATGGCGTGCGGGCGGCGGGGCTCTACAACTCGCCGGTGGCGGCGGCCCTGCCCTTTGTGGCCAGCGCGCCGGCCCTGTACCTCTTCAAGCTCTACTTCGACGGCCAGGCCCCCCTCCTGGCCAAGGCGTGCCGGGCGGGCCAGCCGGCCCTGACGGCGTTCTTCCAGCTCGCCTTGGGCCCCTCACTGCGCGTAGCCGCTTTGGCCGGGGCGGTGACCATCCTCACCGGGGCGCAGTCGCTCGTGTGGCCGCTCGTGGTGCTGGCTCAGCGCGATTTCCTGCCCCTGTCGCTGCGCCTGGCGGTGCTGCAGGGCGCTCTGGCAGCCCAGCAGGGGGCGCTGGGGGCGGGCTGCTGGCTCCTGTTGACTGCGTGGGGCGCAGCCACCCTGGTGGCCTGGCTGCTGCTCGAAGCCCTGGCGCTGGGCAGGTTCGAAGTTGAGGCAGCGCACTTTTGGCGGCGGCCGGGGCCGGGTGTAGAATAGCCCGTCATTATGGCCCGCCCATCTGGCGGGGCTCCCAAGGAGAACCCTGGTGCTCACCCTGCCCCAAGCTGCTCTTGCCTTCGCAACCCTGTTCGTGGCCGGGCTGGTGACCGGCCTGACCGGCTTTGGCCTGGCCCTCATTGCCACGCCGCTCCTCGTCTTGATCCTGCCGCCGAGGGTGGTGGTGCCGCTCCTGGCGCTGCACGGCACGGTGAACAACCTGCTCATCCTCTATGAGAGCCGCCGCAGCCTCGACCTGCGCCGCATCTGGCTCCTCACCCTGGCCGGTATGGCCGGGGTGCCCTTTGGCGCCTACCTGCTGGCGGTGTGCGAGGCCGGCGTGCTCAAGGCCGCAATCGGCGTGGCCATCACCATCTCGGCGCTGGCCTTCCTGCTGGGCTTCAAGCGCCATCTGGCCCACGAGCGGCTGGCCAGCGTGCCCATCGGCCTGGTCAGCGGCCTGCTCAACGGCTCGATGGGCATGGCCGGGCCGCCGGTCATCCTCTTCTTTGCCAACCAGGGCGTGGAGAAGGCGACCTTCCGCGCCAACCTGGTGGCCTACTTTACGGCCGTGAACCTGGTGACGGTGCCTGCCTACCTGCTGGGGGGCCTGATCACGCGCCCGGTGGCCACCTATGCCGCGCTGCTCCTGCCGGCGCTGGCCGTTGGCCTTTGGGCGGGCATTGGTCTGGCCCGCCGCGTCGACGAGCAGGCCTTCCGCCGGGTGGTGCTCTTGGTGGTCGGCGGGGCGGGGCTGCTGGCGGTGGTGTCGGGGATGGGGCTCTTGTAGGCCGGCGCCTCACCTCCACAGGTGGCTGTACTTGAGCCCGGTGCCGGTGTTGAAGAGCACGATGCTTTCGTCGCGGCCCAGCCAGCCCTGCTCTCTGAGGGCGATGGCGGCGGCCAGGGTGGCGCCACCCTCTGGGCAGGCAAAGATGCCAGTGTGGGCGCCCAGCAGGCGCACGGCCTCGAGCATGCGCGCGTCGTCGATGGCGATGGCGGTGCCGCCGCTGCCACGCAGGGCGCGCAGGATCAAAAAGTCGCCGATGGCGGCAGGCACGCGCAACCCATCGGCCACGGTGGCGGCGCCCTGCCAGGCCTCGGCCCGTTCGCGCCCCGCATGGAAGGCGCGCACGATGGGCGCGCACCCCGCCGCCTGCACGGTCACCATGCGCGGGCGGGCGCTGCCGATCCAGCCCAGCCGCTCCATCTCGTCGAACGCCTTCCACATGCCCACCAACCCGGTGCCGCCGCCGGTCGGGTAGATTATCACATCGGGCAGGTGCCAGCCCATCTGCTCGGCCAGCTCGTAGCCCATGGTCTTTTTGCCTTCGATGCGGTAGGGCTCTTTGAGGGTCGAGAGGTCGAACCAACCGTAGGCCTCGACCCCCTCTCTCACGCGCTTGCCGCAATCGGTGATGAGCCCGTCGACCAGGGTGACCTCGGCGCCCAGGGCCGTGCACTCGGCGCGGAAGGTCTGAGGCACGTCGGCGGGCATGAACACGTGGGCCGGCAGGCCGGCCAGGGCGGCGCAGGCGCTCATGGCGCCAGCAGCGTTGCCCGCTGAGGGGATGGCCAGCTCGCGGGCACCCAGCTCGCGGGCCCGCGCCACGGCGACTTCGAGCCCCCGCGCCTTGAAGGACCCGGTGGGGTTCAGGCTTTCATCCTTGATGAAGAGGCGCGAGAAGCCCAGCGCCTGGCCCAGCCGGCGGGCGTGCACCAGGGGCGTCCAGCCGGCGCCGAGGATGGGGGCCGCCGCCGGGTCCTGTACCGGCAGCAGCTCTCGGTAGCGCCACAGGTTGGGCTCGCGGCCGGCCAATTGCGCCCTGGGCAGGGCACGGGCCGCCGCGCTGAGGTCGTAGCGGGCCAGGAGCGGGCTGCCGCAATCGGGGCAGAGGTTCCAGAGCTGGCTGGCGGGCAGGGTGCGGCCGCAGCCGGCACACTCCAGGTGCGAGAGGTACGAAACCATCGGGGTCCACCTCCTGGGGCAGGGGTCCGCCCGGCTGTGGCGGGCCGGTGCCCTGAGCTTTTGCCGAGATGATAGGCCCAAGCGCTGCCGGCACCAAAAGTGCGCCCTGGGCTTTTGACACTCCCCGGGTTCGCAGGTAGAATTGTGCCCGGCGGAACAGCCCTGCTTGTGCCCTTACCCACCACCCAGGCCTCGGGACCCCTCGTCCTGACCTCCGCAAGGATCGCCAGCAAGCATAGCCGAGCGCACTTGTGATGGGGGCAGCGGCATGCCGGCCCGCCGACGCGCGTGGCTGGGGCCCTGGCCACGCCCATCGGCCGGGTGGCCTCGCCCTGGGCAGCGGGCCCTCGCCCACAAAGGAGGAGAGGATTGAGAACCTACGAGCTTGCCGGCACCAACCTCGACGTCTCGCGCATTGCCCAAGGGTGTATGCGCCTGAGCGAGCGGCGCAGCGAGGCGGTGGCGACAATCCGCGCTGCGCTCGACCAGGGCATCAACCTCTTCGACCATGCCGACATCTATGGCGGCGGGCGCGCGGAAGAGGCCTTTGCGGCCATCTGGCAAGAGGTGCCCGGGCTGCGCGACCGCATCATCATCCAATCCAAGTGCGGCATCCGCTTCGCCGGCGACCCCGATGCGAACGCCCCCGAGCGCTATGACTTTTCGTATGAGCACATCGTGCGCTCGGTGGAGGGCAGCCTGAGGCGCCTGCGCACCGACCATCTCGACATCCTGCTCCTGCACCGGCCGGACCCCCTGGTCGAGCCCGAAGAGGTGGCACGCGCCTTCGACCACCTGGAGGAGAGTGGCAAGGTCCGCTATTTCGGTGTGAGCAACCATAACGCTGCCCAGATCGAGCTCTTGCAGGCCTACCTGTCGCAGCCTCTGGTGGTGAACCAGCTCGAGCTGAACCTCCTGCACACCCACCTCATCGAGGGCGGCATCGTCAGCAACCAGGATGAGCCGCCGCGCGTCATCCGCGGCGACGGCACGCTGGAATACTGCCGGCTGCACAATATCCGTGTGCAGAGTTGGGCGCCCATGGCCAGGGGCATCGTCTCGGGGCGGGCGATGGAGGGGATGGACCCGCGCGTGGCGCGCACAGCCGAGGCGGTGGCCGCGCTGGCCGCGGCCCGGGGGGTGAGCCCCACGGCCATCGTCATCGCCTGGCTGCTGCGCCACCCGGCCGGCATCCAACCCATCATCGGCACCACGCAGCCGGCGCGCATCAAGGCCGCTTGCGAGGCCGACCGCATCGAGCTGACCCGCGAGGAGTGGTACCGGCTGTTCATTGCCGGCCGCGGTGCGGAGCTGCCCTGACCCCGCAGGCGCGGGCAGCCCTGGTCGTTCTTGGATGGGCGTTGTGCGTAGCATCCGCTCCATCGCAAGTTTCGTGGGGCGTTCCAAGGGAGAGAAGAACACGTGGAGTACCGGCCTGTGGAGGTGGGCGTCATCGGGTGTGGCAACATCAGCCGCACCTACCTGCAGGTGATGCCCCGTTTCCCCATCCTGCATGTGGTGGCGTGTGCCGATGTGGTGGCCGAGCGGGCCGAGGAGCGCGCCGGCGAGTTCGGCCTGCGTGCGATGACCGTGGAGGAGCTGCTGGCAGACCCCGGGATCGAGCTGGTGGTGAACCTGACCGTCCCGACGGCCCATGCCGGCGTGTCGCTGGCGGCGCTGCATGCGGGCAAGTCGGTCTACTCGGAGAAGCCCCTGGCGACCAACCGCGACGACGGCCGTCGCATCCTCGAGCTGGGGCGAGAGAAGGGGCTGCGCGTGGGCTGCGCCCCCGACACCTTTCTGGGCGCCGGCCTGCAGACCTGCCGGCGGCTCATCGACGAGGGGGCCATCGGCCGGCCGGTGGCGGCGGTGGCGGTGATGGCGGGCCACGGCCCTGAGGGCTGGCATCCGAACCCCGAGTTCTTTTACCAGCCCGGCGGCGGGCCGCTCTTCGATATGGGGCCCTACTACCTGACCGCCCTTACCAGCCTGCTGGGGCCGGTGCGCCGCGTGACCGGCTCGGCCACCATCTCCTTCCCCGAGCGCACCATCACCGGCAAGCAACGCTACGGCGAGAAGATCAAGGTCAATGTGCCCACCCACGTGGCCGGCGTGCTCGACCTGGCCGAGGGCGCCGTGGCCAGCCTGATCACGAGCTTTGACATCTGGGCGGCGCAACTGCCCCGCGTCGAGATCTATGGCTCGCTGGGCTCCCTCAGCTGCCCCGACCCTAACCACTTCGGCGGCCCGGTGGCGCTGCGCCTGGCGGGCGAGACGAGCTGGCGCGAGGTGCCGGCTGAGGGCCCCTACACCGAGAACAGCCGCGGCCTGGGCGTGGCCGATATGGCATATGCCCTGCGCAGCGGCCGTCCTCACCGGGCCTGCGGCGAGCTGGCCTACCACGTGCTCGATGTGATGGAGGCGCTGCAGGAGGCGTCGGTGCTGGGCCGGCACATCGAGCTCGAGAGCACCTGCGAGCGCCCCGCCCCGCTGCCCGCCGGCCTGCCCCCGTGGACCCTCGACGGGTAACGGAAACGGGCGTGGCTTGCGAGCCCCGCTGAGGCCCGCCAACTCACGCCCGCCCGTGCCGGGCCGGAAGGCGCCCGCACAAGACTGGCCGCGCGCTGTCGAAGCCTTTGCAGGGGAGCGGCTAGATCTGGAACCCGTCGGTCGCCACGACGATCTTGCGCTGGTAATCCTCTACCAGCGAGAGCAGCTTGGCCTCCAGCTTTTGCCAATCCTTGCCGGCCAGGATGCGCTCCATGGATTCCAGGTCGGCGGCGCGGCCGCCGGCGTGCACCTGGGGGCCCTCGCCGTAGACGGTGAGCCAGGCATCTGTGGGCTGGATGCCCAGGCGCATGATGGTGGGCGCAAACTCTTGCGTCAGGAACTCGATGTACTCTTCCTCTTTGCCCGGACGGATGTTCCAGGTCATCAGCAGCTTGACCATGCCTTGGGCGCCCCTTCTAGCAATTATGGTGAGTATTGCCTCCTTTCACTATACCAGATTCGGCGCCCATGCGCAAGCGCTGGAGGGTGTATCCCCAGGGCCATTTCAAAGTCGGCGTTACGTGTGGTCCGGACCCTTCGCAGGCCAGCATTCGCCGCGTTGTGAGGCCCGCAGAACCTGCTCAGGGCTTGCCCTGAGCAGAGCGAAGGGGTGACAATAACGGGACTTTGAAGAGGCCCTGGGGTGTATCCCAGAATCAGCGGCGTAAACTCTGACCGTCGGAGGGGGCGCAGCCGTTCGGCGCGGCGCCAGACGGGCCTGTCACTCTGAGCGGCTCCTGCGGCCAGCTCTCAGCCCGGCGCCAAGCGAGCGAAGAGTCCTCGCTAGCCATGGCGGCGCGCTCGGAGTGGTTTGGTGCCACGGCAAGCGAGGAACCTTCGCTGGAATTGGCGCCCCAGGTTGCCCAGCCACGGCCAGGGCCGGGAGCGAACTTGGCCCGCCTCGGCCCTGCCTCGTCAGCCGGCGGCGTGGCGGCCGGCCGTCGGCCGCTGGAGGCGCGCGCCGGCGGCCTCGCCCAGGCAGCCCTGTTCGGCCAGGAAGCGGAGGCCCGCTGCCACCTGTTCGGGCGAGTTGCTGCTCTGGAACTCGCAGGTGCGGATGGGGCCGGGCGGCAGGTGCGCGGCCACCATGGCCCAATCGACCTGGCCGAGGCCGGCGGCCAGGTGGTCGTGGATGCCGCGCACGTCGTGCAGGTGCACGCCGACGAGCCGGCTGGCGAAGGGCTCGAGCCACTCCCCATGGGTGGCAAAGCCCAGCTGCTCCAGGGCCTGGGCGTGGCCCACATCGTACCAGAAGCCGACAACGTGTGGGTCGGCGCCCTGCAGCAGGGCCTCCAGCTCGGCGGGCAGGGGAATCTCCAGGTAGTGGTAGCGGTTCTCGAGGCCCAGGCGCACGCCTGCGCGGGCGGCATAGCCGGCCAGCTCGGCCAGGCTGCGGCGGGCCGCGTCGAGGTTGGGGCCGGCCTTGGCGGCCCTGGCAGCCACGAGGCGCGCCTTGGCCTCGGCATACGCCTCGGAGCCGGCCAGGCCGGCGTTGAGGAGGGCGGCCAGCCGCTCTTCCAGGGCCGGGTCGACATCTACCCTGCCCAGGTGCACAACCACGGCGCTCGCCCCTACCTCCCTCGCCAGGTCGATGCTGCGCTCGACCGCGCGCACGCCCTGCCGGCGACCCTCCTCATCGGTCGAGGAGACCAGCCAGTTGCGGTCCTTCAGGGTGGCGGTGGGGATGTCGGCGGGGCAGGGCTCGTGGACGCTGACCACAGGATACCGCTGCGGGTCGAGCCCCTCCAGCATGGCGCTGTTCACCTGATGGTTGAGCTCAAAGTAACGAAAGCCCAGCCGGCAGGCCGCAGGGAAGAACTCGATAAAGGGGTCGAAGCGCCCAATGCCCCACATGGTGGAGAGGCTCGTTACGGTCATTGATCCTGTCCCTTCTTGTTTGGTACTACAACCGTGTCCAGCCTACATCCGGCAACAGCCGGCAAAGCTGCTCCGCGCCTGGCCGGCCTTGACCCAGGACGGGGGATTGGCGGGGGGGGGGGGGGGCGGGGGGCCCCCCGGCGGGCGGGCGCCGCCGCCGCCCCCCCCCCCCCCCCCCCCACCC
>Ga0078972_1009509_pt1 | contig 19117 bp, 13 predicted proteins | sample YelNatPaOPGAMG01_FD_67568 | JGI IMG/M metagenome (GOLD analysis project Ga0078972, IMG submission 67568) | Hot spring thermophilic microbial communities from Obsidian Pool, Yellowstone National Park, USA - OP-RAMG-01 (SPADES assembly) (version 2) | ecosystem: Environmental > Aquatic > Thermal...
AGGACGGTCGAGGCTGGCGAGGCGGCCAGATATGGGGACAGGCACGGTGCTTGGGCACCGGCGGTGCAAATAGAGGGACAGGCACGATGTCCGATGTACCGATCAGGAACGTTCAACGTGAAACGTTCAACTCTCAACTTTCAACGGGGCGACCGAAAGGGCGCATGGTGGGTGGAATATGGGGACAGACACGGAGTTACGGTGACACCCATCGCTGGGCTTTTCATGAAGCTACTGTGGCGCCACTATTGGCAGTGTCAGTGTTTCCCAAGTGGGTTGAGCCGGGAGGTTTTTGCAGGCGACGAAGTGGCACCAGATATTTCTCAGCGCGGCGCAGCCGCAGCCGAATGACCGCGACGAGATAAGGGCGTTCGTTGCAAGTTCGGCGCTGTGTCGCGCCGCGCTGAAAGGGGCGACTTCGTCGCCAAATGGGGGAATGCGAGCGAGATCAGTGGCCGAAAAGTTCGAAGGCAAAAGTCTCGAGGCACGCGCTGATCTGCAATTTCAGCGCAGATTATCCAATATTTTACTCGACTACAAAGGCCGCACTCTGGTGACAAATTGAGCAAACTCGCGGTCTGAAAATCTTCGCAAAAATGATCGATTTCTTAATATAGTAATGCGGCGCAGAGCTTTCTGGTCAACGGGCGCAGGCACCGCGTCTTTGGGCGTCAGGCAACTTTGGTCCCGGCTCCGTCGGGCTGGGAAATATCCTGGCTAAGATGCTGCTGCGCTGCGATCATTTCCTCCCTTGGTGGAGGAAGCCATTGGTGCGATTCAACTGCGGGTTTGCTTTGCCCTTGAAATCCGCCGGGCCAGCGCAGCGCCAGCCAGCAAACTCATCCCAACAACTGTTGCAGCAGTAGCTGGTTCGGGCACACCGATCAGCTCAGTCTGCATGTTCCATGGGACGTTGAGACCCTGGGCGGCGCCACCGCCACCATAGGGCAAAACAAGTCCGGCAAGCGGGTTGTTATCTGCTCGAACAATGCCGTCGGAATTGTCGTGGACAATGATGGCGTCAACCAGTCCCTGCCACGGGTTCAGCGGGTCGTTGATGTCGATCCAGCCAATGACAACAACAGTGTGGCCAATGTCACCGGTGACATACTCTTCTCCACCGGGACCGGATGCAACAGGATCACCCCATACAGCCTGTTCATAGTTGTTCCCCAAGAGTTGTCGATTCACCACGTTCCAATAGGCGACGTGTAGCAGGACGGGACGATTCGCGTTTATCTCGGACTGTATTCGCGAGTAGGAAATGGCCACCGTATGCGGAGCGGGAATTCCGCTGTTGTCGTAAAGGTACTTGCCAAAACCATCTGGCATTCCGCTGTAATTGATGATCTGGGGAGCCAAGTTGTGAGCAGCAAAGTAGTTTGCAAGGCCTAGAAAAATGTTGCCGTAATGTGTTCCGGCCATCGCGATTTGGAAAGGAAGGTTTTTGTCGCCCTCGTTGTTTGTGTTCAAAAACCATCCGAGATCCGCGCGCTGTGTACGGGGAGCAACCGGAGTCACAATCGCCGTATCAACAAGATCATCGCGCCAGTCGGATACCGGTCTGACGCCGGTGTTTGGAAACGCGACTCCATCGGCTATGCTCAAGCTTGGGTAGCGGCCACGGTAGTACCCCATCACATCCGCGGCGGCCGTTGGCGTGCACCACGCTGCAGTTGTTCCCTGCCCCGGGTTGCCCCATTGGTTCACCGGACCCGGGTCAGGCAGATTTGGATCAGCAAGAGTCGGCTGATTCCAATCCGGGACATTTTGGAGAATCGCCATGTTGGCCATGGCCGTGGCGGAGACGGTCGCGGCAAGCAAACACAGCACGCTGAATTTGACGGCGGTGTTCATAGATTCTGATATTGGTTTGTTTTTGAGTTTGTCCAGGCACAGCCGCGCAGCCGTGTGCAGCCGCTCTGGGCGTCTAACATGACGGTAGCAACCCTACTGCGCCATTTCACCCAATGTCAAGTCAATTCTCCACGCGATTGAAGCGCCCAAAGATTCGTCACCCGCGCGGCCCTCCAAGCTGCATCAATCCGGCAACCTTTCTTACGAGCGGTTTTGACAGGCAAATCTGGCGCCCGAGAACCGATCAGGTTGTGGGCGAGCGCGAATCGCTGCGATCCTGCCACCGCGTTGGACCAACCAATAACGTCCGCATTCGGGGCCGGCGCCGATAGTGTCGTATTGCAAGAGGGGCGGGGACGTGGCACCGTTTGTGCCGATGAAAGCTCGATTGCCACGACGCAGTTTTATCCGCAAATCGCTTGTCGCAACAGCGGCTGTTCCTGCAGCGTTGAGTCTGGAAGAACGGGCTTTGATTCTTGCGCGTGCCAGTGTCGGCGATGCGACTGCGCCCGCGACTGCGGTTGCTTCAGGCGATGCCATGCCCGCAGGAAAGATCGGCAAAGTGCGGATCAGCCGCTTGATCTGCGGCGGAAACCTTATTGGCGGGTACGCTCACAGCAGAGATTTGATCTATGTCTCGACCTTGCTGAAGCACTATTTCACTGACGAAAAGATCATGGAGACATGGTCGCGTTGCGAGCGCGAGGGCATCAACACCATGGTGGCCTACCCGGGCGATCCGCATTCAATCGACGTGTACCGAAAATACAGGGAACGAGGCGGACGCATTCAATACCTTGCACAGCTCAATCCCAGCAAGGAAGACCTGCGCAGCTCGGTTAAGGAAGCCGTCGGGGTCGGCGCTGTTGGCGCTTTTCTGCTGGGCAACCTCGGGGACCTGTGGACGCGCGAGGGCGACGTGCGGCACATTGGTGAACTGATAAAGATCATTAAAGATCACGGTCTGATTGCAGGCGTTGCGGGACACGAGAACCGCACAATCAAGGCCATCGAAGACGCCGGGTTGAATCCGGATTTCTATGTGAAAACCCTGCACAGCACCAACTACTGGTCAACCCGCCAGCCCGGCCAGAACAAGGAAGTGATCGACAATTACGCCATAGACAATTACTGGTGCCGCGATCCCCAAGAGACAATCAATCTGATGTCGGAGATCGGCCGGCCATGGATTGCCTACAAGGTTCTCGCGGCGGGAGCAATTCATCCGCGGGCGGGGTTCAGATACGCTTTCGAGAACGGCGCCGATTTTGTGTTGGTCGGCATGTTTGATTTTCAAATAGCCGAGGACGCTGCACTGGCTCGCGAGATACTGAACGGCAAGCTGGATCGGCCGCGGGAATGGATGGCTTGATTGCCGGGGCGTTGCAATGGATTGGAGATGCGTGTGAATGGCTGAGGCATGGCTGATTCCGGAGCGCGACGCTGTCTGCACGCGTGAAGCATGAGCGCGCCACTGAAAATTGTGTCAGGCGGTCAAACCGGTGCTGACATCGCAGCCCTTGACTGGGCGATTAGCCGTGGTCTGCCGCATGGCGGCTGGTGCCCCAGGGGGCGCAAGGCTGAAAACGGCGTAATCCCAAGCCGGTACAATCTTCAGGAAACCGAGAGCGAAGATTACGCAGAGCGGACAGAGAGAAATGTGGTGGAATCAGACGGCACGGTGATTTTCACCATTCGGGATTTGCTCGAGGGCGGATCGAGATACACATGGGAATGCGCGATCAGGCACAGCAAACCTGTGCTGCATTTGCATTCGGGGTTGAATCAGCCGGGCAGGCTCCTTGCCGACTTCATCCGCGAGCACCAAATTGGGATTCTGAACGTGGCGGGGCCGAGAGCTTCGGCAGAACCCGCTGTGGGCAGTTTTGTGCGGGCGACACTGGAGGACGCATGGGCCTCTTGCTGTCGGTGAATTGGAACCAGATACCGGTTTGAATTCGCCGCAAGCAACGCACATCTTAAGAGTTGGATTGGATTTACCGATGAACGAGGAACTGCGGCGGTATGAGCGGCACGTTATTCTGCCCGGGATTGGGATTGAGGGCCAGAAGCGGATTCGGCATTCGCGTGTGCTGTGTGTAGGCGCAGGCGGGCTGGGATCGGCAGTTGCGATGCATCTGGCGGCTGCTGGTGTTGGTGTTCTTGGTGTGGTTGATGACGATCGGGTTGACCTGACGAATCTGCCGCGGCAATTGCTTCATGGCACGCCTGACATTGGCCGTTCGAAGACCGAATCTGCGCGCGATACGTTGCGGCGGCTCAATCCGGACGTTGAGGTTGTGTGTCATCCGGTTCGGTTGGGCACGGAGAACACCATGGATATCGTCGGCGGCTACGATTTGGTTGTGGACTGTTCGGACAACATGCTAACACGCTATTTGGTGAACGAGGCATGTGTGCGTCTTCGGAAGGCAAACATTTACGGCGCGGTATTCGAGTTTGAGGGGCAGGTATCGGTGTTGGCGCCGCACATGGGTGGGCCTTGCTACAGGTGCATGTACCCGCAACCTCTGTGTAGCGATAGTGCCACCAGCAGCGCTCGATTCGGCGTGCTTTCCACGGTGCCGGGTATTATCGGGAACATCCAGGCAACTGAAGCGATGAAAGTCATCGCGGGATTCGGCGATCCGTTGATCGGTAGGCTGCTGGTTCTTGATGCGTTGCGAATGCAGTTTCGCGAACTCAAGACACGCCGGGACACATCCTGTCCTACGTGCGGTTCAGCCCGGCACAGCCGCAACGGAATCACGAGGTGAGGTAACAAAATTCGCTGCGAACTGCAGTCCTCTGCAGCGCCGAGCCTGCAACAAGCGTCCTCGTGCCGCCGCGATTATTTGGTTGCGGCTGCGCCGCGCTGAGCAGTTCGCGGTTTCATTCGGAGGGATCGATCCAACGACCGTGTTCCTTTATCAGGTCAACGAGCCTGTCCACGGCTTCGGTTTCCGGGATGTTGAATTTTACCGGTTTCTTTCCCACGTAAAGGTTGACCTTGCCGGGCGCGCCTCCGACGTAACCGAAATCGGCGTCGGCCATCTCGCCCGGTCCGTTGACGATGCATCCCATGATGGCAATGCGCACGCCTTTAAGATGGGCGGTTCGCGCCTTGATTCTGGCAATGACAGACTGCAGGTCGAACAGGGTTCTGCCGCAGGAGGGACAGGCAACGTAATCCGCCTTGATGAAACGGCAGCCCGCAGCCTGCAAAATGTTATAGGCCAGACGAAGCGACCTCTCCGGGTCGGTTTCACAGCGGACAAGAATCGCGTCGCCGATGCCGTCGGCCAAAAGCGCCCCAAGTACAACAGACGACCGAAGCAGAGCTGCTTGAGACGAAAGCGGTGTGTCCGGAGCTCCGAGGCAGTCTTTGAGGAGGATGGGGTTTCGTTTGCCCTGGTGTGCAAGGCGCGCCGCCAAGAGCCTGAAAGCGGTTATTGGCGCAATGTCAAGACCGTCGCGCACTGTGACCAACTCGGTCTCGGTCTCGATCGAAAAATCGCGCCGTGGGTCCAGTTCGCGCACATTGAGGTTTTCGTAAACGGCTTCGGCGCGGACACCGGGTGAAGGTTCGGGGTTTGACCCGAGTTTTGTCCATGTCTGGCGCGTCACGACTACTCTGACTGGCTGCTGTTTGCCACAGGCCACCCCGGGTGCCAGTGAAACCTCAGATGACAACCTGCGTTCGTACGAGAATGGATCAAACGGGGCCGGCAGCTCATCGACCGGGGCTGTGTTCACAAGCGCGGGGATTTGCGCGAGCAAATCCCGGCAGACCGGAATCTCGCGCGTCGAATCTTCGGTGAGCGAAACGCGAATGGTGTCGCCAATGCCGTCGCAGAGCAACGATCCGATCCCGATTGCGCTTTTGATACGTCCGTCTTCGCCTTCGCCGGCCTCGGTCACGCCGAGGTGAACAGGGTAGTTCCAATCTTCGCCCAGTTGCTCGAGGCGGGCGACTAGAAGTCTGCAGCACGCAATCGTGACCTTCGGATTCGACGATTTCATTGAGAACACGATGTCGTGGTAGCCGCGCTTGCGCGCTATTTGGGCAAATTCGATCGCGCTTTCGACCATGCCCGCGGGTGTGTCGCCGTACCGGTTCATGATTCGGTCGCTGAGCGATCCATGATTGACGCCGATTCGCATTGCGCGTCGGTTTTGACGGCAGAAATCGACCAGCGGTGCAAACTTCTGTTCAATTCGCGCCAGTTCGGTCGCGTATTGTTCGTCGGAGTATGATTTGATGGCGAACTTTTTCGAATCGGCGTAGTTCCCGGGGTTTATCCTGACTTTTTCGACCCAGCGCGCCGCCTCGAAGGCTGCTTCGGGTTTGAAGTGAACATCAGCGACCAACGGGACAAGGCATCCCTGTCTCCGCACGCTCTCTGCAATCGCGCGCAGATTGGCTGCGTCGCTCACGGTGGGGACCGTGATGCGGACAAGCTCGCAGCCGACTGCGGCAAGTTCGAGAGTTTGTCGCGCGCACGCTTCGGTGTCTGCCGTGTCGGCGGTAATCATCGATTGTTTCACGATCGGGTGATCGCCGCCGATTATGACACCGCCGCGGGCGGGATCGCCCACCGCAACGGCGCGCGTCTTTCTGCGAGTGTATCTGTACAAAGAGTCGCAGAAGCGCATTTGGTTCATCGGACAGATTCAGCAGGTGCTGGGTTTGTTGCGAGGCCCGGCGGCGGTGCGACAACCTCTTGGACGTGGACGTCGCGGTCGAACATTGCCTTGAGCAGCGGCAGCCGCCTGAAATCAAAAAATGTCACGTACAAAACGAACGATATTATCAGAATGCCGAAAACATTCGTGGCGTATTCCACGATTCGCGGGTTGAGCGGGCGACGCCAGACGGCCTCGATCACCGCCAGTAAAATGTGCCCGCCGTCAAGCACCGGGACCGGCAGGAGGTTCAGAAACGCAAGGCTGACATTCAAAAGAACAAGGAACTTCAAAGCCAGTCTGTAGTCCGTTTTCGTTTCCACGGCCATGGCGGCCAGAATCCCGACCGGACCGCTGAAATCGCTGGCGCGAACACCGGTCTGGCTCGAGTGCATGACGGCCACCAATGCGCCGATCGTCTTGTTCCAGACCGATGCGAACTGTTCCCACGGGAGCGGGCCGGGTCGAACCACCTGGTAAACGCCGCCGGCAAAAACGATCCCCATCCTTCCCCGCTGCGTCTTTGGATCATACTTGGGAGTGACATGGAGGGTCAGCCTTTGACCTTCGCGTTCGACGACGACTTCGCTCAATTTGCCTTCGCTTTTCTTGACCAACTCGATCAGGTGTTCCTGGCTTATTACCGGCACACCGTCAAAAGACAAGAAATGATCGCCCTTCTTCAGTCCGGCCTGCTCGGCCGGCATGCCGGGTTCGACTGCGCCGACCACAGGCCGCTGGTACGGGTCGAGGTTCAGCCACTTCAGGCCGATGCTTTCGTGTGCGCGCGCGGTGAGAACATGGTTTGTCGTTACGCCGTCGCGTTCAATCGTTACCTTGAAAACATTTGTCGGCGCCAACGCGGTGATTGTGTTGACTTCCTCCCAGGAACTGACCGGTTTGCCATTGATCGCGACGATTTTGTCTCCCTGGCGAATGCCCATTTTGCCCTCAGGCGACTCCGGATCGACGTACCCAATCACCGAGGGGTTCACAAGAACGGGCAAACCAACAAAGTAGATCACAGTCGCGATCGCAAAAGCGAATATGGCGTTCATCAGCGGCCCGGCAAAAGCCACCAGTATCTTCGACAACGGCGGCGCAGGAGGGACCGGTTCGCTCTTTCCCTCGACAGCTTCGGACGTAACCATCTGCGGGAGTTTGACGAAGCCGCCAATCGGTATCGGCGACACCCGCAATGAGTACAGTATGCCATTTCGCGTTCGACTGAAAATCTTGGGCCCGCAGCCAATTGCAAACTCCTCGATCTTCATGCGGCGCCAGCGCGCAACAAGAAAATGCCCGAATTCATGCACGAATATCGAGGCGCTGAACATGAACAGCACCGCAATCCCAATCAAAACGTGGTTCAACAGGTTTTCCATTCAAACGCACCGCAATCCAATCACGGCGTGCGCACAAACTAGCCTGCACACCCAAACTCTGCAACCTTGTTCGGCTTGAGCTGTTTGATAAAGTGCACCGCGATGGGCGCCGGCCATGACCCAGACACAGAACTGATGCTCCGCGTCAAACGCGGTGACATGGAAGCTTTTGCCGTTCTGGTGGAAAAGTACAAGCAGCCCGTCATGAACCTCGTTTACCGCGCGCTGCCGGACCCGACAGAAGCCGAAGACCTTGCCCAGAATGTCTTCATCCAGGTCCACAAGTCAGCTCACCGATACAAACCGTCAGCGAAGTTCTCGACATGGCTTTTCACGATTGCGCGCAATCTTTGTCTGAACGAAATCCGACGCAGAGCGCGTCATCCAGCCGAGTCCCTTGATCAACAGGACGCCACGAGCGACGGCGATGCAGCTCGCCAAGTGGCTGATATCCGCCATCGTGATCCGGGTGACCTGTTGCTTAAGAACGAGTTGGAAAGCAAAGTCGAAGAAGCCATCCATGCTTTGCCGGCCAAACAGCGAATCGCACTGTTGTTGTGCCGCGAAGAGGAGCTTTCATACGAAGAGATCGCACGCGTGCTTGGCCGGTCCGTGTCGGCAACCAAATCGCTTATCCACAGAGCCCGTGAGACGCTCAAGGCCCGCCTCAAACCTTATTTGAGCTACGGAATCTGGTCCGAGAATGAATGAGCGGCGGCAGAAAAATGGTGGGGCGCAAACAGAGGGACAGGCACGGTGTTTTGGGAGGGGGAACGTTCAACGCTTAACGCTCAACGCGCAACGCTCAAAGTTCAACCTCGGGGACGGGTTGGGCGGCAGTCCGGGAGCGGAATGGCGATGCCAGGCTCGCGATTTGGGCGCCCGCGGGCTGCGAATGGCGGTGTCAGGCTCGTTATCTGGTTCGCTCGAAAAGGGAAAAGGGGACAGACACGCTGTTTGGGGAGGGGGAACATTCAACGTGCAACGTTCAACTCTCAACGTTCAATGGGGTGACCGAAAGGGCGCATGGTGGCCTGGATATGGGGACAGACACGATATTTGATGGCCTACGTACTGGTGGGGAACGTTCAACGTGTAACGTTCAACTCTCAACGTTCAATGGGGTGACCGAAAGGGCACATGGTGGCCTGGATATGGGGACAGACACGATATTTGATGGCCTACGTACTGGTGGGGAACGTTCAACGTGCAACGTTCAACTCTCAACGTTCAATGGGGTGACCGAAAGGGCGCATGGTGGCCTGGATATGGGGACAGACACGATATTTGGGCCGACTGATGCCGGTGGGATAATCACGCCAGACGGATCGGGATGCCGGTTAAGGTTTCATTTGGGCAATATCAAAGAAGGACATTAAAATTGCGAATGTGTCCTGACGAGAATTCTGGTTTTTCCGGAGTCTGAACGTATCGCTGCCCCGGCTTTTTTTGCCGTGCATCTTTCCACATCGAGGGTTTATGGCCCGGCGCATTCTCAGGCCTGTTTGACCGGCTGCCCGGGCTCGGGTCACTGCAGCGTGGAGTGAAGCCCCACGACGGTACCGTCTAATTTGACTTGGCAGGCGAGTTGGTCTTTTCCGCTGCAGTCCCGGCATCGCCGCTCGAAATAGGTTTGGCGTTTCGGGCCTGCTCGGCTATTTCAAGCACGTCCGGGGCCGGCAGCACAACCGTGACAGTGTTTTTCTCTTTCATGAACCTGTTGACAGCTATGCCAAGAACTTTGCCGTCAAGGGCGAATGTTGGGCAACCGGCCATTGCGCCCGACACCCGATAGAAAGTCCGAGGTTTCTGCGTGATACACATGATCTGTCCGCGATGGACAGAAGGTTGGCGGTTCAGAACCTCGTCTGACCGGCTGAGGTTGATGACTTCATCGGCCAGTTCGGCGGTCGAGCTGGACTTTAGGTCGAGCGGCTTGAACGACGTCTGTTTTGTTTCCCTGGCATCGGCCTTTGGCCTCAGAAACGCAAGGTCGAGATCAGCGTCTTTCATGACGATGTCGGCGGGAACTTCTGTTCCATCAGACAAGATGATTTTCACCTCTTTGAGCACTGCCGATGCTTCAATGGTGATACGGCCTGAAGACGTGTTGATTTCACGGCCCGTGATTTCCCGGGTCGGATCCAGAGAACTCAGTGCCGTCACCGTCAGCCCGGTCGGTTCAAGCACGGTGCCGTTGGCCTCGAATTTCTGTTCGCGGTCGGGAATGTTCATTGGGAGCGGTGTGCTGTCGCCGGAGCCGAAGCTCATTCTTGCCACTGCGGAGACCCACACGACTGATTCCTTGTGTTTGTCAACGACGTTGCGAGCCATGGCAGCAGCCGAGTCACCGGCCGTTGTTGTGAGTGATGAACACGACAGGGCAAGACCGATGCCCAAGCCGGTGATTAAGGAGACGGTATTCTTGTTTTTCATTTTTGATGTTTTCGAGTGTGCCTTGATGACACGAGTGAAATTACCACCTGGGTTCGACTTCCACAAATGCGGTGCGGGCGCCATGTCTGACAAAGAATTGAACCCGTGAAGGTTTGGTCTCGCGCAATCTGAGCAGCTTCTCACGCGCAGCAGCCACACTGTCAACAGGTTCGCCATTTACGGCCACGAGGACATCGCCCACGGCGAGGCCGGCCAACGCAGCCCACCCGGCATTTTGAACGGCGCTTATCCGCACGCCTTTCAAGTCAAGCCCGAGTTTGTCGTCGATGCGTTCTTTGAGGGATATCTCGCGGACGGTGAATTCGAATCGGTCGTCTTTGAACTCTGGCAATTCCGCCGTCACTTTTGGCTGACGTTCTGTGACGGCCGTGATTTTGAACGGTTCGCCGTTTCGCAGTCCTTCGAGTTCAATCTGAGCTCCAATCCTGTAAACTCGGACGAGATTATCGAACAATTCCTGGTCGGCAGGCGTGCTGGCTGCGATGACCTGACCGTCCAGCTTGAGCAAGATGTCCCCGACACGAAGGCCTGCTTTTTCTGCAGTTGATCCCGGGGTGACCTGCGTTATTCTCACGCCTTTTTTGCCCTGCACGCCGAGGGCGTCGGCAAGGTCAGTTGTAAGCACCTGGGTTTCGATGCCAAGCCACGATTTGGCGGGTCGGGGCGGTTTTTCATCCTGAGGCTCGGGCCCGATCTGCGGCACGGTTAGCAACAACTGGGCGTTGCGCTCGAACTTTGTCAGCACGCGCCGCACGGTGGTCTCGTTATCTGTAAGCTCGCGCGTGACCGACTGGAGGTCCGCGACATTCGCGACCGGTCGTCCAGCCACTTCGACGATCACGTCTCCTGATTTCAATGGCGGTTTGCATTCTGAACACGGGCCGCCCGGCCTGACAGTATCGACATAAACGCCTTTGACGTCGGGGCGCTGATTTTCCAATGCGGACAGTCGTGTGAAATCGCGCACCGTCAACCCCCATGATTTTAGTTCAACTTCTCTGGCCTGACGCGGATCGCGCACGGTTGTTCGGACCGACCACGCCATTGGCTGGCCGTTCCGGAATCCCTTGAGTTGCACTGTTGTGCCCACGGGTGTTGTCAGAACCAGTCGGTTGAATTCCGGGATGTTTTCCTTGGCACGGCTTTCCGGAACGGGAGTGCCGTTGAACTCGGTGATTACATCGCCGGCCTGCAACCCGGATTCCGCGGCGGGGCTGCCGGAATACACGTTGCCAACCAAAACACCGGCTGTGTTGGTCATTTGCTTCAGAAGCGGCTGCGCTTCGATTCCGATCCAACTGCGTGACACCCTGCGATTGTTAATCAGCTCTTGTGCGACCTGTTTTGCAAGATTACTGGGGATTGCGCCGCCGAGACTGCCGATGCCGACTTCGTTGACGCCAACCACTTCGCCGCGGGTATTGACGAGCGGACCGCCGCTGTTCCCGGGGTAAATGACTGCGTCGTGGCCAATCCATCGCACCAGCTCGCCCAATGTTTCCCCGTCCAAAGTCAGCTCCGATCTACCGGACGGAGAGATCATCGCCGTGTTCGCTACAATGCCCTTCGTTACCGACTGGGACAGCCCTGCCGGACAGCCCATTGCAAATACCACATCACCTATCCGCAGGACGTCCGAATCGCCAAAAACCGCGAATGGCAATGGTTCGTCAGGATTGCGGCGCGCTCGAGGATCTATTTTCAGCACCGCCAGATCACTCAACGGGTCCGTTCCTACAAGAACAGCCTCGATTTCCTCTCTGTTGGCAAGTCGGCAGATGATGCGCACGGCCCGGCCTGCCACGTGGTGATTTGTCAGGATGTAACCGTCCTTCGAGATTATTGTGCCACTGCCTGTAACTCGCTGCTTTTGCATGCGACCGTCGTCTCCCTGTTCTTCCACGACATCAAGGCGGACCAAAGCCGGGTACACTGCTTCGACTGCTCGTTTGACTTCGGGCTCGCCGTACCATCGCGCGCTTCTGCTTGGGGATCGCGCGTGGCGCATTGAATGTTCTGCGGCGAGATCAGTTGGCCCCGGGGTTTTGCAGCTTGCGCAAAGCCCTATTGCAATAAACACGAAAGCCGTCTTGGTCACCATGCCACTGCCAGATTTCATTTCAGAAGCGCCCGATCGATTCTCGAGTTTCAACGACACCGCTCGAAGCAAGTCTGGGCGAGCCATCAACCCCGTTCAAGGCCAAATTGCCCGGACCATCTGCGTCCGGCGCAAGATGAATTCCCACCTAAGACAAGCCGGAGGCTCCGACACTTTCCGCCGGCGAGCAAAGTGAATGCACGCGGATGAACAGAGTGCCAGGCTCGAAGTTGCAGTTCATGCGGACAACATCCGTCTTGCCACTTGCTGCATGGGGATCACAATGCCGGAACGGTTCGAGTCTGACTTTGCTATGACGACGTTCCGTCATATCGGCGAACTTGACATGTACGTTTCTCCCAGCGCGGCGCTCTCGCAACCAAATGATCGCGGCGGGATGAACGCGTTCGTTTCAACATCAGCGCTGTGTCACGCCCCGCTGAACGGGCCGACTTCGTCGCCCACGGGGGAGATGACGGTGGCACGGACCGATGAGCGGTTTGACGGCAAAGGTCTCGAACGATCCGCTCATCTGCGATTTCTGCGCAGATTTTCCGATATATACCTTGGAGTGTTTGTGGCGCTGACAAGCCTGCTCAATGCCGGAAATGCTCAGTTGTCGGCGGCTACAAAACCCTGTCGCATCGAGGTGCTCGAGAAAGACAGCGGGTGGCCGGTTCCCATGGTCGAGTTGCGAACTTTGCATAATGTGCGTTTTGTTTCTGACAATGCAGGGCTCATTGCTTTTGATCTGCCGGAGTTGATGGAGCGGGAGGTTTGGTTTGAAGTTGTCGGCCATGGATACGAGGTCCCCAAAGACGGTTTTGGCTACAGGGGCGTTCGACTGCGACCCGAGCCCGGCAAGACTTTGAGGGTTGCTGTAGAACGCAGGATTGTCGCAAAACGTCTGGGGCGCCTGACGGGCGCGGGTCGGTTCGGCGAATCTGAGAAGCTGGGCGAGCCGGGTCCGGAGGATAATCTGGGGATACTGGGTTGTGACAGCGTGCAGAACGCAGTGTATAAAGGCTTACTCTACTGGGCATGGGGCGACACCACTTTGTCGCATTATCCGCTGGGGATTTTCCACATGACCAGCGCCACGACCCCGGTCAAACCGCTGGCTTCGTTCGAGCCGCCGGTGAAACTCAAGTTTGATTATTTCACCGATCCGAAGGGCGCACCACGGGCCGTTGCCCCCATGCCAGGCAGCGGCCCGACCTGGGTCACAGGTTACACAAGTTTACCCGACAAAACTGGCGCAGAACGCCTGGTTGGCAGTTACGCTAAAATCAAGCCGCCCTTGGAAGCTTACCAGTGGGGACTGTGCGTCTGGGACGACCAGAAGCTCGAATTCGTCCCGCACAAGATCATTTGGACCAAATCCGAATCAGCCCCCGAGCGGCCTCCGGTTCCAGATGGCCACCCGATTTTCTTCAGGGACTCGGCGGAGAAACAATGGGTTCTGTTTGGGAACCCGCTTCCGACTCTAAGATGTCCTGCCACCTTTGAAGCGTGGGAAAACCCGGCAACGTGGGAATCACTCGAACCGCAATTAACACTTGTATCGGCGACTGATGGCAAGCCGGTCAAACCCCACAGCGGCTCTGTGGCGTGGAATTCGTGGCGCAAACGGTGGGTGACAGTATTCACGGAAGCTTTCGGGAAACCGTCCGCGTTCGGTGAAGTCTGGTACGCCGAGGCCGACGCACCAACCGGTCCATGGGGAAAAGCAGTCAAAATAATATCGCATGAGAACTACACGTTCTACAACCCGCGGATACATCCCGAGATGACGCCTCGAGACTCGCCAATTCTCCTGTTCGAAGGAACGCATTCCAAAGAATTCGCGGATCGCCCGCCGCCAACCCCGCGCTACGACTACAATCAGATTCTTTACCGTCTCGACCTCGACGATCCGGCGCTCAAAGGCGCACAGCATTAGTCCGTACATTTCGCAGCGTGGCGCAGCCGCAACCGAGTGATCGCGGCGAGGTAAAGGCGTTCGTTGGAAGCTCGGCATGCGGCTGCGCCGCGCCGAGAAACTTGCGATATCGCCGCAAATTCTGCAGCATGCCGGGCCAATGAATGCCCATGCCGTCAAATCTCCAACACGATCAACTCTCATCCGACCGAAGTCGGTTTGGTCCGGAAATGCGCTTCCGCTGTTGCTCGGCATCGTATGTTTATCTTTATCCACCTCAGTTTTGAGCCAGCAAAGCGCTGGCACTATTGAGAGCGGCGAATACCAGACCGATTCAGAAGCGCGCGCCGCATGGCGTCCGATGGCCGGCACGGCGCCGGTTTCAACCGCAATTCTCGATGGCAAGGCTGTCCTTCGGTTTCCCTGCAATTTCGAGGGCACACAAATCGAGCGCGCATCATGGGACCATCAGGTCAGGCTGGATCTTGCGGACTATAACGGCGTGCAGTTCGACTTTTTCTGTCAAGACGCTTCGCCGGTTTCGCATTTCAGCCTGTACTTTCAGAGCGGGGAGGGTTGGTATTCGGCGACATTCTACCCTGAAACCTCCGGTTGGAATCAAATCACAATCGATATTTCCGCCATGTCCACCGAAGGAAAACCTGGCGGCTTTGCGTCGATCCGCACCATTCGCATCTCGGCCTGGCGCGGGAGCGACAAATCGACGGAGTTCTATTTGCACGGTTTTCGGGCCGTGGGCGGATTTGGTCCCAACACCCACGTGGGCATTCTTCGATGCGATTCCGCTGCACGGACCAGATCTTCCGATGCCGCCAGCGTTCAACAATACTGCACCGCTTTGGCCGAACAGTTCAAAGCCGCAGGAATCGAATACGCCACCGTTAGTGATCTTGATTTGACTTCTGGCAAGCTGCACCGCCTGAAGTTGATTGTGCTCCCGTACAATCCGGTCATGCCCGAAAACACCACTGCAGTTCTGGTGGAATTCATCAAGGGCGGCGGCCGGTTGCTCTCTTTCTTTGGAATGCCGGAAACCCTGCGCCCCTGCGTCAAGATCGAAGTCGGTTCCGTGGTTCGCCCTGCGAAACAGGGCGGGTTTGCCAGGATAAGGTTCGTCGAAGGCGTTGTTCCCGGAGCGCCGTTGCTGGTCGGACAGAATTCATGGAATATACTCGAACTGAAGCCGGTTCCGGGCGCCAGCCGTGAAGTAGCCGAATGGCTCGACGATCGAGGTCAACCCACTGGCCACGCGGCAATCGTTGCTTCGGCGAACGCAGTCGCAGTTTCCCACGTGCTGTTGACCGACGATATTTCCAACAAACGGCAGATGCTCCTCGCTCTGACAGGTTATCTCGTGCCGCAGGTCTGGCAACAGGCCGCCGATGTAAGTCTCTCACGACTCGGTCGGTTGGCAGGTTACATGGACTTCGAGAATGCCGTTGCCGCCATCGCCAAGCTCGCCGGCGAAAATCAACGAGTCGAACCGCACCTTGCTGCTGGGCGCAAATTGCGTGACGAGGCCATCGCGCACAGGGCGGCGGGTCGGTACTCGGACGCTTGGGCTCGCGCGCAAGAGGCCGCTGACCGTTTGTTGACCGCATACGCATGCGCACAAGGCCCGATTGAAGGCGAGTTCCGCGCCTTCTGGTGTCACAGCGCATTCGGCGTCGAAGGAATGGATTGGGACACGGCGATCCGATTGCTTGCAAAAAACGGTTTCACAGCCATCCTGCCGAATCTCCTCTGGGGAGGCCTGGCCTTTTACCCCAGCGCGGTTTTGCCAGTTTCGCCTGAGGTCTTGACTCGCGGTGATCAGCTCGAGCAATGTCTGGCTGCGTGCCGCAAATATGGCCTTCAAATCCATGTCTGGAAGGTGAATTGGAACCTCGGATCAGCCCCACGCGAGTTTGTGGAACGCTTGCGGGCTCAAGGCCGGCTTCAGTCAAACGCTGCCGGTGAAACCAACCAATGGCTTTGTCCGTCGCACCCCGAGAACCAGAAGCTCGAGATCGACTCGATGATCGAGGTTGTTCGGCGGTACCCGGTGGACGGAATACATTTTGATTACATCCGATATCCCGACGGCGATCACTGTTACTGCGCGGGGTGTCGGCAGCGGTTTATGCGTCACATCGGTGTCAGTGCGCTGAGATGGCCTCAGGACGTCCAAGCCGGTGGCCCGCACAGGCAAGCCTGGCTGGATTGGCGCCGCGCCAACATAAGCACAGTCGTCCACGCGATAAGCGAAAAGGCCAGGACTGTCCGGCCCACGGTCAAGATTTCGGCTGCTGTCTTTCCCAACTGGCCGTCGGCACGCGACAACATCGGCCAGGACTGGAAAGTTTGGTGCGAGCGCGGCTGGCTCGATTTCGTCTGTCCGATGAACTACACGACAAGCAACGTACAATTCCAGAACTTGGTTCGGAGCCAGCGCTCCTGGGCAGGAGCCGTCCCTTGTTACCCGGGTATTGGCGCATGGGTCATGACACCGGATCGCGTCATCGGACAGATCGACATTACTCGCAGATGTGGAACGGGAGGTTTTGTGGTTTTCAATTACGATTCCCGCGCAGTTCGGGACATTCTGCCGATGCTCGGAAAGGGAATTACGCGACCAAAAAAGTCTGGAACACCAGAGGATTGAAAACAGCGCCCAAGTATGGGGACAGGCACGATGTTTGGCCCAACTCGATGCCGCTGGCCGGATCATGCCAGACGGATCAGGGCGCTGGTTAAGGTTTCATTCGGTCAGTAGAGCGGGTGTTGCAGCTGTGAGGTACCCCGACAAGAAGCCCATTTACTGAGGTGTTACATCGTTTCCGCCGTGGGCGACGAAGTCGCGTCGGTCATCCCGGCGCGGCAGAGTGCCGAGCTTGCAACGAACGGCTTTGTCTGCTGGCGATCATTCGGTTGCGGTTGCACCGCGCTGAGCAGATGTGGCCCGAACGTGACGCCGGACCCGGTTATTCGACCGCACGATAGAACCTCCGGGCCGGCGGGCCGGGCGTTCGGTCCTTGATCCACTGGACCCGGCCACTTGCTACGACAGTGGACCAGAAATCCCATGCCGACAGATCGGTTGAAGTCTGGAGTGTGCAGTAGCCACCAGCAGTGCCTTCCATTTCGAGCACAAAGGCGCCCTGGTGCTGCCAGCCACCCAGCCGCAAAGGCCGCTTGGTCACCGGAGAACGCAGCACAACCCCACTGCCCCCGACCGCGATCTTGAATCCACTGCCACCCGCAACGCCCGCAAGCCCGGTCACCGGCGGGACCATGGTCGCGCTCCAACTCATGCCGTCGTCCGAGATGGCAGCAAAAGCATCCCCGACAACAGAAACGGCGCCGACTGTGACGAACTGCCCGTCAGCATAAGCGACGCTATTAAGGTCGATAGCGAAGAACGGGGTGGATTTTGTGGCTTCGGTCCAGCTTGTTCCATTGGTTGAAATGAGAATCGTACTGCTTGGGCCAACCACGACGAAGACTCCGCCGGCAAAAACCACGCCGGACAAGCTCGCCGCATCCGGCCATGCGACCCGCGTCCAGTCCAATCCATTGGTCGAACTCATCAGTTGCGCGGTGCCATCCTTGCTCGCGATGCCAACGAAACGTCCGTTGCCGAACGCCAGGGCTGTTGGAGGCGGGTCCGGGGCAGAGCCAAGGCGTTGCCAGCTTGTGCCATCGGTTGAGGCCGACAAAGCCGGGGACAGGATCGGTGGTCCTGCGGGAGGATAAATGGCCGAGAAACCGCTGAGCAGGTACTGTCCGTTGCCGTACGATACATCCAACCAGATCGGACTTTTAACACCGGTGTTGTGCAATTGCCATGCTGCCCCGTCTGGCGATGAAGCAAGTCCCTCGCCGACAACATAGAACCGATCCTTGACGAACCGGACACGGTATCCTATGCCCCCACCAGCGGCCTGCGTAGTCCAGGTCATGCCATCCTGTGAGGTCATTAGCGTGCGGTTGGCGCTGGCTGCGAGGAACGTCCCGGCTCCGAAAACCACCGACGACAAATCATCCGGACACCCCACGAAATGGTTGCTCCATGTCTCGCCGTCCGCTGACTGGAGCAAGGTCCCCTTTTTGGACCCACCATGACAAAGCCTTTCGGTCCATGGGTTGCGCTGACCGGTTGTGTTCCCGGAAAATTCGTCTGAGCCAGCCATTGTTGCCCGTCCGCAGAGATGAAGACGCCGCCAGAAACGCCACCTGCAACAAACTTCCCGGCACCGAAAGCCAGTGCCTTCAAAGGCTGACTTGTGACGAATGTTTGAAGGGCCCAGTTCACGCCGTCGTTCGAGGTTCGGATTTCGTAGCCGCCGACTGCCACAAAGCGGTCGTTGCCGTAAGCGACTTTCTCGAGTTTACGGCTTCCTTGCAGCGAGATTTCGGTCCATGTCAGGCCATTTGTGGACACTGCCACCACGGTCGGTCGCCCAAATTCCGTGTCTGTCCCCATATCGCGTCATGAAAAGCCCAGTGAGGGGGGCGTGCCCAAAAGGCACAAAACTCTCAATCGGAACTCTGTGGGTAACCAATCCCACCCGGCAAAGGCTAACCACCAACCGGAAGCGAGTTTTGCGTAGTCGTCAGTAATGGCGGCACGAAGCGTAAACAGCCAGTGTCAAAGCCGTGTGATTGAGCCTCGAAATAAAGATGTTGCTGGAGCCTTCGTTGTTATGGGAG